>JAALOO010000005.1_pt1 | contig 335196 bp, 313 predicted proteins | sample 7257641 | NCBI WGS metagenome assembly JAALOO01 (sample SAMN14085613, study PRJNA598686) | mite metagenome | biome: ENVO:01001000; feature: ENVO:01001002; material: ENVO:01001226; isolation source: single female mite from University of Michigan culture on fish food culture... ...
CCTGATTGATCACGGTGGTGGGCAGCAGCTTCTTTTCGGCGCGCAGGGCGATCAGATACTGACCGTTGACTTCATGCACCAGGGCATTGTTCTCGCGTGGGCTGACCCAGCCCAGGCTTAGCGGTTCCTGGCTGGAACCAGGGGTGAAGCTGTGTTTGGAAAGAGCTTCTTCCAGCTCTTCGGCGGAACATACCCAGTCGGGGGAGAGGCGATAGATGCGTAGATTCTTAAACCACATGGATACGAAGATAAATAAACAGAAGAAAAGGGGCGGGCGTTAAAGCCCGAGGCAATGTTCGATTGTACGCGCAGATCTTCCTGTGTCGCCCCGCCATTTACGGACCCTTGCATTTGCTTGACAGGGGGCGGGAAATGACAGGCGCAAGGCGTTTTGATGCCTGAGCTTGCTAACGATTGATGTCGTTGTGGCGGGTTTCGCGCACAAAGGGCGCACCAATCGCCACAGTTACCAGACAGACCAGAATCGGGTACCACAAACCATCATAAATATTGCCAGTGACGGCAATCATGGCAAAGGACAGGGTGGGCAAAAAGCCCCCGAACCAGCCATTGCCAATGTGATAGGGCAGACTCATGGAGGTGTAGCGGATGCGGATCGGGAACATCTCCACCAGCATGGCCGCAATGGGGCCATAGACTGCCGTAACCAACGCCACCAGATAGGTCAGCAGGACCACCAGCATCACTTTATTGATCTGCTCCGGGTCTGCGCCATCCGGGTAGCCGTACTGGCGCATGGTCTGGGTAAGCTCATTGCGCAGCTCTTGTGAATGCCGGGCAAAATCGGCACGGCTCAGATGGCCGCCTTCAAAGCCATCAATCACATGATCGCCAATGCGGACCTGGGCCACTTGGCCGGGCGTGCCCTTGACGTTGTTGTAGCTGACCGCATGGCTGGCCATATAGGACTTCACGATGTCGCAAGAGCTGGTGAAGGTGTGGCTGCCTACCGGATTGAACTGGAAGGAACAGCTGGCCGGGTCGGTAATGACGGTGACGGGCGCGTTGCGTTGTGCCTGAACCAAGGCGGGGTTGGCGAAATAGGCCAGGCCCTGAAAGACCGGGTAGTAGGTCAGGGCGGCCAATAAACAGCCCGTCAGAATGATGGGTTTGCGCCCGATTTGGTCCGAGAGCCAGCCAAAAAAGATAAATAGCGGAGTGGCCAGCAGCAGTGAAATCACCATCAAGGTTTGTGCCAGCGTGGCGTGCAAACCCAGCATTTGCGTGATGAAGAACAGGGCGTAAAACTGCCCCGTGTACCAGACCACGCCTTGGCCTGCGGTCAGCCCGAACAGGGCCAGCAAGGCGATGCGCAGATTTGCCCAGCGCCCAAAGGATTCGGTAATGGGCGAGGTCGACAGCGTGCCTTCGTCCTTGATGTGCTGGAAGGCTGGGGACTCTTTCAGGTTCATCCGTATCCAGACGGAAATTGCCAGCAGCAGCACGGAAATCAGAAAGGGAATGCGCCAGCCCCAAACAACAAACGCCTCTTCGCCGACCAGACTGCGTATGCCCATGATGACCAGCAGGGACAGCAGCAAGCCGACCGACGCGGTAGTCTGAATCCAGCTGGTGTAAAAGCCGCGACGGTGCTGGGGGGCGTACTCGGCCACATAGGTGGCGGCACCGCCATACTCGCCACCCATGGCCAGCCCTTGCAGCAGACGCAGGACGATCAACATGATGGGGGCGGCAATTCCGATGGCTTCATAGCTGGGTAGTACACCGACTAAAAAGGTGGACAGTCCCATCAGCAAAATGGTGATCAGAAAGGTGTACTTGCGGCCCACCCGATCGCCAATGCGGCCAAAGAGCAGCGCGCCAAAGGGGCGTACGGCAAAGCCGGCGGCAAAGGCCAGCAGCGCAAAGATGAAGCCAGCCGTCGGGTTAACAGCCGAAAAGAAGTGTTGCGCCAGAATGGCGGCCATGGAGCCGTACAGGTAGAAGTCGTACCACTCGAACATGGTGCCCAGGGCGGAGGCAAAAATAACCTTACGGCCTTGAGCATCCAGCTTGTTCTTGGCTTTGGGGATGGCAGCACTGGTGATTGTCTGGGGCATGTGTTCAGGCTCTCCAAGGCAAAGACAGTGGGAAACTGACACGTAGGCGCAGGCCGCTTTCCTGGCCGCCGGTCAGTGGCATGAAGTCGATGGAGGCACCGTGAATCTCGGCAATCTCCCGCACAATGGCCAGTCCCAGACCACTGCCGTCCGCCTGGTTGCCCATGATGCGATAAAAACGGTCAAAAATCCGAGCCTTGTGTTCGGCGGGAATGCCGGGGCCGTTGTCTTCAATTTCCAGCCAGGCCTTGTCTTGCGCCTGGCCGGTACGCATGGTGATCCAGCCACCCGCCGGGGTATAGATCAGGGCGTTATCCAGCAGATTGTTGATCAGCTCATCGAGCAGGACCGGGTCAGCCTGCAAGAGGATGGCCTTGCTAGTGTTTTCCAGGCCCAGATCCAGCCCAAGCTTCAAGGCATCCGGTACCCGCTGGCCCACATGCAATTCAGTCAGCGTGTTCAGGTCCAGGGTTTGCTTGGTGGGGGCATACAGGGCATCGCTGCTCTCGGCACGAGCCAAGGCCAGCATTTGGGTGACCAGGCGCGTGGCGCGGTCAGTGCCGCGTACCAGTTGCTGCAAGCTGGCTTCGGTCTGCTTGGGGTCGCGTTCACGCAGGGCCAGTTCAGCCTGGGTGCGTATCCCCGCCAGCGGCGTTTTCAACTGGTGGGCTGCATTGGCCACAAACTGTCTTTGAGTCGCTGAAAACTGCGCCTGCTGGGCTAGTAGCCCATTCATGGCATCAATCAGTGGGACGATTTCGGCAGGTGCCTGCTCCTGATCCACCGGCGACAAGTCACCGGGCGCACGAGCTCGCAGGCGCGCTTGCAGCAGGTTCAGCGGCTCCAAGCCATGTGTCAACCCCAGGCCCGCCAGCATGGCCGCCAGCGGGACCAGAATGAATTGCGGTGTCAGCATCCCGATCAGAATTTCTCTGTGTAGCACCGCTCTATGTTCGTTGGTTTCGGCGGCAACCGCCAGAAAGGGCGTGTTGTTTTTGTCCTTGCCGCCCCAGACATAGGCCAGCCGCAAGCTTTGATCGTCCAGAACAACGTCACGGTAGCGCAGCAGGTCAGTGTCATATCCCCAACTGTCGGGAACCGGCAAATTGGCATTGCCGGCCAAAGGGTCGCCATTGGCATCGCGGATTTGCCACAGCGTGGGCGTAGGACTTTCCTGGCGCAAGATTGTCTGTGCCCCGTGGGACAAATGAATGGGTTGGCTCAGATCCTGGTGGCTGATTTCCACCCTCAACAAGTCCAGGTGATCGCGCAAGGTGCGGTCGTAGGGGGAATTTGCAATGTGCTGGGCGATAAAATAGGTAATGACAATGCCCACCGTCCACAGCAAAAACAAAGGCCCGAAAATCCAGATCATGATTTTGTGGATGAGCGGGCGCGGTGCAACGCGCTTGCCTTTGGCCGGCGCGGCAGTGTTCTTGGGCGGGGGTGTAGCGTGCTGCATGGACGATCCCTTAGGCTGGAGCGTCTTCTCGCAGTTTTTCCGGTTCCAGACAGTATCCCAGACCACGTACAGTCAGGATGCGTACGCCGCTGGGCTCCAGCTTTTTGCGCAGGCGATGGATATAGACCTCGATGGCGTTAGGGGTGACTTCCTCACCCCACTCACAGAGCAGGTCCACAAACTGGTTCTTGCTGATCATGCGACCGCTACGTGACAGGAAAATCTCCAGCAAGCTGGTTTCCCGTGCGGACAGCTCCAAGGGCTGATTGTCTATATAAGCCATGCGACCTTTCAGGTCGAAGCTGAGCCGTTTGTGATGCAGCAAGGCGCTGCTGGTGCCGGTACTGCGACGCGTCAGGGCGCGTACGCGGGCTTCCAGCTCGGTCAGTGCAAAGGGTTTGGACATATAGTCGTCCGCGCCCAGGTCCAGACCGCGCACACGCTGTTCTACGGTGTCGCTGGCTGTCAGAATCAGTACGGGGAGGGTGTCCTGACGCTGTCGGATAGACTGCAGCACCGACAGGCCGGGCTTTTTGGGCAGGTCCAGATCCAGGATCAGAAGGTCAAAGCTTTGCAGCTGCAAGGCCGAGTCGGCGCTATCGCCATCGTGCACGACATCGACCGCATAGCCTTCGTAGCGTAAGGAGCGAGAAAGTCCATCCGCGAGAATACTGTCGTCTTCAGCTATGAGTATGCGCATGACCCTACACAAACAGATGATTGAATGGCTGTTCGGCATTGTTGCACAAGGCTGTAAGGCTGGTCAGTAGGGGATAACGATGGCGGCTAGCTAATTTATTTGAATATCTGTGTATATATACAGTATAATTTGATGCAATAATTAGGTTTGATTTTTAATTGCCGTGCCCGTCCGTTGGGGCGCCATTCCACAGTCAAGGATTTTTCATGGACGATAAAAACAGCAAAGCAGTGGCCTCGGAACGTTCCAAAGCGCTGGCCGCCGCTCTGTCGCAAATCGAAAAGCAGTTCGGCAAGGGCTCGATCATGCGTTATGGCGACGACAACGTCGAGCATGACATCCAGGTGGTCTCCACGGGTTCGCTGGGTCTGGACATTGCTTTGGGCGTCGGTGGTCTGCCACGTGGTCGCGTTATTGAGATTTACGGCCCGGAGTCCTCGGGTAAAACCACGCTGACCCTGCAAGTCATTGCAGAAATGCAAAAGCTCAAAGGCACATGTGCCTTTATTGATGCCGAGCACGCGCTGGACGTGCAATACGCTCAAAAGCTGGGCGTGAACCTGGGCGATCTGCTGATCTCCCAGCCCGATACCGGCGAGCAGGCTCTGGAAATTACCGAAGCCCTGGTGCGTTCGGGTTCGGTAGACCTGATCGTTATTGACTCGGTTGCCGCCCTGACTCCCAAGGCTGAAATCGAAGGCGATATGGGCGATTCCTTGCCCGGTCTGCAAGCTCGTCTGATGAGCCAAGCCCTGCGTAAATTGACGGCGACCATCAAGCGCGCCAATTGCATGGTTATCTTCATTAACCAGATTCGTATGAAGATTGGCGTCATGTTCGGCAACCCTGAAACCACCACGGGTGGTAACGCACTGAAGTTTTACTCCTCTGTGCGTCTGGATATCCGCCGTATCGGTTCCATCAAGCGTGGCGACGAAATGGTGGGTAACGAAACCCGCGTCAAAGTGGTCAAGAACAAGGTTGCGCCTCCCTTCAAGCAAACCGAATTCGACATCATGTACGGCAGCGGTATTTCCCGCGAAGGCGAGATTATCGATCTGGGCGTCCAAACCGGTGTGGTCGACAAGGCCGGTGCCTGGTATAGCTACGATGGCAACCGCATTGGCCAAGGTAAGGACAATGTGCGTGAATTCCTGAAAGAGCGCCCCGAACTGGCCCGTGAAATCGAAAACAAGGTGCGTGAAAAACTGGGCGTTGCCCTGATGAGCGCTGCTGTCAGCCGCCCAGCCGCTGCTCCTGTGGTTGATCCGGCCGAGGGAGAAGTCTGATTTTTCCCCCAGAGTTCGATGATGAGCCCTTTGAGACAGACCCGGAGGAAATCCGGGAGCGTAAACAAGCTCAAAGGGAACGCATTGCTGCGCTTTCTGCCCGGCCCACACGGGCGGGCAGAAACGTAGAAGAAAGCTCGGGTGAGGATGCTCCGGCTGCGGAAAAGAAAGCCCCGCCCAAACGGCCGGGGCTGTCTCTTAAAGCCAGAGCCTTGAACTTTTTATCCCGACGCGAATACTCGCGCCTGGAATTGGGCCGCCGACTGGCCCCTCATGCAGAAAGTGCTGAAGAAGTGGAAGCCTTGCTCGACGCTTTGGTTGAACAGAAATGGCTGTCCAACGAGCGCTTTGCGCATAGTGTCGTCAACCGCCGTGCCTCGCGTGTGGGCACCCGGGTCATTCTGCAAGAACTGCGCCAGCATGGCGTGGATGTAGAGCAGACTGAAATTATCAAAGAAGAATTGATGGCGACCGAGCTGGAACGGGCCAAGCAAGTGTGGGGCAAGAAGTTTAGTGCGCCACCAGATGATCCCCGCAGTTACGCTAAACAATATCGCTTCATGGCCAGCCGCGGCTTCTCGGGCCGTATCTTGCAGCAAATATTGGGTGACTGGGAAGACGATCCGGCTTGAATTTCTTCTTTCGTTTGCAGTGCTGCGGTATGTAGTGCCCCTGGCTTGTAATACTGACGCCCTCAAAAAAGGCGGGTGCGTTCGAATTGAATCACACTTGCCTGTGCGTTCCCTCTATTTATAGAGTGGCTCAAGCGTTTTGCCATGCCTTGGTTAACGAGTTCAAGGCTGCGCCGCCACAATCCCTTGCAGGCTCTTGAAGCAGGTCTCGCGTGCCTGTGCCAAAAAGGCCTGCACATAATCCGCCTGTAAATCCTCACTGCGTACTGTGGCGTAAAGCGTGCGCCAGATGCCGTGCTCTCCCAAGCGGCAAGTGCGAATGGAGGCCGGGTTCAGAAACTCCGTCAAAGCCCAGTTCGGTAAAGCCGTCACGCCGCGTTGGCTGGCGACCAGTTGCACGATCATGGGCGTCAGCTCGGCCTGCCGAATAGCAGCGGGTTCTACATCGGCAGGCGTCAGGAACTGCGTGAAAATATCCAGGCGATTGCGTTCCACCGGGTAGGTGATGAGGACCTGATCCGTCAATTGGAAAGGTTCGACGTAGCGGTATTGCGACAAGGGGTGCTGGTTGGAGACAGCCAGCACCAGCTCATAGCGAAACAGGGGCTCGTAGTGGACGGCGGGATTGTCCTGTGGGTCCGAGGTAATCACCACATCCAGATCCCCTCGCAGCAAGGCGGGCAAGGGCGCAAAAGAAAACGCCGCACTCAAGTCCAGCGTGACATCAGGCCATTGCTGCCTGAAGGCGTCCAGCGCGGGCATCAACCATTGAAAGCAGGAGTGGCAATCAATCGCCACATGCAGACGACCCGTACGTCCGGCGGCAAGCCGTTGCAGGTCGCGTTCGGTAGCACGCACACGCGGCAAAATGTCATCGGCCAGAACCAGAATGCGCAAGGCAGCCGTGGTCAGGCGGGCAGGGCGGGTGCGCCGGTTCAGCAATTGCACTTGCAGCCGCACTTCCAGATCGCGTAGCTGGTGGGAGAGGGCGGACTGCGTGACATGCAGGCGCTCGGCGGCTTCCTGCAGACTGCCACTGTCCCGAATGGCGGTCAGAGTCTCTAGATGACGAATTTCAAGCATATTGAGGAAAACTCATAATTAGCATGGTGTATTTGATTTTTTTTCAAGTAATTATACAGGCACAATGGTTCCCAAGCGCCTGATACGGGCCTCCTATTTCTAATTTATGGGCTTACTATGACTATTATTCATAATCTGGGTTTCCCCCGTATGGGTGAGCAGCGCGAACTGAAGCGCTCTTTGGAAGCCTATTGGGCCGGTCAGCTAAGCCAGCAAGAGCTTTTGGATACCGGCAAAGCCCTGCGCGCCCGGCATTGGGATTTGCAAAACAAGGCTGGCCTGGACACCGTGCCTGTGGGTGACTTTGCCTGGTATGACCAGATTCTGGAGTGGAGCACCTTGCTGGGGGCCGTTCCCGCACGGTTCGGCCAGGCCGACAATGCGCCCGTATCTTTGGATACCTTGTTTCGCATGGCGCGTGGCCGTGCGCCTAGCGGTAGGCCGGCCGCCGCTTGTGAAATGACCAAGTGGTTCGATACGAATTACCACTACATCGTCCCTGAGTTCACGCCCGGCCAAAGCTTCCGGATTGCCCGTGAATGCTTGTTTGAGCAGGTTGATGAAGCCCAGGCTTTGGGACACAAGGTCAAGCCTGTCATTCCCGGCCCGCTGACCTGGTTGTGGCTGGGCAAGGGCGACGCGTATGACGGTCTGGCTGATGTGGGCAAGCTCGCTTTGCTGGATGCCTTGTTGCCCGTTTATGAACAAGTGCTGGCCCGTTTCAAAGCTCAGGGTGTGGAGTGGGTGCAGATTGATGAACCTGTTCTGGTTCTGGATTTGCCTCAAGAGTGGCAGGACGCCTTCCGCCGCGTCTATCAAGATTTGAACCAATCCGGTTTGAAGCTGCTGCTGGCGACCTATTTTGACGATCTGCACGAAAATGTCACGGTCTTGAAAGACTTGCCCATTGCGGGTGTGCATGTGGACGCTGTGCGCGCCCCGGCTGCTTTACAGGCGGTGCAAGCGGTATTGGGGCAAGACCAGGTGCTGTCTGCCGGTGTCATCTCGGGGCGTGATATTTGGCGTACTGATCTGGAAAAAACACTGCAAACCCTGGAGCCCTTGAAAGCGGCGTTGGGCGAGCGATTGTGGATTGCGCCATCCTGCTCGCTCCTGCATGTGCCCATGGATGTACAAAGTGAAACTGGCCTGGATGCGGAGTTAAAGAGCTGGCTGTCTTTCGCTGTGCAGAAATTGGACGAATTGAAGCTCTTGCAAGGATTGCTGGATGGCACTTTGGATGAAGCGGGGCAGCAGGCGGTTCAAGCGCAACAAGCCGCGTTGAGAGCGCGCCGTGAGTCCAGGCGCACACACAATCCTGCCGTACAAGCTCAGATGGCCAAAATTGACCAGCTCAAGCGTCAACGTACGCCATTTTTCCAGCGTATTCAGGCCCAGCGCAATAAGCTGAATTTGCCTGCTTTTCCCACCACCACGATTGGCTCGTTCCCCCAGACCACGGAAATTCGCACAGCCCGTCGCGATTGGCGCGGTGGTGCTCTCAGTGATGCAGCTTATGAAAAAGCCATGCAGGCTGAAATCGAGCAGGTCATCCGTTTTCAGGAACGCGTTGGACTGGATGTTCTGGTACATGGAGAGGCCGAACGCAACGATATGGTGGAGTATTTTGGTGAGCTGCTGGGCGGTTTTGCCTTTACACAAAATGGCTGGGTGCAAAGCTACGGTTCACGTTGTGTGAAGCCGCCGATTATCTTTGGTGATGTGTTGCGTTTGGCACCCATGAGCGTGGCCTGGTCTTCCTATGCCCAGTCCTTGACCGAGCGACCCGTCAAAGGCATGTTGACTGGGCCGGTGACGATGCTGCAATGGTCTTTTGTTCGTGACGACCAGCCGCGTGCGGATACCTGCCGTCAGTTGGCCTTGGCGCTGCGGGACGAGGTCTCCGATCTGGAGCAAGCTGGGATTCATGTCATTCAACTGGATGAACCGGCCTTTCGCGAAGGCTTGCCGCTACGTCAAGGCGACTGGCAGGCGTATCTGGATTGGGCCGTGGATTGTTTCCGCCTGTCTACCAGCGCGGTCTCGGATGAAACGCAGATCCACACGCATATGTGCTATTCGGAGTTCAACGACATCATGCAGTCCATTGCTGATATGGACGCGGATGTAATCACAATTGAAACCTCGCGCTCCAATATGCTCTTACTGGATGCCTTTGAAAACTTCGAGTACCCCAACCATATCGGCCCTGGCGTCTACGACATTCACTCTCCCAACGTGCCTGACAAGGACTGGATGGTGGGCTTGATGGGGGAGGCGGCCAAGCGTCTGCCCGCCGACCGTTTGTGGGTAAATCCGGACTGCGGTTTGAAGACACGGGGCTGGGCTGAGACCGAAGTTTCCTTGCTGGCCATGGTGGATGCAGCCAAAGCATTGCGGGCGGCTGCCTGATTTAGTGCAGGCATGAAATAAACCGCCTGAATGGAATGTCAGAGCAGGGCACATCCCACCTTGTTCCCGGATTTTCCAGGCAGAACGAAAACGACCGCCTGACGGGCGGTCGTTTTTTTCATGCAAATTTGGTATACCGTAGTATCGACGCCGCGTAGACCCTGTGTTTTGCCCGCTTTGGATACGCTTGCTGATTATGTAAGTGGCTGATACGGAACATACGAGGTGCGTTATACTTGATCGGTTTCAATCTTGCCGCCTCGTCCATATCAATGCCTTTACCCCCGCCGTCCGTCGCCCGTGAACCGATGCATACACGTACCATCACGGTACAGTCGTTTGCGCGGGAAGATGGCCTCTGGGACCTGGAGGCCTCGCTGCTGGATGTGAAGTCCTACGACTTTCCCATACGCAATGGCCAGACCCACAAGGCAGGTGATCCCGTCCACTTGATGCACCTGCGTGTCACCATCGATAGCAGCTTCGAGATTGTGGATGCGGTGGCGGTCTACGATGCGGCCCCCTATCAGGACAACTGTTCGTCCATTTCGGACGCCTACCGGAAATTGGTGGGCCTGAATTTGCTCAAGCAGTTTCGTCAGGGTGTCAAAGAGCGCTTTGGGCGCTCGGCTGGCTGTACGCACATGAGCGAGTTGGCGCAGGTGTTGCCAACCACCGCGGTACAGACCATGGCCGGACGACGTCGCAGCAGTGGGGAATCAGAAATCTATCGCACCGATAAGCAGCCTTTCCACCTGGATGGCTGTCATGCCTTGCGTTTGAGCGGTCCCGTGGTTGAGGAGTTTTATCCTGTCTGGTTTCGACCCAAAGTCACCGACGGGATGGATTAGTTTTTTGTTTTAGTCAGGTCTCGGGCTCAGGCCTTGGGTTCCTGCCTTCTTTTTTTATTGTGTTTTTAGACTGACAGGTATCACATGAAAATTCACGAATATCAGGGCAAAGCACTGCTTAAGCAGTTTGGCGTTGCCGTGCCACGCGGAATTCCTGCCTTCTCCGTCGATGAAGCGGTTGCAGCTGCGCAGGAGCTGGGTGGCTCTGTGTGGGTTGTCAAAGCCCAGATTCACGCCGGTGGCCGTGGCAAGGGCGGTGGCGTCAAGCTGGCTCGCTCGATGGACGAAGTGCGTCAACTGGCCTCGGAAATCCTGGGCATGCAGCTGATCACTCACCAAACTGGTCCTGAAGGCCAGAAAGTGGGTCGCCTGCTGATCGAGGAAGGCGCGGACATCAAGAAGGAATACTACGTCGGTATCGTTACCGACCGTGCTACCCAGCGCGTGGCCGTGATGGCTTCCAGCGAAGGCGGCATGGAAATTGAAGAAGTGGCCGAGCGTGACCCTGATGCCATTCTGAAAGAATTCGTGGACCCAGCCCTTGGTCTGACCAACGAGCAAGCCACCAAGCTGGCTCGCGGTATTGGCGTTCCTGACGCTTCCATCGAGAAAGCCGTTGCGGAATTCCAGAAGCTGTACAAGTGCTACACCGAAACCGACGCTGAACTGGCCGAGATCAACCCTCTGATCCTGACCGGCTCGGGCGACATCATCGCTTTGGACGCCAAGTTCAACTTTGATGGCAACGCTTTGTTCCGTCACCCCGATATCGTGGCTTTCCGTGACCTGGCTGAAGAAGATCCTGCTGAAGTTGAAGCCAGCAAATACGATCTGGCCTACATCCAGCTGGACGGCAACATCGGCTGCCTGGTGAACGGTGCCGGTCTGGCCATGGCGACCATGGACACCATCAAGCTGTTTGGCGGCGAGCCTGCCAACTTCCTGGACGTGGGCGGTGGCGCTACGGCCGAAAAAGTTACTGAAGCCTTCAAGATCATGTTGGCCAACAAGGGCGTCAAAGCCATTCTGGTTAACATCTTCGGCGGCATCATGCGCTGCGACGTGATCGCTGAAGGCGTGATCGCTGCGTGCAAGGCCGTCAACCTGAACGTGCCTCTGGTGGTACGCATGAAGGGTACCAACGAAGAGCTGGGCAAGAAAATGCTGGCCGATTCCGGTCTGCCCATCATCAGTGCTGACACCATGGCCGAAGCGGCGACTGCTGTTGTCGCTGCCGCCAAGTAAGAAAAGGTTGAGGATTAGCAAATGTCGATTCTGATCAATAAAGACACCAAAGTCATCACGCAAGGGATCACCGGCAAGACCGGCCAGTTCCACACTCGCATGTGCCGTGAATACGGTAACGGCATGGAAGCCTTTGTGGCTGGCGTGAACCCCAAGCGTGCTGGTGAGGATTTCGAAGGTGTACCTATCTACGCCTCCGTGTCCGACGCCAAGGCTGAAACCGGCGCGACCGTGTCGGTTATTTACGTTCCACCCGCAGGTGCTGCGGCTGCCATCTGGGAAGCGGTTGAAGCTGACCTGGACCTGGTTATCTGCATTACCGAAGGCATCCCTGTTCGCGATATGCTGGAAGTTCGCAACCGCATGCGCGCTGAAAACCGCAAAACCTTGCTGCTGGGCCCGAACTGCCCCGGTCTGATCACTCCTGACGAGCTGAAGATCGGTATCATGCCCGGCCACATTCACCGCAAGGGCCGCATCGGTGTGGTCAGCCGCTCCGGTACGCTGACATACGAAGCCGTTGCTCAAGTAACCGAACTGGGCCTGGGTCAATCCTCGGCTGTGGGTATCGGTGGCGACCCAATCAACGGTTTGAAGCACATCGACGTACTGAAGATGTTCAACGACGATCCTGATACCGATGCCGTTATCATGATTGGCGAGATCGGCGGTCCAGACGAAGTCAACGCGGCTTTGTGGGCTAAAGACAATATGACCAAGCCCGTTGTTGGCTTTATCGCTGGTGTGACAGCGCCTCCCGGAAAACGCATGGGTCACGCTGGTGCCCTGATCTCCGGTGGTGCCGACACGGCCGACGCCAAGCTGGAAGTGATGGAAGCTTGCGGTATTCGTACCACTCGCAACCCATCCGAAATGGGCAAGCTGCTCAAGGAAGTGCTGTAAAAATGTAGTACCGGGGCCCGCTTTGGCGGGCTCTTTGTCTGGCTGCCATGAGCAGCCGGGCAAGATTGGCCAGCCGGTTTCGTCAAGAAAAACACCACAACCCGGCGCATTCCTTCCCGAATCTGGCCAGCCTGATCATGCTGAAACGAATCAAGTAAGAAAAAGAAGCCCCCATCTTGCACAGGCTAGAATTAGTTTGCTGCTTTCAGGGGCATTGTTGTCTTGGGACGGCCCGGCGACAAAAAAAGAATATTTGTCCAGCGGCTGGGAAGAGAGCTAACGTTTAGCAACACGGGAACGAAATGATTGAATTCCTTCAAACCCTGCATTGGGGTTCACTGTTTCAAATTGTACTGATTGATATTTTGCTGGGTGGCGACAATGCTGTCGTCATCGCACTTGCCTGTCGCAACCTGCCCAAGCAGCAGCGTATGCAAGGCATTTTGTGGGGTACCGCAGGCGCGATTATCTTGCGCGTCGTGTTGATTTTCTTTGCCTTGACCTTGCTGGATCTGCCATTCCTGAAAGTGGTGGGCGGTCTTTTGCTCATGTGGATAGGCATCAAGCTGCTGATGCCCGACGATGATGCACACGGCAACATCCAAGGGGGCGGAACGATCTGGGCGGCTGTCAAAACCATTATCATCGCGGACTTCGTGATGAGCCTGGATAACGTGATCGCCATTGCGGGTGCCGCGCAGAACGCGCATCTGGATCACCAGTTGGGCTATGTGATCTTTGGTTTATTGCTAAGTGTCCCCATTATTGTCTGGGGAAGTACCCTGGTCCTGAAACTGATTGACCGTTTCCCCGTTGTTGTCACCCTGGGTGGTGCCTTGTTGGGCTGGATTGCAGGCGGCATGCTGGTCACGGACAAGATTGTGGAAAATCAATTTGGCGTGCAGCCCCAGCCTGTTAAACTCGGGGTCGAGATAGTTTGTGCCTTATTAGTGGTGGCGCTGGGCAAATGGCTGGCGCACCGTAAAGGTTCTACCAAGGAAGCATAGTTCTATGGCAATTTTTAAATCCTCCGACGCCAAAGGTCAGGAAAGCGGTCTGTCCCTGCTGCAAGGCTTAGGGATCCTGGCCATTATCGGTATTGTTGCAGCAGCCATCGTGCGCTACTTCGCTGCATGACCGCTGTGGCTTCTACTCCTCAGGAATTGGTGATTGCCACTCGTGCCAGTCAACTGGCCTTGTGGCAAGCCAAGCATGTACGCGACCGTTTGCAGCAGCTGTACCCGCAGTGCAAGGTGTCCTTGCTGGAAATGACCACCCGTGGCGACCAGATTCTGGATCGTACGCTGTCCAAAGTGGGTGGGAAGGGCCTGTTTGTCAAAGAGCTGGAAACCGCCTTGCTCGATGGCCGTGCCCATCTGGCTGTGCACTCCCTGAAAGACGTGCCGGTGGTGTTGCCCGAGTCCTTTGATCTGCCCATCATCATGGAACGGGACGATCCACGCGATGCTTTTGTTTCCAATACTTATCCCAATCTTGCGGCTCTACCTGCGGGTGCCATCGTAGGCACGTCCAGTTTGCGCCGCGAGTCCCAGATTCGTGAGCGCTACCCATATCTGGACATTCGTCCCTTGCGGGGCAATGTGCAGACACGTTTGTCCAAGCTGGATCGGGGCGATTACGACGCCATCATTCTGGCTTCGGCCGGTTTGCGCCGTCTGGAATTGGCCGAGCGTATCCGCGATTACATCTCGATTGAAGACAGCTTGCCTGCCGCCGGGCAGGGGGCTTTGGGCATCGAGATCCTGAAAACCCGTACCGATGTGGCTCAATGGCTGGCGCCTTTGGCGCATGCCACCAGCCATGTATGTGCGTTGGCCGAACGTGCGGTATCGCGCGCTTTGGGCGGCTCCTGTCAGGTACCTTTGGCCGCCTATGCCACGCTGGATGGTGACGAACTGAAACTAAGTGGTCTGGTGGCCGAGCCTGATGGTTCCACGGTTTACCGTGCCCAGATCCAAGGCGCCGCTAAAGATGCGGAAGAGCTGGGTCTGTCGCTGGCAGAGGATCTGAAGCAGCAAGGTGCTCAAGCCATTCTGGATCGTTTGCTTACGGAACAGCCTGCAGAAGGCGAGTAAAGCGGCATGAACCTGCCCTGTGTCTTGCTGACCCGCCCCGCGGGACGGAACGAAACCCTGTCGGCCGCTCTGGCCGCGCAGGGTTTTTCTTCCTTGGTGTTGCCTGCTTTGAAGCTGGAGGCTCAAAACCTTTCCGAAGAGCAATGGCAAGACCCCCAGGATTTTGATCTGGTGCTCTTTGTGAGCAGCAGTGCGGTCAATTTCTACTTTGCGGCCTTGCAGGCGCGCGGTCAACGCTGGCCTAACAAGGTATTGCTGGCTGCCGTTGGTTTTGCCACCGCGGCCTGTCTGCGCGCCCAGCAGGGCGTGTCCCCAGAAGCCGTACTTCACCCTGCAAGCGCTGATTCCTTGCAGGATTCAGAGGCCTTGTGGACGGTGCTGGAACCCCGACTCGCACAACTTGAGCGGGTTCTGATTGTGCGCGGCCATAGCGGTCGTGAGTGGTTGGGACAGCAGTTGGAGAGTCACGGTATTCAGGTTCAGCGTCTGGCTATTTACCAGCGTAGCCCTGCCCAGTGGAGCGCGGAGCAGGGCCGCCAACTTCGTGACAGTTTGCAGGCAGGCCGCCTGGCTGTTTTGCTCAGCAGCTCCCAAAGTGCCGATGCGATATTTGCCAATGCACAAAGCCTGGGTTTACTGGATGTTTGGGCGCGATGCGCCTATGTGGTCATTCATCCGCGTATTGAAGAACATTTACAGTCCTTATTGTTGCAGGCTGGAATCGCAGCGCCACCAATGGTAAAAAGGTGTACGCCAGACGATGATGACATTGTCGCTGCCTTGATGGCGGTGCTCTCGCGCGATTAGCCTCACACGGATTACAATCTTGCCATGAACGATAAAACAGAGAACGCATCCGCAAGCGAACCGGAGACTCCGATTTCCAGCCCAGCCAGTACAACGGCTTCTCGTCCGTACTCCGAACCCAAAGACAGCACCACTGCGCCGCAAAAGCGTAAAAGTGGCGCGGGTCCGGCTTATGCTTTGACGGCTGTTGTTGTAGTGCTGGCCGCTGCCGGTCTGTGGTACCAGAACTCATTGCTGGAAAAGCACAAGGCCGAACTGCAATCGCAGTTGGCAACCAATATCAACACCACGGAGCAGGCGCGCCAAACCGCCCAGCAGGCCTTGGCATTGGCACAGCGTCAATCTGACAAGCTCACCCAGCTGGAAAAATCCTTTAACGATTCCACCGAACAGTTTCATGATCTGAGCCAAGCTTTCCAGACCATGACAGACAGCGGCTCGGAATTGGTGCTGCTGAATGATATTGATCACCTGGCCACGATTGCGCAGCAACAGCTGATGCTGGGTGGCAATGTGGCCAATGCCATCGTTTCTCTGGAAGCCGCCCAGGCGCAGTTGGCGCGTGCCAATCGCGTAGGTTTGGCCTCCTTGCAACAAACACTGAATGGTGATCTGGAGCGTCTGCGTGCCGCGGCCACCGTTGATGTGGCTTCTTTGTCGCGTCAGCTGGACACCTTGTCGCGTTACGTGTCGGAAGCGCCTTTGCTGGTGCCCGACGACGTTGCGGGTGGTGCGAATACCGAAGCCCTGGACTTGTCGTCCGAGGCAGCAGCAGCGCCTGCCGACTTGCCTGACGACGCCCCTTGGTGGGAACGCAGCTGGAATACGGTGGAGCAGTGGGGTAGCAGCGCCTGGCGCTCTGTCAGCCACGATCTGGGACAGTTTGTCTCCATCCGTCGTGTCGACGATGCCGCCGCCTTGCTGATGTCGCCCGATCAGGCCGCTCGCCTGCGTGAAAACCTGCGTCTGCGCATTATGGCGGCACAGCTGGCCATGATGATGAACCAGTCTGCTGTCTGGCAGACCGAGCTGAATGCGGTGGCGACGGCTCTGGAAAAACGTTTTGATACGCAGTCGAATCAGGTTCAACAGGCCTTGCGCCTGACCCGTCAGTTGCAAGACACCCGCATCGGTGCGCGTTTGCCTACGGTGAATAACACCTTGGCAGCCATTGAAAGCTTGCGTCAGGCGCAGGCCGGTCGCAATCAGGACAATGCCGACGACACCACGACCGAACAGGGTGGCACGGACCACATCCTGTCCGATCCTCCTCAGTCCACGGAGCCTGACAGCCAGGAGGAGTCTGCTGCTCCTGCGGCCGAACAGACTGAGTCTGGCACTCCCGCTCAAACCGGGATGGAACAGCCTGCTCAGGCGCAGGGGTAAGGTATGCGTACTTGGTTTTGGACTCTCATCTTATTTATCGCTGCGGTCGCCCTGGCGCTGGTCTTGCGCGAACACGCTGGTAATGTCTACTTGGTCACGCCGCATTATCTGGCGCGTGCCTCGCTGACCTACGTTGTGCTGTGCACTCTGGGTCTGTTCATCGTTCTGTACGTGCTTCTGCGTCTGCTGGCCTGGTTCAGCGATGGCCCGGAGCGTTTTCGCCTGTGGCGTGGTCGTCGTGCTCAACGCCGCGACCAAACGTTGCTGGAAACAGGCTGGATCAGCATTCTGGAAGGCCGTTACGAGCAAGCTGAAAAAGACATGATGAAGCTGATGAGCAAAACCCGCTCTCAGTCCAGCAAAGTTGTGGCAGGTTTGGCTGCGGCTCGTGCTGCGCATTACCAGGGTCAGATTGCCCAACGTGACGAAGCCTTGGCTGCGGCTCGTGCCGCCGCGGGCGATGATGCACGCTTGAAAGAAGCCAGCGCCGTGGCGTCGGCCGAGCTTTACCTGGATCAGAACCGTACCGAAGAAGCCATCGAACTGCTGCAGGATTTGCAGGACGCCAGCTCGCGTCACTTGCATGCCACTCGTTTGTTGCTGCGTGCCTATCGCCAGCAAGGCAATGCCGAACGCGTTTACGAATTGACCCGTTTGCTGGTGCGCCGCAGTGGCATCGAGCGTCAAGAGGCGCTGAGTCACATTGAATTTGCTGCTGCCGCTCGCCTGCGTGCCGGGGGTGTTGAACAGTTCAAGGCCTTGTGGTCGGATCTGAAGTCCGAAGAGAAAATCTTGCCCGGCGTAGCGCTGGAAGCTGCCCTGATTCAAGAGCGTGAAGGCAATTACGAAGACGCCGGTCGTATTCTGGAACCAGCCATTGCTGCCAGCTTTGACAGCCGCTTGCTGGAAGCCTACGCCCAGTGCCCACCTGAATATGTCGGCCGTCGTTTGGCCAAGGCCGAAGAGTGGTTGCGTAGCCAACCCAATAATCCGGTTTTGCTGTCCACCTTGGGCCATCTGTGCCTGACCAGCCAGTTGTGGGGGCAGGGCGAGCATTACCTGCTGCGCAGCCTGAAAATCCAGGGCGATCTGCGCAATCACGCTTTGCTGGGCAATATGTACGATAGCCTGGGTCGACACGACGAAGCTGTTTCCTACTGGCGCAAAGCCGCCTCCATGGCCGGTACCTTGCCGATTCTGGCGGTCAGTACGGCTTTGCCAGCCGCGGACACGCGTCACGACCCCAGCCATACCGATGCAGACAGCCTGCCATCGCAGAATGACGACGATCTGCCGCATTACACCTATGCGGCCAGCGTCGTGGCCGAGGACCTGCCCGATCAAGGCCGTCCCTTGCCTGTCGTGGCCGAGCCCGTCCCGCCCGCTGCCACGCCTTCGCAGGACAGCTTGAGCTCCTCTTCGGATCTGGATGATTACTTTGATACGGCTCCCATTCCAGGGGTCGATCTCTCTCAAACTTCGGATCGTCCTCGACGCTCCAACGATTAATTTCTTTTATTTTTAAAGGTTTGCACGAATGAGCCTCGCCCAAATACCAGCTGGCAAAAAACTGCCTGACGAGATCAACGTAGTCATCGAAATCCCCATGAACTCGGACCCCGTCAAATACGAGGTTGACGAAAACGGCGTGGTTTTTGTGGACCGCTTCATGCTGACCGCCATGCATTACCCCTGCAACTACGGCTACGTTCCACAAACCATTTCGGACGATGGTGACCCGGTTGACGTGCTGGTGATTGCTCCTTTCCCAATCCAGATCGGTGCCGTGATTCCTTGCCGTCCTATCGGCGTGCTGCACATGGACGACGAAGCAGGTGGCGATGCCAAACTGCTGGCTGTACCTACCGACAAGCTGTATCCTCTGTACCGCAACGTGAAGTCGCCTGAAGATCTGCAGCCTGAAGAGCTGGAGCGCATCAAGCACTTTTTCGAGCACTACAAAGACATCGAAAAAGGTAAATGGGTCAAGGTCAAGGGCTGGGACGGTATCGAAGCTGCCAAGAAAGAACTGGTAGATGGTGCCAAGCGCTTTGCTGACGGCCAGGCAAAATGAATACCGTCATCCCCACTCCAGCTGTTGCGGCACTGAACGTACAGGACAGTGAGCAGGTTTTTCCTGTACGCCGCATTTATTGCGTCGGCCGCAATTATGTCGAGCATGCGCAGGAAATGGGTTTTACCGGTCGCGAAGATCCTTTCTTCTTCTGCAAACCGGCAGACTCCATCTTGAATGTGCTGCCCGGCCAAGTCTGCGACATGCCTTATCCCTCCCGCACCCAGGATCTGCATCACGAGATCGAACTCGTCGTGGCTTTGTCCAAAGGCGGGCGTGATCTGACCGTGGAGCAGGCTGCTGAATGTGTGTGGGGATACGCGGTGGGTCTGGACATGACCCGTCGGGATTTGCAGACGCAAGCCAAAAAAGCCGGTCGTCCCTGGGAAGTGGGCAAAGCCTTTGACCACTCTGCACCAACTGGTCCTCTGGTGCCACGTAGCCGTATTGGCGAGCTGTCCCAAGGTGCCATCACCCTGGACGTCAACGGCGAGCGTCGCCAGACCGGCGATTTGAATCAACTGATCTGGAATGTGGCTGAGTCCATCGCGTATCTGTCGGGCCTGTTCGAGTTGGTTCCAGGCGACATCATCTTCACGGGAACCCCTGCCGGTGTCGGTTCGGTGGAACGTGGTGATGTGATGCACGGGGCGATCGACGGTCTGGGCAGCATAGACGTGCGTCTGGTCTGATCTGTATTTGTTTGAGGAAAAACCCGCCTGATGGCGGGTTTTTTTATGCTTACGGGTTTAACACTAGTAGCTGGACAAGCCTATCTAGCTCGGTTTTTGCGAATATTCTGGCCCGCTGCCAAGGGGCAGACTGTGAACTGACTTTTGGGAGATTCCAATGAGACAGTTCATCAGGCGGCAGCGCGGCCAGGGCATGGTCGAGTATTTGATTATTGTGGCTTTGGTCGCGGTGGCGGCCATTGCTGTTTACCAGTCCTTCGGTCAGGTGATTCGCAACCAGACCGCGGCCATGGCCAAGGAACTGGCGGGCGAGGATGGTTCCGAGCAGACTCAACAAGCGCAATCGGCCGCTTCTGCGGCGGCGGCTCAAGGCAGTTCCAAAAGCCTGAAATCCTTTACGGGCAATGCGCAATGAGGCAGCCCAATCGACCCCAAGAGGGGGCGGCGCTGGCCTGGGGCCTGATCGCGCTGGCGCTCCTTTCTGTCGCCTGGGGCGGCTATTTTCACGTGAACCAGATTGCCGAGCAGCAAGGGCGCTTGTCCCTGGTGCTGGATGCCGCTGCCTATGGTGCCGCCACCGAGCAGGCGCGCACTTTGAATCTGCTGGCTTATATCAACCGGGCGCAGCTGGGGCATCAATTGGCCTTGGGGCATTTATTGACCTTGGCAACCTGGGACAGGGCCGCGCAAACTCAGTCCGGGCAAGCACGCCGGGCGAATCCGCCTGCGCACTTGGTCGCCATGATGTTTGGCTCCGCACATGGACTGGCCTATACCCAGGCGCGTTCTGCTGGAGACAATCAACAGGCTTTGGAGCAGGCTTTTCAATCCCATCAGCGTTTGATTCATGACGTGCTGGCGCAGGCTCAATGGCAATTGGTAGAGGGTTTATCGCAACGACGGCAAGCCATTATTCAAGCGACCTTGGACGGTAGTTTGCCGGATTGGCCCGCCCAGGCCATTCGCTGGCAGCTTGAGCAGGACGGTTGGCCGTTGTTTCTGTCGCTGCAATCCGGACGAGCGCAGTGGCAGTCGGGTTTGGGGCGCCTGGTTTCCTTGTACGGGTTTCTGGCCCCACGGGATTACGAGGCTCGCTCTTATCCCGGTGTCGATCGACGTTGTCCCTTGTGGCAGCATCGTTTGCGTCGCGCTGGTCGTACTGAGTTTGATCGCTCGGGCCGCTGGCATTCCAACGATACGCATTCCATGCATATGGTGCGTTCCAACCGTTGGATAGGCTGTTATTTCCGGGAATATGCCATGGCGTGGGCCTTGCAAACGCCTGCGCATGCGTCGGGGGTTGATGCGCCGGATGACTTTTCCGGGCAGAGCTTCTGGAAGTGGGCGCTGGAGCAGGGCAATGGCTCCTTGCTATCGGCTCAAGGCAATACCGTAGCGCACTCCTGGGCGCGGCGAGACGCCAGACCCTGGGGGCAACGGCCGTGGGTAGACGGGTATGCCTTGTCAGATCCCGAGCAAAGTGCTGGCCCTGATCTGGTACTGAGCTTGCAGGCCCAAGGCCATTTGGGGCAGACCGTTCATACACGGGCGGCAGCTCAATCGTTTTTCTCCCTGCCGCCGGTTAGTGCTGATTCTGGGGCGGATGTGGAGCCCAGCCTGTTTCTGCCTTTCTGGCAGGCACGGCTGATGGACGCAGGGGGCCGCCGATTATGAACACGCGACAAAAAGGGATGGCACTGGTCGAGGCCTGCTTGCTGGGTGTGGTGTTGGGTTTGATGGTGATGGCGGGGCGCTGGCTGATGCAGCAGCAGTATCGCTTGCAGCAAATGCAGCAAAGCATGCATTTGAGCCTGTTCATGCACGATGCTCATGGCAAGCCGGTTTCAGCAGTGGTTAGCCCTGTTCAGGAAGCCGCACCAGCCTATTTTTTGGAATCCCCGATAGCGACAGCCCAGTCCTTGCAATGGGAGCTTTTGAGTTTGCGTAGTGGATTCTGGGCGGCACAGTCGCATGTTGCCATTCCGTGGCCGCGCTGGCTGGCGGGTCTGCCCACCAAGACTCAATTGCAGCGTCAATCCCGGCTGTGGGCGGCGGCAGGACAGGCTGCCAGTACCCAGCAGACTCGTCAGCGCTTGGAGAGCAGTACGACTGCTTGGGATGAGGCAGTGGCATCAAGTCGGCCTGCTGCCAGAGAAACAGTACGGCATGCTGGGCCTATGGACGCGGCCTGGAGACGGACGCCAGCTGATTTGGACTGGTTGAGCCGGTGGCAGGACTATGTGCCGGATCATGGCCCCAAGGAGCAGCCATGAGACAGCTGCTTGCCTTGCTCTTGCTGCTTTTGTTGATGTTCAGCCCTGTGCCGGCCACAACGCGGCCCTTGCTTCCACCTTTGCAAGACTCCCAAGTTCAGTGGGATCAAGTGCAAACGGCACAGACCGATGTTGGGCCTGTGTATAGCTGGGGTCTGAGCACAGACCTGGATGCGCAGACCTTGGCTTCTCGTTTGGAGACCTTCTGTGGTGCCCATTACGGGGCCATCAGAGTGGAGGAGCAATGGGTGTTTCTGCGTGCCAGAGATGGCAGGAACTGCGTTTTGTGGCTGGAGGACATTCAGGCTCCAGTCTTGTCGGGTTTGTTAAGCGTTTCCGAGCCAAGTCAGGCCGTTTTCCCCTCATCTCTTAGGTCTGCGGCACCCATTGCCGGTGCTGTCTTGTGGCAACACGAGCAGCCAGGGCAGGTGCAAAGCTGGTTGTTGATAGCCGAGCCGGGATGGCAAGCGGATTTGCATCGCAAGGACTGGGGGGCGGAGGCGGGCGAGCGTTATTGGCGCAAAGGCCCAGCCGAGCTGGATGTGATGGAACTGGAGCATGAACAGCAGCGCTACTTGCTCTTGATCTGCCGTGCTTGTGAAAAGGAGGCCTCATGATTCGGGCAAAACTCTTGTGGCTATGTCGTCATCCCAGTGCAGGGTTTGGTCTATTGGCTTTGCTGGCTGGTTTGATGGCAGCCGGGACCAGCAGTCGCTATCTGGATCGGCAGGAAGAGGCTCTGCGGCAGGCGGCGCATCGTGTGCAGTTGGATAGGGTAGTAGCCGCGTCCAGTCTGGCAGCGGGAACGGTGCTGCAAGCAGAGCATCTGGCCGCCCGTGCTTTTCCTGCTGAACTGGTGCCCAGTGACAGCTGGGATGTGGCGCAGTTTGAAAATCTATTAGGGCAAGTTTTGAGTCAGCCGTTACGGGCAGGAGACTTGATCAGCAAGGCGCACGTGCAGGAAGTCAGCAGTCCGTTTTCTGAGCAACTGCTATCTGGCAGGCGTGCGCTGACTATGCCAGTGGATGCAATCAGTTCGGTATCGGGTCTGATTCGGCCTGGGGACTTGATTGATATTTATGTCAGCTTTGACGACAGGCAGCGGCGGGTAACGGCTCCCTTGTTGCAGTCTGTGCTTGTCTTGGCAACGGGGCAAAAGTCAGGTGAAGGCTCGGCTACGGCCCGAGTGGATAAGGATGCCTATAACACCTTGACGCTGGATGTAGGCCCGGACGATGCCTTGAAGTTGCTGGCGGCCAGACAACATGGACGCATCAGTGCCTTGCTGCGCAATCCGGATGACCATACGCCCCATCAGGCTGCCGTGCGGGGCGAACTGGCTGACATTCTGGGACTGGGGCCGGGTGCAAGCCCCAAACAGCCTGTACAGGTTTTGTACGGCAATAGACCTGCAGGGCAGCTTGGGCAGGCAGACGTGGAACGCCTGGGTTGGCTGGATATGCCGGACAGTTTTTCTATGGGGCAGCAGCCATGAGCACCAATCGCTATTGGCCCAGGCGGGCTGCTGTGAGCTTGCTGTCTGGTGCTCTGTTTGGTGCTAGCCTGCAAAGCCAGGCTCAAGGCCTGGGGCTGCAAGTGGGCGAGTTGATGGTTTTGCCTGATACGCAGGTGGAGCGGGTGGCGGTGGGAGACGGCGATATTGTTCATGCCGTCACCACGGAATCGGGTGAGCTGATTCTATTTGCACGCAAGACGGGCAGCACGGTGGTGCAAGTCTGGTCCCATTCGGGGCAAAGCCAGTCCTACCAAGTTGAGGTGTCACCAGAAAACCATAGGCAAACCTTGGCGGAGCTACGAAGTTTGCTGGAGCGTATTCCCGAGCTACGTATCAGCGAGTTGGGCGGCAAGCTGGTACTGGAAGGAGAGGGCTTGAGTGATCAGGACAAGCAACGCATTCAGGCGTTAAGCCAGGAGCATCCTCAACTGCTGGATTTCACGCAGCAGGATGGGTGGGAGCCTATGGTCTTGCTGGATGTACAGGTCGTCGAGGTGCCGCGTAACAGCCTGCGGGAGTTGGGTGTCCGTTGGGACGGCAGCTCCCAGGGCGGTTTGAGTATGGGCGGTGCCTGGGATGCGGCCACTCATCAGTTTCTGGACAGGCCGGGTGAAGCGGTCCTGCCTTTGGCATTCCCTGCCAAGCAGGGGGCGGCGTTCTTTGGCGTTGGTGCCTTGATGTCTGCTCGTGTTCAGGCCATGGCTCAGGAAGGGCATGCGGTGGTGCTGGCGCAGCCGCAGCTACTGGCACGCAGTGGTTCTCAAGCCGAGTTTCTGGCCGGGGGCGAATTGCCTTACACCACCACGGATGACAAGGGAAACAGCAAGACAAGCTTCAAGCCTTACGGTGTGTCGCTGCGCATTGTGCCGCGAGTTGAGCGTGGTGGGCTGGTGCGTTCGCAGATCGAGGTGGAGGTCAGCTCCGTTGATGCCAGCTTGTCCCAACCTGCCGGGCCGTCCTTGAAAACCCGCCGAGCCTCGACCGAGTTCAATGTGCGCTCAGGGCAGACGCTAGTGCTGGCAGGGTTTATCTCGCGTGAAGAATCCCGGCATGTGGATCGTCTGCCGGGGCTGGCCAGTTTGCCCGTGTTGGGCGCCTTGTTTCGTTCCGAGCGCTTTGCCCGGCAGGAAACGGAACTGGCGGTATTTGTGACGCCGACTTTGGTGGCGGCAGAGCATCCTGATTTGCTGGCTCGGCAGGCGAATGCTGCCCAGTGGCTGGACCAGACTTTTCCCGATGCCCCACGTTTGAACACCCCCGTGCGTGCTCTCCCCAAGGAGGCAGGGCGAGGGGCTTGGTCGCAATGGGCAGAACCTGATAGTGAGGTGTTTCGTGTTGAACCTTGAGCTTGAGTCGGAACTGGGGACGACGCGCCCCTGCACCGTCAGCCTACCGGCCTTGATAGGACGTGACCCTGCCTGTGATGTTGTTCTGCCATCCTGGCGTATCGCGCGCCAGCATGCCAGCTTGCTGGAACGGGCGGGGGCGGTGTACATCCAGGATCACGGCTCGTTGACGGGCGTGCAGCTTAACGGCAAACGGGTTTATGACGATGGGCCCTTGCGCTTGGGTGATGTGCTGGTGTTGGGTGGGTTCAAGTTGCGAATTGCTGGTTTTGGGCAGATGGCGCAACCCCGAATTGATACGGCCGTCTCGGACTTGGGGAATCGACCGGAAACCTCAATGCCACAATCGTTTGCGATGGAGGAACCGCGAAAGGCAGCACAAAGTGGACAAGGCTCTTTCACTTCAGGGCAAGCAGATGTTCCGATATCGGACAGTGAACTGTTCAGGCAAGAACAACAACGCCTGCATGAAGCCTTGTTGAGTGCCTTGGAGTTGGAGCGCCGGGATCTCTCCCGCGTCACAGACAAACAGTTGGAGCAGGAAGCCTTTGATTGCCTGGGGCGCCTGATCCAGGCCCAATGTGCTGTCCCCAAGCATGAACAGACCAGACTGCAAGCCAGTGTCTGCGCCGAGGCGGTGGGTTTGGGACCTCTGGAACCCTTGTTGGCCGATAGCTCAGTCTCGGAAATTATGGTCAATCATTACGACCGGGTGTTTGTTGAGCAGGCGGGGCGGCTCCAGGCCCATCCTCTGGTGTTCAGCAGCGAGTCGGCCTTGCGAGCGATTATTGACCGCATCCTGGCTCCCTTAGGTAGACGGCTGGATATCAGCTCGCCCGCAGTGGATGGGCGCTTGGCCGACGGCTCGCGTTTCCATGCCGTACTGTCGCCCATTGCGGTCAAGGGAACCTGCGTGACCATACGCAAGTTCCCCAAACGACGCCTGGGGCTGGAGGATCTCTTGCAGACGGGCAGTTTGTCGCCGGAGATGGCCGCTTTCCTGCAACAGGCGGTGCAGCGGCGCTGCAATATTCTGGTCTCGGGCGGAACCGGTACGGGCAAAACCACCTTGCTGAATGTGCTCAGCACCTGCATTGATTCTGGCGAACGAATCGTGACCCTGGAAGACGCGGCCGAGTTGCAGTTGCAGCACAGCAATTGGGTGGCCTTGGAGTCACGGCCCGCGAATGCAGAAGGTCAGGGGCAGGTGGATATACGGAGTCTGCTGCGACAAGCCTTGCGAATGCGGCCAGACCGCATCGTGGTGGGAGAGTGCCGGGGCGCAGAAGCCTTCGATATGTTGTCGGCCATGAATACCGGCCACGAAGGGTCGATGGGGACTTTGCATGCGAATACGCCTCGCGATGCCTTGTCCCGCCTGGAAGGGATGGTGTTGATGGCAGGTCTGGATTTGCCTTTGCTGGTTGTGCGAGAGCATATTGCGCGGGCATTGCACATTATTGTGCAGCTTAGCCGCCTGCCTGATGGCAAGCGTTTGGTGTACGAGATTGTGGAGGTGACCGGCATCGAGGCGCAGCGTATTCAATTGCAAACCTTGTACAGCTATCGCCCGGAGTTTGGCTTTGCTGCCAGTGGCTTGCGGTCCGAGCATGTTTCTCCAGCAGAGAGGCAAGTATGAGATTGCTAAGTATTTTGCTGATTGTCTTGGGTACCACCGCTTTGGCGTATGGGTTGCTGCGTTCAGGACAACGTCTTGCTGCGCGCTATAGACAGCAATTGCTTAAGCAATCCGAGCAAAGCTTGCAGTCGCATTTTGTCTTTGTGCGCAGCCAGTATCTGGCTTTTGGAGCCTGGGCTTTATTGCCCCTGATCTTTCTGACGGCTTGGTGGCTGATGCAGTCGTTCTGGTTGGCTGCGATGGTGGCCTTGCTGGCGGCAGTAACGCCTTTAGCACTTCTGCGCCGGATGGCACGCCGACGCCTGGAAATGCTACGACGACAACTGCCGGACTTTGTGCTGTCGTTGGCCTTGAGCCTGCAAGCAGGTTTGGCCTTGCAAGCGGCTTTGCAGCAGTTGTCTCAATCCTTGCCAGCACCCTTGGGACAAGAGCTGCGTTTGCTCTTGCGTCAGCAGCGCTTGGGACTGAATGCCAAGGACTCGTATCAGGACCTTCTGGGCCGAGTGCCGGTGTCAGAACTAGCCATGCTGTTCAGTGCATTGCAGATGGGCCAGAGCACGGGGGCGGGGCTGGGGGAACGCTTGAAGATATTGGCGCAAACCATTCGGGCGCGTCTGACTATCGAAGACAAGATTGTTGCCTTGACCGCGCAGGCCCGTTTGCAGGCACGAATCATGTTCTGCTTGCCGGGTTTTGTGGCGGGAGCTTTATACCTTCTGGATGCCACGGCATTTGAGCAAGCCTGGTTCAACACATTGGGCGTCTGGGTGGCGGGAGCGCTAGTAGCCATGCTGCTGATGGGGCTGTGGTGGATGCAAGTGATCCTGCGAGGGGAGGGGTGAGTATGTTCGCACTGATCTGGATGCTCTCTGCCTTGAGTGCGGCCTTGTTCCTGATTGCGTTCCTTTGGGCTTGGCGCGGCCGTTATCTGCTTTTGCTACAGGGAGGTAGCAGTTTGGGGCAGGCGGCCTGGCAGGCTTGGGAAGCTCCGTTTTCCAGAGTCCTGAATCTTTGCCTGTCCCTGCCTTTTGTACACGAGTGGCCGGAGCGATTGTGGGGCTCGTATGCCCAGGAGGTACGGGGGTTTTTAAGCAAACGTGTGGCCTTGACTGCCTTGCTCACAAGCCTTGTTAGTGCTTTCTTGTTGACTCAGGGGACTTCATTGATGGAGCTTGCAGGGTTGGCTCTGATTGGTTTCTTCCTGAGCGTATTGCAAGCTATCTCACGGGGAAGAAAACTGCAGCGTCAGCATCATTCCCGTTGCCGCCGGGACCTGCCATTCTTTCTGGACCTGCTGGTGCTGGCTGTCGAATCCGGGCTGGGCTTGCAGCAGGCCTGGGCGCGTGCAACGCAGGCGCTACCGCAAGGAAGCCTGCTGAACAGCTTGAACAAGGTACAGGGCGAAGTTCGAGCAGGACGGCGTTTGCCGCAGGCGATGCGCAATGTCGCTTTAAGCTTCAGGCAGGCAGAGTTGGAGGAGTTGGCCTTGTCTTTGGAGCTGGCGCAGGACACGGGTTTGTCCTTGGCCTTGTTGCTGCGTTCTCAAGCAGAAAAACTGCGTAGTCATTTACACCTGGAAGCCGAGCAAAGAGCCCTCAAGCTGCCTGTCTATCTACTGGCCCCATTGGTCGTGTGCATTTTTCCCTGCACGTTTTTGGTGATTGCGATGAGTCTGTTAGGCCCTTGGCTGGCAGGGGGAGGTTAGGGTGATGTCCATATCAGTACTGAACAAACAGGCGCTGCAGCAGGCGCAACCACAGCCCCTGTATTTATTCGACGCCCAGACTTTCTGGGCCCGTTGGCGCGGCTGGAAGGCACTGCCACAGAATAAGGGTTTCGCAACTGCCGTGTGGCTGCGGCCCTGCAGAGCGGTTCATCTATGGGGAATGCGCCAGGCGTTGGATATCTGCTTTCTGGATGAAAGCGATCAGCCTTTGAGGTTTTGTTCGGCAGTATCGCCAGGGGTGGTACGGTGGCATAGAAAGGCCAGATCGGTATTGGAAGCACCGCTTGGCTATCTGTCCGGGCCTGAGCTGTTTTCAACTTGGGCCGCCGCCCTGCAGGAAATACGTCAAACAGGGGGCGGGGCATGGTTGGACTGGGCTTAGCCTTGCTCGGTATTGCGCATCGGATCACCAAACACGCTGCGGTAAGCCGGGTAGAAGCTGGCGTACAGGATGGCGGCCATCGCCAGATTGATAGGCGTCAGCACCATGGTGGCCGTGCCTGGGCTTAAACCTGCACCCAGCAGCAATTCGCCCAGGGTCTGGATGGCGAAGAAAGCAGCCGCCCAGCACAGGCCGTACAGCAGGAAGGCGGCCTTGTTGCGCCAGCAAGCCACCATGGAAAAGAACAGGGCTTGCTTGACTGGAATGGCATGCCAGCCTACCAGGGCAGGAGCGTGCCAGAACAGGGCGGACAGGCCCAGGTACAGTACGAAGAACAAAATGATGGGCTTGCGAAAGGCTGCCATGACTTCCTGCGGAGTGGCATTGCTGTTGTCCATTAGCTGGGACAGCTCATTCACAAAGGGGAAAGTCGCCACAAAGCCCACGACCAGGCAGGCCAGCAGGTAAATAAAGCCCAGCTTGATCAGCCGGTTGCGTACCGGGGCAGGCTTCAAGGGCTCGGTCCACATGCCCAGGCGAATGACTTCGCCCTCATGAATGCGACGACAGGCATTCTGGATGATGAAGGTCATGGTCGGGACCAGCACGATCAGCACCATCTGGCCCACGATGGGGAAAATATTGCTCAGGTTGATCAGGATGGAGGTGATCAGGCTCCAGAAGAACAGAGCAGCCGGTTGCTGCTTGAACAAGCGCAATCCTTCCTGAATCCAGTACCACCCGTAAAGAAAGGGGAGCTTGGCAGCTTGCATGTCAGTATCCGTATTTATCGAGGGAGCGCCGGTACAGCATGGTCGCGACGCTGGCGCAGCACACGCTCAAAGTGCCGCGGGTCGTGCGGCTTCAGAGTTTGAGCGGGGCGGGGCAGATAAAAGTCGTACAGGCGCGATATCCAGAAGCGCAGCGCGGCGGCTTGGATCAGTATAGGCCAGGCGCTGTGTTCGGCTTCGGTGAAGGGGCGCACCTGGGCGTAGGATTCCAGCCAGGCCTGGGCTTTTTCCAGATTCAGGGCACCGCTCAGGCGGTCGATACACCAGTCGTTCACGGCCACGGCCACGTCAAACAGCCAGGTGTCGCAACCGGCAAAGTAAAAGTCGATGATGCCGCCCATCTGGGGCGCTTCCGAGGTGCCGGCAAACAGCACGTTGTCGCGGAACAGGTCGCAGTGGGCCGGGCCTTGAGGCAAGGAGCGATAGGTGTCGCTGTCGGCAAAGCTGCTTTGTTCTTGCAGAACGGTCTGGATCAGCTCGGACTGGCTCGCATCCAGGAAAGGCAGAACCTGGGGAACGGTGGCTTGCCACCAGCTCAGGCCGCGCAGATTGGGTTGCTCCAGGGGAAAGTCCTGAGCGGCCAGGTGAGCCTGGGCCTGGGTGCGGGCGATCTGGCGGCAGTGTTCAACCGTAGGCTCGGGCTCGTAACCACCACGCAGGCGCGTCACAATCGAGCAAGGCTTGCCGTGCATGACACAGATGCGTTTGCCATCGCGGCGGGTCATGGGCTCGGGCACCGGCACACCTTTGGCGGCCAGGTGGTGCATCAGCTCGATGTAGAAGGGCAGTTGTTCCAGCGTCAGGACTTCAAACAACGTCAGAACGTACTCACCCTGGGTGGTGCTCAGAAAGTAATTGGTGTTTTCAATGCCGGCGGTAATGCCACGTAAGGAAACAAATTCGCCAATTGTGTATTGTTCCAGCAGTTCGCGGGCGTCAAGTTCGCTGACAGAAGTAAAAACAGCCATGCTTTCAGTGAGGGTCCGGTTGTTGGCGCACTATCAGGCGCGCAAGTATGTCAAACGGCCGATTTTAGACCAGTGCGCCCGCTTTTTGGAGCCTTGCGGCGATTTACCGCGCTTTATCTTCATCCTGTGGTCGGCTGAAACCATTAAAATGGGTGTTTTCCCTTTTTCACCAAGCCTGCAATCAGGCGATTTGCTCCCTGTTTATGACTACTTTTGTGATGCCGGACAGCCAGATGTGGCGTTTGAGTGTGGCGCCCATGATTGACGTGACTGACCGCCACAGCCGCTTTTTTCATCGTCTGCTGGCGCCGCGCGCCTTGCTGTTTACTGAAATGATCACTACGGGCGCATTGACGCACGGTGATCAGGCACGTCATCTGGATTTTGATCAGGCAGAGCATCCGGTGGCCTTGCAACTGGGGGGCAGCGACCGGGATGCCTTAGTTACCAGCGCTCTGGCCGGTGAAAAGTGGGGTTACGACGAAATTAATCTGAACTGCGGTTGCCCCTCGGAGCGGGTTCAAAAGGGTGCTTTCGGTGCCTGTTTGATGAATGAGCCGCAATTGGTGGCTGACTGCGTGAAAGCCATGCAGGATGCGGTGTCCGTGCCCGTGACGGTAAAGCACAGGCTGGGGCTGGATTACAACGAGTCCTATGATTTTGTGCGGGATTTTGTGGGGCTTCTGTTCGAGTCCGGGTGCCGTGTTTTTACCGTTCATGCTCGCAATGCGGTCTTGAAAGGCTTGTCGCCCAAGGACAACCGGGAAATCCCGCCTTTGCGCTATGACATGGCCATGCAGTTGAAAAAGGATTTCCCCGAAGCACTGTTCATTTTGAACGGCGGCATTCACGAGACCGATCAGGCTGTCGAGCTGGAAGAGCAGTTTGATGGCGTAATGCTCGGTCGCGCCGCTTGGCACACCCCGGCGGTCTTGAGCGATATTCACCGCCGCCTGTGGCCCGAGGATGTGTTGCTGGATGAAGACTCGGTCGTCGAACAGATGATTGCCTACGCCCGCCCTCATGTGCAGGCCGGTGTGCCGCTGCGTATTGTGATTAAAAGCATGCTGGGCTGGCCGCACGGCAAGAAGGGCGCACGACAGTGGCGTCGTACCTTGTCCGATCACACTTGGCTGGCCAAAAACGATCCAGGCCTGCTCGCGCAGGCCTGGGAAGAATTGCAGCGCCGTCAGTAAAGACGGCAGGATGCGGGTGGATCAGGACGCGCTGGCTTGTTCGGAATCGGTAGGCCAGTCGCGGATATAGGCTTTGAGCATATTGTTCTCGAACTGCTGGGCGTGAACAATGGCGCGCGCCATATCAAAGAAGGAAATAACCCCCATCAGCACCGGACCGTCCATTACGGGCATGTAGCGTGCGTGGTTGTTCAGCATCAGGCGCTGCACTTCGTCGGCGCTGGTGTTGGGAGTGACGCTGACGGGGGCGTCATCCATGATGCTGCGCACGGTAAAGCCCTGGGCTTTGTCACCCTGGGCGTGCCAGTGGCGAATGATCTCGCGAAAGGTCAACATACCCACCAACTGACCATGCTCCATGATCACCAGCGAACCAATATCCAGCTCGCTCATGCTCTGTACCGCTTTTTCGACGGTCATTTCGGGGGTGCCTGTATAAAGCGTGTCTCCCTTGACACGCAGGATTTCACTGACTTTTAGCATACTGGGTCTCCTGACCGGGATCGGCGTTTAGTATGGCTGGTTGTCCTGTCAGAATGCCTTGTGGCGACTCAAACAGTTCTTCCAGATTGGATAGTCGCTGATCGAAAAACTGAGAAAGATAATTGAATACATATTCTAGCGGACCCTCGTGGGTATGGGCGCGGTCCAGCAGAAATGCTTTGGTAAGTTGTTTCAGGCTGACCTGACGCAGATCGCAACTCAGTACCCACTGTTCGTCATTGTCTTGCTGGGTATCAGCAATCAGCCCCATGGACTTGAGCTTGCATAAAATGCCGTACAGCTCGTCCGGGTCGCGTTCCAGCTTGTGGCTGAGTTCACGTACGCTAAGCCCCTGCGGGTTCTGACGGTTCAGCCACAGCTGGTAGAGCAGGTTCACGGCATCAGTAAAGGCGATGCCGGGCACATTGGTCTTGACCCAGTTGCGGCCACGCCAGTCGGGCAGAATCGCCACCATGGAGGCGCCCAGCAGGACGATCAGCCAGGAGATGTAAATCCACAGCAGGAAGATCGGCAGGATGGCAAAGGCACCGTAGATAATCGTATAGGTGGGAAAGCGTGTCAGGTAGAAGGCGAAACCGGCTTTCATCAGCTCCAGCAAGGCGGCGGTGACTACCCCTCCGATCAGGGCATCGCGCCACCATACACGGCGGTTGGGCACGTACATGAACAGCGCCGTCAGCCCCAGGGCGGTAAACAGGAAGGGGACGTAAGACAGGGCGAAGGTCACTATGCCGGACAAGTCGCCGATATAACCTAAGGACTCCCTGGCCAGAATGGTTGTGGCCCACAGGCTGGCACCCGTCAGAATCGGGCCCAGCGAAATAATGGCCCAGTACACCAGCAGGCGTTGCCCCAGTGGCCGTTGTACGTGCACCTGAAAAATATTGTTGAAGGTCTCGTCAATGGTCATGATCAGCATGATGGACGTGACAATCAGGAACAAGCTGCCCACCGCCGTCAGGCCGGAGGCTTTGGCGGCAAACTGGTTCAGATACAGCATGATGTTTTCTGATACCACCTCGGGCATCAGATTACGGGTCAAAAACCCTTCCAGCGCACTTTCAAATTCCTGAAACAGGGGGAAAGCGGTGAACAGGGCCAGCACCACGGTCAGCATGGGCACAATGGCCAGGATCGTGGTGTAGGTCAGGCTGGAGGCCACCTTCATCAGATCTTTTTCAGCCACCCGCTTGATGGCAAAGCGCGCCACACTTAAAAAGTGATGCTTGGAGGTGGGGGCGGGCGAGGGCTCCTGCGGCGAGACAGGATCGGTGTTGCCTGGGTTCAAGTCTGTTTGCTCAGCTTGCTCAGAGGGCATAGGGAAGTTCTCGTCGTTTTTCATAGCGGTTTGATGCGGCGGACGCTGCTTTTCGACAGGGTTCAGGTGATAATAACAGCATGCATGAACCTTTAAACCCCATACTTCATCGAGTGGCGGCCCTGGCTTTGGTCGCCTTGATTGCTTTGTGCCTGGCCTGGGAACTTCATTTTGCGCCCTTGAAACCCGGCGGCTCCTGGCTGGTGCTGAAAGTGATTCCTCTGGTGCTGCCCTTGCGCAGCGTGCTCAAGGGCAATTTATATACCCTGCAATGGACGTCCATGATGATTCTGCTGTATTTCGCAGAAGGGGTCATGCGTGCGTGGTCGGATCCGGTGGCAGAAGTGTTGCCTTGGGCGATTGCAGAAATTGTCTTGTCCCTGATTTATTACTTCTGCGCCATTTTTTATCTTTGGCCAGCCAAGAAAGCGGCCAAGCAGCGCAGCAAGGCCGAAAAAGCCGAGGCTGCCAAAGCCGCCAAATCGGCCTAAGGGGGTCTGTATGTCCAGCTTGTTCGATGGCCTGGCCATCAGTCACCATTTTGCGGATCTGCCGTCGGCTTTCCATACGGCGGTTCCGCCACAACCCCTGGCCAATTCCCGCCTGCTGCACGTCAATAAGGAATTGGCGGCGCAACTGGGCCTGGATGTCTCCCGTTTGGGGGAACAGGAATTTCTGGATGTGGTCAGCGGCCAGGCCCCCTTGCCGGGTGGCCTGACTGTGTCGGCTGTATACAGTGGTCATCAGTTCGGTGTCTGGGCAGGGCAGCTGGGCGATGGCCGTGCGCATTTGCTGGGGCAAATCGATACCCCCACGGGCCCGCAGGAATTGCAGTTGAAGGGCGCTGGTAAAACCCCGTACTCCCGTATGGGTGATGGCCGCGCCGTGCTGCGTTCCAGTGTGCGCGAATATCTGGCCAGCGAGGCCATGGCTGGTTTGGGCATTGCCACCAGCCGGGCCTTGGCCCTGGTTACCTCGGATACACCTGTGTACCGGGAAACCGTGGAAACCGGCGCAATTGTGACTCGTGTGGCCCCCAGCTTCGTGCGCTTTGGCTCCTTTGAGCATTGGGCCAACGACGCCACGCGTGTGCGAGAGTTGCTGGATTATGTGCTGCGCGAGTTCTACCCGGAACTGCTGGTCGAAGGCGATTCGGAGCAGGAGCGCGTCTGCCGCTTCTTGCAGGAAGTCACCCACCGCAGCGCCGAGATGGTGGCCGACTGGCAAACCGTAGGTTTTTGCCACGGTGTCATGAATACCGACAATATGTCCATTCTGGGCCTGACTATTGATTACGGCCCATACGGCTTCATGGACCGATTCCGCGTGAATCATGTCTGCAATCACAGCGACAATCAAGGTCGTTACGCCTGGAATGCACAGCCTGCGATTGTGCATTGGAACCTGTACCGCCTGGCCAGCGCCTTGATGGTGCTGGATCCGGATGTCGATACGATAAAAGAGCGTTTGCAGACGTTTGAAGCCAGTTTTCTGAAGCGCTATCACGCCAATTTGCAGGCCAAGTTCGGCCTGCGTACCTGGCAAGCGGATGATGCGCAGCTGGTCGATGATTGGTGGCGCTTGCTGCACAACAGCGGGGCAGATTTCACCTTGTCTTTCCGTGCTCTGGCTCAGGCCAGCAAGGCGCCCGAGGCTTTCTTGAGTCTGTTTGAAGGTTCTGAAGATCAGGCTCAGGCCTGGTGGCAAGCCTATAGCCAGCGTCTGACACTGGACGGTTCCGACACGCCAGAGCAGCGCGAGGCCATGAATCGCGTCAATCCCTTGTACGTCTTGCGTAACCACTTGGCCGAGCAGGCCATTCAGGCCGCTGCCAAGGATGACGCCAGCGAAATCGACACCTTGCTGATGTTGCTGCGCGACCCTTACACCGAGCGGGCCGGTTTTGAGGCCTATGCCATGCCGCCTCCTGAAGGTAGCGCGGAGCTGGCAGTCAGTTGTTCTTCCTAAAAGATCGGGCGCGGTCCAGGGCATGTCCGGATTCGGGAACAATGCCATAATCGTGCCTGTCTTTTATTTTTCCTCATTTCTTTGCGTTCACTCTCTCTATGTCCGGCAATACTCTAGGTAAAAGCTTCCGCGTCACGAATTACGGCGAATCTCATGGTCCAGCGATTGGCGCAGTGATCGACGGCTGCCCTCCGGGCCTGGAGCTGTCTGAACAGGATATTCAGTTTGAACTGGATCGCCGCCGTCCTGGTACGTCGCGCCACGTGACTCAGCGCCGTGAGCCCGATCAGGTGGAAATCCTGTCCGGCATTTACGAAGGCCGTACCACGGGCACGCCCATTAGCCTGCTGATTCGCAATTCCGATGCGCGTAGCAAGGATTACGGCAATTTGCTGGATACCTTCCGTCCCGGCCATGCCGACTACACCTATTGGAAGAAGTTCGAGAACCGCGACCCGCGTGGCGGTGGCCGTTCTTCGGCTCGCCTGACCGCGCCTACCGTGGCGGCCGGTGCGATTGCCAAGAAGTGGCTGGCCGAACACTTCGGTGTGAAGATTCGCGGCTATATGAGCCAGCTGGGCCCCATCGCCATTCCTTTCAAAAGCTGGGATGTGGTCGAGCAGAATCCCTTTTACGCGCCGGATCTGGACGTAGTGCCGCAGCTGGAAGCCTATATGGATGAGCTGCGCAAAGAAGGCGAATCCATTGGTGCCCGCATTGAGGTCGTGGCCGAAGGCGTGCCTGCTGGTTGGGGCGAGCCTATTTATGACCGACTGGATGCTGATATCGCCCACGCCATGATGGGGTTGAATGCCGTTAAGGGTGTGTCCATTGGCGCTGGCTTTGACTGCATTACGCAAAAAGGCTCGGAGCACGGTGATGCGCTGTATCCGGACGGTTTCAAGACCAATCAGGCCGGTGGCGTACTGGGCGGGATTTCCTCGGGGCAGGCCGTGACGGTTTCCCTGGCGATCAAGCCTACCGCCAGCATCCGCACCATGCGTCCTTCCGTTAACCGTGCCGGTGAAGCGGTTGAGGTTCAGACCTTGGGTCGTCATGATCCTTGCGTGGGTATCCGTGCCACGCCGATTGCCGAAGCCTTGCTGGCGATTGTGCTGATGGATCATTGTCTGCGTCATCGCTCGCAGTGCGGTGTCTGAATGTGAGGGTTTGCGCAGGACGACCCTAGCACTTCATTTTCTTGTCAGGTTTGTTTCTTGGAGCTGAGCATGAAAGGTATTGCGAAAGGAAAACGCTTTTTGGCGGTGGTTTCAATCCTGGCCATGACGGGCTGTGCCACGGTACAGACAACAGAAAGCGGGTCGGTGGGGGTCGAGCGCAAACAATTCATTTCCAATCTGGTGTCCGAGGCCGAGCTGAATCAGGCGGCCGCCCAGAACTATGCTCAGGTGCTGTCTCAGGCGCGTCAGCAAAAAGCGCTGGATACGGATGCGGCCCAGACTCGTCGGGTTAAAGCCATTGCCCAACGCCTGATTGAGCAAGTGGGTGTTTTCCGGGCCGACGCCCGCTCCTGGAACTGGGAAGTTCACGTCATCAATCAGGACGAGGTCAATGCCTGGTGCATGCCGGGTGGCAAGATGGCGGTTTACAGTGGTTTGATCAAACGGATTCAGCCGACTGATGCAGAACTGGCTGCCGTGATTGGCCATGAAATGGCCCACGCCTTGCGCGAGCACTCGCGTGAGCAGGTTTCCCAGAAAATGGCGACGTCTTTCGGCTTGACTGTTTTGTCCGCCCTGACCGGCGTGCAAGCTGTGAATGATCTGGGCGGTACGCTGAGCGAAGTGATGTTTGAGCTGCCCAATAGCCGTACCCATGAGTCCGAGGCTGATCTGATCGGGGTTGAACTGGCTGCGCGTGCTGGCTACGACCCGCGTGCGGCGGTGACCTTGTGGCAGAAGATGGGCGCCTTGGAGCAGGGCAGAAGTCAGCCGGAGTTCCTGTCTACCCACCCGGCTTCCTCGACCCGCATTGCGGATTTGCAGGCGATCTCGGAGCGGGTCATGCCTTTGTATCAGCAGGCGGCCAAGCCGTGAGAGGCTGATTTTTGGATACCGAGTCTTGAAGATCCAGACCTTGCCGGTCACAACGGTGCCGGGTAGCGGCATTGTTTAATATAAGAAAGCCTGGTTTTTTTGACCAGTCGGCTTGGTTATCTGATTGCCTTCCATCCTCAAACTGCATCCATGAAATCGCGCCATCGTACCTTTCTATATGGTTTTTTGATTTGGCTCGGCCTGTCTTTGACTGGCGCCATCATGTTGACGCGCGCTGAACTGGCGCGGCAGCAGGAAGCATTTACGGTGCAAAGCAATATAGCCTACCGGCTGCTGGGCCAGCGTTTGGCCCAGCAGGACGCCATTTTGCAGATGCTCGCCCTGTTGCAGCCGCCCGTGCAGCGCATTGAGCGTCTGGGAACGTTGGAAGCCATGTTTCCTCAGGTCATGGCGATTTATCGCCAAGAGAGCGATGCCGCGTGGGCCAATCCTCAATGGCAGCAGGCGCAGTTGCAGTCTCTAGAGGCCGAGCGTGCCGTGTTGACGGATGTGCGGCTGGCGCAGGGGCGCTATGTTCTGCTGGTGGCGGCGCACCCGGCCAGCTTTGCCGTGCAACTGGATTTGAATGCCGCCATCGCCTGGGACGAATGGCCTTTTCAGCGTAATGGCAGTCCAGTGCGTGTGGTGCTGGAGTGGCAGGATCAACAATGGGTGATCAGTCCAGGATTGGACCATGCCGGGCCTGTGGTATTCCAGTCGGGCAAGACGCTGGCTTCCACCAGCCAGCCCTTTCAATTCAACACGCGTCGCGTTGTGAGCTATGCCGACTTGCCTTGGGGGCAGGCAGCCTTGTTCGCCCTGGCCAGCGCCCTGCTGGTGGGGCTGGTCATCTATGTGCGCAAGCAACGTGAACAGACCTTGCGCGCTCAGGGGCTGCTGCGTATCGGTCAGGTGGCCCGATTGAATGCGCTCGGCGAAATGGCTGCGGGTCTGGCGCATGAATTGAATCAGCCTTTGACCTCCGTGCTGGCCAATACACAAGCCAGCCTGCGGCTCTTGCAGGAAGATCCCCCCGACCTGGAGCCGGCGCGCGAGGCCATGACGCATTCGGTAGAACAGATCAAGCGCGCGGCCAGCGTCCTGACGCGTCTGCGGCACAGTTTGCGTGAAAGCGGTCTGGCTGAGCAGTGCCGCCCGGTGTCCTTGACGCAGGTGCTGGGCGAGTCTGTGCACTTGTTGATGCCGGAGCTGGAGCGACAGGGCATTACCCTGGAAAAACGTCTTCCTCCACACGATGTCGTTGTCGTCGGTGATCCCGTGGCGCTCGGACAAATCATCCATAATCTGCTCAATAATGCCGTATCCGCTTTGGGCGCCGCCCGGACCAGCAATCCGCGTATCTGGCTGGAGGTGCTGCTGCGAGCAGGGCGCGTGGAATTGACCGTGCGTGATAACGGTCCGGGAATCGACCCGCAGCATCTGGATCGTGTGTTCGAGCCCTTCTTCACGACGCGTTCCGATGGCCTGGGTCTGGGCCTGAGCCTGAGCGAGTCACTGGCTCAGGCCATGGGTGGCGGCTTGACGGCGTTCAACGACCCCATGGGGGGAGCCGTGTTTGCGCTGGAACTTCAACTCGTGGATGAAGAATCATCATGAACCCGACCGAAAATGGCTCTGGCCTGTCGCCCTTGATCCATCTGCTGGACGATGATGCCGCCGTGCGTCAAAGCCTGTCCTTATTGATCAGCACGGTAGGGTTACGCGTGCAGACTTGGGCGGACCCACAACAGTTTCTGGAGTCTTTCGATCGGCAGTCTATCGGGGCCTTGATTCTGGATGTGCGCATGCCCGGCATCAGTGGATTGACCTTGCTTGATACCTTGGTCGAGCAAGGCGTGGATCAGCCCATCATTTTGTTGACCGGGCACGGCACAGTGGACATGTGTCGGCGCGCCTTCAAGGCGGGGGCTATCGAGTTTCTGGAAAAGCCGGTCAGTGACGATGTGCTGCTGGATACGGTTCAGCAGGCTGTGCGCCAGCATGTGCATCGCCGCGAGCGGCTTGCGGCCGATCAGTGGGTGCGCGAGCGTTACACCAGTTTGTCCGAGCGTGAGCGCGAGGTGCTGGCGCTGATTGTCGAGGGCCTGACCAATAAGGAGATTGGTCGGGCGTTGGCGCTGTCGCCCCGTACGGTTGAAACGCATCGCGCAAACTTGTTTGCCAAACTGCAGGTCGATAACCTGGCCCACCTGATTCGGCATTACGCCAGCTTGGTGAGTGCCTCTCCGTAAAACTACGTAGAGGCGAGGGTAAGCGACCGAATAGTCCCGTTCGGGCGGCGCAAGTATAGTTTTTCCATGCCGACAATGTTGTCGGAACTGATAAATGGAGATTACTGCTATGTTGCGCTCTTCCCTTTTGATGGCGTTGTTGTTCGCCGCTGGCGCCGCCCAGGCCCAGGGTGTGCTGACCGAAAAAAACATCTCCCTGGATCTGGCTAATCGTCTGGCTGCCGAAACCGTCAAGCAATGTTCGGCCAAAGGTTACAACGTGTCGGCGGCTGTGGTTGACCGCGCCGGCGTACTGCGTGCGTTCCAGCGTGCCGACCAGGCCGGTCCGCATACGGTTAATGCCAGCATCGACAAGGCCTACACGTCCGCTTCGGCTCGCAGCCTGACCAGCGCCATGCTGGAGGGTTCGCAGAAAAATGCTGGCGCCGCCAATCTGGGTGATATCCAGGGCTTTTTGCTGCTGGGCGGCGGCGTGCCGGTCAAGGTCGGCAATGACACGATAGGCGCCATCGGCGTGGGCGGTGCGCCTGGCGGCCACCTGGACGAAGCGTGCGCCGTAGGGGCCCTGGAAACCCTGAAGGCCGATCTGAAGTAAACGCATTCCTGCAGATTGGGGAGCCACCCCTGAACTGCCCCCCCGGAACTTGGACATTATTCCAAGCTTCGGGGGTTATTGCATGGCTAATTCAGTGGTCGCTTGATGTGATTGCGGCACGGCCTGCGGTAAAGGCAGGATTGTTGGCAAATAAGCCGACCGTTCAGTGTTGCAGCTGAACGGTCTTATTCCGTCTGAAGATTGACTTCTGGTGCGGGGTTCTTGTTTCTTGCCGCTGCAGAATCATCACTCACGCTCACTTGCGCATGCTGATAGCCAGGCGGTTGAAGGCGCTCATCAAGGCAATTGCAAAGGTCAGGTCCGAAATTTCTGCATCACTGAAATGCGCTTTCAAAGGCTCGAAGTGCTCGTCGGGTGCATGGGTGTGAGCAATATCCACCACGGATTCCGTCCATTCCAAGGCTGCACGCTCGCGTTCGTCAAAATGCGCGCTGACACGCCAGCCTGGCAGGCTGTCTATCTTGGCATTGGCCACACCCGAGCTGCGCAAGGATGCAGCGTGCATTTCCAGGCAGAAGGAGCAGCCGTTGATTTGCGAAATACGTAAATTAACCAGCTCAATCAATTCTTTGCCCAGGCTGCTTTTGTCCAAAGCCAGCTTCGTTTGCAGCAGACCTTGGTAGGCTTTTGGGGACAGGGTGTCGTAGGGAAGGCGAAGTGTACTCATGGCGTATCCAATCTAAAGTAAGACGGGGGGGAGGGCAGCCTTTCGTTTTGTGACTGTGCGTGATTCAGGGTTTGTCGCAGTCTGATCATCTAGCCGGGCTGCCTGCTTTACTTGTTGATTATCCATGAGTAATGTCCTGGTCATCAGGGGCAAGAAATCAATTAATGACCAGGACATAGGTATGGATCTACGCCACTGGAAACCCAGCCGGGAACCAGGCATTCCTATTTATCAACAGCTGTACGAGCGCTTTCGGGATGCGATAGCCGCGGGCCAACTGCGCCCCGGCGACCGAGTGCCATCCGTGCGCAGCCTGGCCAGTGAGCTGAACGTGGCCAAGGGTACGGTCGAGCAGGCCTATCAAATCCTGCTGGGTGAAGGCTACTTTCTAGCCCGAGGGCCGGCAGGAACGGTAGTGTCACCACAGTTAGACCGGCTGGAGGCCAAGCGATACACCAGTGTGCCGGCTTCTCCCCAGCGCTCCTCGCCCTATGTGCCCGCCGAGCACGCTCCACCTTTGCCGTTTCAAATGGGTTTGCCTGCTTTGGACGCCTTTCCGCGCAAGACCTGGACACGGTTGGCCAATCAGAATCAGCGTGCCCTGGGGGCCTTGGCAATGCGTTATCCCGATCCGGCGGGCTATGCACCGCTGCGGAGGGCCATTGCGGCTTATTTGGGCGTGTCACGTGGCATAGCGTGTCTGCCCGAGCAGGTGTTTGTGACGGCGGGCTATTGGGGGGCGCTGGAACTGGTGTGTCGTAGCGTTCTGAATTCGGGAGAGGCGGGCTGGTATGAAAACCCCGGCTATATCTTTGCCCGCCAGTTTCTGAAACAGGCGGGTATGCAGGCGTATGCGGTGCCGCTGGATGAGGAAGGTCTGGACCTTATCGCCGGGCAGCAGCACTGCCCACAGGCACGTTTCGCCATCGTGACACCCACCCATCAAAGTCCTATGGGCATGGCCATGGCTCTGCCCAGACGCTTTCAGTTGCTGGATTGGGCCAGACAGCAGCAGGCCTGGATTGTAGAGGACGATTACGACAGTGAGTTTCGCTACCACGGTCGTCCTTTGCCGGCCCTGAAAAGCCTGGATAGGGACGATAGGGTGATCTATACCGGCACCTTCAGCAAGGTCCTGAATCCCGGCTTGCGTCTGGCGTACCTGGTCGCACCACTGTCTCAGGTGGGGCGCTTCCAACAGGCGGCTCATTATTCAGGCGGGCCGGGGTCCATCCTGACGCAGGCCACGGTGGCGGACTTCATGGAGCAGGGCTATTTTGCGCGGCACCTGCGCAAGATGCGGACCTTATATGCGCAACGACGTGCCTGGTTGGTAGAGGCGCTGGAGCAGACCTTGGGAGAGCGTTTGCAGATACAAAGCCAGGCAGGGGGCATTCATGTGCTCGCCAATCTGAAGCAGGCTGAAGATGACCGGGTTCTGGCCAAAGCGGCGCAGGCAAAAGGTTTGGCGGTACAGGCACTGAGTGATTGGCAAATGCCGCCTGCCGAGCATAAGGGGCTGTTGATGGGCTTTGCCAATATCAGCGATCAACGCATGGCAGATGATTGGGTTCGGCGCTTGAGCGCAGCTATTGCCGTTTTCAGCAATCATTAAGACAGGCCATTCTCATTTGATTTGTTATTAAGCTATCAAGCTATCGAGCTGTGCGACGTGCCTGGTGAGCGCTGTGTCCGTGATTCGGTCATTAGATTGCGGATTTATGTCGTTACTCCGTGTGGTTCGGCCCTTTTGGCTTTTTCGTTCAACTATCCTAGTAGTTTCAATACTAGGATAGTGACTGGCCTTGTCCCAGTTACTGCGCCTGTCATAATAAGAAAAAATTTATGTGCAGCCCGTTCTGTACGGGTTGTAGTCTTAACTGAATCGCGAGAGCGCAATGGCAAAAACCTTATACGATAAGTTGTTCGACGAACACGTCGTGCATCAGGACACGGATGGCACCTGTTTGATCTACATTGATCGCCACTTGCTGCATGAAGTGACCAGCCCCCAGGCCTTTGAAGGTCTGACACTGGCCGGCCGCAAGCCTTGGCGCATCAGTGCCAACCTGGCTGTGGCGGACCACAACGTTCCCACCACCTCCCGCCAGAACGGTATTGCAGACCCGATCTCGCGTCTGCAGGTTGATACCCTGGACGCCAACTGCGAAGAATTTGGCATTACCGAGTTCCGCATGAACGATGTGCGTCAGGGCATTGTGCACATTGTTGGTCCCGAGCAGGGCGCTACCTTGCCCGGCATGACCGTGGTTTGTGGTGACTCTCACACCAGCACGCACGGTGCGGTAGGTGCCTTGGCCTTTGGTATCGGCACTTCGGAAGTTGAGCACACGCTGGCCACCCAGACCTTGCTGATGAAGAAAAGCAAAAGTATGCTGATCCAGGTGGACGGCAAGCTGCCTTTTGGCTGTACCGCCAAAGACCTGATCCTGTACGTGATCGGTCAGATCGGGACTGCCGGTGGCACAGGCTATGCCATTGAATTTGGCGGCTCGGCGATTCGTGCCTTGTCCATGGAAGGCCGCATGACGGTGTGCAATATGGCGATTGAAGCCGGGGCGCGTTCGGGCATGGTGGCTGTGGACGAGCAAACTATTCAGTACTTGCGTGGCCGTCCTTACTCCCCCAAAGGCGTGTTGTGGGATCAAGCCGTGGCTTACTGGAACACCTTGCACTCTGACGAAGGTGCCGAGTTTGACCGCGTGATCCGTATCGACGCCAGCCAGATCACCCCTCAGCTGACCTGGGGCACCTCGCCAGAAATGGTGCTGCCTATTGACAGCCGTGTACCCGATCCAGAGAAAGAAAAAGACGAAGTTGCCCGCAATGGCATGGAGCGCGCCCTGGAATACATGGGTCTGACGCCCAATATGCCCTTGACCGATATCCGTATCGACCGCGTGTTCATCGGCTCCTGTACCAATGCTCGTATTGAAGACTTGCGTGCAGCCGCCAGCGTGGCCAAGGGTCGCAAAGTGGCGTCCAACGTCAAGCAGGCCATGATTGTTCCAGGCTCCGGTCTGGTGAAACGTCAGGCCGAACAAGAAGGTCTGGACAAGATTTTCCTGAGCGCCGGTTTTGAGTGGCGTGAGCCTGGTTGCTCCATGTGTCTGGCCATGAACGCCGACCGTCTGGAACCTGGCGAGCGTTGCGCTTCGACCTCCAACCGTAACTTTGAAGGACGTCAGGGGCAGGGTGGTCGTACTCACCTGGTCAGCCCAGCCATGGCAGCGGCCGCCGCCATTGCCGGCCATTTTGTCGACGTGCGTTCGTTCAACTGAGGAAATCCACACCATGCAAGCATTTACTACTCATGAAGGTCTGGTCGCTCCCTTGGATCGGGAGAACGTGGATACGGACTTGATCATCCCCAAGCAGTTCCTCAAATCCATCAAGCGCACCGGCTTTGGCCCCAATTTGTTTGATGAATTGCGCTATCTGGATCATGGCGAGCCCGGCATGGATAATTCCCGCCGCCCGCTGAACCCGGATTTTGTGCTGAACCAGGACCGCTACCAGGGCGCTTCCGTGCTGCTGGCGCGCAAGAACTTTGGTTGTGGTTCCAGCCGTGAGCACGCTCCCTGGGCCCTGATGCAATACGGCTTTCGCGCCATTATCGCGCCGTCCTTTGCCGATATTTTCTTCAACAACAGCTTCAAGAACGGCCTGCTGCCTATCGTCCTGAACGAGCTGGATATTGCCCGCCTGTTCGATGAAGTCAAAGCCTTCCCCGGTTACAAACTGCGTATTGATCTGGCCGAGCAGCGCGTCATTACGCCTGAAGGTCGTGAACTGCCGTTCACCATTGATGCCTCGCGCAAGCACAGCCTCTTGAATGGTCTGGATGAAATTGGCCTGACCTTGCAGAAAGCGGACATGATCCGTCAGTACGAAGCCGAGCGTCTGGCCCGCCACCCCTGGCTGGTTGGGCAACCTTGAGCCTCGGTGCAGGTTTTGTAGAAGCCTTGCTGTGGCCGTCTTCCTAGGCGGCCAAGATGCTCCGGCCAGTTGGCCGGAGTTCTTCACACTTACTTCCTAATTTTTACGTTCTACTCATCATGACTCATAAAATCGCAGTATTGCCCGGTGACGGCATCGGTCCCGAGATTACCGAACAGGCTCAACGCGTACTGGGCGCTCTGGGCATGGATCTGGAAATGACCGTGGCTCCGGTGGGCGGCGCCGCTTACGATTTGCACGGCCACCCCCTGCCACCCGAAACCTTGAGCCTGGCTCAAGGCTCCGACGCCGTGTTGTTCGGCGCCGTGGGTGACTGGAAGTACGATTCGCTGGAGCGCCACCTGCGTCCCGAGCAAGCCATTTTGGGTTTGCGTCGTGCCATGGGCCTGTTCGCCAATCTGCGTCCCGCCATTCTGTACCCACAACTGGCCAACGCCTCCACCCTGAAACCCGAAGTTGTGTCCGGTCTGGATATCCTGATCGTGCGTGAACTGACCGGCGACATTTACTTCGGCCAGCCGCGTGGCGTGCGTACCGTGGAAGAGGGTAACTTCGCGGGCGAGCGTCAGGGCTTTGACACCATGCACTACGCCGAAAGCGAAGTGCGCCGTATTGCCCACGTGGGTTTCCAGGCCGCACAAAAACGTCAGAAGCACTTGTGCAGCGTGGACAAGTCCAACGTGCTGGAAACGTCCCAGTTCTGGCGCGACATCATGATTGATGTGGCCCGTGAGTATCCGGACGTGGAATTGAGCCATATGTACGTGGACAATGCCGCCATGCAGTTGGTGCGCGCACCAAAAGAATTTGATGTGATTGTCACAGGCAACCTGTTTGGCGATATCCTATCGGATGAAGCAGCCATGTTGACAGGCTCCATTGGCATGTTGCCCTCGGCATCTCTGAACGCATCCCAGCAAGGTTTGTACGAACCCAGCCACGGCTCGGCACCCGATATCGCCGGTCAGGACAAGGCCAATCCTTTGGCCACCATTTTGTCCGCTGCCATGTTGCTGCGCTACTCGCTCAATGCAGAAGACCAGGCCAAACGTATCGAAGCGGCGGTTGCCAGCGTGCTCGAACAAGGTTTGCGTACCGGCGACATCTACGAAGACGGTTGCCAATTGCTGAGCACCAGTGCTATGGGGGATGCAGTGCTCAAGGCTTTGCGATAGTATCTTTTATCGTTTTATTTTTTTATATATCCAGGTGGTATTACCATGACTCAAGCGGTAGGTTTGGTCGGCTGGCGTGGGATGGTGGGCTCCGTGCTCATGCAGCGCATGCGCGACGAAGGCGATTTCTCCCTTTTTCAGCCGGTGTTTTTCTCGACTAGCAATGCTGGCGGCGCAGCTCCTTCGTGGGCTGACGGTGCTGGCCCATTGCAGGACGCCCACGATATTGACGCCTTGAAAAAGTTGCCAATTATTGTGACCGCCCAAGGTGGAGATTACACAAGCCAGATCTACCCCAAGCTGCGTGCCGCTGGCTGGAACGGTTTGTGGATTGACGCGGCCAGCACGCTGCGCATGGATGAAAACTCCGTGATCGTGCTGGACCCGATCAACCGTCCTGTTATTGATGCCGCACTGGCCAAAGGTGGCAAGCAGTTCATTGGTGGCAACTGTACGGTTAGCTGCATGCTGATGGGTCTGGGTGGTCTGTTCAACCAGAACCTGGTGGAGTGGATGACCAGCATGACGTACCAGGCCGCTTCCGGCGGTGGCGCACAACACATGCGTGAACTGCTGACTCAGTTCGGTCTGATCAACCAGTCTGTCTCCAGCCTGCTGGACGATCCTGCATCGGCCATTCTGGATATCGACCGCGGTGTCTTGCAGACACAACGCGATCCCAACCTGCCTCAGAAAAACTTCGGCGTACCACTGGGCGGCAGCCTGATCCCCTGGATCGACTCCGATCTGGGCAATGGCATGACGCGCGAAGAGTGGAAAGCAGGCGTGGAAACCAACAAGATCCTGGGCCGTGGCGCGCAGGACAAGCACATTCCTATCGACGGTCTGTGCGTGCGTATTGGTGCCATGCGCTGCCACAGCCAGGCCTTGACCATCAAGCTGACTCGCGATGTTCCGCTGGACGAGATCACCGACATCCTGGCTGAAGGCTCCAAATGGGCCAAGGTTGTGCCTAATGAACGCCAGGCCACGGTAGAAGCGCTGACTCCGGTTGCCGTCACCGGCACGCTGGACATCCCAGTGGGACGTCTGCGCAAGCTGAACATGGGTCCCGAGTACCTGAGCGCCTTCACGGTTGGCGACCAGTTGCTGTGGGGCGCTGCCGAACCGCTGCGCCGCATGCTGCGCATCGCTTTGGGCGAGCTCTAATCATGGTTGGCCGTCTGCATCCTGTACGTACGCTGGGTTCGGCCCTGCTAGTGGCCGGGATGCTGGCGGCTACGCCGGTTTCCGCTTTGGAAATCGGCCATAGTCGTTTGGTGTCGGCTCCTAATCAGATTTTCAAGCTGGATGTGGGCATACGACAGATCAGCCCTGAAGAAAGCCTGTCCCTGAGGGTGACACCCGCTCCCTTGTCGGCCTGGCAACAGGCTGGCTTGACCCCTCCGGTGGATCTGGACTCCTTGAAGGCCGTGATCGACCGGGACGGGCAGGGGCAAGTACGGCGCATTCGGCTGTCCTCCGAGCAGATGTTCTCGGGCTCGGTGGCCGACGTGCTCTTGCAGATTCAAAGTGATAGCGGGCAGTTCTTGCATCAGGTCAGTGTGCTGGCTCCGGCTCCTGTGGCCGTTAAAGCAGTGACGCAGCCACAAGCAGGCCGTCAGGCGCCCGTGTCGGTGCAGGTTTCCCCTTCGAGCACAGCCTCCAAGGTGCAGGCCCAAAGCGCAGTACGCGTGAAATCGGGTGATACCTTGCATGCCTTGGCACGTCGCCATGCGGTGGATGGTGTCAGTTCCTATCAGTGGATGATGGCGGTTCAGAAGCAGAATCCGAATGCCTTCATCGACCAGAACATGCACCGCCTGAAGGCAGGCCAAACCCTACAGATTCCTGATGCGGCGGCCATGTTATCCGTAGACGATGCCCAGGCACGCCGTTTCTATATTGACCAGGCCCAGGCCTTGCGCTCCGCTGCGCAAGCAGCGCAGGATCAGTCCGATGCTTCCCAAGGTGTGGCGCAAAACGGCTCCAGCGAATCGGGTGCTCAGGCACAAGGTCAGGATCGTTTGCTCTTGTCGGCAGGGGCCGAGGCCCGTGACGCCAAGCAGCAATTGCAGCATGAACTGCGCGAAACGGGCGATCGTGTCTCGCAACTGGAAGAGAACGTCTCTACCCTGGGCCGTGCCTTGCAGTCCCAGGGCGAGGCCGCTAAGGATCTCGTCCTGGATTCAGCTCAAGAGCTGGGGCTGAGCGACTCCGGCAGCGATGCTGCCAATGGTAATACTCATTCTGGCGCTTCAGGCGCCGCTTCTTCTGCCGCCGTGGCAGGGGCGATTTCCGTGCCATCCGAGCCCGAGCAGGGCAAGATGGCCGGTGCAGTTAACAAGGCAAAAAAGACCGTGTCCTGGATTCAAGAACATATGTTGGCCGTGATGGCCGTGGTGCTGGCATTGATTGTGGTCCTGGTGACCTGGGTCTTGCGCCGTGCCAATACCGAAAATCGCCATGGCGATGATTCTCCTGCACCTGTCAGCGAAGCGATGGTTCGGGAAAAGCTGGAAAAAATCAATCTGGACCTGGATCAGCCGCCTTCGGACGAGCCTCCCGTTCGTCAGTAAGGCAAACCCACCATGAGACGTATTGCATTGGGTGTCTGCTATGAAGGGACGCCCTGGCTGGGTTGGCAAAGTCAGGCCGGTGGCAACACCGTTCAAGATGTTCTGGAGCAGGCACTGGGCCGTTTTACGGCCCAGCCTGTTTCTACGATCTGCGCCGGTCGCACCGACACTGGCGTTCATGCCCTCAATCAAGTAGTTCATCTGGATACGGCTGCCGAGCGCAGCCTGGAGTCGTGGGTGCGCGGCTTGAACGCCTTGCTGCCGGATTCCGTTGCTGTGCAATGGGCACGTGAAGTGCCGGATGATTTTCATGCCCGCTTCTCGGCCCAAGGTCGTCACTACGTGTATCTGCTGCGTCAGCACCGGGTGCGGTCCCCCTTATTGCATGGCCGAGTGGCCTGGGTGTATCGCCCCTTGGACCTGGCCCTGATGCAAGAGGCTGCCCGGCATCTGGTGGGCGAGCACGACTTCAGTGCATTTCGTTCCTCGCAATGTCAGGCGGCCAGTCCGGTGCGCACCATGTCGCAGATCCGGATTGAACAGCAGGGCGATTTTTTCCTGTTTCGTTTCAGTGCCAATGCCTTTTTGCATCACATGATTCGCAATCTGATGGGTATGCTGATTTATATCGGCCAAGGCCGTCAGCCGCCTGATTGGGTGCTGCATTTATTGGCACAGCGCGATCGCCGCTTGTCGGCCCCCACTTTCGATGCCAGTGGCCTGTATCTGGCCGGGGTGGATTACCCCGAGCAGTTTGATATTCCCGCCAGCAATCCCTACGATTTGCTCTATGAGCTAAGCGGATTGCGTTTTGGTGAAACGACCTGAAAAAAATCATGATTTAGCTCGTTTCTAAAGGGTTTATCCCCGGTATTCGAACCGGCTTCACATGCTTCAATCGTATAAAATGTGAAGCCATTTTCTTCTCTTACATTCTTATCTGTATAAGGCCGACCACCTTCGGGCATTAGCCACAAGCGAATCCAGAAGGCGACCATATCCTGAGCAAGGCCATGAAATTCTTCTTACGATTGTCTAGTTTGATCGACCGTCTGAATACGGTCGTTGGTAAGTCCGTGACCTGGCTAACCCTGATCGTGGTGTTGGTCAGTGCGATTAACGCCGTAGTTCGCAAGGTATATGGCATCAGTTCCAATCAGTGGCTGGAATTGCAGTGGTATTTGTTCGGTGCAATTTTCCTGCTGGCGGCTGGTTATACCTTCTTTGTGAATGAGCATGTGCGGGTGGATGCCCTGGCGGAACGTTTTCCGCCGCGCGTTCAGATCTGGATCGATATTATCGGCGTGATCTTTTTCCTCCTGCCCGCTACCTTGCTGATTTTCTGGCTCTCCATTCCGTTTTTCGAGCAGTCCTACGTGCTTAACGAGCAGTCCTCCAATACCGGAGGGTTGGTACGTTGGCCGGTCAAGCTACTGATCCCCGTCGGTTTTGCCCTATTGGCATTGGCAGGTGTGTCGCACCTGATCAAATGCATAGGCTTTTTGCTGGGTGCCTGTCCCAATCCCTTATTAAGGAATGGTGGGCTGAGTGCAGAAGAAGAACTTGCCCAGGAGATTCGTGAGATGGCCCAGGCAAATGAAGTGACAACCTCTGTTTCCAAGGGCCAGTAACAATGGAATTCCTGATTGATAATCTGGCTCCGATCATGTTCTTTAACCTGATCGTGTTTTTGCTATTGGGTTTTCCCGTTACCTTCACCTTGTCGGCAATCGGGATTTTGTACGGTCTGGTCGCCATTGAACTGGACATGATGCAGCCGGCCTTGTTCCAGGCCTTGCCACAACGGGTATTTGGGATTGTCGAGAACGATACCTTGCTGGCGGTTCCTTTCTTTACCTTGATGGGGCTGATATTAGAGCGATCCGGCATGGCCGAGGACCTGCTCGATACCATTGGCCAGCTATTTGGTCCTTTGCGTGGTGGTCTGGCCATTGCCGTGGTGCTGGTCGGTGCCATGCTGGCTGCCACAACGGGTGTGGTGTCGGCCTCGGTCATCTCCATGGGCCTGATCTCCTTGCCCATCATGTTGCGCTACGGCTATGACCGCAAGCTGGCAACAGGGGTGATTGCCGCCTCAGGCACCTTGTCGCAAATCATCCCGCCCTCCATCGTGCTGATCATTCTGGCTGACCAGCTGGGCCGCTCCATCGGCGATATGTACCGTGGCGCCATGCTGCCCGGTCTGTTGCTGGTGGTGGTCTACATTCTGTACATCGTGGTGATGTCCTACATCAAGCCCAAGTCGGCTCCCGCCTTGCCACCTGAGGCCCGCGTGTATGTAGAGCCCAATGGCAGCCGTGGTTTGACCTCGCTGATCGTCCTGACCATTGTGGCCTCGGCCGTGGCGTACTTTGGCTCGCAACATTACTTTGCCACGCATCCCAATATCCCCATGGACGAGCACATTGTGGTGCTGCTGCTGTTGTGGGGCGTAACGGCCTGGGTGATTGCGCTGATCAACAAGTTGCTCAAGCTGAACATGCTGTCCAAGATCGCCGAGCGCGTGGTCTTTGTGATGGTGCCACCGCTGTTCCTGATCTTCCTGGTGTTGGGCACCATCTTTATTGGTGTCGCGACTCCAACCGAAGGTGGGGCGATGGGGGCTGTGGGTGCCATCATCATGGCAGTATCGCGTGGTCGCCTGTCCTGGAAGCTGCTGCGCCAGGCCATGGAGTCCACCACTCGCCTGTCCTGCTTTGTGGTCTTCATTCTGGTGGGCTCGACCGTCTTTAGTCTGAGCTTCCGTGGCATCAATGGCGATCTGTGGGTGGAGCACCTTTTGATCGACATGCCCGGTGGCGAGTGGGGTTTCCTGATCATTGTCAGTATCCTGACCTTCCTGCTGGCTTTCTTCCTGGACTTCTTCGAGCTGGCCTTTATTATTGTGCCGCTGCTCGGGCCGATCGCCGACAAGATGGGCATTGACCTGATCTGGTTCGGTGTCTTGCTGGCGGTCAATATGCAGACCTCCTTCATGCACCCGCCCTTTGGTTTTGCCTTGTTCTTCCTGCGTTCGGTGGCCCCTAAAGAGGACTACACCGACAAGGTGACGGGCGAGCGTATCAAGCGTGTGGCCACAACGGATATTTACTGGGGCTCGGTACCGTTTATTATCATTCAGTTGTTGATGGTGGCCACGGTGCTGGTCTTCCCCGGACTGGTCACGCACTATAAACACGGCGAGGTTCTGCTGGAGGATTCGCAAATCCAGTTTGGCACGGAATCGACTTACGGTTCGGACAGCTATGGATTTGGAACGGATGACGCGGCCAGCAGTTTCCAATAAAGTCGTTTCATGATTGACCACGGGGGCATCTGGCCCCCGTTTTTTTATTCAAGGATGTGTGATGTTCAGCCGTACCCGAGTCAAGATTTGTGGCTTTACCCGAGCGCAGGATATTGATGCCGCCGTGCAGTTGGGTGCGGACGCGGTGGGGTTTGTCTTTTATCCGAAAAGCGCCCGCATGTTGAGTACAGAGCAGGCCGCCGCCCTGCGTGCCCGTGTACCGGCTTTTGTGCAGGCAGTCAGCCTGTTTGTGAATGCGTCCGAGAGTTTTGTACGGGAAATTCTGGAACAGGTGCAGCCGGATCTGCTGCAGTTTCATGGCGAGGAAAGCCCGGAAGAATGCCGTCGCTATGCACATCCGTATATCAAGGCTTTTCGAGTCGGTGCGCCCGGTCTGGAAACGGTGGATGGCCTGCTGGAACAGTGCTTGAAGTATCAGGATGCTCGTGCCTGGTTGATGGATGGTTATCACGATGCGTATGGCGGTACCGGTACGGCTTTTGATCCGGAGCTGATTCAGGGTCTGCAAGCACGTTTGCAAGGCCAGGACGGCTTGCCACCGCTGGTGCTGGCTGGTGGCATGCGTATCGACAATGTGGCTGAACGAGTCGCCTTGCATCGTCCCTATGCCATTGACGTCAGCAGTGGAGTCGAGCTGGAACCCGGCATCAAATGCAAAACGAAAATGGGCCAATTCATGCAGATTTTGAGTAGCGCCTCCTGATTGAGGGAATCTTTTAGCAGCGACGCTGTCTGTACTTATTGCCCCGACCCGCTTATGGCGGGTCGATTTTTATTTGGTCTTGTCAGGATTTATGTTTATGCAAAGCATACAGCTCGGTCCCTTTACCTTTGCCACGTCTCTATTTGCTTTTATGGTTGCGGCATTGCTGGGGCTGTTTCTGGCCGCCTGGCTGGATAGACGCAAGCAGACCCGAGCCGAATCGGTGCTGTGGCGCGCGATAATTCTGGGTGTGCTGGTCGGTCGTTTGGGTTTTCTGATCCAGCAATGGCAGTTCTATCAAAACGAACCTTTGAGCTGGCTGGATTTGCGCGACGGTGGTCTGATGATCCCGGCAGCCGTGACAGCAGGCTGGTTCTATGTGCTGTGGCGTGTGCTGCGTGACAAGGCCGTTCTGCCTGCTGTATCGGGAGGGTTGGCCGTTGGTGTGGCGGCATTCTCGCTAATCATGGTTGCGACAGGACGAGGGGGAGTGGAAACCGCCATGCCATTGCCCGAGATAGACTTGATCCCTATCCAGCTTGATGTCAGTGCTCCGGAAAATCTGGATTTGTATAAAGGCAAGGTCACGGTTGTCAACTTGTGGGCCAGCTGGTGTCCTCCGTGCCGCCGCGAGATGCCTGCCTTCAAGCAAGTGCAATCCACCCGTTCCGATGTGAATATCGTGTTTGCGAACCAGGGCGAGGAACTGGCCGAGATCCAGAAGTACTTGTTGGACGAGAATCTGGAGCTGGATAATATGTGGCGCGACCCGCAAATGCAGCTGGGCCAGGCCGTGCGCAGCCGTGGCTTGCCTACAACTTTGTTTTTGGATGAGCAGGGACGTTTGGTGGATGTGCGGGCAGGAGAGCTGTCTGCTGCGACTTTGAACGACAAGATCAACAAGCTTCAGTAAAAGTCGGCATTCTTCCGCATGAAAAATAATGGCCCGAACTTCGTGTTGAAGTCGGGCCATTTGTTCAGCGATTCAGCAAAGCGTGATCAGGCACTTTGCAGTTGTGCTTTTTCTTCTGGTGTTTCAGGCCGTTGCGCATATTTATTCGCAATGAATGCGCAAGCCATCAACTGGATCTGGTGGAAGATCATGATGGGCAGCAGGGCCGGGCCAATGGCAGCGCCGGTAAACAGCACTTGGGCCATGGGCACGCCAGTTGCCAGACTTTTCTTGGAGCCCCCGAAGACAATCGTAATTTCGTCTTCTTTATTGAAGCCCAGTTTGCGCGCCAGCCAGGTGGTCAGGAACAGAATGATGGCCAACAGCACCAGGCAAACCACAGCCAGAATAGCCAAGGACTTGGGTGGTACGGCTTGCCACAGGCCACCAATCACCGAAGCGCTGAACGCGGTGTAGACCACCAGCAGGATGGAGGACTGGTCTACGCTGCGTAACCATTTACGGTTGCGATCCATCCATTTGCCAATCAGGGGGCGCATCAGGTGGCCGACTACAAAGGGCAGCAACAATTGCAGACTGATCTTCTTGATGGCATCCAGGGTCGAGGTAGCCGAGCCACCGTCAGCGTCCAGCAAGAGCTTGAGCAGTACGGGCGTGAGCACAATACCAATCAGGCTGGAGGCTGAAGCACTGCAAATGGCAGCAGGCACATTACCGCGAGCAATCGAGGTAAAGGCGATGGCCGACTGCACGGTGCCGGGCAGGGCGCACATGTACAGAATGCCTACAAACAAGGGCATGCCCAGCAAGGGCAGCAAGATGGGCTTGGACAACAGGCCCAGCAAGGGGAACATGACAAAGGTGCAGCCAAAGACCAGCAAGTGCAAACGCCAGTGGGTGGCTCCGGCAATGATGGCTTCGCGGGATAGCTTGGCCCCGTGCATGAAGAACAGCAGGGCAATGGCCAGGCCAGTGATCACGTCAAAGAACACCGCACCTTGGCCGTAGGCGGGAAAGAAACTTGCCAGTGCCACCACGCCGATCAGGATCAGGGTGAAGTTGTCAAAAAGCAGTCGCAGTTGAGAGAACATGGGTTTGTTAGAGGCTTGAAAGGCTTGCGTTATGAAAGGCCTCACTTTACCGTAGACCTTTTTGGGGGTTTATCGCTAAACGGATATGGATTATCGACAAACGGACATTCTGATGCCTGCAGAGCGAATTCCAGAGAGTTTGCAGCAACTGCGTTATCTGCCCAGACCTTTATACGGTCAGGAGCGCACCTTGCCCAATCAGGCCATTGCTCGCCCACATCGGCATCCCTGGGTGCAGTTCTCCTATGCGCTGACAGGGGTGATCGAGGTGCGTACTGCCAGTGGGCGCTTTATGGCGCCGCCTCAACAGGCGGTGTGGGTGCCTGCGGGCGTAGAGCATGGGGTGCGCAGTTCGCCCGATGCGCAGATTCGCAGTCTCTATATTGATGTCAGTGCTCTGCCCGAAGCACCTGCTGCGTGTCGCGTGGTCGTTGTAGACCGTTTATTGCGCGAGCTGATCCGCGAGTTCAGCCTTTTGCCCGTGCTGTACGAACGCGAGGGGGCGCAGGGGCGCTTGGTGCAGGTCTTGCTGGATCGTTTGCTGGCGGCACCTGAAAGCGGCCTGATTCTGCCATGGCCTTCGGACCCACGACTTTTGCAGGTATGCGAGCAATTGCAGGCGCAGCCAGCAGGCGATTGGAGCTTGCAGGATTTGGCGGAGCAACAGGGCTTGTCAGAAAAAACCTTGAGCCGCTTGTTCCGTCAGCAAACCGGGCTGACATTTCGGGTCTGGCGTCAGCGCTTGCGCGTCATGAGTGCCTTGCCGCTGCTGGAGCGACACGAACGGGTGACTGATGTGGCCTTGGCGTGCGGCTATGAAAGCATGTCGGCCTTTGTAGCGGCCTTTCGGGACTTGATGGGTCAAACGCCTGGCGAGTTTTTCCGCCGCCCATTGGGACCGCTGGACGAGTAAGTCTGCACAAAATTGCACAGCAGGCGATGAGCGTCGGGCGTGTCCTGAATGGGGTCAGCCAGGCTTTGCGGATCAATGCCCTGGGCACGCCAGGATTCGGCCTTGCGCAGAACGCAGTATCGCAACAGGCCGGCAAAAAACTCAGGGTGAAACTGAATTGACCACTGAGCGGGGCCGTAACGCAGGATTTGATGCGGGTCGTGTGCAGAACTGCCCAGTATTTCTACATGCTCGGGCAAGCTCAGCACGCTTTGCTGGTGGGTGAGCAGGGCAGGGAACTGCATGGGCAGATTGGCCAGCAGTTCATGTTCGTGCGCCTGTTCGGACAAGTGAATGGGCAGATAGCCAACCTCGGCCCCGTCTGGGTGGTAATCCACGCGACCGCCCAAGGCATGCGCCATTAATTGATGGCCATAGCAAATACCCAGCAAGGGCATGTGTGTCTGATAGCGTTCCCGAATCCAGGCGGCCAGGTTCTCGCTCCAGTCCAGCCTGTCGGTGACCATGTTCCAGGAGCCGCTGATCACTACCGGGTCCGGGCAGTCCGGCGCAGGCAAGGCCTCGTCCTGATGGACTCGCCAGGTGCGGACATTCACCTCCAGGGTTTGAAGGGCGCGTTTGAACCAGGCGTTCTGATTGCCAAAGCGCTGCTCAACATCAGGAGGAGGGGAGCCGGCTTGAAGAAAATGTACGTCCATCATGCTTGTCCCCGCAGCAAACCCCAGGTGGCCATGCCCAGACCCAGCATCAGCAAGGAGCCGACGACGTGGATGGCGATGCCGCCCAAGGCCCAGATATAACGCTGCTGCATCATCAAGGTCATGATCTCGGCAGAGAAGGTAGAGAAGGTGGTCAGGCCGCCCAGAAACCCCGTCATGACGAACATGCGCCAGCCTTCGTGGCCCAGTCCCAGTCCGCTGAAATAGGCCATCGCGATGCCCATCAGATAGCCGCCAATCAAGTTAGCCAGCAAAGTACCGGGGGGCAGCGTAGGGAACAGGACATTTAGGGCCTGACTCAGGAACCAACGCGCCAGTGCGCCCAGGGCACCACCGGCGGCGATATACAGCATGGCTACGGGCATGAAGGGCCTTCAGGTAGGGGGCAAACTGTCAGCGAGCAGTCAGCCGGTCGCGATATATACCTTAGATAGCGTGTCATTATGCGCCTCTATAGCTGAAAAGGCGACCTTGCCCAAAGCTCTGTAGCCAGCTAATGTAAGAGCGCAATTATCAGACGGACCGCCGTGCATTTCGGTTAGCCCGCCCTTTTTTGGAGACTTTGTGGTGAGTATTTACGATCAGGATTTGCCCCAGACAGACGCCAATTATCGTGTTTTGTCGCCGCTGGATTTCATCGAGCGCAGTGCTTTTGTCTACCCTGACTACCCGGCTCTGGTTTACGGGCCCGCCCAAAACGGCATCAAGATGAGCTGGTCACAGCTGTATGCCCGCACTCGTCAGCTAGGCAGTGCGCTGTCCAAGGCAGGGGTTGGTAAAGGCGACACCGTGGCGGTGATGTTGCCCAATACTCCGCCCATGGTTCAGGCACACTTTGGCGTGCCCATGTGCGGCGCGGTACTGAATACCTTGAATACCCGTCTGGATGCCAGCACCATCGCTTATATGCTCGATCACGGCGAAGCGCGTGCGGTTCTGGTGGATAGCGAATTTGCCGCCGTCATGAAAGAAGCCCTGAGCCTGCGCGAAAGCAAAGAGCCCATTCTGGTTATTGACGTCGTGGACACTTATTTTGACACTGGCGCAGAGCGTATCGGCTCGCAAACCTACGAAGAGTTCGTGGACGGAGGCGATCCGGATCACGACTGGCAATTGCCCGCCAACGAGTGGGACGCGATTGCCCTGAACTACACCAGCGGTACTACCGGCAAGCCCAAAGGCGTGGTCTATCATCACCGTGGCGCGTATCTGGGGGCCTTGTCCAACGTCTTGGAATGGGACATGCCCAAGCATGCGGTCTATCTGTGGACCCTGCCCATGTTCCATTGCAATGGTTGGACTTTCCCCTGGGTGATCGCGGCTCGTGCTGGCGTGAACGTCTGTTTGCGCAAGGTGGAGGCTCAGGCCATGGTCGACAATATGGTCGATTACGGCGTCACCCACTACTGTGGTGCGCCCATTGTGCACTCCCTGCTGGTCAACTCCGACGAAGCCTTGAAGTCCCGCCTGCCCAAGGGTGTGTCGGCCATGGTGGCCGGCGCGGCACCTCCGGCCACCATGATCGAAGGCATGGAGCGCATGGGCTTTGCATTGACCCACGTTTATGGCCTGACCGAAACCTATGGCCCGGCCTCGGTCTGTGCGCAGCATGCCCCCTGGAGCGAGCTGGATATCCAGGAACGTGCGCAGCGCAATGCCCGTCAGGGGGTGCGTTATCACCTGCAAGGGGGCGTACAGGTTCTGGACCCGCAAACCATGGAACCCGTCCCTGCCGATGGCCAGACCATGGGCGAGATCATGTTCCGCGGCAATATCACCATGAAGGGGTATTTGAAGAACGCGCAGGCCACCCAGGAGTCCCTGGGCGGCGGTTGGTTCCACACAGGCGACCTGGCCGTGTGCGAGCCGGACGGCTACGTACGCATCAAGGATCGCAGCAAGGACATCATCATTTCCGGGGGCGAGAACATTTCCTCCATCGAGATTGAAGACGTCATGTATCGCCATCCTGCCGTGCAAGCGGCGGCTGTTGTGGCCCAGCCTGACGAGCGTTGGGGCGAAGCACCGCACGTGTATGTTGAGCTCCGTCCCGGCGCGGAAGTCACCGTGGAAGAACTGCGCGCGCATTGCCGCCAGTACCTGGCTGGCTTTAAAATACCGCGACATTTCAGTTTTATGGAGTTGCCGAAAACGGCAACAGGTAAAATACAGAAATTCGCGCTGCGTCAGCAGGCCAAGCAAGCCGCTTCGGACTAAGAGCAGCGTTTTCTAAAAAGCACACAGGTCGCTTTAGGCGGCCTGTCTGCACTTAAGGAACAGGACGGTTAGGAATGCCATCTTTTGACGTTGTATCCGAGGTCAACACCCACGAACTGCGTAACGCAGTCGAGCAAGCCAGCCGCGAGCTGGCCACCCGTTTTGACTTCAAAGGTACGGATGCCAAATTTGAACTCGAAGACGAGAACACCATTTTGCAATCGGCTCCCAGCGTGTTTCAGCTGGAGCAAATGATGCAGATTCTGCGTGGCCGTATTGCTGCCCGTGGTATTGATGTGCGCTGCCTGGATACTGAAAAAGTGCTGGAGAACGTGGCCGGTGCCCGTCAGAAAGTGAAGGTGCGCCAGGGTCTGGACCAGCCTACGTCCAAGAAGCTGATTGCCGCCATCAAGAACGCCAAGCTCAAGGTCGAGACGCAAATTCAAGGTGAGAAATTGCGCGTGACCGGCAAGAAACGGGACGACTTGCAGGCTGCCATCGCTCTGCTGAAGCAGACCGACGTGGAATTGCCGCTGCAGTACGATAACTTCCGCGACTAATCCGAGTGAAACGGCACGGTGGTGGCCTGCCGCTGCCGTGTAGCAGCTATGAATGTACGAATTGAATTAATGCAGGTGCACGATCTGAGCCAGGTGCTGGAAGTCCAGGCGGATGTGTACGACGCGGATATTCTGGAAGACCGCAGCTTTTATCAGAACCGTCTGGATCTGGCGCCGGAGAGCTGCTGGGTCGCACGTGATACCGACAATCAACTGCAGGGTTATTTGGTGTCCTATCCTTGGGCAGGCCTTCTGCCGCCGTCTCTGGGCGATGCACTGAACAGCCTGCCTTCACCTGCGGACCAATGGTTTATTCACGACTGCGCCGTGATGCGTCGCGCGCAAGGCCGTGGGGTGGCCGGGGCCTTGTTGCAAGCCGGTCGCCGCTATGCCTGGCAGCGTGGCTTGCGTCGCTGCAGTCTGGTGTCCTTGGGGCCTGCCGTGGCTTATTGGCAGCGTCTGGGCTACAAGCCGATTGAAGGGGTGCCTGCACCCGTGCTGGAAGCAAAGCTGCGTCAGTATGGAGAGCAAGCCAGTTTTATGGATTGCGCTGTGCATCCCGATTGAACTGTTCTGAGGGGACGTTCAGTATTTAGCGACTGCGTGTCCTGTTCGAGTTCCCAAAAAAGGCCGGGAAGTATTCCCGGCCTTTTTTATTCACGGGCGCAATCGATAGCCCGTTTTGAAAATCCAGCCCGCCACGGCAAGAAACACACTTAAAAACAGCAGTGTCATGGTCAGGCTCAGCCACACATTCACATCGGCCAGATCAAAGAAACTCCAGCGAAAGCCGCTGATCAGGTACAGCACCGGGTTCAGCAAGGTCAGTTTCTGCCAGAACTCGGGCAGCATGTCGATGGAATAGAAGGTGCCGCCCAAAAAGGTCAGTGGCGTCAGAATCAGCATGGGCACGAATTGCAGCTTTTCAAAGTTGTCGGCCCAGATACCGATAATGAAACCCAATAGACTGAAGGTCAGGGCGGTTAAGGCCAGAAAGCACAGCATCCAGATAGGGTGGGCAATTTCGTAAGGCACAAATAGCCGCGCCGTGATCAGGATGATAGCCGCCAGAAACAGTGACTTGGTGGCTGCTGCGCCCACAAAGGCCAAGGTCACCTCGAAGTGTGAAATGGGGGCAGACAGAATCTCGTAGATATTGCGCGTAAAGCGCGGAAAGTAAATCCCGAAGGCAGCGTTGGACACGCTATGGGTCAACACCGACAACATGGTCAGCCCAGGCACGATAAACGCGCCATAAGGCACGCCGCCGATTTCATTGATGCGATGGCCAATGGCAGCGCCAAACACCACAAAATACAAGGCGGTGGAAATCACGGGGGCTACGATGCTTTGCAGCAGGGTGCGTCGGGTGCGTGACATTTCGTAGCGATAAATGGCCAGGATGGCGTACCAGTTCATGACTGTGCCCCTACAAACTCAACGTAAATATCTTCCAGACTGCGCTCGCGGGTATGGATGTCGGTAATGGTCAGCCCCGCTTGCCCAACTGCCGCCAGCAAATTGCTCAGGTCATGACCTTGTTCGCGTTTGGTCAAGGGGTAAAGCAGGCTCATGCCGTCGGCAGTGCTTTGCAGTCCCAGCGTTTCCAGCGCAGCGGGCAGGGCGCTGATCGGCTCGGCCAGATTCAGGCTCAGGGTTTTACCGCCCAGGCGGCGCATCAGATTGTCTTTGGTTTCCACCAGCTGCAGTGAACCTTTATTGATGAAGCCGATGCGGTCGGCCATCTCCTGGGCTTCTTCGATGTAGTGGGTGGTCAGAATAATGGTGACGCCCTGGCTGCGCAGCCGTTTCACCAAGGCCCACATGCCTTGACGCAAGGCCACGTCCACACCGGCGGTCGGTTCATCCAGAAACAGGATTTCCGGTTCGTGGGACAGTGCCTTGGCAATCAGCACGCGGCGTTTCATACCGCCCGAGAGCGTAATCAAGGGGCTGTCTTTTTTGTCCCACAGCGACAAGTCTTTCAGAATCTGCTCGATCAGCTCCGGATTGGGCGCTTTGCCAAACAGGCCACGGCTGAAACTGACGGTATTCCAGACGGACTCGAAAGAGTCGGCGCTTAGCTCTTGCGGCACCAGGCCAATTTTCTGGCGGGCACGCTTGTAGTCGTCGACATTGTCTGCGCCGTCCACCAATACGGTGCCGCTGCTGCGGTTGACCAGTCCGCAGATAATGCTGATCAAGGTGGTTTTGCCTGCGCCGTTGGAGCCGAGCAGGGCAAAAATCTCGCCCCGCCAGATATCCAGGTCCAAAGCGTGCAGGGCTTGGTGCCCGTTTGCGTATTGTTTGCTCAGGCCTCGAACACGCAAAATAGCGTGAGAATCAGGAGTGTTCTGCATAGACAGTAAAATGACCCTTTTGCTGTGCCGACAGGGTTTGAATAACGCAATGGATTTAACGATGCCAACTAGCTTACCACCGCAAACAGAGAGTGATGTTTTGAGTGATGCTCAGGCTATGGCTTTAGCCCTGGAACAGGCTCAACTGGCGGCCAGCATCGGCGAGGTGCCCGTAGGTGCCGTACTATTGGACGCGGACGGCAGGCTGCTGTCTGTGGGCTCCAATCGCACGGTTTGCGACCATGATCCCACCCAACATGCCGAGATCGTGGCCTTGCGCGCTGCAACGCGTAAAGTCGGCAATTACCGCTTGCCCGGCGCCAGCCTGTTCGTGACGCTAGAGCCTTGCATGATGTGTCTGGGCGCTTTGCTGCATGCGCGTCTGTCGCGTGTGGTGTGGGCGGCAGCTGATCCCAAGACCGGGGTGTGTGGCAGTGTGGAGTCCTTGCATCTGCATCCCACTCTGAATCACCACACGCGTGTTTCGGGTGGCTTGATGTCCGAGGAGGCGGCTCAGGCCTTGCGGGATTTTTTCCGTGAACGACGCGAACAAAAGAAGTTGCAAAAGCAGGCTCAAACAATCCAATCGCCGCTGGATGACGCCCAGTAGTCTCGCTAAAATAGCAGCACTTTATTTTCAAGGTTAATCATGAGCAGCCCCGAGCACGACCATCATCACCATCACCACGAACATGGCGAGTGCCATTGTGGGCAGCAGGACAGTTCGGGCATTTATCTGTTTTCGCCCTCTGGCCAGATCCTTGAACCCAAACGGCTGGAGCTGGCCAGCCAGCGTTTGAACCAACTGGGCTTTGCCGTGGACATAGATCCGGACGCCTTGGCGGTACACGAACGCTTTGCCGGTACGGACGCCCAGCGTCTGGCCGCTGTGCAGCGCGCCTTGCAGCAGCCCCAGCCTATTGTGATGGCGACACGCGGCGGCTATGGTTTGAGCCGCATTCTGGGCCAGATCGACTGGCGCGCAGTGGCCGATAGCGGCAAGCGTTTTGTGGGCATGTCGGATTTCACCGCCTTCAATCTGGCCTTGCTGGCGCAGACTGGGGCCATCAGCTATACCGGCCCCACCGCGATTGCCGACTTCGGTGGCGATGAGACTGACGAGCTGACAACCGAGCTGTTTGGTGAATTGATGCGTGGCGAGCTGGAACTGTTCAGCTTTGAGTCCGAGGATTCGGATGCCGTCGATGGTCACGGTGTTCTGTGGGGCGGTAATCTGGCCCTGGTCTGCTCCTTGCTGGGCACGCCGTACTTCCCCAATATTGACGGCGGCATCTTGTTCCTGGAAGACGTGGGCGAAGCCCCGTACCGGGTCGAGCGCATGTTGACGCAACTCTGGCATGCCGGCGTGCTGAATCGTCAAATGGCCGTCGTGCTGGGCCGCTTCACGGCTTACAAGACAGGGGCTTCGGATAACGGCTTTGATATGGACTCGGTGGTGCGCTGGCTGCGTGAAACCGTCAAGGTTCCGGTCGTGACGGGCCTGCCTTATGGCCATGTGGACGTCAAGGTCAGCCTGCCTGTAGGCAAGGAAGTGGGCCTGGCCACCGAGGACGGCATGGCTTATCTGGTCCTGGATGAGCACGAGCACTAACGGATTTCGCGCCTGCTTGATACACTACTGGGTTGAACTCAACCTTTTTCAAAGTACGTTTACGTGATCTCCACCGCTAATTTAACGATCCAGTTTGGTGCCAAGCCTTTATTTGAAAACGTCAGTGTCAAACTGGGCGGAGGCAACCGCTATGGCCTGATTGGTGCCAACGGGTCGGGCAAGTCTACCTTCATGAAAATCATTGGCGGCGACCTGGAGCCAAGCGGGGGTAATGTATCGCTGGACCCGGGCGTGCGTCTGGGCAAACTGCGTCAGGACCAGTTTGCTTACGAAGACAAGCGCGTGCTGGATGTGGTGCTGATGGGCCACACAGAAATGTGGAGCACCATGCAAGAGCGTGATGCCATCTACGACAATCCAGAAGCGACCGAAGAAGACTATATGAAGGCCGCCGAGCTGGAGGCCCGTTTTGCCGAGTACGACGGCTATACCGCCGAGAGTCGTGCCGGTGAATTGCTGATGGGCCTGGAAATTCCCGTCGAACAGCACCAGTTGCCCATGAGCGAAATTGCTCCCGGCTGGAAACTGCGTGTGCTGCTGGCACAGGCCCTGTTCTCCAACCCCGATGTTCTGCTGCTGGACGAGCCGACCAACAACCTGGATATCAACACGATCCGCTGGCTGGAAGATGTGCTCAACAGCTACCAGAGCACCATGATCATCATCAGTCACGATCGTCACTTTCTGAACCAGGTTTGCACTCACATGGCCGATCTGGACTACGGTGAGCTGCGTGTCTACCCCGGCAACTACGACGATTACATGCTGGCGTCCGTGCAGTCGCGCGAACGCGTGCTGGCGGCCAACTCCAAGGCCAAAGAGCGTATTGGCGAGCTGCAGGACTTTGTGCGTCGTTTTGCCGCCAACAAGTCCAAGTCCCGTCAGGCTACCTCGCGTCTGAAACAGATTGGTCGCCTGAAGGCAGACACCATCGAGGTTAAACCTTCTTCGCGTCAGAACCCGTTTATCCGTTTTGAACAGAAAAAAGTTCTGCACCGCCTGGCGGTCACCATCGAGGGGCTGAGCAAGTCCTACGATCACCCCATTATCAAGAATTTCTCGGCCATGATTGAAGCGGGCGAGAAAATCGCGATTGTGGGTGCGAACGGTGTGGGTAAGACGACCTTGCTGCGTTTGCTGGCCGGTGATCTGGCTCCCGATAGCGGTTCGGTCGTCTGGTCCGAAAACGCCGATATCGGCTACATGGCTCAGGACGTATCGGACGAATTTGACACCGAAGACAATGTGTTTGACTGGATCAGCCAGTTCCGTCAGGCCGGCGACGATGACCAGTCCCTGCGCTCCGTGCTGGGTCGCATGCTGTTCTCGGCGGATGACATTATCAAACCCGTGAAAGTGTTGTCCGGTGGCGAGAAAAACCGCATGACCTTCTCTCGCCTGATGCTGGGTCGTCACAACGTCATGCTGCTGGACGAACCGACCAACCACCTGGATATGGAATCGATCGAGTCCTTGCAGATGGCCATGGAGAAGTTTGAAGGCACTCTGATTTTCGTGTCCCATGACCGCGAGTTCGTCTCCGGTGTGGCAACTCGCATTATCGAAGTGATGCCTGAAGGCCGTCTGGTCGATTACCGCGGTGGCTACGAAGACTACCTGGCCAGCCGCGAGCAGGACTGAGGCCAGGGGTGGCCGTCTTTACCCTGTGTGAGCCCACCAGCTTCGAGCAGGACATCAAAAAAAGCCGTTTTCTGGCACTGGCTGCTCCTGTAGACAGTGCCAGCCAGGCTTTGGCCTTCTTTCAGGCCAAGGGTGTGCCCGATGCCACGCATAATTGCTGGGCCTACAAGATCGGGTCTGAATACCGTTTTAACGATGATGGTGAACCCGGCGGCACAGCCGGGCGCCCCATTTTGCAAGCCATAGAAGGGCAGGATTGCGACCGCGTCGCGGTGCTGGTTATTCGCTGGTTTGGGGGCGTCAAGCTGGGCACGGGCGGTCTGGTGCGTGCTTATGGCGGCGTGGCCGCTCAATGTTTGCGGCTTGCTGACAAGCAGGAACTGATTCCCATGGCCGCCTTGCGCTGCCGCTGCTCCTTCGCCGATCTGGCCCTGGTTCAATCCCGTTTCGACAGCTTTGGCGTTCAGGTTCAGGACGAACAGTTCGACGCTGAGGGCGTGCAGTGGGTATTGAATCTGCCGGTCGAGCATAAGGCGGAGTTTCAGCAGTCCTTTATCAATATGACACGCGGCCAGGGTGAATGTGAGCCCCTGGAGCAAGCGTAAGTCATTTTCTGTTCAGCCCAAAGTCCGCAATGGACCTCTTGCCACCATCTGCCTTGATGGGGTTTTCTGGACGCAAAGGTATCTTTTCCAGACGATTGTCCCTTCGTGCCGTCCAGGCTGTGGCCATACTAAACACTTCTGATTCCTTCTAAGTCTGCATTCCGCCTGCGGGTATGATCGGGTTTAGTCAGCATTGTGGGTGTATGTCATGTCCTACGAGATCCATGCCAGTCAGTGGCTCAATACGACCGCGCCATTAAGCCTGTCATCCTTGCGTGGCCGCGTTGTGGTGGTCACTGCCTTCCAGATGCTTTGTCCGGGCTGTGTCATCAACAGCCTGCCGCAAGCCAAAAAGCTCGATACGCTGTTCTCGCGTGACGATCTGCGCATCATCGGTCTGCATAGCGTGTTCGAACATCACGACGTGATGGGCCCGGCCGCATTGCAAGCCTTCGCCCATGAGTACCGTCTGAATTTTCCCATCGCCATTGATCAGCCCTCAGGCAGTGGCCCCTTGCCGCGCACCATGAAGGAGTGGGGCCTGGGCGGGACACCATCCACCATTATTTTTGACCGTGATGGCAATCTGGCCCTGAAGGAATTGGGGCATTTGGACGATCTGCGTCTGGGCGCTTTTGTCGGTCAGCTGATTGCTCGCCGCCCGGTCGAAGAAACCAGGAAAGAGGGGAATCAGGAAAAGGAGGGCTCTTCCTCTTGCGGGCCTACGTGTACTTATTAGGTTTTTTGCTGAAAAGGGTTTGTCATGAAGATTGCAGTGTTTGATACCTACGTCGTGCGTCCTGACGGACGTCGTATGCACTTTGATATTTTGGTCAGCGACGATGCCAAGGATATGGACAAGGTCTTGAGCTATGGCCAGCGTTATCTGGCGGCCAAAGGGGTGAAGGTTGAGAATTTTACCTCGCGCGAGTGCCGCTTTTGCCATACGGAAATGGCGTCTGCGCCGGTAGAGAGTGAAATCAAGCGCAGTGGCTTCGCGATTATCGAGCTGGAAAACTGCGAATAAGTCAGGTCCAGGCATAAAAAAACGCCAGACAAGCCGTCTGGCGTTTTTTGTAGAGCAGGCTGAATCAGGCCTGGTCAGCTTGCTGATCTTGCTGGGCAGCGATCTCAGCGTGGACTTTTTCCATATCCACAGACTTGACTTGCTCGATCAGGTCGTCCAGCTGGGCAGCAGACAGGGCGCCGGCTTGCGAGAACAGCAGAACGCGTTCACGGAATACCATCAGCGTAGGAATGGAGCGGATACGTAGGCCAGCGGCCAGTTCCTGCTCTTCTTCGGTGTTGACCTTGGCAAAGGTCACGTCCGCGTGCTTGCTTGCCGCTGCGTCAAAGACGGGAGCAAACTGGCGGCATGGACCGCACCAGGGAGCCCAGAAGTCGATGATCAGGGGTTTGCCGTCTTCTACTGCAGCCTGGAATGTTTCTTCGTTCAGTTCGACGATGCTCATGGGGGAGCCTCCGCAATAAAAAAGCGGCTGATGGTGTTCAGCCGCTTCGTTAAACATGCAATCAGTGTACTCGTTTTCCAGACAGCCCTAAAGCGCCAAACGAGTTTGCTGTAAGGTTTTTCATTCCGTAGCGATTGCGTACTTGATCACAAACAAGATGGCGACAATCAGCGTGGCCAGGTGGATACTGCGCCAGCGGCCGGTTGTCAGCTTCAGGATGACGTAGCTGATAAAGCCAAAGGCCAGGCCGTTGGCAATCGAGTAGGTGAAGGGCATGGTGAAGGCAGCCAGGGCGGCAGGCACGGCCTCGGTCATGTCGTCCCATTTCACCTCAGTAATTTCGCGCATCATCAAGCACGCCACGTACAGCAAGGCAGGGGCGGTGGCGTAACCGGGAACGGTCGCGGCCAGAGGCGAGAAAAACAGGGCCAGCAGGAACAGCACGCCAATGGTCAGGGCGGTCAGACCGGTACGCCCACCGGCTTGCACACCCGAGGCGCTTTCCACGTAGGCGGTGGTGCTGCTGGTACCCAGCATGGAACCGGCCACAATGGCGGTACTGTCAGCCAGCAGGGCGCGGCCCAGACGGTTGGGTTTGCCTTCTTCAATCAGGCGGGCACGCTTGGCAACCCCGATCATGGTGCCGGTGGCATCAAACACTTCAACCAGCACCAGCACCAGAATTACGTGAACAAAGCCGGTGTGCAGGGCACCCATGATGTCCAGTTGCATGAAGGTAGGCATCAGCGAGGGGGGAGTGGAGACCACACCACCAAATTCGCTGTGACCGGTCAGCATGGACAGAATGGTCACGGCCAGAATACCGATCAGGATCGCGCCGCGAACCTTCAGCGCATCCAGGGCGGCAATGATAAAAAAGCCCAGAATCGCGTACAGGGCCGCAGGTTGGGTCAGATCACCCAGACCAATCTTGGTGGCAGGGTGGGCCACCACAATGCCCGAGTTCATCAGGGCGATCAGACCCAGGAACATGCCGATACCGGCGGCAATCGCGCTTTGCAGGGATTTCGGGATGCCCCGAATCAGCCAGGACCGGATGCCGGTCACCGTCAGGATCAGGAAGATCACGCCGGAAATAAAGACCGCGCCTAGCGCCTGTTGCCAGGTATAGCCCAGGGTGGCGACCACGGTGAAGGCAAAAAAGGCGTTCAGACCCATGCCCGGCGCCATGCCGATAGGCCAGTTCGCAACAAAGGCCATGATGAAGGTGCCCAGAGCAGCGGCCAGGCAGGTGGCTACAAAAATGGCATTGCGATCCATCCCTGTGGACGACAGGATGTCTGGATTCACAAAAATAATGTAGGACATGGTCAGGAAGGTAGTGATACCGGCCAGGACCTCGGTACGGACGTTGGTGCCATGCTCAGAGAGTTTGAAGAGACGTTCAAACATGGGCAGCCTCCTTGTGATTATTAGGCGATCGGAGCTTGAAATTATCGATGCGGGATTTTAACCACGAGTGTGCCACTGCGTCGCCCCCCTTTGTCGCGATGTATCGGCACAACCTTGACACTATCCGCCGTTTGTCTTGAGGGGATAAATTCCTATTTTCCCCAATACAGCAGGCTAAAATAAGCCCCATGAATATTCTTGGATTTGAAAGTTCCTGCGATGAAACCGGCGTGGCGCTGGTCAGCACGGAACAGGGCTTGTTGGCCCATGCCTTGCACAGCCAGATTGCCATGCACCGTGAATACGGTGGGGTGGTGCCTGAACTGGCCTCTCGCGATCATATCCGTCGTGTCTTGCCGTTGACTCGTCAGGTGTTGGCTTCGTGCAATATGCAGCTTGATCAGGTCGATGCCATTGCCTATACCGCCGGTCCTGGCCTGGCCGGGGCCTTGCTGGTGGGAGCCAGTGTGGCGCAGTCGATTGCCTGGTCGCTGAAGAAACCGACCATTGCCATCCATCACCTGGAAGGCCATTTGCTCTCGCCCTTGTTGGCCGAGCCGCGTCCCGAGTTTCCTTTTGTGGCCTTGCTGGTCTCGGGCGGTCATACGCAATTGATGCGCGTGGATGGTGTGGGTCAGTACGAGTTGCTGGGTGAAACGCTGGACGATGCGGCGGGCGAAGCCTTTGATAAAAGCGCCAAGCTGATGGGCCTGGGCTATCCCGGTGGCCCGGCCTTGTCGCGTCTGGCCGAACAGGGTGACCCCAGCGTGTACGAATTGCCGCGTCCCATGATGCACAGCAAAGATCTGGATTTCAGCTTCAGCGGTCTGAAAACCGCCGTGCTGACGCGTTTGCGCAAGCTGGAAGCGCAAGAGGGCGGCATTACCGAACAGCAACGCGCTGATCTGGCCGCCGCGACCGAGGCTGCCATTGTGGATGTGCTGGCTGCCAAAGCCGTCAAAGCCTTGAAGCAAACCGGCTTGAAACGTCTGGTAGTGGCTGGTGGTGTGGGGGCCAACCGTCACTTGCGGGCTTATTTACAAAAAGCCGTCGCGCGTTTGAAGGGCGAGGTGTTTTTTCCGCCGCTGGAATTCTGTACCGATAACGGCGCCATGATTGCGTTTGCGGCGGCCATGCGCGTCAAGCACGGTCTGGTGACTTTGGATGACAGCCAGCACGGCTTTGCCATTCGGCCCCGCTGGGATCTGGCCTGTGTGAATCAGCTTGTCTCCCAGCAAGAGCGCTAGCACTCATTTTTTCTTGGAACCGATCTTGCTTTCTTTGCCCGTCATCAGACGACGAATGTTTTCCTGGTGACGCCACAGCAAGAAGGCACTGATCAGGACCAGGGCGGTGGCAATAGAGGCATTCATGGGCCAGACTACCTTGGCGCCGAGCAGGTAAAACAAGGGGGCGAATACGGCACTGATGATGGCTGCCAGCGAGGAGTAGCGGCTGACATAGGCGATAATCAGCCAGGTGGCTGCGGTGGCCAGAGCCAGCCAGGGCAGCAGGGCCAGGATGACGCCGAGTGCGGTTGCAACGCCTTTGCCACCTTTAAAGCCCAGAAAGACCGGGTACAAGTGGCCTAAAAAGGCAAAAAAGGCGCTGACACCCAGTAAAGTGGGTGCCCAGCCCCAGTTGCTGATGGCCTGTTGGGTCAGAAAGACAGCCAGCCAGCCTTTGAAGGCATCGCCCAACAAGGTCAGAATGGCTGCTTTTTTATTGCCGCTACGTAGTACATTAGTGGCTCCCGGATTTTTCGAACCAAAGGTTCGAGGGTCCTGCAAGCCCATGATCTTGCTGACGATTACGGCAAACGGCAAGGATCCCAGCAAGTAGGACAAGAGGGCGACAAGCGGTGCAGCCACAGCAAAAGAAACGGCGTTCATGAGGATTGAGCTCCACAATTATTGTTGCGCGGATTCTACCGGCCTTGCAGCAAAATACCAAAGGCAGCGGGTACAATTTGCTGCCCCTGTTAGATTTTTAACGGAAAAGTAAGCATGCGTATTCTGGTCTCCAACGATGATGGCTATACAGCAGCCGGTATCGAGGCTTTGTATGAAGCCTTGCAAGGACTGGGCGAGCTGACTGTCATTGCACCTGAGACCAATTGCAGCGGTGCCAGCAATTCCCTGACCTTGAATCGTCCCTTGTCGCTACGCCAGGCCAGCAATGGTTTTTATTTTGTGAATGGTACACCGTCCGATTGTGTGCACGTAGCGCTGACTGGCTTGCTGGATTTTCGCCCTGATCTGATTGTGTCCGGCATCAATAATGGCGCCAATATGGGCGATGACACCCTGTATTCGGGTACGGTTGCTGCCGCGATGGAAGGCCATTTGTTCGGGATTCCCGCGATTGCGTTTTCCCTGATCGAACGTGGCTGGAAAAACCTGGATAGTGCGGCGCGCGTAGCACGTGATCTGGTGCAGCGTTGTCAGAAACAGCCGCTGGCGACCAACACCCTGCTGAACGTGAACATTCCGTGCCTGCCGTATGAAGCCCTGACAGGTATGCAGGTGACGCGTCTGGGCAAGCGCCACCCCTCAGAGCCGGTCGTGAAAAGTCAGACGCCTTATGGCGAGCCTGTGTACTGGATTGGCCGAGTAGGCGGGGTATCCGATAGCGAGCAGGGAACGGATTTTGGCGCGGTGGACAGCGGTGCCGTGTCGATCACGCCCTTGCGGGCTGATTTGACGAATCACGAGCAACTGGCTGGTTTGCGGGACTGGGTGCAATGACAAGTAAACCAGGCAAGCGCTACCCCTTTGCGGACGGCACACGGAACCGGTTTGGCAAGTCCAGCCTGGGCAGTGGTCTGTCTGCCAGCAACAGCAATACGCGCATTGTGCAACGGGGCCAGTTACAACCGACACCGTCGGTCGGTTTGTCACCGCAAGTGTCAACAAGTGTCAACCTGGGTTTGAACTCGGAACGCTCGCGTGGCATGATGATCGAGCGCTTGCGCCGACAGGGAATTACCGACGAAAGAGTGCTGGCGGCCATGCAGGCAGTGCCGCGCCATCAGTTTGTTGATCAGGGTTTGGCCAGCCGGGCCTATGAAGATGATGCCTTGCCCATTGGCTTTGCGCAGACCATCTCCCAGCCTTGGGTTGTGGCCCACATGATCAGCCTGGTGTGTGACCAGAAAATACCGAATAAAGTGTTGGAAGTCGGTGCCGGATGTGGTTATCAGGCCGCTGTTTTGGCACAATTAGTCAAAGAAGTGTATGCGGTAGAACGTATCAAAGGTTTGTGCGATATGGCCCGCGATCACATGCGTCAACTAGGCCTGTCGCAACGTGCTCGAATAATGTTTGGTGACGGAATGCAAGGTTACCCTGCGGCAGCCCCGTATGATGCTATTGTTGTGGCGGCAGCCGGTCCGGTCATCCCTAGAAGCCTGTTGGAACAATTAACATTGGGGGGGCGACTGATTGCCCCCGAAGGTACGACACAACAGCGCCTGGTTTTGGTGGAACGCACCGGACAGGCCACGTGGCGTCGTGAAGAACTTGATGCGGTTCGCTTCGTGCCGATGCGAGCCGGAACCCAGATTTAGTCAGATATTCTCAGGAGATTTATATGCAGCATGCAGTCAGGTTACCGTTAACCGCTGCTTCCACCGGTACACAGTGGTTCTTGACGCCCCGTCAGTGCCTGGTGGCGGCTGTGGTCACCAGTACCCTGCTGGCTGGTTGTGCAAGCCGTAACGAGCGTGCCCCAGTCACTGACCTGAGTTCTTCTTCGGCGGCGGGCAGCGTCAGCACTGCGACGGGTACCTATGTGGTCCGTCCTGGCGATACGCTGTACAAAATCGCCCAGGCGCACGGCATGGACGTGAACTCGCTGATCCAGTTGAACCAGATTACCGATCCTTCCATGCTGCGCGTGGGTCAAACCTTGCGTCTGGATGGCAATACCTCGATGGCGGCAGTCAACACTCGCCCAGCCGGTAGCGGTGGCACACAGACCTCGCCCGTCAGCCCGGCCACTCCGGTCAAGACTGAAACGCCCGTGTCCGCGCCTCGCGCCAGTGACGCTGCCCTGATCGCCTGGGGCTGGCCTGCCAGTGGCAAGATCATCCAGGGTTTCAATGCCTCAACCAAGGGTATTGATATTGAAGGCAAGGTTGGCGATCCCGTGGTTGCCGCTGCGGATGGCAAGATCATGTATGCCGGTAACGGTGTGCGCGGTTTAGGTTCCATGGTTCTGGTCGGCCACAGCAATGGTTTTATCACTGCCTACGCTCATAACAGTGTCTTGCACGTTAAAACGGGCCAGCAGGTGAAGAAGGGACAGCGTATTGCCGATCTGGGTCAGTCTGACACCACCTCGCCACGGCTGCATTTCGAGATTCGTCGTTCCGGTACGCCGGTCAATCCGATCTCGTATCTGCCTACGCGATAAGCTCGGTATCTGGACTAAAAAAAGCGGCTTCTGGCCGCTTTTTTTGTGTGTTGTGTTTGAGGCTGCCCAGCGCAATGACTGTGTTAATGCAGATTGCGCTGCCAGCTTGGAAGCCATGCCTGTCGGACGGTCCCGGCATACTGAGTTTAGTCGCGCTGCGGAACTGCTATTGCCGCGTTCTGTTTGTTTTTACCCGTTGTGCCGAATGCTCATTGTAAAATCAGCGATTCGCCATCGTTTGCAGCAATGCAACTGCGCCATTCTGCTTGGCAGGACGCTTATTTAGGTTTTTATCGAATGTCTGACGTATTGTTAATTGAATCGCTGGATCTGGAAGGACGCGGCGTCGCCCATAAAGAGGGCAAAGTGGTGTTTGTGGAAGGTGCCTTGCCCGGCGAAGAAGTGCTGGCCGAGACGGTGCGCTCCAAGGACTCTTACGATAAAGCCCGCATGACGGCTTTGTTGAAAGCCTCGTCGCAGCGTGCCGAGCCTCCCTGTCCCAACTTCGGTGTCTGTGGTGGTTGTGCCATGCAGCACCTGGAGCCTTCGGCCCAGGTCGCGGTCAAGCAACGTGTGCTGGAGGATTCTCTGGGGCATATCGGCAAGGTCCAGCCAGGCCGCGTGCTGGCGCCCTTGCACGGCCCATACTGGGGCTACCGTTATCGCGCCCGTTTCTCCATGCGCTACGTGCCTAAGAAGGGTGGGGTGCTGGTCGGTTTCCGTGAAAAGAATGGCCGCTATGTGGTGGACATGACGGAATGTCGAGTGCTGCCCGCCAAGGTTTCTGCCTTGCTGGAGCCCTTGCGTTCCTGTCTGGCTGGCTTGTCCCGCCCCGATCGTCTGCCGCAGATCGAACTAGCCATGGGCGACAAGATCACAACCTTGACCTTGCGTCATATGGAGCCGCTGACCAGCGAGGATATCCAGCGTTTGCAGGATTTCGGGCAGGAGCACGACATCAGCTGGTGGTTGCAGCCCAAGGGCCCGGAAACGGCGCACCCCTTGCTGCGCGAAGATGCGGACAAGCTGGCCTACGCACTGCCAGAGTTTGATTTGCGCATGCCGTATCGTCCTACGGACTTTACGCAGGTGAACCACGACATTAACCGCAGCTTGATTTCGCGAGCCCTGACCTTGCTGGACGTCAAACCCGAGCATCGGGTGGCTGACCTGTTCTGTGGTCTGGGTAACTTCAGCCTGCCGCTGGCGCGCCGCGCCGCCGAAGTGGTCGGGATTGAAGGCAGCAGCACCTTGACCGAACGCGCCGGTGAAGCGGCCTTGGCCCACGACCTGCAGGACAAGGCGAAATTTACTACCCTGAACCTGTTTGAAGTGGACGTGCAATGGCTGCGTGACCTGGGGCATTTCGACCGCATGCTGATCGACCCGCCACGCGATGGTGCCTTCGCTGTGGCCACCGCTTTGGCGCAACTGGAAAAGCACGAACGTCCCGAGCGTCTGGTTTATGTGTCCTGTAGCCCAGGTACTCTGGCTCGTGACGCCGGTGTATTGGTTCACCAGGGTGGTTACACGCTGGAATCGGCCGGTGTGGTGAATATGTTCCCGCACACGGCACACGTGGAGTCGATTGCCGTCTTTACGCGCTAAGTACAGCTAGGCAGGCTTGATATAAAACGCCCCGCAAATTGGACAGGGTTCCAGTTTGCGGGGCATTTTGTCTTTCCTGGGGGGCTTTGTCAGCTCGTTCGCCCAAGGTGCTGTTGCCTTCAATCCCGACCATTTCGGTGGTATCACGTTTTAAAGGCTGGCTGAAGGATCAGTCGCGTTCAGGTGCTTTTCTCGAGATGTGGGCATGAGCCAGCCCGTGTCCTTGCCAAGGGGGCCGGCAGCTATATGCTTTTTATCACCACGTTTGAAGGCTAGGCTGGCTGATCGGTTTTGTGTGCTTGATTCGATCCGTTGCTGGTTTTACCGATTGGTGGCAGTCGTCGCCGCTTTACCCGCATGGGCAATCAAGCCATCCTGTATCAGCTCCATCATCATCTTGAATACCTGCTCGGACTGCAGGTGCACAAAGCGTGGCAGAATCTGGCGCAGCATGGGTACGTCCTCGGCAGGCCATTGTTCCAGTTCCTTCAACTCTTCCTCGGTCACTGGCCGTATCAGTCCGCCCAGCTCTCCTTGAATCAAGCCGTAGAGGGCGGCGTACCAGCCCACACAGGCGGCGGGGATTTCGGCATCGCTCAAACCGCCATCGCGCAAGGCTCGGTATACCTGCTCAAGAACCAGATAGTCAGCTTTGCCGGTATTTAGAAAACGCTGCATTTGCTGAAAAGTCTGTGGTTGGCCCAAGGCCAGCTCACGATACTGTCGGGCCAATTCATACAAACGCTCTGTCCATGACAGACCCGTATCCACGGCCTGAATGCGGCCCGTCAAATAATCCGCCATCGCGCGCAGCAAGCCTTCCTTGGACTTGAAGTGATACAGCACAGCCATTGGGTCGCAGCCCACTCGCTCCCCCAGTTTACGTAAGGAAAAGCCGCTGTCTCCGGCTTCCTCCATCAAGGTGACGGCGGCGATGACCAGCTCGTCCTTATTCAGTTTGCGTGTGCGCGTGGCGGGTGCTTGGGCCAATAGAGTTCCTTTGTCGAACCAGATAGGGGAAAGGGCAGATTTGCCAAGTTTAACTCTACAGAGTAGAATAAATTAATTCTACAGCGTAGAAGAAGATCGTTCCACCCCGTTTTTACAGCGCGGTGTTGATAACGAGACAGAACGGAACGCCGCGTTGACGGGGCGTCACCGGAGCATTCCGCTCTGTGATCCAGGCGGCCAACAGGCCGTGACAGACACAGGACATTTATGCTTATTTCTAAACCCACTCTTTTAAACGATGTTTCCAGCGCAGAGAGCTTGCTGGTCAGTAATCCCCGATTGTGGAACTGGCGCAAAGATAATCTGAACGAAACCGTCGCGCCCGCGACGTATTACGAAGCATCGCTTGCTCCCTGGAACCGCTTTGGCCCTCTGCAAGCCGACACGCAATGTGATGTGCTGGTTGTAGGTGGTGGTTTGTTGGGTGCCTCGACAGCCTTGCACTTGGCCCGCTCCGGTCTGGACGTGGTGCTGGTGGAAAAAGACAGTATTGGCTCCGCTGCGTCCGGCCGAAATGGCGGTCAGCTGACCCCTGGCTTGGCCCGTTGGGAAGCCGCAGACATGATTGCCCATCTGCCTTTGGATGAGGCCCGTCGCTTGTGGCGCTTTGCGTCGCATGAAGCCATGGATCTGCTCGATCAGATTGCTCAGGATTACAAGCTGGATTTTGATCGCCGTCGTGGGCATTTGACGGCTGCCGTTCATGCAGGCCATATGGGTGCTCTGGTAGAGGGGGCGGATGCCCGCCGCTATCTGGGTGATACCAGCGTGGAAATTGTGGGTAGCTACGAGCTGGAGCAGGAAATCCGCTCGCCGCTGTATCACGGTGCCGTAGTGGATACCTTGGGTGGTCAACTGCATCCCCTCGCGCTGCTGCGCGGACTAGTTTACGGCCTGGTTCAGCATGGCGGTCGAGTTTACGAAGGCAGCCCGGTTCAAGAGATCGAGCAGACAGAAAACGGCGCTTTGGCCATCACCCCGGGTGGCACGATTCTGGCGCGTCAGGCCTTGGTGCTGGCCGTGCATGACACGACCTCACAGTTTTTGCCCACGCAGTCCAATACCACCGTCCCGTTCTATACCTATGTGGGCGTGACCGAGCCGCTGGAGTGCCCGGTCAGCGAGCTTCTGCCAACAGACCGAGCGGTGTATGACACGCAATTCCAGATCGACTATTACCGCGCCGTGCGTCAAAACCGCTTGTTGTTTGGCGGGCAGGGCACCGGCACCAGTTGGTCCCCTGAACGTATCAATGACTACTTGCTGGATCGTATCCAGACGGTTTTCCCGCAGCTGGAGCAGGTGCAACTGGACTTTTCCTGGAGCGGGATCAGTGACTTCACCCTGAACGGTGCCACGGACTCGCGCAAGACCGAGGACACCGTTCCCGTGTACATGGTGCATGGCTGGAGTGGTCACGGCGTGGCGCAAACCGTGCGTATTGGTAAAGCCATTAGTGACGACGTGATGGGTCGTAACGAGGACTTTGCCATGCTGACGGACATTACCCACCGCAGCATTCCTCTGGGCCATCAGTTATCGGGTCTGGCGATCCCCGTGGTCAAGGCCGCGATAGGCATGATGAGCGCGGTGAACCCCGGTCGTCTGGTGTCTTTCTAAGTCCGTTTTCAAGCCCCTGTTCAGCAGCGCTGACTAGGGCAAGCCCTTACTTGTTTTCGATCCTGATTGCTTTACATTGTGATTTCCTATTTGTATTGGCTTCAATATTTTAGGTTCATAAGAATTTTCAGTATCATAAAAACAAGGGACAGATATGCAGAAAGGGCTTGTTCGTACCGGGGTTGCGGCCGCTGGTTTGATCTTGGGTTTGGCGTGGGCACCAGCCCACGCGCAGGTGCAGTCGGTAGAGGTGATGCGTGACAGCTATGGCGTGCCGCACGTCTTTGCCGACAGCCACTATGGCTTGTATTACGGCTATGGTTATGCGGTCGCCCAAGACCGTCTGTTCCAGATGGATATGGCGCGTCGCTCCTTTGTAGGCACAACCGCCGCCGTCCTGGGCCCTGGCGATCAGGATGTCTACGTCAAGTACGACATGCAGGTACGGCAGAACTTCACACCCGCCTCCATACAGCGGCAGATCGCGGCCTTGTCCAAGGACGAGCGCGACATTTTCCGTGGCTATGCCGATGGCTATAACGCCTATCTGGAGCAGGTACGCCGTCGTCCTGAACTGCTGCCCAAAGAATATGTGGATTTTGATTTCCAGCCCGAGCCGCTGACCGACTTTGATGTGGTCATGATCTGGGTGGGCTCCATGGCCAACCGCTTCTCCGACACGAATCTGGAAGTGACGGCACTGGCCATGCGTCAGTCTCTGGAAAAACAGCACGGCCCGGAACGTGGCCGTGCCTTGTTTGATGAGCTGCTGTGGATCAATGACACGACCGCCCCCACTACGGTTCCGGCCCCCGCTGCCGAGCACAAGCCACAGGCGCGAGCAGGGACGCAGAATCTGGCCCATGTTTCTTCACAAGTTCTGGCTGCCGAGCTGGAGCGTCAGGACAAGCACTGGGGCGGTCGTGGCCCGGACTTTGCTCCCAAAGCCAGTAATCTGTGGAGCACTCGTCCTGAGCGCGTTCAGGATGGCTCTACGGTTCTGATCAACGGCCCGCAGTTTGGCTGGTACAACCCGGCTTATACCTACGGTATTGGCCTGCACGGCGCGGGCTTTGATGTAGTGGGCAATACGCCTTTTGCTTATCCAATTGTTCTGTTCGGTACCAATAGCGAGATTGCCTGGGGGGCAACTGCTGGTCCTCAGGACGTGGTGGATATGTACCAGGAGAAACTGAATCCGGCGCGTGCCGATCAGTACTGGTTCAACAATGCCTGGCGCACGATGGAGCAACGCAAGGAGCGCATCCAGGTGCGTGGTCAGGCTGATCGTGAAATGACGATCTGGCGCACCGTACACGGCCCAGTGATGCAGTTTGATTACGATCAGGGCACGGCTTATAGCAAGAAACGCAGCTGGGATGGTTATGAGGTGCAGTCCTTGCTGGCTTGGTTGAACGTGGCCAAGGCCCGCAACTGGACGGAGTTTCTGGATCAAGCCAGCAAGATGGCGATTTCCATTAACTGGTACTACGCCGACAAGCACGGCAATATCGGCTACGTATCGCCTGCTTTCCTGCCCCAACGTCCTGCTGATCAGGACATCCGCGTGCCAGCCAAAGGGGACGGCAGCATGGAGTGGCAGGGCATCAAGAGCTTCGACTCGATTCCCAAAGCCTACAATCCGCCCCAGGGCTATCTGGTCAACTGGAACAACAAGCCTGCGCCGGATAAAACCAATACGGATACCTATTACTGGACCTATGGCGACCGCATGAACGAGTTGACCAGCCAGTATCAGGACAAGGACGTCCATAGCGTGCAGGAGATCTGGGCGTTCAACAAGAAGGCGTCGTATAGCGATGTGAACTGGCGCTATTTCCGTCCGCATCTGGAAAAGCTGGCGCAAAGTCTGCCTGCCAATGACGCTGGTCAGGCGGCGTTGAAGACCTTGCTGGCCTGGGATGGCGTGGAACACGATCAAGCTGGGCAAAATGCCGGACCGGCACGGGTGCTGTTCAAAACCTGGCTGGAAGAAATGTACAAGCAGGTCCTGATGCCGGTGGTGCCTGAATCGCATCGCGCCATGTATAGCCAGACGGGTTTTGCCACGCAGCAAGGTCCCAACCCTGGTTCGATCAACTTGAGCATGGGCACCAAGGTACTGTTGCGTGCCTTGGCCCTGGAAGCCCATCCTGATCCCAAGCGTGTGAATGTCTTTGGTGAGCGCTCTTCTCAGGAAATCATGCACACAGCTTTGCAAAATGCGCAGGCCCGCTTGAGCCAGGAGCAGGGTGCTCAGATGGAGCGCTGGACCATGCCGACCTCGGTGCATCGCTTCAGTGACAAGAACTTCACGGGAACGCCGCAAACGACGTCGGGCAATACCTTTTCCTTTACCGGCTATCAGAACCGTGGCACGGAAAACAACCGTGTGGTATTTGATGCCAAGGGCGTGGAGTTCTGCGACGCCATGCCGCCCGGTCAAAGCGGATTCACGGATCGTAATGGCGTGCGCAGCCCGCATTACGAAGATCAGCTGAAGTTGTACGAGAACTTCGAGTGCAAAACCATGGATGTGACACATACGGACATTCGTCGTAATGCGCAAACCAGCACGATGCTGTTGATTCAGCCTCAGCCTTAACGTTGAGTGCGGCACCTGCACTTTGAGGCGGTGCCGCTTCTTCGATCGTTGCTGGAGGGTTTAGCAGGTCAGGCGATGTAGTTAGTAAAGGCAGCTTGCCAGTATCAGCAGTGAGGCTGAGTACGAAGTCTAAGCTGCAAATCCGGGCAGGCAGGAGTGGAAGTAGCTCGAAGCGGTAAATGTATTGACTCAGGTTGATTTGACAGACGCTAGCAGATCTATCGGGCAGAAAACGACCCGAAGCGGAAGTTCATGCGTTTACAGTTTGTGAAACCTTTGTGTTCAGGGATCAGAGGTTGATGAGCAGGCTTTCAATGCTAATCGCATGGGAGCATCCCCAGCATTGCAAACCGTTCAGAGCCTTTCTGCGGGTAGCAATCATTAATTCTGGGCCATGCAGATTAGTTACACTGCTTTTTCATGCATTCGTCACCCACATCGCGCAGTCGCTTGAAGTCAAAAAACGGATTGCCGTATAGAAAGCTTGGTGAAAGGACGTCCTTTTTCTTCCCTGGCCGAGAGTGCTCGTGGTGAGGGGGGAAGGGAAGGTCGGGATGATGCGGAGCGGAGTCTGCTCGATAGACCTGTTTTTTCTCATCGGGGCTGAACAGCATGTAGGAGTAATCCATCAGCGAGTTCAGGCGTAGCAGCCAATACCAACCTTTAGATAATTGGATAGTGAGATGCCAACCTCGCTCACGATTCTCGGCTTTAGTCGCCATACCCCCGAGTTCGTCCGCGACCATCGTATGCAAGTGAGGGATTAACTGATCCGGGATCGATTCACTCCGGTCGAAATTGGGGATGTCGATCGAAAGTGAGAACAACGTACTTAGAAATCTAAGCACACTGGGTTGCTCTTTTGCCTCCTCAATATGTTTTGTACAAAGTGGCAATTGGATAAGAGTACCTTTCCCTGGAATGCTGGAAATCGTGGTTCTTGCGCTAGCTACAGCAGGAGCTTTACAGGCAAGGCACTGACCCAGACTGGATAAAATAAACGACTTAGCAACGGTAGTGTTTTCAAATCGTCCATCAGCCAGATCGGTCGCTTCACGGGTGCCCACGTTCATCCACTTATACCAAGCATCGTAAACAGCTTTCGCAGCAGCTGTGTCGAGTATGTTGTAAAGGGTTCGGCAGTCGGCAATCGTAACCCACTCGAAAGACAGTGATTTGAAGCTAGGGAAGCCTCCCCGATAGCGATAACTCCGCAGACAGCCGCAGTGGTCTGTCTGCGGGTAGATCACCACCCCTTCCTGGTTTCTTTGAATCCAATACTTCTGGGGTGCAGCGGCAACTAGCTTTCGCCATGCCTCAAGGTCGTAGGTAACGCTTTCAACGACAAAAGGTAGTCGCCGTTTTATGAAGTCAAAATTTTTATACGACAGGGCAGCAACATAGAGATCCATGGTTGATGCATCGGGCTGCGGCCCATCAATCTCTGCGAGTAGTGAGTCTATATTGAACAGTTTCCATTGTTGATCGTTATCCATCCCAAAACTCCTATTCCCTAAAAATATCGCAGCTTTAGCTGCTCGCAATATTGCTTTCCAATAACTAACAGAAGGAGCGTTAACTAGCCTGGTCTCAAACCACAAAATGCGAGAAAAAAGCGATGAGGAAAATCTCTTGCGATCTTAGGGGCGGCTAGCATCAATGCGGCGGGATTAGGCAAGGTAAGCGACACGGGGTAGATTGAAATAAGAATGCCGGTTGCAGGAACGCCATTTTAAGCGGGGGTGAGTTTAATGCTGGTACGAAATAGCCTGGTGTTTTTGACTGATCGCTTCTGGCCGACAGCAGCAGTTCCAGCCCTACCCTAACGCAACTGACAGAACACGACAGATCAAATTTGATTCGATACCTATAAAAAAGCCGCTCCTAGAACAGGAGCGGCTTTTTCTGCTTCCAGCCGAAGCTCTTATCAGCCTGGAGTACGATCCAGAATACGCTGTGCTTCGATACGCACACGCTCGGGCGCGGTGCCGCCGATGTGTTTGCGCGAAGCAACCGAGCCTTCCAGGGTCAGCACGCCAAAAATATCCGACTCAATGCGGCTATCGAACTTTTGCAGCTGTTCCAGGTTCAGATCAGCCAGATCGCAACCCAACTGTTCACATTCACGCACGGCCAAAGCCACGGTTTCGTGGGCATCACGGAAAGGCAGGCCTTTCTTGACCAGGTAATCAGCCAGATCAGTAGCGGTCGCAAAGCCTTGCAGCGCCGCGGCGCGCATGGCTTCTGGCTTGACCTTGATGCCGGAGATCAGGTCTACAAAAATGGTCAGGGTGTCGCGAATGGTATCAGCCGAATCGAACAAGCCTTCTTTGTCTTCCTGGTTGTCCTTGTTGTAGGCCAGTGGTTGGCCTTTCATCAAAGTCAGCAGGGCAATCAGGTGACCATTGACGCGACCGGTCTTGCCACGGGCCAGTTCGGGAACGTCGGGGTTTTTCTTTTGCGGCATGATGGAGCTGCCGGTGCAAAAACGGTCGGCCAGATCAATGAAGCCAACGCGGGGGCTCATCCACAGCACCAGCTCCTCGGAGAAGCGGGAGATGTGCGTCATGATCAGGGCGGCCGCGGCGCAGAACTCGATGGCGAAGTCGCGATCCGACACGGCATCCAGCGAGTTGCGGCATACATCGTCAAAGTTCAGCAGCTTGGCAACCATTTCGCGGTCGATCGGGTAGCTGGTACCAGCCAGGGCGGCAGCGCCCAAAGGCAAGCGGTTCACGCGTTTGCGGCAGTCTTGCAGACGCTCGGCATCGCGTTGGAACATTTCGGCGTAGGCCAGCAAATGGTGGCCAAAAGTAACGGGCTGTGCCACTTGCAGGTGGGTGAAACCGGGCAAAATAGTGTCTGCCTGAGCCAGCGCCAATTCAGCCAGCTTGCGCTGCATCTGGGCCAGCAGGTCCAGGGCAATGTCGATTTCATTGCGCAGCCACAGGCGGATATCGGTGGCGACCTGGTCATTGCGCGAACGGCCAGTGTGCAGGCGCTTGCCCGCATCGCCAATCAGCTCGACCAGACGTTTTTCAATGTTCAGGTGCACGTCTTCCAGGTCCAGCAACCACTGGAACTGGCCTTGGGCGATTTCGTCCAGAATCTGGCTCATGCCGCGTTCAATGTCGGCCTTGTCCTGCTCGGTGATCACACCGACGGCGGCCAGCATGCTGGCGTGGGCCAGGGAACCCTGAATATCAAAGCGGGCCATGCGCTTGTCAAAGTCCACCGACGCTGTGTAGCGTTTGACGAGGTCAGAGACGGGCTCGGAAAAACGAGCCGACCAGGCCATGGCCTTATTGGCGAACTGGTCTTGGGAAGAGGAGGGGGTGTTTGATGACATAGAGGGCAATTATAGTGGATCGGACGGGCTGACGCAGGTCATCCAGTCCCGCAGGAAACAGACGCTGTGCAGTATATTAGATAGTTTTCAGACTCTAGGAAACCATGCGGGCCCTTTTTGGGGCTGGCTGGACAAGGAAGAATACATGGAGCAAGAACGCACCTTTGCCGATTTGTTGGGATGGCAATGGATCGAAGCGTATTTACCGCAGGATCGCTGGGTACAGATTTTGGCCGGTTTGGCCATGCTGACGGTGCTGGTCTGGATTGTCAGCTGGTTGACCAGTTCCGTGCTGTCGCGCCTGGTGCGGCGTTTGCTGAAAGTGGCGGGCAAGGACGATTGGGCGCGTGCCCTGGTCAAGAAGCGCTTTGTGCGCAATGTGGGCTATGCCGTGCCCTTGCTGGTGGTCAGCTCCAATCTGACCTTGCTGCCCCTGGCCAAGACTTTGCTGGAAATCATAGAGCGGGTGGCCTTGCTGGGCTTTCTGGTCTTTCTCATCATGGCGATTGTCAGCCTGCTGGGGGCCTGGCAAGAGGTCTATGCCAATTCCAGCAAGGGGCGTACCAAGTCCATCAAGGGCTATGTGGAAGTGGCCAAGATAGCAGTGTGGGCGATTGGCATTATTGTCATGATCTCCATCATTCTGGATCAATCGCCCGTTCTGTTGCTCTCCGGTTTGGGTGCACTGTCGGCGGTGCTCTTGCTGGTCTTTAAAGACACTTTGCTGTCGCTGGTGGCCAGCACGCAGATGAGCACCAATGACATGTTGCGCATCGGCGACTGGATCGAAATGAAGCAGGCCGGGGCGGATGGTTTTGTTATTGATATGGCGCTGCACACGGTCAAGGTCCAGAACTGGGACAAGACGGTTACCACCATTCCCACTTACAAGCTGTTTTCCGAGAGCTATCGCAACTGGCGTCAGATGTTTGAATCGGGCGGCCGTCGTATCAAGCGCACCCTGAGCATCGATGCCTCCAGCGTTCGATTTTTGACTCCAACAGAAGTCGATAGCCTGTCGCGCTTTGCCTTGTTGCGCGATTACCTGAACGAGAAAAAAGAAGATCTGGAGCGCTCCAACCAGGAGCTGAGCCGTGCCGGTCTGGATGCGGTCAATTACCGTCGCCTGACCAACCTGGGCACCTTCCGCGCTTACTGCATGGCTTATATCAAGCGTCACCCTGAAATTCATCAGGACATGATTCAGATGGTGCGCATGATGGAGCCCACGGCGGACGGTATTCCTATCGAGGTGTATTGCTTTACCAATAAAACCGCCTGGGTGGACCACGAGCGCATCCAGGGCGATATTTTTGACCACATTCTGGCTGTGCTGCCTGAGCTTGGCTTGCGTCTGTTCCAGTCGCCTACCGGTCGCGACTTGAGCCTGGGCTTGAGTCTGGCAGCAGAAAGTCATCGTCCGTCCTTGCCGGGCGCTGCCAAAGATCCTCTTTAAATTTGACGTGCGAGTAACCATGAAACAAATTACGGCCATCATCAAACCCTTCAAGCTGGATGAAGTTCGCGAAGCCCTGGCAGAGCTGGACGTTAATGGCTTGACCGTGACTGAAGTGAAAGGCTTTGGTCGTCAAAAGGGGCATACCGAGCTGTATCGCGGTGCCGAATATGTGGTGGATTTTCTGCCCAAGATTCGTGTTGACATCGTGGTGGCGGCTGATCGCTGTGACGCGATCATCGAAGCCATTATCAAAGCCGCCCACACGGGCAAGATTGGCGACGGCAAGATTTTTGTGACGCCTGTCGAGCAGGCTATCCGTATCCGTACTTCGGAGAGCGGTCGCGACGCCTTGTAAGGGGGTCGCAGTTGGGCTGGTTTGGACAGTAGTTATGGAAGGACAAGCTGATGCGTTATGAAAAACTAGGGTCGGCACCACGTGTTTCGCGGGTGGGCCAAGGCAGTTGGTATGTGGAGCAGGCCGATTGGGCGCAGAGCGTGGCCGCGTTTCAGGCCGGGCTGGACGCTGGCATGAACCATATCGACACCGCCGAGATGTATGGTGACGGGCAAGCAGAAACCTTGATCGGTCAGGCCCTGCAAGGTCGTCGGCACGAGGCGTTTCTGGTGTCCAAGGTCTTGCCCTTCAATGCCAGCCGTCAGGGTGTAATCCGCGCTTGCGAGGCCAGCCTGAAGCGTCTGGGTACGGACTACCTGGATCTGTATTTATTGCACTGGCCCGGTCAGGTTCCTTTGGAAGAAACCTGCGCAGCCTTTGACAGGCTAGTTCAGCAAGGCAAGATCAAGCAATGGGGCGTCAGCAATTTTGATGTGCCGGATCTGGAAGAGCTGTACGACATCGTGGGGCCGGGTGAAATTGCCTGCAATCAGGTCTTGTATCACCTGAACGAGCGCGCGATTGAACACGCGGTCATGCCCTGGTGTCAGGAGCGTCAAGTCAGCGTGGTGGCGTACAGTCCCTTCGGTCATGACGATTTCCCCGAGCCGGATTCTGAAGGCGGGGCCTTGCTGGCCGAGATTGCCAGCCACTATCAGGCCACCGCACGCCAAGTGGCTTTGGCCTTTTTGCTGCGTGATCCCCATGTGTTTGTGATTCCCAAGGCATCGCGTGCGGCTCATGCCCAGCAAAATGCGGCTGCTGGGGATCTGATATTGCAGCCCGAGCATATTCAGGCACTGGATGCCCAGTTTCCACGCGGACCCAAGCCGGCGTATTTGCCGATGATTTGAGCGCAAGAAGAACGGCCCCAAAGCTTTGGATTAATCCAGGTTTTGGGGCCGTTTTCCATGAGCCGTCGCTTTGCTTAAGTGGCGAAGTAGGGCTGACGCTTGTTCTTGAAGTACAGCCAGGCCAAAGCCAGCATCACCACTGCCGAGATCGGCAGCGTCCAGGTATTGACGCCGTACCAGCCATACACAGCCAGCACACGGCCCGAGGTGAAGGAGGACAAGGCTACACAGGTAAAGATGATGAAGTCATTCAAAGCCTGCACACGGCCACGCTCTTCGGGGCGGTAGCAGTCCACCACCATATTGGTGGCACCGATAAAACCAAAGTTCCAGCCCAGACCCAGCAAGATCAGGCTGACCCAGAAGTGCGGCACCGTCATGCCCAGCAGCGCCACAATGCTGGCCAGTCCCAACAAGAGCACGCCCGCAAAGGTGACGGGGATCTTGCCAAAGCGCTTGATCAGGTTGCCGGTAAAGAAGCTGGGGCCAAACATGGCCAGAATATGCCACTGAATCCCCAAGGTGGACTCTTTCAGGCTATGGCCGTGCATGACCATGGCCAAGGGCGAAGCCGTCATCAGAAAGTTCATCAGCACATAGGAAGCGACTCCGGCCAGGAGCGCAATAATGAAGTAACTGTTGGAGGCAATCTCGCGCAGGGGACGTCCGGTGTAGGGGATTTTCTCTTGCTGATTCCGTGTGCCCGGCGCCAGGCGCAGGCTAAAGGCGAAGGGCAGGACCAGGGCTGCCAAGGCTGCTTGTGCCAAGAAGGCGGCGGCAAAAGGGTGCTCTGGCCAGATATCCTGCGTATGGATAATGGTCTGGGTGGCGATAATCGCGCCCAGCAGCCCCCCGGCCATGACCCAGGAAATGGCCTTGGGCCGGAAGGTATCACTGGCGTCATCGGCTGCGGCAAAGCGATAGCTTTGTACGTAAGAGGCATACAGCCCGGCCAGCAGAGTGCCCACACAGAACATGACAAAGGACAGGCTGTAGATCCCGGCGGCGGCCAGCAGGCCCGCCCCTATGCCCAGCAAGGCACCGATGATGTAGCCACCCTGGCGTCCCAAGCGGCGCATCAGATAGGCGGCGGGCAAAATGCCTACCGCCAGACCCAGGTTGAAAATACCCACGGGCAAGGTCGCCAGGTCCGGGCTGCTGGCCATCTTCTGGCCGACCAGACTGCTGAGCGCTACTACCAAAGCCGGATTGGCCCCGCCCAGTGCTTGCATTCCAGAAAGAATAAAGGCGTTGCGGCGGCTTGGATCGGCGTGCGTGGACATGGCTGGTCTCGGTATATAACTTTGTTTTATTAGTTAATGCTGAATTTTGGCTAAACCAGTGTAGCACCGCGTGCCCAGAAGGCAGGCATAAAGGATTCGGCTACCAAGAGGGGTTGACCGTGGCGCCAGAAGACGGAACAACGCGACAAAATCTGCTGAGCTTGCGGAACCGGCTCGCCACTGGGGTCCAGAGCGCGTTCAATCGTGCGAAAAAAGCTCATGCCGCGGTTCAGACGGCAGCTTAGAAAGGCGGAGCGTTGTATCTGGGCATCGTTATAAAGCATGTCGGCCAGCGGACGGCTACGCAGCCGCCGTATGCCTTGCCAGACGCTGTGTGAGGCGGGCAGGGGGGTGAAACTGCGGGCAATCACGCAGCGGATTCCGTCCACCGCCATGGACACCTCGCGTATCCAGGCCAGCGTGCCTGGCGGCTTTTGAATCAAAGCGGCTTCTTGCGGGTTCAAGCGGCAAGCGTATTCGCTGACCACTTCCAGATCGACTTTGCCCAAGCGGCGCAGACCGGCGGTCAGGGCGCCGGGACGGTGTAGCCAGTACTTTTGAGCGGGGGTGGCAGAGGGGTGAACCTGCTCATGCCAGGGTTTTTTTGTGCTGGAGGGAAATTTCATGTCCTGTATTATCGCCAAAGCCATAAAATAGCGCTCATGGAAAAAGAACGTATCTCAAAATTAATGGCCCAGCGCGGCATGTGTTCACGCCGTGAGGCGGATGCTTTCATCGAGCGCGGCTGGGTTCGTGTGGACGGTCAAATCGTCTCTGAACTGGGGAGCAAAGCCTACCCCAATCAGAAAATCACACTGGAAAAACAAGCGCGTCAGCGTCAGACCCAACGTGCCACTATCTTGCTGCACAAGCCCGTGGGCTATGTGTCGGGGCAAGCCGAAGCTGGTTATCGCAATGCGGTTTCCCTGATCGGCGCTTCCACGCAGTACAAGGGTGGTCGCGGCAGCCAGCGCTTTGATCCGGCGCATTTGCGTGGTCTGGCGCCGGCTGGTCGTCTGGATATCGACTCCACCGGATTGCTGATTCTGACTCAGGATGGTCGTATTGCGCGGCAGATTATTGGCGAAGACTCGGTCATCGACAAGGAATATCTGGTGCGTGTAACCGGCAAGCTGAGCGAGCGCGGTCTGGAACTGCTGAACTTTGGTTTGAGCCTGGACGGTAAGCCCTTGCTGCCAGCCCAAGTGTCCTGGCAGAACGATGACCAGCTGCGTTTTATCCTGCGCGAAGGCAAGAAACGCCAGATTCGCCGCATGTGTGAACTGGTCGGTCTGAAGGTTGTGGGTCTGAAGCGCGTGCGTATTGGCGATCTGGTGCTGGGCGACCTGCCTATGGGCCAGTGGCGCTACATGAAAGAATCCGAGAGCCTGGCCTAAAGGCAAAGGGGCGGCTTACAGCCCCGAGTGACGAAGTTGAAAGCTGGCCTTGTCATCCTGGGCCAGCGTTTTTGTTAACCACGGCATGCTTTGTTCCAGAGCCTTGAGCAGCGTCCAGGGAGGATTGCTGATGAACAGGCCACTGCCATGCAAACCCAACCCATTTTTGGCCGGAGCACGAACCGACAGGCTGACATGCAGCCAGGGCGTATCCAGTTGCTCCAGCTTGCGTTGCAAGGCCTGCACTTCGGGCCGCTGCACAATGGGATACCACACGACGATACAGGCTTGAGCAAAGCGCTTGAGGGCGTTTTTCACGCTGTTCAAGACCTGCTGGTAGTCGGATTTGGCCTCGTAAGAGGGGTCCATCACCACGATGGCACGTCGTGACGGCGGCGGTAGCAAGCGGCCCAACTGTTCAAACCCATTTTCCGGATACAGACGCACCCGACGGTTGCCCTGGGGGAACAACTGCGCCACGTTATCGCTCAGAACTTCAAATTCGGACGGGTGCAGTTCAAAGCCGTGAAAGCTGTCTTGCGTGCGCAAGCGCTCCAGTGCCAGCCAGGGGGAACCGGGGTAGTAGCGCGCGGTGCCGTCCGGGTTCAGGTCGGCAATGGCATCAATATAGTGTTCTACCAGCTCCGGGTAGTCGTCTTGCTGCAGGACCCGGTCCAGGCCGTCGTAGAACTCGCCCTTGGTTTGCGCCCAGTCGTGCTCCAGATCATAGATACCGGCACCGCAGTGGGTATCGATGATGCTGAAGGCGCTGTCTTTTTGAGCGTAGTAATTAAAGATATGCAGCAAGGTGGCGTGCTTGAGCACATCCGCGTGATTGCCAGCATGAAAGGCGTGACGGTAACTGAACAAGAGAAATCCTGGTGTTGCGGTTTAATTAAAGAGTGTCGGGGCGAATCGTGGTGACTTTATCCGTGAAGATGCCATTGCATCCCCAATCCAGCAGCTCACGCACCCGCTCGGCATCGTTCACGGTCCAGACAGCCACGGTATAGCCCTTTTGCCGAATTTCCTGAACCAAGGCCTGGGTGACGAAGCGGTCGTTCAAATTCAGACCCATGCAGCCCAGGCGCTCCAGACGTTCGGGCCAGTCTGCCGGAACCTCTTCTTCAATCAGCAGGGCGCGGGGCAGGGTAGGGACGGCGTGCTGTGCCGCTTCCAGGGCCGCTTCGGAAAAGGATGATAGCAGGGGCGGCAAGCTGGCCTGTGCCCACAACGCCTGGGCCGCCAGAGCAACCTGTCGCCCCGTTTCGGCTTCGTCCCCGGTCGTAGGCTTGATTTCGATATTGCTGTGAACCTGATTGGCCAGGGTAAAGGCGGCAATCGAACTTAATGTGGGGATGGGCTCGCCGGCGTAGGCCGAGGAATGCCAGGCGCCAAAGTCCAGGGCAGAGAGCTCGGCCAAAGTCAGCCTGGAGGCCCTGCCCTGTCCATTGGACGTGCGGTCCAGATCGTCATCGTGCAGCAGCACAGGAACCGCATCACGGCTCAGTTTGACGTCGTACTCCATCATGCGAAAACCGTTCTGGGCACCGACCCGCATGGCGGCCAGGGTGTTCTCCGGAGCGATCTTGCCGGCGCCGCGGTGGGCGATCAAAGCGGGGTAGGGCCAGTGATGATTCATTGAAGGCATGGCGGACTCGCAAGAGGCGTGATAAAAAGCCAATGTACTATTTTAACCGGGGCTGTACACTGTACGGTTTTCATATACGGTATATTTTCAGGCCGAGCCGGCTCACCGGCCTGATGCGCCACCCGCAGCGCCCTGCTGCAAGCGAAAGTAGGTGATGATTAATGTTCGAGATTATCCGTAAGAACCAACGCGTCATGCAGCTGGTCCTGTTAGTGCTGATTTTGCCGTCTTTTGTATTGATTGGCGTCAGCGGCTACTCTAGCTACGTTTCTGGCGATAGCGATATTGTCAAAGTTGGCGATAGCGCCATTACGTCCCAGGAATTTGATCGTGCGCGCCGCATGCAGCTGGACGATATGCAGCGCAACAATCCTTCCGGTTTTGATCTGGCCCAGGCCGACAGCCTGGATAGCCGTCGTGCATTGCTGGAATCCTTGATTGATCAGCGTGTGCAAATCGAAGTGGCTACCGCTGCTCGCTTCAACGTTTCCGACATTGCTCTGCGCGACTACATCGCCACGATGCCGGAATTTCAGGAAAACGGTTCTTTCTCGCCCGCCCTTTACAGCCAGGTCCTGGCTTCGGCCGGCATCAATACCCGTGACTTCGAGCAAAGCCAGCGCGGCCAGATGGCCTTGCAACGCGTGCTCGGTCCCGTGGCTGCCAGCTCCTCCATGCTGCCCAGCGTGATGAACAAGCTGGAAATCGCCCTGACCGAAGAGCGCGGTGTACGCACACGCAGCTTCCTGACCCGTGATTTCGAATCCAAGGTTCAGATCAGCGATGCCGATCTGCAGGCCTGGTATGACGCCAACAAGCAATCGCTGGAACTGCCCCAGCAAGTCAAAGTGGAATACCTGCTGCTGAATGAAGCGGCGGCCTCCAAAGATCTGGCGACACCTACCGACGATCAGCTCAAGCAATACTACGAGCAAAACAAGGCTCGTTACGTGCAGGCTGGCCGTGTGAACATCAGCCACATTCTGGTGACATTGCCTGCCGGTGCCTCCGATACCGAACGTGAAGCGGCCCAGACCAAGGCTCGCGAACTGGCTGAAAAAGCTCAGGCCAATAAAGAAGGCTTTGCCGACCTGGCCCGTGCCAACTCCCAGGACGAGGGTAGCGCCCGTGAAGGTGGCGAGCTGGGCTGGATCAGCAAAGGCTCCTGGCCGTCCGTGCTGGAAAGCGCTGTATTTGCTTTGAAAAAAGGTGATGTATCGGGTGTGATCGAAGGCCCCAACGGTTTCCATATTTTCAAGAGCAACGAAGTTCAGCCCGAGCAAGGCGAGTCCTTTGAGCAAGCCCGCAGCAAGGTGCAGGACGAAGTGCGCAAGCAGCTGGCTTCCGAGCGCTTTGCCGATATGGCCAGCAAGCTGACCAATCTGGTTTACGACAACGAAGACAATCTGGAAGCCGCCGCCAATGCCTTGGGTCTGACTCTGAAGCAGGCTGAAGGCATCAGCCGACAAGGTTTGATTCCTGCTTCGCAAGTTGAAGGTGATCTGGCCGCCGCCAAGAGCCCTGATGCAGCCGTGCTGGATGACAGCCGTGTTCGCCAAGCCTTGTTCAATGCCGAAACTCTGGCTTCGCGCAAGAATGCAGGCGTTGTAGAAGTGTCGCCTGATACCTTGATTGCCCTGCGCGTAACCGACGTTACCGAGGCTCATGTGCCTGCACTGGATAAAGTACGCACTATCGCTGAGGAAAACCTGCGCCGTGAAAAAGCGGCTGCCTTGGCGGTTCAAGCCGGTGAGGACTACTTGAAGCAGCTGCAAGCCGGTACCGAGCCTGAGGACTTCTCGGCCCAGTTTGCCGTGAGCCGTGCGGAATTCCCCGAGATGGACGAAGCCTTGCTGAACAAGGTTCTGGCCAACCCCGTGGACAAGTTGCCTGCCTATGTGGGTGATCGCCAGCCCCAGGGCTACACCGTGGTGCAGATTCTGAGCCATGAGCCCGGCAAGTCCGGCAACCCTGGTCTGGACATGCTGACAGCACAGTTGACCCAAGCCATGGCCCGCACCGAGACCCAGGCCGTTCTGCAAGCCATGCGTGTGGAAGAGAAGGTTCAGATTCTGCCAGAAGCAGAGAAAGAGTTGACCTCCACAGGCGAAAATGAATAAAGCGGCTTGAATCAGAGCCCGTAACCCTGGAGCCAGCAGGCTCCAGGGGTGTTTTTCAAAGAGCATTCTGATGAATCACACTGATAGTTCCCTGGTACGGCGGCGCCTTTTAGGCGCCGCAACTGTTTGGGGCCTGACGGCACCGTACTTGGCCTATGCTGCGCCTGAGCAGGGCACCTTTATCGAGCGCACCTTGCATCGCCCTGTGCCGGGCGGGGTGGCGGTGCTGGACCTGGGGGCGGGTGGCTCAGCGCCTGTGGTGCACTTCAATGGCAACCGTGTGCTGGTGATTCAGGATGCTGATCAGCGCTGGAAAGCGATTGTCGGACTGGATCTGAAAACTCAGCCAGGCCCGCATAGCCTTTCGGTGCAAGGACAGTCGGGCGTGGCGTTTCAAGTTGGCAGCAAGCGTTACCGCGAGCAGCGCATCACCCTGAAAAACAAGTCACATGTGAATCCGGACCCGCAACAGCAGGCCCGTTTTGAGCGCGAATACGAGGAGCAGATGCAGGCATATGCCAGCTTCCGCACAGAAGGCCCCAGCAATGTGGTCTTTGAAAAGCCGGTACCGGGTCGCCTGACCAGTCCGTTTGGTCTACGTCGTTTTTTCAATGGTGAAGAGCGTAACCCGCATTCGGGTTTGGATTTCGCTGCACCTACCGGCACGGCGGTCAAAGTGCCTGCTGACGGGATTGTCACCATCGTGGCGGATTACTTCTTTAACGGTAAAACCGTATTTGTGGATCATGGTCAGGGCCTGATCACCATGTTCTGTCACTTGTCGGCTTTTGATGTGCGCGTGGGAGATCGTGTCAGCAGGGGCGATGTGGTGGCGCGTTCCGGCGCAACGGGCCGTGCGACTGGCCCTCATTTGCACTGGAACGTCAGTCTGAATAACGCACGGGTGGACCCCGCTATCTTTATTGGTGCATTCCAGGCCTAGGCAGGCCCTGCAAGGTTTTTCATGATCATCGGTTCGGCATATCGACGGGGCTTGCGAGACAGCGCCTCTATCGCCCTGGGCTATGTCCCCGTCGCGATTTCCTTTGGCTTGACAGCTGTGCACGCAGGCTTGTCGCCCTGGCTGGCTGTCATGGTGTCCCTGATTGTGTACGCGGGGGCCAGCCAGTTCATTTTGATCAGCCTGCTGGTGGCAGGCGCCGCCTATCCCAGTATTTTGGGCATTGTGCTGCTGATGAACCTGCGTCATGTGTTCTATGGCCCGACCTTGATGGGCTTTTTTACCGGCCCTAGAACCGTGTCCAGCCTGTTCATGGCTCCGGGCCTGACCGATGAGGTCTTTGCCGCTTCCGCCGCCGGGGTGGCTCGCCAGCCAGCCCAGGAGCAGGAGTCCTGGTACTGCGGCTTGCAACTGGGCTCTTACCTTTCCTGGGTGCTGGGCACTGCCGTAGGGGCTTTCTTTGCCAGCGACTTGCTAGGTCAATCCCCCGTGCTGGAGAAGACTCTGGGTTTTGTTTTGCCCGCCTTGTTCTTCGCCTTGCTGCTGGAAATCCGCCGATCTGCACCTGTGCCGGTGTTGGTGGCTGCCGCTGTAGGGGCTGTTCTGTCCATGGCTTTCTTGCCATCGTATCTGGCGATTATTGTCGGCATGCTGGCCGGTGGTTTGATGGCCCTGCGCCGCGCTTAAGGAGTGGAGATGGATTGGAGTTTTCTGCTCATGATTGTGCTGGCGGGCCTGGGCACATTTTTGATTCGTTACTTGCCCTTGCGTCTGGGTGGACGACAAGGCAAGGCGGACCCCAGCCGCGTTTCGATCTGGCCACGCCTGTTTGGAGCCATTGGCCCGGCAGGTGTGGTGTCCTTGCTGGTTGTGTCCCTGATCTCCTTGCTGCGCCCTGAACATATGTCCCTGGACTTGCCGCCTTTGTTGGCAGGTCTGGCAGGGGTTCTGCTGGGCCGTCGTTGGCCGGGTGGCATTGCGGGTTCAACACTGACTGGCGTGCTGGCCTACGGCCTGTGCGTGGCTTATGTGGGTGTGTAAGCCGCTTGTCGCCCTGTCACTGCTGTTGTGAGATCAGAGCTTATGAGCTGGTAGGGAGCTTATCTGCGGACTGATCCAGCTCGTGTGCGAGGCTCTGGCATAGCGGGGGGCAGTGCAATGAGGTTTGAAAAAACGCCTGCTGTAGAGCAGGCGTTTTTGATGGCTGAGGCTTGAGCTTGGTTCGTGATGAGCTTAACCCTTCACCCGCACAATCTTCTGAACTTGCGGTACGTGTCGGATAGAGCGAATCACGCGAGCCAAGTGAGTACGGCTATCAACCTGAACGGTCAGGTGCAGCACCGAGGTTGCAGCCGATTCGTCCGGCATGGAAATATGCAGGATGTTGGAGTCGGCATCGGTAATTTCAGCGGCTAGACGGCCCAGAACACCGCGCTCGTTGATCGCAGTCACATCCAGACGGGTGGACAGGTGGCGGGCGGTATTGCTGTCCCACATGACAGGAACCCAACGTTCGGGCTCTTTGGCCTGGGCGCGTTGTGCCACCGCACACTCGGCCATGTGAACGACCAGGCCATGACCCAGACGGATGCCACCAATAATGGCGTCACCAGGCAGAGGGCCACAGCATGGTGCCAGTTGTACCGCCTGACCTTCGTTACCGTGAATCAGAATTGGTGCCGAGGTGTTGGCGTTGATTTCGTCAAACTCGGCCGCAGTAGTTTCCAGCAAGGGGTTCTCTGGAGCAAAGCGGCGTGCCACGACGGCGGCCAAACGTTTGCCCAAGCCAATATCGGCCAGAATTTCTTCACGGGATGCGGCGCCCGAACCCTTGGCCAGCTTGTCCCAGTTGGGGTCGTCGTCGGTGGCATGTGGCAGGCCCAACTGGTCAAAGGCTTGATCCAGCAGACGGCGGCCAAAAGCCACGGATTCTTCGTATTTAACCGTGCGCAGGTAATGGCGGATTTCCGAACGGGCACGGCCCGAACGAACATAGTTCAGCCACTGAGCGCTTGGGCGGGCGGCGGGGGAGGTAATGATCTCCACCGAGTCACCACTTTTAAGCTCGGTGCGCAGCGGAGCAAACTCGCCATTGATCTTGGAAGCAACAGCGTGATTGCCGATGTCAGTATGGATGCTGTAGGCAAAGTCCACTGGAGTTGCACCGCGTGGCAGAGAAATAATCTTGCCTTTGGGCGTATGGACGTAAACCGCATCGGGGAACAGGTCAACTTTGACATGCTCCAGGAATTCTGTGGAGTCACCCGTCTGGCTTTGAATATCCAGCAGGGATTGCAACCAGCGGTGTGTGCGCTTTTGCAGGTCGTTCAGGGTGACGTCGTCTTCTTTGTACAGCCAATGAGAGGCCACGCCTTCTTCGGCCACGTGGTCCATTTCGCGGGTGCGGAACTGGAACTCGACGGGGGTGCCGTAGGGGCCAATCAAGGTGGTGTGCAGGGACTGGTAGCCATTCACTTTAGGGATGGCAATGTAGTCCTTGAATTTGCCCGGTACGGGGCGATACAGCTGGTGCAAGGTGCCCAGAGACAAATAGCACTCGGGCAGGGTGTGCACAATGATGCGAAAGCCGTAAATATCCAGTACGTCCGAGAAGGACTTCTTCTGCTCGACCATCTTGCAGAAAATGCTGTAGAGGGACTTTTCGCGGCCGGAGATTTCAGCATCAATCCCGGCAGCAGGCAGGGCGATCTTGACGGCTTCGGTGATCTTGCCCAGCACTTCACGGCGGTTGCCACGAGCCGCCAGCAAGGCCTTGTGCAGTACCTTGTAGCGATTGGGGTAGATGGCCTTGAAGCAGCGGTCCTGAAGCTCGCGGAACAGGGCGTTCAAACCCAGGCGATGTGCAATCGGCGCGTAAATATCCAGGGTTTCCTGGGCCACGCGGCGGCGCTTTTCCGGCTTGACGGCGTCCAGCGTGCGCATATTGTGCAAGCGGTCAGCCAGCTTGATCAGGATGACGCGCACGTCACGCGACATGGCCAGCAGCATCTTGCGAAAGCTGTCGGCCTGTTGCTGCGTCTTGGTGGCAAATTCCAGGCGCTCCAGCTTGGACAAACCATCCACAATCTCGGCCACATCGGTACCGAATTTTTCAGCCAGTTCCTGTTTGGTGACGTCCTGATCTTCGATCACGTCATGCAGCAGGGCCGACATCAAGGCATCGGTATCCAGCTTCCAGCCCGCACAGATTTCCGTGACGGCAATGGGGTGCGAGATATAGGGTTCGCCACTGGCGCGAAACTGCCCCAGGTGGGCCTGATCGGAGAAACGATAGGCCTCCCGTACCCGTTCTACATCTTTCGGGTCCAGGTACTGCGAGATGATCTTGGTGAGCGGAGCCAGCGAGGCAATAGGTGGGTTGGCACTTTCCTGAGCGGCTTGTGCCAGCGCCGGGGCGTTCTTTTCCTTAGGCTTGCGACGACCTAGCCGTGAACCTTTTTTAAGGACGGCCAACAGCCCAGACGATGCGCCTCGTAAACCTGAAAATGCCATACCGTGCTCCGCTTGTGCCTATCAGGTAGGAACTTTGCGCAGCATTTCCAGACCGGTCGCGCCGGAGGCGATTTCTCGCAGGGCGGTAACCGTAGGCTTGTTCTTGCTTTCCAGGCGTGGTTCGTGGCCTTGAGCCAGTTCGCGCGCACGGTAGGCGGCTGCCAAGGTGAGCTTAAAGCGATTGGGGACTTGCTCCAGGCAGTCCTCGATAGTGATGCGAGCCATAGTAGACCTGTTATCAAAAAGAAATAAGAAGGAGATCAGCCCTGATTCAGCAGGGCATCTGCGCCTAATTGTTGAAAGAGTTGGCGATGCCGTACTGACTGAGTGGCAGTGCGCAAACGACTGGCCTGCACAATACTCAATAGCTGCTGTAATGCCGTATCAAAATCCTCATTGATAATAGCATATTGACAGTCATGAACATGGGCGATTTCGTGCTCGGCAGCCTCGACGCGGCGGGCAATGATCTCTTCGCTGTCCTGTCCGCGTTTGCGCAAACGCGCCTGCAAGGTGGGTAAGGAGGGCGGCAGAATGAAAATGCCTACGGCTTCGGGGAAATGTTCGCGGGCCAGACGGGCGCCTTGCCAGTCGATTTCCAGCAGCACATCGCGGCCTGCGTTCAGGGCTTTCTGAATGGGTTCGCGGGGCGTGCCGTAGTAGTTGTCATGTACCTTGGCCCATTCCAGCATGGCGTTTTCTGCGACCATTTTTTCAAAGCGGGCCTTGTCCACAAAGAAGTAGTGCTCGCCGTCGCTCTCGCCGGGACGGGGGGCGCGTGTGGTGGCCGAGATGGACAGCATGATGTTGGAATCGTTGGCCAGGAGGGCGTTGACCAGACTGGATTTGCCCGCCCCGCTGGGGGCGACAACCATAAAAACGGTGCCAGGATAGCTCGTGGACATGGAGAGCAGACTCTAGAAGTAGATTTTTATAAAAGAATTAATTGCTGGGAGTGTCGGTCTGGCCAAACTCGGCGAGTACCGCTTGCACACTGGCAGGGTCCGCGCACAGGAACACCACGGTGTCGTTGGGGTTCATGGAAAACAAAACCTCTTGCACTTCCTGGGCGGCATCGTCGGCCTGGGCGATTGCCATGACGTGCACATCACCACCTGCCTCGAACTGTTCGGGAGGGACAATATTGGCAACGGCGTCCAGATCGGGTTCGCTGATGGCCAGATACGCCCAGATCTTGTGCTCTTGTTCCAGAGTGATCTCAAGCACGTAGCCCGAGTCAGTCTGCTCAATGATTTGGCTTTGTATTTGCATAATTCAGTGGCTGTGTCAGGTAAAGGACAGAGTAGCGGTAACCGGTGCATGATCCGAGGGCTGTTCATTGGCACGCGGTTCGCGGTCAATGTCGCAGGCTGTGCAACGGGCTTTCAAGGCATCGGACAACAACGCGTGGTCAATGCGTAAACCGGCGTCGCGACGGAACGCAAAACGACGATAGTCCCACCAGGTAAAAGGGCTGCCGCTTTGCTCGAACAGGCGGTAGGCGTCGTGCAAGCCCAGTGCCAGCAAGCGCTCGAAGGCTGCCCGCTCGGGTGGCGATACCAGAACATCGCCGACCCACTTGGCAGGGTCGTGAACGTCCTGGTCAGCTGGGGCAATATTATAGTCGCCCAGAATGGCCAGACGGGGATACTGCTGCAATTCTTTTTCCAGCCAGTCGTGCAGGGCGGCGAACCATTCCAGCTTGTAGGTGTACTTCTCGCTCTCCAGCGATTGCCCGTTGGGGCAGTAGGCACAAATTACGCGTACCGGGCCGTCAGGCGATGGGTAGGTGGCGGCCAGCAGACGCTGCTGCGGGTCTTCGTAATTGGGCAGATTGCGCTGCACATCCGTGCCCGGCTCGCGGGAAATCAGAGCCACGCCGTTATAAGTTTTTTGACCCGCCCAGTGAGCGTGATATCCCAATTCCTGAAAAGCCTCCAAGGGAAAACGCTCGTCGGGCAGTTTGAGCTCTTGCAGACAAAGCACGTCTACGGGGTTGGCGGCCAGCCAGTCCAGAACTTGAGGGAGACGGACGTTCAGGGAGTTCACGTTCCAGGTGGTGAGTTTCATGGTGTCAGACAATCTCAGTAAATCAGAGAAAGCCGCTTGTACAGGGCTTTGTCGATAAGGGTAGTGCAGAGGCGGCCATCAGCGTGTTGGAAACGGGCAAGACGGCGCTTAGCGTGCGCGAATGCCGCCATCATATCAGCGCTAGCCAGGGACTGGTTTTAAAGCCAGCGCCACCGACAGGATGAAAATGAGTGGTGAATTGGTTCTTTGTTCTAGGTCGTAGTAAAAAACCGACATGTTCAGACAATCAATTTGCCTTCCAACCATCTGCATGTAACAGCTACAAAGTCAGGGTTCAAGACCTGAAGGGCGCTGCAGGCAGATTGATGTTTTTAGGGCACGAAAAAGAGGGTTTTTTGCGCAGATCATGCGCCTGCTTGTGTTAAATTGCAGGCCAAGTTGGAACGGTGGGCCAAAAGTGATGGAATTGCTTGGCCGCAGCGCGTAGTACAAGGATTTGCTGCACAGGAAAAGGGAATAAAAAAATCGCCGTAATGGCGACTTTTTCTGTGCGATCAAAACCGGAAAGAAGGCCAGTTTTGTCTGTCTTGAATGCAAGCAAGATGGAGGCGTGTGCTGGAATCGAACCAACCTGAACGGATTTGCAGTCCGTCACATAGCCAATCTGTCACCACGCCTTTTGTTTTGTCCTGGGACATGTAGAATTATGCCCAAGGACGTAGGGAAAAGCAAGTGTCACATGACGGGACGTGAAACACGGTACGATCTGCTGCGCAAAAGCGACTGACGTCCCTCCCTTTTTTTGCCGCCCCTGCGGCACTCCCTTGTATTAAGGACATGGCATGCAATATCAATTCCCCATTGTGATCATCGATGAGGATTTTCGTTCTGAAAATGCGTCTGGTCTGAGCATTCGTGTATTAGCAGATGCGATCGAGGCCGAAGGCTTCGAGGTGTTGGGAACCACCAGTTATGGCGATCTGAGTCAATTTGCCCAGCAGCAAAGTCGTGCCAGCGCGTTTATTTTGTCCATCGATGATGAGGAGTTCACGCAAGATGGAGACAGTGCCCCGGCGCTGGTGAATCTGCGTGCCTTTATTCGGGCTGTGCGTCGTCGCAATACCGATGTACCTATTTATGTGTATGGCGAGACCAAAACGGCTCGTCATATGCCAAACGATATCTTGCGCGAGCTGCAAGGCGTCATTCACATGTTCGAGGACACGCCCGAGTTCGTGGCGCGTCACATCGTGCGTGAAGCGCGCAGCTACGTGGAAGGCGTCAAGCCACCGTTTTTGAAAGCCTTGCTCGATTACGCCGAGGACGGTTCATATTCCTGGCACTGTCCGGGCCACTCCGGCGGCGTAGCCTTTCTGAAAAGCCCGGTTGGGCAGATTTTTCACCAGTTCTTTGGTGAGAACATGCTGCGTGCCGACGTGTGTAATGCCGTCGAAGAGCTGGGCCAGCTACTGGATCACAACGGGGCCATTGGCGCCAGCGAACGCAATGCCGCGCGTATTTTCAATGCTGACCACTGCTTTTTCGTGACCAACGGCACCAGCACCAGCAACAAGATTGTCTGGCATCACGCCGTGGCTCCTGGCGATGTGGTGGTCGTGGATCGCAACTGCCACAAATCCATCCTGCACAGCATCGTGATGACCGGTGCCATTCCCGTGTTCCTGCGTCCTACGCGCAACCACTTCGGGATTATTGGCCCGATTGCACGCAGCGAATTTGATGTCGAAACCATTCGCGAGAAGATCCGCAAGCACCCCTTGCTCTCGCACCTGGACGCCGATACGGTCAAGCCACGCGTGCTGACGCTGACTCAGTCCACTTACGACGGCATTATTTACGACACCCAGGTGATCAAGAGCGCCGTGGACGGGTATGTGGAAGTGCTGCATTTTGACGAGGCCTGGATTCCGCACGCCGCTTTTCACCCGTTCTACGGTCAGTTCCATGCCATGGGCAAGAACCGTCCGCGTCCACAAGAAACCATGGTGTTCTCCACCCAGTCCACGCACAAGCTGCTGGCTGGCTTGAGCCAGGCCAGCCACGTGCTGGCGCAGGATTCGGTAACACGCAGCCTGGACCGTCATTTGTTCAATGAAGCCTACCTGATGCACACCAGTACCAGCCCGCAGTACGCGATTATTGCGTCCTGCGATGTGGCCGCTGCCATGATGGAGCCACCCGGTGGCCGTGTGCTGGTTGAAGAAAGCATTATTGAAGCGCTGGACTTTCGCCGCGCCATGCGCAAGGTCGAGTCGCAGTTTGACGAGGACGACTGGTGGTTCAAGGTCTGGGGGCCGCCAACCCTGGCAGAAGACGGTGTGGGCAAGCCTGAGGACTGGATCATTACGGATGATGTTGAGCACAGCGAGTGGCACGGCTTTGGCCCGCTGGCGGATGGCTTCAATATGCTGGATCCGATCAAGGCGACCATTGTCACTCCCGGCCTGGATCTGAAGGGCACGTTTGGTGAAACCGGGATTCCGGCTTCCATCGTGACCAAGTTCCTGGCGCAGCGTGGCGTGATTGTGGAGAAGATTGGCCTGTACAGCTTCTTCATCATGTTCACTATTGGCATTACCAAAGGCCGCTGGAACTCCCTGGTGACGGCGCTGCAGCAGTTCAAGGACGATTACGACCGCAACCTGCCCGTCTGGCGTGTTCTGCCGCAGTTTGCACGTCAGTATCCTTGCTACGAGGAAATGGGCTTGCGCGATTTGTGCCAGCACGTGCACCAGCTGTACGCCAAGCACGACATTGCCCGCCTGATGACCGATATGTACCTGTCGGATGTGGTGCCTGTCATGCGTCCGGCTGATGCTTTTGCCTGCATTGCGCAGCGTCGTACGGAACGGGTGGAGATTGACCACCTGGAAGGTCGCGTGACGACCAATCTGATCACGCCTTACCCTCCCGGTATTCCGCTCTTGATTCCTGGCGAAGCCTTTAACAAGACGATTGTGGATTTCCTGAAGTTCTCGCGTGAACTGCATCGCCAGTGTCCTGGCTTTGGTACGGATATCCACGGTTTTGTGGAAGAGGTGGATGCCTCCGGTCAGAAGCGTTACTACGTGGACTGCGTGGCACAGTAAAGCAGTTTGCTATCCAAGGCCGGGGCAGGGAGTCGGCCTTGGGATAGAGCAGGAAAGCAAGCGGCCTGGTGATGGAGCTTCAGGGTTCTGGAAAATTTCCAGACGTGAAGTGTCTTTCATCAGGCCCGTTTTTTATGGGCCGCTTATTTGCGACGAACGCTTGTGACACGTTCTTGTTGCAGCGTTTCGCTACAGGCTTTGAGCCGTGTGTAAAGCACATTCCAGCAGCCGCGAAGTCAGGGCTTGAGGATCCCGGTCTGCCCGCAAGATCGCCACAACCCGGCGTTGCAGGGCAGGTTGCTCGATCGGGTACTTATACAGATTGTGCTCCTGCAACAAGCTGTCGGGGATACGGCTGGGCAAGATACAGTCCCCCAATCCTGAAGCCACCAGCCGTAACATGGCATCTATGGTTTCAACTTCCGCCACAAATTCCGGATGCAGGCCGCTGCTGTGAATCATGCGGCGCAGGGCGTAGTGGGGCGGAAAGCCGATCAGGCGCAAGGCCTGGTGGCTCAAGTCAGCGTCGGGAGCAAGCTCCTGTCGCGCGGAGATGCGGCACATTTGGTCATCAAACAAAGTGTGCGAGACCAGCCCGCCACAGTCGACCGCCGAGTCGTACACAAAACCCACATCGGCCTTGCCACTTTCCACCAATGCGACCACCTCGGGCGAGCTGCGTCCTAGCAAGGACAAATTCACGCCGGGATGAGAGCCCATGAAAGAGGCGGCTACATCGGACATGAAGTAGTAGCTCAAGGTGTGTACGGTGGCGAGCCTTACCGTGCCTGAATTGACGCCGTGATCCTGACGTACAGCACGGATGGCACTGTCAATGCGGCTATAAGCGGGCTCTATGGACTGGCGTAGCAGTTCGCCAGCGTCATTCAGGCTGACCCCACGGCCGGTACGCGTAAATAGGGTCTGGCCCAGAGTGTGTTCCAGCGCGCTTAATTGTTTGCTCAGGCTGGATTGGCTTTGTCCCAAGTCATCCGCTGCTTTGCTGACGGAGCCCAGTTGAGCGATACGCAGAAAGCAGCGCAATGAACGATCCAGATTGTCGGTAGGGCGGAAATCGTGCATGCCATTGTCTCTTTATTGTTGTGCTGAAACTTGTAAAAAGTCAGTTTTAAAAGGGGCCTTGAATTTGTCGGGCGGGTGAAAGATTTGGATTGGTTATTGGGATCTGAATTGTCTATGAAAAACGCCGTTTCAGATTTTCTTTATTTTGTTCTAACGTCGCTTAATTTGCTCCCATAATGTCTGCATATTATGGAGGAAATTGATTTGTGGTCTAATCATTGATATAATAAAGAAATCGGGGCGCTAAGGGCAGTGCCCCCTGGCGATATTGAGCAGGAGTTATTCGTGAGCAAATCGAAACCAGTACGTCGTAAACAAGTCTTTGAGGTTGAGCCCCTGAATTGGGTGGCTCCCAAGAAAGCTGTTGTGGAAACCGATCAGGAAGCCAAAGTGGACGCGTCCAGCGACCAGGCTCAGGACAACTAAGTTCTGACTGTAGGTGTAAAAAGCGCAAGCCATGTTGCTTGCGCTTTTTTTATGCCTGTTCGTTTTGCATCAAGACCAGCGGCGATGGGCTTGGGTCGGGGGCAGATGTCCTTGCTCCAGCAGCTGCAGGCTGGCCTCTTCAAAGCGGTTCCAGGTGGCCAGCGCCAGTTGTGAGCCTGTGCTGACACGGCGCACGCCAATGGCGGCCAAATCAGGTACGTTCAGTCCCGGATGAATCAGCAGCACATTGACGGGCGTAGGTGCCAGAGCCTGGACAAGGTGGGCAATATCGTCCAGTTCACGCACGCCGGGGGCGTAAACCACATCGGCACCGGCCTGGGCAAAGGCTTGCAGCCGGGCGATGGTTTGTTCCAGGTTCAGTGCGTCAATCAGCATGCCTTCGCTGCGTCCTATTAACAGCACGTCCTCGCCACTGTCGAGAATCGCTTGCTTGGCAGCCTGTATGCGGGCCACGGCCAGCTCCAGTTCGTACAGCTTGTCCCCATGGCGATCCTCAATGGACAAGCCTGCAATGCCGGTGTCAATAGCCAGGCGGACGTTTTCGGCGACCTGTTCCGGCTCGTCGGCAAAGCCGTTTTCAAAGTCGGCATTCAGTGGCAAATCCGTGCAGGCGGCCAGTTCTCGTAAATGCGCCAGTAGCGCATCCCGGCCCACCTCAAAATCTTCCAGCCCGTTTGACCAGGCAAACGCAGCGCTGCTGCTGGCAATCGCCTGGGCACCCAGCCGTTCAAGGCGCTTGGCCCCGCCTATATCCCAAGGGTTGGGCAAAATCAGTAGGCCGCTTTCATGCAAGGCTCGAAAACGGCGACGTTTTTCCTGTGTGCTGATAGTCATGCGGAGCTCCCGAGAATAAAAAACGCAAACCGAAGTTTGCGTTTTGATGCCTGGCCACGTTTTATTTTTTCTTGGCTTTCTTGCGGATTACCAGTACGGGGATTTCCGAGTAGGTCAGGACGTGCTGTGTTTCGCTGCCCAAAAGCAGGCGCTTGTAGCCCTTGCGGCCATGCGAGGACATGACGATCAGGTCAGCTTTCTGTTTTTCAGCGGTAGAAATAATGGCATCGGCTACCAGTTCCGATTTCACCACCAGGCCCTTGACCGAAACGCCAATGTCTTTCCCAGCTTGCTTGACGGCAGCCAATTCGGATTGCGCGTGTTCTACCCAGGAGGCTTCGATACGGCTGTCGAGCTTCTGATCAATAATGGGGCCGCCCTCCAGGTAGCTTTGGCGATAGCGCGGAATGACGCGCAGGGCCAGCAATTTGGCGCCGCTGGTCTTGACCAGGTTCAGGGCATGGGTGACAGCGTGGGCGGACAGTTCTGAGCCGTCGGTGCATACCAGGATACGCTCGTACATGAGGGGGAATCCTATAAAAAGGGTTATCAAGAACGTGTCTTGTGGGTAAGGTATCAAACCATACTGCGAATTACGGTCTTTGTGTCTGCTTTATGGTTTTCCATGGCAGCCGTGTATATTCGAGTGGACGTTTTTGTCAGCTTGGCTTTTTTATGCTGGTCATCATATCCCACTGGGATTGAGGGAGATTCATATGAAAGAAGTGGTTGTAGTCCAGGCATGCCGTACCGCGATTGGTGATTTTGGTGGTGGACTGAAGAATGTGTCGCCAATCGAAATGGGAGCCACGGTATTGCGCGCGGTACTGGACAGAAGTGGCGTATCGGCGGCAGACGTTCAGCATGTAGTGATGGGGCAGGTTATTCAAACCGAGCCACGCGACATGTACTTGTCGCGTGTGGCTTCGGTGCAGGCGGGCGTGGGACACGGAACACCGGCCATGAACGTCAACCGTTTGTGCGGTTCTGGTCTGCAAGCCATTGTGTCGGCCGCGCAGGGCATTCTGGTCGGTGATGCCAAGGTGGCTTTGGCGGGCGGCGCAGAAAGCATGAGCCGTGCGCCGTATATGTCCAGCGCTCATCGCTGGGGTGCCCGCATGGGGGACTCGGTCATGATGGACATGATGACTGGCGCGCTGACTGATCCTTTCGATCGTGTTCATATGGGCATTACAGCCGAAAACGTGGCGCGCCAATATGGCGTGACCCGTGCTGACCAGGACGAGCTGGCACTGGAGTCGCACCAGCGTGCCCGTCGTGCGATTGAGCAAGGCTACTTTAAAGAGCAGATCGTGCCCATCATCCAGAAAAGCCGCAAGGGCGAGATCGTGTTTGATCAGGACGAGCACGTCCGTCTGGATGCCACGATGGAGAACTTTACTGGCCTGAAACCTGTGTTCCTGCCCGAAGGTGGCAGCGTGACAGCGGGCAACGCCTCGGGCCTGAATGACGGTGCTGCTGCAGTCTTGCTGATGTGCGCGGAAGAGGCGCGTCAACGTGGTCTGAAGCCGTTGGCCAAGCTGGTGTCCTGGGGACATGCCGGTGTGGACCCGAGCATTATGGGTATTGGTCCTGTGCCGGCCAGCCGTCTGGCGTTGGAGCGTGCTGGTTTGAGCGTGTCGGATCTGGATGTGATCGAGTCCAATGAGGCTTTTGCCGCTCAGGCTTGCGCGGTCGTGCGTGAACTGGGTCTGGACCCGGCACGTGTGAACCCCAACGGTAGCGGCATCAGCCTGGGCCATCCCATCGGGGCGACCGGCGCGGCCATTACCGTCAAGGCTTTGCATGAATTGCAGCGCGTTCAAGGACGTTACGCGCTGGTCACTATGTGTATTGGTGGCGGGCAGGGGATTGCGGCTATTTTTGAGCGCCCTTGAGCCTTGCGGATAGACCGTCTCTAACGTTTGTTTAGAGAGCAAGAAAGCCGGACGTGGTGCCAAACCACTTCCGGCTTTTTTTCCGGCATATACAAGTAAATCTTATAAAAACGCCGACTTGATTATTTGATTTTGTAGCGGCTCCTAAGCATCCGGCCAAATGCATCGAATTGTTTTAAAAGTAATGCGTGGCTTTCGTCGCTGAGCATGAAGCCCTTGTTTTCTCTGGTCAGATTAAAAGGAGATTCGTATGCAAGAAGTCGTCCTGGTTCAGGGGTGTCGAACCGCGTTTGGTAACTTCGGTGGTGCCTTACGGAGCGTCCCGCCCGTTGAGATGGGGGCTGCGGTCATGCAAGAAGTGTTGGGAAGAAGCGGAGTATCTGCCTTGGCAGTGGAGCAGGTGGTGCTGACTGAGCCCCAGGATATCTATTTGGCGCGGGCGGCTTCCATGAAAGCGGGAGTGGCTCAGGAGGCGGTTGCCATGAGCGTGAACCGTTTGTGTGCATCAGGCTTGCAGGCCATTATTTCGGCAGCGCAAGCGATTGCACTGGGTGAGGCCGGTGTGGCTTTGGCTGGCGGTGTGGAAAGCACCAGTCGAATGCCCTATATGGCGACAAGCCAGCGCTGGGGCAGCCGCATGGGCAATGTGGCCTTGGTTGATGTTTTGTCGGAAATTTTCATCAGCCCTTTGACTGGGGAGCATGTAGGGGTGACGGGGGAGAATGTCGCCAGAAAGTACGGTGTGTCTCGTTGTGAACAGGATCAACTGGCCCTGGAGTCGCACCGTCGAGCGGTTCGTGCCATTGAAAACGGCTACTTTAAAGAGCAGATCGTCACTATGGTGGCCCACGATGGGAGCGTCTTCGAGCAGGATGAGCGTGTTCGGCATGATGGCAGTCTGGAGCAACTGGCCGACTTGAAGCCTATTTTCCAGAGCGACGGGGGAACGGTGACGGCCGGTAATATCCTGGGCTTGGCCGATGCGGCGGCGGTGGTGCTGATGATGGAAGAGGGGCAGGCGCACCGGCAGGGTTTGAAGCCCATGGGCAAGCTGCGCTCATGGGCGCATGCGGGCGTGGATCCACAATTTGCGGGCATGGGGCCAGTGCCGTCGACTCGCCTGGCGCTCAAGCGAGCGGGACTGACGGTCGCTGATATTGATGTGATCGAGTCCAATGAAGCGTTTGCAGCGCAGGTGTGCGCCGTTGCCCGGGAACTGGATTTTGATCCGGAGCGTGTCAATCCGAATGGCGGCAGTATCAGTATGGGCCATCCCTTGGGGGCGACAGGGGCTGCACTGGTGGTCAAGGCTTTGCACGAGTTGCAGCGTATCCAGGGCCGGTATGCTCTGGTGACCATGTGTCATGGCGGTAGCGAGGGAGTGGCCATGATTATCGAACGTCAGTGAGCCGTTCTCATCAAGTGATCGCTGTTATGATGGCGCCTTGCTAAAAAACGCCGGAAGTGGCGCAATGCCGCCTTCCGGCGCTGTTTTCTCTGTCTTCAGGTGATATCCGGGTTCAGGATTGAATGGGGTGCCACATGGCACCTGTTTGAACCGGGGTGCCTGACTGATTTGCAAGGAAGATTTTCATGGCTGGTGAGCAGGGGGACGATAGTCCTACGTTGTCGGAAAGCGAAGGGATCCGTTATCTGCACTTTGGAACGGAGTGGATTCAAGGTGCCATGCGAATTCGCAAACCCGCTGAATTGGTCTTGGCTTACACACAGCAAATGATGGCCTGGCTGCTGTTCATGGAGGATCCCAAACCTGAACACAAGCTGGCTATTATGGGTCTGGGAGCGGGCTCCTTGCTGCGCTTCTGTTTGAAGCAGACCAGCAGCCAGGTGCAGACGGTAGAGTGGAATCCGTCAGTCATTGGCATGTGCAATGCCTTTTTTCGTCTGCCGCGCAGCCCGCGCTCCCTGATTGATCAGGCTGATGCCGGCGTTTGGGTGCAAGACAGCGATCAGCACAGCCAGTATCGCGCCTTGATGGTGGACTTGTATGACGCCCATGCCGAGGGCCCGGTGCGTGACAGCCTGGAGTTCTACCAGGACTGCCGAGCGGTTCTGGATGATGAAGGCATCATGACCGTCAATCTTTTTGGCGCCCATCCCAGCTTCAAACATAATATTGACAACATTCGTGAGGCCTTTAATGGCAAAGTATTGCTCTTGCCCGAAATGGACGAGGGCAATCAGGTGGTTCTGGCTTTCAAGGGCAGCACGCTGGAGATGACGGCCGGAGAGCTGCTGAGTCGGGCCGAGCAGGTGCAGGCCGATTATGGTTTGCCGGCTACACGTTGGGCCAGGGAGCTGCTGTCGTTCCGCCGTCAGATGCAGGACCAGTAAAGTGGCGGGGCAGGGATTACCTGAAGGGTCAAAGTCCTGCTGTTCGCGTTAGACTTAACACCTAAAATTTTCGTTTTTTTGCATCTAAGGAGTATTGGATGAAACTGATCAGATCGGTGCATCAGGTGGCGGCCGCTTTGGCTTGTGTGGGATTGATGTCGGGCGCTGCAGTTCATGCGCAATCTGTATCGGTATCGTCGATTGTGGAACATCCGGCCTTGGACGCCATCAAGGATGGGGTACACAAAGCACTGACCGATGCCGGTTACAACGAAGCTTCGGGCTTCAAATGGCAGTTTCAGACCGCGCAGGGCAACCCTGCGATTGCAGCCCAGATCGCGCGCAAGTTCGTTGGCGACAAGGCTGACGTGATTGTGGCTATCTCCACTCCTTCGGCTCAGGCTGTGGTCTCGGCCACCAAGACCATTCCTGTGGTGTACTCGGCAGTGACCGATCCTGTGGTGGCGCACCTGGTGCCCAGCATGGCTCCGTCCGGCACCAACGTGACGGGTGTGTCCGATGCCCTGGCACTGGAAGCCCAGGTAGACCTGATCAAGAAAGTCGTCCCCGATGCCAAGCGCGTGGGTATGGTTTACAACCCTGGTGAAGCCAACTCTGCCGTGGTCGTCAAGGAAATGAAAGAATTGCTGCCCAAGCACGGCATGACGCTGGTGGAAGCCACTGCGCCTCGTACCGTGGACGTGGGTGCAGCCGCTCGTAGTCTGGTGGGCAAGGTCGATGTGATCTACACCAATACCGACAACAACGTGGTGTCGGCTTACGAGTCTTTGGTGAAAGTGGGCGTGGACGCCAAAGTGCCTCTGATCGCTTCGGACACCGACAGCGTGGCCCGTGGTGCGATCGCGGCTTTGGGCGTGAACTACTACAACCTGGGTCTGCAAACCGGTCAACAGGTCATCCGTATTCTGAAGGGCGAAAAACCCGGCGATATGGCCTCCGAGACCAGCAGCAATCTGGAACTGTATGTCAATCCGGGCGCTGCCAAGCGCCAAGGCGTGTCGCTTAACGAGGACTTCGTGAAGTCCGCTACAAAAATCGTCGAATAAGCCTGAGCTGACTGCTTCTTGCAGGTGGGTTGCCACAAGCTGCCCGCCTGTTTCTTTTGTATCCTAGACGTCCAACAATATGTCTATTTATTCAATGTGGGGGGCCCTGGAGATTGGTCTGATTTTCGGACTGGTTGCTCTGGGTGTTCTGATTTCCTTTCGCATCTTGCGATTCCCTGACCTGACGGTCGATGGCAGTTTTCCTTTGGGTGGGGCGGTTGCCGCCATCCTGATCAGCCAGGGCAATGACCCTTTCCTGGCGACCGTCGTGGCCACCTTTGCAGGCGCCATTGCCGGCACCATTACCGGCTGGTTGAACGTACGCCTGAAAATCATGGATCTGCTGGCCAGTATCCTGATGATGATTGCCTTGTATTCCATCAACTTGCGCATCATGGGTCGCCCCAATGTGCCCCTGATCATGGAACCGACGGTCTTCACGATTCTGCAGCCTGAATCCATCGCTGACTATATTGCCCGTCCTTTGCTGCTGATCGGTTTGGTGATCATTGCCAAGCTGGCGCTGGACTGGTTCTTTGGGACGCAAACGGGTCTGGCCATGCGTGCTACCGGTGCCAATGCGCGTATGGCGCGTGCGCAAGGCGTGGCCACCGGCAATATGCTCTTGCTGGGCATGGCGATTTCCAATGCGCTGGTTGCATTGGCCGGCGCCTTGTTTGCTCAGTCGCAGGGTGGGGCGGATATTTCCATGGGTATCGGGACCATCGTGATTGGTCTGGCTGCCGTGATTGTGGGTGAAAGTATCTTGCCCGCCCGCAAACTGTTCTACGCCACCTTGGCCGTGGTGCTGGGTGCGATTTTGTACCGCTTCTTTATTGCTTTGGCTCTGAATGCCGATGTGATCGGCCTGAAAGCGCAGGACTTGAACCTGGTCACCGCTTTGCTGGTAACCGTGGCGCTGGTGATTCCATTGCTCAAGAAAAAGCGTGCGCGTAAACAGAAGGGGGCCCAGTAATGTTGGAAGCAAAAAACCTGTGCCTGACCTTTAACCCAGGCACGCCTATTGAAACCCGTGCCTTGCGCGGGCTGTCCTTGACTATTCCCGAAGGGCAGTTTGTGACCGTGATCGGTTCGAACGGCGCGGGCAAGTCCACCTTTCTGAATGCGATCTCGGGCGACCAGTCTGTCGACGATGGTCAAATCATGATCGACAACGTGGATGTGACTCGTCGCCCGGTTTGGGAGCGTGCCAACTGGGTGGCGCGTGTGTTTCAGGATCCGATGGCCGGGACCTGTGAAGATCTGACCATTGAAGAGAATATGGCGCTGGCCACTTGCCGTGGCAGCCGCCGCGGTCTGAGCCGTGCCGTGCGTCACTCCATGCGTGCTGAATTTGCGGAGCGTCTGGAAACCTTGGGCCTGGGTCTGGAAAACCGTCTGACAGACCGTATTGGTTTGTTGTCGGGGGGCCAGCGTCAGGCTGTCAGCTTGCTGATGGCCGCCCTGCGTCCTTCCAAGATCTTGCTGCTGGACGAACATACGGCTGCGCTGGACCCGCGTACGGCTGACTTTGTTTTGCAATTGACTAACCGTATTGTGCGTGAAGGTGGCCTGACTACCATGATGGTGACGCACAGCATGCGCCAGGCGCTGGATGTAGGTGATCGTACGGTGATGCTGCACCAGGGCAAGGTTGTACTGGATGTCAGCGGCGAGCAGCGCCAGGGTCTGGATGTGCGTGATTTGCTGGAGATGTTCGAGCGGGTGCGGGGTGAAACACTAGCCGACGATAGTTTATTGCTAGGTTAGAAAGCACTATTCCGGATCTGGAAAACCGCGTCAACTCTAGGGGTTAAACGCGGTTTTTTTATACTCAAAAAACCCTAGGTATATGATAATACGTGTTCTTTTGACGTGGGCTGACGACGGGGCAAGTGCAAGGGGGTAGCTGGCTAATCGTAGTCGCCAAACGATTGCAAGATAAGAATGAGTCTCATCGCAAATTTTGCTGTTTGATTTGGGCTTTTTCGACATATACTTGCTGCTTGTCCAAACCATACAATCCAGTCAGTTTAAGCGTTAAACTCCCATGCAACGCTTAGCTCAGGAGTTCTTCATGTCATTTCAAAGCTTGCTGGGTCGGCAGACTTTTCGCATTGCTGCCTTCTCTTCCTTGGTTCTTCTGGCCGCTTGCGGCAACAAAGAGCCTCAAGCTCCGGCCGGCGGGATGAAGGTCCCGGTCAGTGTGATTACCGTCCAACCGACCTCTACCGAGTTGTTCTCCGAGCTGCCTGGACGAGTCGAAGCTATTAAAGATGCACAAATCCGCGCCCGTGTTTCCGGGATTGTGGAAGAGATCAACTTTGAGCAGGGCGCTGATGTCAAACAAGACCAGCTCTTGTTTACCATTGACCCGGCTCCGTACCGCGCAGTTCGCAATCAGGCTGCCGCCCAGCTGAAAAATGCCCAGGCCGACGCGCAAAGCGCCAAGCAATTGGCCCAGCGTTACGAGCGCCTGATCAAGGAAAATGCGGTTTCCCGCCAGGATTACGATAACGCCAAGGCCCGCGCCATGCAGGCGGATGCCGCCATTGCGGCTGCGCAAGCAACCTTGGACAGCGCCAATATCGATTTGGGCTACACCAAGATTGTGTCGCCCGTATCGGGCCGTATCGGCAAGTCTCTGGTTACTGAAGGGGCCCTGGTCTCTGCCGCCAACGCCACCCATATGGCCACCGTGCAGCAACTGGACCGTGTCTATATTGACGTGACACGTTCCACTGCTGAACTGACGCAGCTGCGTCGCGCCATGGCCGATGGCACCTTGAAGTCGGCTGGTGAAGGCCAGGCCAAAGCCAAGGCCGTTCTGGAAGATGGTTCCCTGTACGATCAGGATGGCGCTTTGCTGTTTAGCGGTGTCAGCGTGGATCCCTCCACCTCGCAAGTAACCTTGCGTGCCGTGTTCCCGAACCCCGACGAAATCCTCTTGCCCGGCATGTACGTACGCGTACGTCTGGAACAAGGCGTTATTCCGGATGCCTTGCTGGTGCCCGCCCAAGCTGTTCAGTACACCTCGGATGGTGCTTCCAACATTTATGTGGTTCGTGAAGAAAAAGCCCAGTCCGTACCTGTCGTGTTGGGACCTGAGAGCGATGGTCAGTATGTGGTCAACAAAGGCCTGCAAGCCGGCGACCAGATCATTGTCGAAGGCTTCCAGAAGATTCGTCCCGGTGCCCCTGTCCAGACGATGCCTTGGAAGGGCGACAAGTCAGCCGCTGCACCTGCTCCTGATGCGGCCCCCGCACAGGAACCGGCCGCCGCTGCTGAGCCAAACGAAGCCAAGTCTAGCGAGTAAGCGACATGCCTCAGTTTTTTATTGAAAGGCCCATTTTTGCATGGGTCGTTGCCTTGGCGATCACGCTATTTGGCTTATTGGCCTTGCCCAATATGCCTGTAGCGCAGTATCCCGATGTGGCACCACCTTCGGTCACCATCCGGGCGACCTACCCAGGTGCGACGGCGGAAGACGTCGCCAGTACGGTAGCCAGTGTGATCGAAGATCAGCTGAACGGTGCCAAAGGCCTGCTGTACTACGAGTCCGTCAGTGACTCCTACGGCTCGACCGAAATCACTGCTACTTTCCGTCCTGGTACCAATCCTGACATGGCTCAGGTGGACGTCCAGAACCGGGTCAGCAACATTACCGCGTCCTTGCCGACAGCGGTGATGGAGCAGGGCCTGCACGTGGAGCAGTCCAGTACCGGCTTTCTGCAAGTGGTGACCTTGTCCTCCACGGACGGCAGCCTGGATCAGACAGCTTTGGCCGACTACATTGAACGCAATATCAAGAACACGATTTCCCGTGTTCCTGGTGTGGCTCGCTTCCAGCTGTTTGCAGCCGGTCGCGCCATGCGTGTGTGGCTCGACCCTGCCAAGCTGGTCGGCTACCAGATGAGTCCAGCCGACGTGACCAACGCGATTCGTCAGCAAAACATGCTGGTGTCTGCCGGTATTCTGGGTGGCCCACCTAATCAGGACAGCCAGCGTGTGGCCGCACCCATTACGGTGAACGGTCAGCTGGCAACGGTGGAAGAGTTTGAGAACATCATTCTGCGCTCGCAGCCTGATGGTTCGACCGTGCGTATTAAAGATGTCGCTCGTGTGGAAGTGGGAGCGGACAACTACCAGTTTGGTGCTCGTCTGAACAGCAAACCGACAGCGGCTTTTGCTATCTCCTTGCTGCCCGAAGCGAACGCGCTGGATACCGCCGCAGCGATTAAAGTCGAAATGGAGAAGTTGGCCGAGTTCTTCCCGGAAAACATCCGCTACGACATTCCTTACGACACCTCGCCCTACGTGGACAAGTCCATCACCCAGGTGGTCTACACCTTGCTGGAAGCCATGGTGCTGGTGTTCATCGTGATGTACGTGTTCCTGCAAAACGTGCGCTATACCCTGATCCCTGCACTGGTGGTGCCGGTGGCTATTCTGGGGGCCTTCGCGGTGATGCAGGTGCTGGGCATGTCCGTGAACGTGCTGACCATGTTCGCGATGGTGCTGGCCATTGGTATTTTGGTGGACGACGCGATCGTGGTGGTGGAGAACGTCGAACGTATCATGGTGGAAGACGGGCTCTCGCCTAAGGAAGCGACCAAGAAAGCCATGCCGCAAATTAGTGGCGCTATTGTGGGTATTACGCTGGTGCTGTCGGCCGTGTTCTTGCCCCTTGCATTCATGGCCGGTTCGGTGGGTGTGATTTACCGTCAGTTCTCGGTGGCCATGGCCGTATCGATTGCCTTCTCCGGCTTTTTGGCACTGACCTTTACGCCTGCTCTGTGCGCGACCTTGTTGAAACCTATCCCCAAGGGCCATCACGAAACCAAGCGTGGCTTCTTTGGCTGGTTCAACCGTGTCTTTACGCGTACCACCAACGGCTACGAAAGCTTTATTGGCAAGACCTTGCGTCGTGGCGGTCGGATGATGTTCATCTACCTGATCATGGTGCTGGTTCTGGGCTTTCTGTACATGCGCATGCCAACCGCGTTCTTGCCTGAGGAAGATCAGGGCTACGTGATTGCCAACATCGAGCTGCCTGCCGGTTCGACAGCCAACCGTACGATTGAAACCATCTCCAAGGTCGAGGACTATTTCAAAGAGCAGCCTCAGGTTGAAAACATCATCGCCGTGCAGGGTTTCAGCTTTAACGGTAGTGGTTTGAACTCGGCAATCGCCTTTGTGCCCTTGAAGGACTTCAACGAACGTAAAGGCCAGGAAAACTCGGCTCAAGCCATTTCCGGCAAGGCCATGGGTCAGTTGCTGTTCGGTTTGCCCGACTCCATGGTGATCGCAATTGTGCCGCCCGCTATTTCTGCTCTGGGTAACTCCTCGGGTATTGATATGCGTCTGGAGGATCGCGGTGGCATGGGTCACGATGCCCTGATGGCCGCTGCTGACCAGTTGCTGAACCTGGCCAAGCAAAGCCCTGTGTTTGATCCGCAGAGCGTGCGTATTACCGGCTTGGGACCTGGCAAACAGATTCGTCTGGAAATTGACCGTGACAAGGCGGCGGCCTTGGGTGTGAACTTCAGCGAAGCCTCTGCCTTGATCAGTGGCGCCTTGGGTTCGTCTTTCGTGGGTAAATTCACCAACCAGGGACGTGTGCAAAGTGTCTGGGTGCAAGCCGATGCGCCGTACCGCATGACCATCGACGATGTGCTCAAACTCAACGCTCGCAACAGTGAAGGCAAGATGGTTCCGCTGTCGGCCTTTGTCAGCCAGACGACCGAACAAGGTCCAGTACAGATCGTGCGCTACAACAGCTACGAGTCTGTCCGTATCGGTGGTGGCCCCGCTCCAGGCTATACCTCGGGTGAGGCCATGATCGAGATGGAAAATCTGATGAAGCAGCTGCCTAGCGGCTTTGGTGTGGACTGGACAGGTCTGTCTTACCAGGAGCGTCAGGCTGCAGGCCAGTCCGCTATCTTGATGGGCTTGGCGGTTCTGGTGGTGTTCATGCTGCTGGCTGCCTTGTACGAGAGCTGGGCGATCCCGCTGTCCGTGATGCTGGCCGTACCGCTGGGTATGCTGGGTTCGGTCTTGTTGGTTTCCGGTCTGGGCATGCCTAACGATGTGTACTTCCAGGTCGGTATCGTGACGGTGATCGGTCTGTCAGCGAAGAACGCGATTCTGATTGTGGAGTTTGCCAAGGATGCCTACGCACGTGGCGCCACCTTGGTCGATGCCACTCTGGAAGCCGCCCGCCTGCGTTTCCGTCCTATCCTGATGACGTCCTTCGCCTTTGTGCTGGGTGTGGTGCCTTTGGCTACCTCCACTGGTGCGGGTGCTGCCAGCCAGAACGCCGTGGGTCTGGGCGTGCTGGGTGGTATGTTGGCCGCAACGCCGTTGGCTGTCTTGATGGTGCCGACCTTCTTTGTCGTAATCCTCAAGCTCTTTAAAACTAAACCCCGTCTGTTTGGCGAAGCCGCTAAATTGCACGAGGAAGAACAGGCCAAACAAGCTGCACAGCCGGCCGGTTCGCAAGGAGGACAGCACTGATGTCTAGCATGTTTTTACGTAGTCCCTTGGTGCTGGCCGTGGCGTTTGCCTTGTCGGCTTGCTCCTTGGCACCGAAGTATGAGCGTCCTGATTCCCCCGTGCCTGCACAATTCCCTCTGGCCCAGCAGGGCCAGGCGGATGCGGCACAGGCCGCTGATCTGGGCTGGCGCGAATTCTTTACCGATCCGCGTCTGCATGCCCTGATCGAACAGGCCCTGGAAAACAACCGTGACCTGCGTATTGCCACCCAGCGCATCGAGGAAGCTCGTGCCCAGTATGGCGTGGCCCGCAGTGATCAGTTGCCCAGCATTGGTGTGCAGGCGGCCGAGCAGGCCACCCACACACCGGCTGAACTGCGTCCTGGTGGCCCGAACTCTGCTCCGGTAACCCGTACGTTCCAGGCCGGTGTCGGTATTACTGCTTTTGAGCTGGACTTCTTTGGTCGAGTGCGTGATCTGGCCCGTGCCGCTCAAGAACAGTACTTTGCCACCGAGCAGGCCCAGCGTACTGCCCACATCGCCCTGGTGGCGGGCACGGCTGAAGCCTACTTCAAGGTGCGTACTGCAGAAGAGCTGCATGCTTTGATGAGCAATACCTTGCGCAGTCGTCAGGAAACACTGCGTCTGGTGCAGTCCTCTTACGATGCCGGTACCGTGTCTGCGCTGGACCTGAACCAGGCCAAGGTGCAATACAACACTGTGCGTTCCGATATGCAGGCTGTCGAGCGTGACCGTCAGCGTGCACTGAATGCCTTGCAGGTCTTGCTGGGACGTGAAATCCCCACAGATCTGCCAGCAGGCTTGCCGTTTACCCGTGCGCAGCTGATGCCTAGCTTGCCCGTGGGGCTGTCGGCAGAACTGCTGGAGCGTCGTCCTGATATTGTGGCGGCCGAGCACGTCTTGCGCGGCTCTAACTACAGCATCGGTGCGGCACGCGCTGCGTTCTTCCCGCGTCTGAGCCTGACCGGCCTGCTGGGCTTCATGAGCCCCGAGCTGGGTGGTCTGTTCAGTTCGGGTAACCGTTACTGGCAGTTCCAGCCGCAAATTACCATGCCGCTGCTCTCGGGCAGCACCTGGGCCAATCTGGATCTGGCCGAGGCTCGTCGTGACATTGCGATCAGCCAGTATGAAAAAACCATTCAGGAAGCCTTCCGCGAAGTGGCTGATGCTCTGGCGGGCGAAGCCACCTACGGTCAGCAGATCGACGCCTTGCAAGAGGTTGATCAGGCAGCCAGCGAAAGCTTGCGTTTGGCCAAGCTGCGTTACGAAGTGGGTATAGACAGCTTCCTGCAGGTGCAAACGGCTGAAGTCAGCCTGTACGGTACGCGTCAAGCCTACATTCAGACTGGCTTGGCATCCCTGATGAACCGGGTCGAGTTGTACAAGGCTTTGGGTGGCGGCTGGACAGCTGAAACCGTCAAGCCTGAAACAAAGACCCAGGCCACTGGGACAGCACCGGAGTAAACAGGCGATAATACGTCTGGTCATTCATCCCTGAAACTACGGAGGTCCTTGGGGAATGTTAGAACTGGGCGTCAATATCGATCATGTGGCGACGCTGCGCCAGCAGCGTCTGACCACATACCCTGATCCAATTCAGGCCGCTTTGCGAGCAGAAGAAGCCGGAGCGGACCTGATCACCTTACATCTGCGTGAAGACCGGCGTCATATTCAGGATGCCGACGTCGAGGCCCTGCGCCCCGTACTGCGTACCCGGATGAATCTGGAATGCGCCATCACCACCGAAATGCTGGACATTGCCTGCCGTATCAAACCGGACGATGTCTGCCTGGTTCCCGAACACCGTGCTGAACTGACGACCGAAGGTGGTCTGGATGTGGTCGGGCATCTGGACCAGGTCAAGGCTGCTGTGCAGCAATTGCAGGCCGCCGGCATTCGTGTTTCGCTGTTCATTGATGCCGATCCCGCGCAAATCCGTGCCGCCAGTGACGTGGGCGCTACCGTGATTGAACTGCACACCGGCACTTATGCGGATGCTCAAACGCCCGAGCAGGCCGCCAGCGAACTGGAACGTATCCGTGCCGGTATTGCTCAAGGTGTGTCGCAAGGTCTGCGTGTGAATGCCGGTCACGGCCTGCACTACGGCAACGTCCAAGCGATTGCCGCCTTGCCCGGGCTGACGGAGCTCAATATTGGTCACGCCATTGTTGCCCAGGCTGTCTTTGACGGTTGGGAAAAAGCCGTGCGCGACATGAAAGCTCTGCTGGTGCAAGCGGGCGCTCCTGCTCAAGCCTGACTGAGCCCTGCCATCAGGGCAGGGCACTCTTAACTGATTCTGGAAGCACTATGAGTACCATTGATTCCCTGTTGTCCCGCCGCTCCATCAAGCTGGTGCAAGGCCCCGGCCCGAACGAGCAAGAACTGGACCTGATTTTGCGTGCGGCCATGGTCGCTCCCGACCATGGCCGTTTGCAGCCATGGCGCTTTTGCCTGATTCGTGGCGAAAACGTGCAGGCTTTGGGTGAACTGGCCATTGCCGCCAATGAGCGCGCAGGCAATCCCTTGACCGAGCAGAAAGCTGCCAGCGTCCGCGCATGGCTGGCCAAAGTGCCCATGCTGATCGCCGTGGCCAGCCATATCGATCATGGTGAAGAAAAAATCCCTGAACTGGAACGTGTCCTGGCAACGGGCGCAGCCGTCAGCAATATGCTGCATGCGGCTCACCAACTGGGCTTTGGCGCTTTCTGGAGCACTGGCCTGGGCACCTATGGTGAAGAAGTTCCGGAAGCCCTGGGCTTCGATTCCCTGGATTACCAATTCCTGGGCTTTGTGTCGGTGGGTACGCCTATTCACAATCTGGGTCCTGCCCAGCGTCCCGAGCCACAGAAGTTTGTGACGGAGTGGCAAGCTGCTTGAGTCCGGCTGATGATGAACCGGTTCTAAAATAGCGCCGGTTCCATGGCATCACCCAAAGTGGTGATTGCTTTGGATAGTTTTAAAGAGCCTGAAACCTTTCTGGATTCAGGCTTTTTTTGTGCCCTAGGGTTTGTACTGATAGGCATGAACCTAACCACGCTTTTATCATTATTCCATACATTAGAATGACATTCCGTTAAACGGAATATGAACAGGAAAATGATGAAACGAGTCAGCACACAGCATCTGATGCTTCCCGATGGGGCCGAACTGCATTACGCAGAAATTGGGCTGCCCAGCGCATCTCGTCCATCCGTGCTCATGCTGCACTCCCTGTTTTTCAATGGAGGCATGTTCCTGCCCGTGATTCAGGCGTTGCAAAACGAATGGCACATTATTTGCCCGGATCATCGTAATCAGGGTTTGAGCACCACAGGCCAGAAGCCCGCCACCATGCATCAGTTGGCACAGGACTACGCGTTCCTGGCCCAAGCACTGCGGATTTCGTCCTTGCATGTAGTGGGTAGCTCGATGGGAGGTTACGTGGCTCAGGAGCTGATGCAGTGCGCACCTCAGTTGGTCCGTTCTGCTGTCCTGTCTTGCTGCACCTCGATGGCAGAACAGCAGAAAGAGCGCTTTGACCAACTGGAAGCGCAACTGCGTCGAGATGGCGGTGCGCCCTATGTCTCGGCCTTGCTGCAAACCATGTTTGGAGACGCCTTTCTGGCAAGCACAGACCTTGCTGCTCAGGCTCAGCAGGAGCAGTGGCGCGACTACTTCACACACTTGCCTCCCAGCATTGCCAACTCAGTCAATGGCGTGTTTGCCCGTCCTGACTATCAGTCCCTTTTGGCAGGCAATAGCACCCCTCATTTGTTGATCAGCGGTGCTTTGGACAGAGCTAAAAAGCCCGCTGATATGGAGCATATGCACAGCTTGCTTCCAGACAGCACACATACGGTATTTGAGCAGTCAGGTCACACAGCGCCGGTTGAAGTGCCCGAAGCCTTCGCACTGCAAATTGAGAATTTTTGGAATCAAGTTAATTAATGCTGCAAGGATTAATTCATGCCAGTTACTGAATCTACTGAGCTGCCGACGGCGATGGCTTTCGGTGCAAATGCACAGCCGATACGAGATATTGCGTTAGACCAGGCTAGCCAGTTTGTTGTTGAAGATGGCGCGGTCTTGTTGCGTGGCAGCCAGAGCCGTTCCAGCGGCAGCAAGGCTTTTCCCGTCCGTGACGTGTGTATGGAAACGGGTGCTCGCGACATGCAAGACATGTTTTTTGGCCCATTTGGAAAGCTCTACAGTTTTTCCACCATTTACGTTTCCGCGTCGCGTCCTACGCCTTACACCTTGGGATATGTGGATTTTCCAAATGGGGTGCGTGTTTTGGCACATGTACGTTGTGAAGACCTGAGTGCCTTGTATTGCGATATGCCTGTCAGTACCGCCACCGATGGCAATGACTGGTTTGTAACTCCTATGTCGGCGGAGAAGTAAGGTGAGTGAAGCGTATGTAGTCGGCGCGGCCATGATTCCCATGGCTCGTCATAAAGAATCCAGCTATACCGGTTTGGCCTTGCCTGCAATCCTGAACGCGATGGCCAGTGCTGGTGTACAGGCTCAGGATATTGATGCTGTTGTTTGCGGCCACGCCTTTGGCGGCATGCTGACGGGGCAGCGTCTGGTCAAGGAAATCGGTATTGGTACAGTGCCTGTCGTCAATTGCGATAACGCCTGCTCGGGTGGGGCCACAGCTATTCATTTGGCGTGGAAAGATATCCAGGCTGGCCGACACGACGTCGTGCTGGTGATCGGTGTGGACAAGCTGACGCAGTTTGGCGGAGGTACCTTGCCTCTGGTGCAGGAAGATCCCGAAGTCCAGCAAGGTTTGGTGATGCCTGCGGTGTATGGCATGCGTGCTCGTCGTTACCTGCATGAACGCAATCTGGGGCCAGAAGTTCTGGCGCAGGTCTCCATCAAGGCTCGCACACACAGTAAACATAATCCCTATGCACAGTATCGCGATCCACTGACCGTGGAGCAGGTGCTGGCATCACGTCCTATTTGTGACCCACTGACCTTGCTGCAATGTTGCCCTACGGGTGATGGCGCGGCGGCCTTGATCATGGTGTCCGAGCGTGCCTTGAAACGCTTGCAGAAACCTGCCATGCGAGTCGCTGCGTCGGTGTTGCATTCCGGTCAGGCGACCAGCGGTTTTCGCGATATGACTCGTCCCGAGATTTCGGCGGAATCTGCCCGCGATGCCTACAAGATGGCGGGGATTACAGCCCAGGATCTGGATGCGGTTGAGCTGCATGACGCGTTTACAATCGCCGAACTTATTTATTACGAAGCACTAGGTTTGTGTGAGGTCGGGCAGTCTGCTCAGTTCCTGCTGGATGGCCGTAGTACCTACGGCGGTGATGTGGTGGTGAACCCCAGTGGCGGTTTGCTGGCCAAGGGTCACCCAGTAGGAGCAAGCGGTGTGGCCCAAGCCGTGGAAATGTACTGGCAACTGACACACCAAGCCGGAGAACGTCAGGTTCCTGATGCTCGCTACGCCATGACACACGTCACGGGTGGCGGTATTGCGGGCCTGGATCATGGTGCTTGTGCAATCCATATTTTTGAAGCCCAGATATGACCACACAAAACACGTCCACCTCTACTAGTTCAACCGGAACCGTAAGCCGCGCGCTTCAGCTATTGGCTGTCTTGGCAGAGTCAAACGGCCCGGTAACCGTCAAGCAAGTGTCCGAGCAAATGGGCCTGGCCCCTTCAACGGCTCACCGCTTGCTCAATCTGCTGCGCAAAGATGATTTTGTTGCGGTGGTCAGTGGTGGAAGTGGTTTGTACAGCATTGGGCCTGAATTTTATCGAGTAGCGGCGCAAGTGATGAGCGCTGAATCCAAGCCTGCCTTGGCACAAAAATCTTTGGACGAGATTGCTTCCGAGTTCAACGAGACTGTCCTGTTTGGCACGTATGCCGTCAGCGAGTCGGCCATGAGTTTTGCCGCCATCGCACGAGGCGAGCACAAGCTGCAGTATCAGATTGATTTGCACAAACCCATGTCCCTGGTCTGGGGGGCTTCCGGCAAGGCTATTTTGGCGTATCTGGATCAGGACACGATAGAGCGTGTGTATGCCAAGGCCGAGACCTCTCCGGCGCAAGATGCACCGTTGCCTGCTTTGGAGTCGCTTTTGGCAGAGCTGAGCGAAGTGCGCCAGAACGGCTATGCCCACAGCATGAGCGAGAAGTTGCCTGATGCACGCGGGGTTGCAGCACCTGTTTTTGATAACCACGGCATTGTGGGCTGTATTTGTTTGACCATGCCCACCACCCGTGTGCCCAGTGCAGGGTTGAGCGCCATTACCGCTGCCGTTATTCATCATGCCGAAAAACTGTCCGAGATGTTCGGATACCGACATAGAAAAACCAAATTATGAGTCATACCGCTACCGCGCAGCCCCTGGCAGGCTATAAGGTCATCGACCTCACTACCTTTTTGTCCGGTCCCTTCTGCACACAAGTGCTGGGGGATCTGGGGGCTGAAGTGGTCAAGATCGAGGCACCGGAAGGTGACTCCAGTCGCAGTATCCCCCCCCATTTTGTGGGTGAGGATAGTGCCTACTATCTGAGTATCAACCGCAATAAAAGCAGTTTGGCGGTAAATCTGAAAACCGCTGAAGGGCTGGACCTGGTTCGACAACTGATTCTGAAAGCGGATGTGGTTGTGGAAAATTACCGCCCGGGCGTGGCGGCCCGTCTGGGCCTGGACCCACAAGCCTTGTGTGAAGAACACCCCGGTCTGGTCTGGGCGTCCATTAGTGGTTTTGGACAAACCGGCCCGGATCGCGACAAACCTGCTTACGACATGATTGTGCAAGCCCTGTCAGGCGTCATGAGCCTGACGGGTGAAGAGGGCAGACCAGCCGTACGTTTGGGCATTCCAGCTGGTGATACGGTCGCTGGCTTGTACGCGGCTATTGCCATCAATGCCGCCCTGGCCGACAGGGAACGTACCGGTAAAGGCCGGATTGTGGATGTGGCGATGCTGGATTGCCAGTTGGCCATGCTGTCGTATCAAAGTGCCTATGCCTTGATTGCGGGAGTGACGCCCGCTCCCCAGGGGGCCAAGCATGACTCTATTCCTACCTACCGCTCTTTCCGGGGGGGTGATGGCCGCGAGTTGGTGGTGACGGCCAATACCGAGAGAATGTGGCAAGGCTTGTGTCGTGTACTGGGCCTGGAGTCGCTCCTTGATGATGAACGCTTCCAGACTGGTGCCAGTCGCCTGAAAAACAAACATGCCTTGTGGGAGCAGCTTGAAAGTGCTTTCGCGACACAGGCGGCTGCACATTGGATTCCATTATTGGAGGAGCATAGTGTCCCGGTTGCGCTGATCCAGTCCGTGCCAGAGGCATTGGCACATGCACGCGATTCAGAACGCAGCATGATTCTGGCCCTTCAAAATGAAGATCACAGTATTGAGGTTGTTGGAAACCCCATCAAATTTGTGGGCGCCGACGCGGCTCCATCCCGGTTCCCTCCCAGGAAGGGCGAGGATGATGCGCGCGTGTTGGGTGAGTGGTTAAGCCTGTCTGCTGACGCCGTGTCGTCTTTACAAAGTAAAGGCGTGTTGTTGAACAGTACGTGCAGCCAAGCATGACGACCCCATTGGCCAGGCTTCCTTACCCCGGGTCCTTGCTCGTTGCGCAGAAGGGCACGAGCGGCGATGAATGTGTCATTGCCTTACACTCCATCGGGGTCGATGCGCATTCCTTTGACGCACTGTTCAGCCACTTGGCTGCCGTTTATCCGTGTCTGAGTTACGACCTGCGAGGCCATGGCTCGGCCGCTGCGTTATCGCAGTTCGACCTGGATACCTTGGTGGATGATGCCGTCAAGGTGGTGGAGTCCTGCCGTTTTGACAAGGTTCATTTGCTGGGGCATTCGATTGGTGGGGTGATCGCGGCGTTGGCAGCGGCCAGGCTGGCCGATTGTCCCTCTAAAAAGGTGCAAAGCCTGAGCATTATTGCCAGCCCGCCAATGGGCTTGGCGGTATTTGGTGAGCGGGCCCAGGCCATGCAGCATGAAAGTCGCCAAACCATTGTAGAGACCACCATGCAGCGCTGGTTTGGTGGCCTGGCGACCAGCCCTGAGCTCGCCCAGGCCATACAGTACGCAGAGCAACAGCTCAGCCTGGTTCCGGTGCAGACATTGCTGAGCAGTTGGCAAAGTCTTGCCCAGTTTTCCGGGTACGGTGAGCTGGCGGCGCACTTGCCGGCCACTTTGCTGCTGACGGGCAGTCAGGATATGTCTACGCCCGCCAGTGCCATGCAAATCATCCTGGATGCCTTGCACAAGGCGGGCAAGACACAGACAGCCCTGCACGTTATTGATGGGGGAGGGCACATGTTGCCGCTGACCCCGCCCGATACCTTGATGGCCTTGCTATTGGCGCATTTTAAGGCGTCTGGTACCACACATTTTTGCTAGGAACGCTTATGTCAGACTTTACAGGCCGAATTGTTGTTGTCACAGGTGCCGCAGCAGGCATAGGCCAGGCTGTATGCCAGCACCTGCTGGAACTGGGCGCCATTGTTGGCGGTATTGACCGTCAGCCTGAGGGCATTCCGGAAGGGGCCACGGCTTTGATTGCCGATGTGACCGATCAGGCATCCTTGAATCGGGCGCTGGCCGGGTTTGCCCAGGAACAGGGTCGTATTGATGTCTTGGTCAACAACGCCGGTGTGAGCTTTGTGGGCACGATAGAAGATGGCAGTGACGAAGACTGGCTACGCATTTTTAACATCAACGTGCTGGGCTATATGCGTAGTACGCGTGCGTGTTTGCCGTATTTGCGTCAGTCGAAAAATGCCGTGATCGTCAATATGTCTTCCTGCACCGCGATCAATGGTTTACCCGAGCGTGCGCTGTATTCAGCCAGCAAAGGGGCGATCCAGTCCATGACACTGGCCATGTCCGCCGATTTGATTGCCGAGCAGATTCGCGTAGTGGGTATCGCCCCCGCGACCGTAGACACCCCCTTCATGACCGAGCTGGCCAATCGCACTAGCGATCCGGTGGCCAAGCGCAATGAGTTTCACCGTCGCCAACCCACCGGGCAAATGGTACAGCCCGAGGAGGTTGCTCGCCTGGTTGCCCACGTTGCCCATCCGGGTGCGCTGTCCTACACCGGCACCATCATCAATATTGATGGTGGTATGGCTACCTTGCGTATGCCTGCCTGAACACATTCATACCCATACCAATCAAAGAAGGAACTATCGTGAGATTTGAAAATAAAACAGTGATTATCACCGGAGCGGGCCAAGGGATTGGTCGTGCCTACGCGCAAGAATTTGCCAAGGCAGGTGCCGCAGTGGTGGTTGCTGATTTGAACATCGAAAAAGCACAGGCTGTTGCTGCAGAAATTCAGGCAGAGAATGGTCAGGCCCTGGCCGTCAAAGTTGATGTGTCGGACGACAAGAGCACGGCCGAGATGGTTGCACAGGCAGTCAAAGCCTTCGGCACAGTAGACGTGCTGATTAACAATGCGGCCGTTTTCTCGACTCTGAAAATGAAGCCATTTGAAGAAATCGACGCAGACGAGTGGGACTTTGTGATGGGCGTGAATGCCCGTGGTGTCTTTAACTGCATCAAGGCGGTATCGCCCTTCATGAAGCAGCAACAAAGCGGCAAGATCATCAATATTTCTTCCAGCGTTGTGGTTACGGGCCGCGCGAATTACGCGCACTACGTGGCCTCCAAAGGGGCGGTTGTCGCCTTGACCCGCGCCCTGGCTACCGAGCTGGGTGAATACTGCATCAACGTCAATGCCATCAGCCCGCACGGCATTGTGACCGAAGTGCCACGCGACACCATTCGTCCAGAGCAATGGGACGCCATCATCGCTGCCCAAACCCTGAAACGCAAAGGGGATGTCAGCGACATGATCGGCGCCACCATGTTCCTGGCTTCCGATGAAAGCAAATACATCACGGGTCAGACACTGAATGTGGATGCTGGTCTGCGTTTTAACTAATCCCACTTGGCAAGAGGCTTCCAAGCATGAGTGCACATAACTTCACCATCACCCGTTCTTCCAACCGCAAACACCTTATCGCTGTGATTGATGGCCCGAACATGTCGAGCCTGGGTAAGCGCAGCAAAAAAGTCTATGGAAACATTCAGTCCCTGGACGAGCTCAAGGCGTGTGTGCGCAACTTTGGTGAGCAGTTGGGTGTAGAGGTCGAAAATTTTTCGTCCAACCACATGGGCGATATTTTGGAATACATCCACGAGTCCGCTCATCGGGTAGATGGCTACCTGATCAATCCCGCTGGCCTGACCACAATTGGGGAAGGCGTGCGTCATGCCCTGGAAGACACTGAGCTGCCTGTGATGGAAGTTCACTTCTCGAATATTGCTGCAAGTGCAGGCGCGGCCCGTGGTTTGGGCGGTGGCAGCATTCAGTCCAGCTTCACTCATACCGCTACTGGCATTTGCATGGGCATGCGTCATTACAGCTATCTGGCTGCCTTGACCGCCATGACCCTGGCTCTGGATGATCAAAGCTTCCTGGGCCGTCCTTCCGGTCAGTAGTCCACCTCTTTTCATATAACGATTAATACGGAGGAAGACATGAAAAAGTTTTCTCTACTCGCTACCGTTTTTGCCGCTGTTGGCTTGTTCAGCAGTGTTGCCGCTCAGGCAGAAATCAAACCCGTTACGCTGAAGTTTGCGCATATCTATGCTGCCCAGGACCACTGGGGGCAAACCGCAGAGCGCTTCAAGGCTGCTGTGGAAGAGCGTTCGGGCGGGAAAATCAAGATCAATATCGACGCCAATGGCTTGACCGGTGACTGGCCTCAGTCCATCGAAGGTTTGCGCATGGGTACCAACCACATTGTGCTGCAAAGTGTGGGAGCACTGGACCGCTACGCAAAATCGGCCGGTGTCGAAGCCTACCCCTACCTGATTCGCGATATGGATCACTACCGTGCGGTTTATACCGGTCCAGTCGGCCAGGAACTGTATGACCAGATCGCCAAGGAAAGCGGGTTCAAGCTGGTGGGGGCGGCCTATCGTGGCGCTCGCTATCTGACTTCGAACCGTGTGATTCAAAACCCGGACGATTTGCATGGCCTGAAAATGCGTGTCCCGCCACTGCGCATGTATCGCAGCACCTGGACCACGCTGGGTGCCAGCCCGGTGCCTATGGGCATGGCTGAGCTGTTCACCTCCCTGCAGCACGGCATGATCGATGGTCAGGAAAACCCCTTGGAAGTGATCAAGAACGTCAATCTGTTCGAAGTGCAAAAGAACGTGGCTGAGACCCAGCACACCATCGGCGCCATGACATTGATCTACTCGGACGCCTACTTCAAGAAACTGCCGGAAGAAACACGCCAGATTCTGCAGGAAGAGGGTGAGCGTGTGATGAAGGAAGCCACGGATCGCATGATTGTGGAAGAAGAAAACATGAAGCAGTTCCTGATCGGAAAAGGCATGGCATTCAACGCCGTTGACCGCGAAGCCTTTGCGACCAAGATTAAAGCCATGGATGCTGAGTTCCCTGAGCTGCAGGTTTGGCTGGATAAAATCCGCGCCGTTCAATAATGAAAAAATCGGGACATGCGTCACCCTCATGTCCCGACCCCACAGGTAAAAGTTATGACAACTAACAACGTACCGACCAAAACAGAAAATTGGGCCGATAAAAGCGCGTCTGTTATTGAAAAGGCGCTGGACTGGATTATCGGCAGCATGATGTTTGTGATGTGTGCGGTTATTGCATGGCAGATCTTCTCTCGCTACGTCCTGAAAGATATGTCCTCTTGGAGTGAGGAAGTTGCTCGCTTCTTGATGGTGTGGATTTCCTTACTGGGCAGTGCGGCTGTATTGCGCCGTAGTGGTCATGTCACGGTCACGATTCTGCTGGATCACATGTCAAGCAAGCTCAAACGACGCGTCTTGATTATTCGCGACCTGCTGATGCTGGCGACCTTGCTCTGCATTACCTACTACGGTTGGGAATTTGCGCAAATCAATGCGGTTCAGCTCTCGGCAGCGATGGATATCCCCATGTCCTGGGTCTATGCGTCCCTGTGGCTGGGAATGGGCTTGTGCGTGGTGATTTTGCTGTTAATCCGCTTGGGCAGTCAGCCTGATTGGACATCTGGCAGCATCGACGAGCATCCCTAAGTACGGAAAACACTTTTTATGATCACCGTAACCTTAATTACCCTTCTGACGCTCATTCTCATGCTGATTGGCATGCCGATCGGCTTTGCCATCACGGCGGGCGTTCTGGCTGCTTTGGTAGCACTGGGTGATATCAGCTTGATGGCGGTTCCACAGCAATTGTTCAGCGGACTGGACAGTTTTTCCTTGCTGGCCATTCCGTTCTTTGTCTTGGCCGGTAGCTTGATGACCTCCGGTGGCTTGACCAGTCGCTTGCTGGATTTTGCCAATGCCTTGTTGGGCCGTTTCAAAGGTGGACTGGCCATGAGCGGTGTGCTGGCCTCGGGCATGTTTGCCGGTATCTCCGGCTCGGCTGTGGCAGACACCAGTGCGTTAGGCCGTATCATGATTCCCGCCATGATTCGATCTGGCTATCCCCCCGGTTTTGCAGGCGGCGTTATTGCAGCCGCGAACGTGGTGGCTCCCATCATTCCGCCTTCCATCCCGTTTATTGTGGTGGCCGTACTGACAGGCCAGTCCATCACGACCTTGTTCTTGGCCGGTGTGGTGCCAGGTGCTCTTTATATGCTGTCCATGCTGGTGATGAGCTGGTGGATCAGTAAACGTAATAATTTCCCAACGCAAGGTAAAGCTTCGGGCCAGGAAATCTGGATTACCTTTAAGAACTCGGTCTTCGCCTTGTTGCTGCCAGTCTTTATTCTGGGTGGCATTCGCAGTGGTATTTTCAATATTACCGAGGCCGCCATCATGGCGGTGATTTATGCCTTGCTCGTCGGGACGTTGGTTTACCGTCAGATCACCTGGAAAATCTTTGTAGACAGCCTGGTGGGCGCCGCTCATACCACCGCTGTGATCATGATCATCGTTGCAGCAGCGCGTGTCTTTAGCTGGCTGCTGGCGTACGTCAGTATTCCCGAAGCCATTTCCGCTTTCGTTTTGGAAAACATCAGCAACCCGCTTGTGTTCCTGCTGTTCGTCAATGTGCTGTTGCTGATCGTGGGTATGTTCCTGGAAACCAACGCCGCCCTGGTGATGTTGATTCCTGTGCTCTATCCCATTGCGATGAAGCTGGGGATTGATCCGACTCACTTTACCGTGGTTGCCGTCGTGAACCTGTGCATCGGTCTGATTACACCACCCGCCGGCTTGTGCCTGAATATCTCGTCCTTGCTGGCTCGCATCTCTTTGGAGCGTGGCGTGGTGGGGATTGCTCCCTTCCTGTTCACGGCCTTGCTGGTACTCATTATCTTGACCCTGTTCCCGCAAGTGTCGGTGTGGCTGCCTAATTTGGTGGCTGGTTCCTAGCCTATCTGGAGCTTTGGCACGATGCCGCTGCCTCTCAAGCCTTGTTGAAGGGTTGAGAGGTTTTTTTTGGCCGCTTTGTTTTAAGAGGTTCGGGGAGGTATGCCGACAAGCGGGGCATGTGCCTGGATGAGCCTGCGCTCAGGCTGTGGTCTTTACCGACCCGGAGCAATGGCCGCCTTCCAAACCATCCAGGATGGGGCAGTCGGGATGCTGGTCCCCCTGGCATTGTTCAGCCAGCACCCGCAGCTTGGCCGCCATGTCCAGTAAGAGGGCGGCTCGGCTTTCCAGCGCTTTGATATGTGCCTGAGCCAGCTGCTTGACCTCGCTGCTGGGGCGTTGCTGATCACGCCATAAGCTGGTCAGTTGCTGAATGTCCGCCAGATTGAAACCCAGGTCCTTGGCACGAACGATAAAGTGCAAGGTATCCAGGTCCTGATCCTGGTAGACGCGGTAGCCATTGGGGGCACGGTCACTATTCAGGAGTCCCAGATCTTCATAGTGCCGAATCATCTTGGGTGTCAGGCCGGTGATGCGGGCCGCTTCACTAATCAGCATGGGCTTTCCTCGGGCAGTGCAAGGGGACTGCGTTATGATTGAAAGAGTCAATTCTGCACATTGTAGAACGGGCGGTCGGGCAGGTCATCTGGCCCCTGATTGCCTTGGTATGGACTCAAGGAGCGGTTATGAAAGAAATTCAGTGTGATATTGCCGTAATTGGAGCAGGGACAGCAGGCATGACAGCGTATCGTACGGCCAAACGAGCCGGCAAACGAACGTTGATGATTGAATCAGGTCCTTATGGCACCATGTGCGCGCGTGTTGGCTGCATGCCATCCAAATTGCTGATCGCAGCTGCCGATGCTGCCCATCATGCCCGCCATACCGCTCCTTTTGGTGTTCACGTAGACGGCAATATCCGCATTGAAGGCAAAGAGGTCATGGACCGCGTGCGTCGCGAGCGGGATCGCTTTGTGCAGTTTGTGGTGGACGATGTGGAAGGCTTTGATGCCGAAGACAAAGTGCGTGGCCATGCCCGTTTTGTGTCCGAGCATGTGCTGGAAGTGGATGACCATACCCGTATCACCGCAGGGCACGTGATTATCGCCACCGGCTCCACGCCCGTGCGCCCCAAGGAGCTGGAGCCCCTGGGCGCCTTGCTGATCAATAACGAAGACGTGTTCGACTGGACGGATTTACCGGAGAGTGTCCTTGTCGTTGGCACCGGTGTCATCGGCCTGGAGCTGGGCCAGGCGCTGGCGCGTGTGGGCGTGAAGGTGTCCATTATCAACCGCAGCCAGAGTCTGGCTGGGCTTTCGGATCCCGAAGTGCGTGAAGCCGGACGGGCGATTTTCAATCAGGAACTGAACATTCGCGCTGACGTAACCGTGTTGGGCAGCGAAGTCGTCAATGGCAAGGCGCGCGTGCGCTTGCAGGTGGATGGCAAGGAACTGGTCGAGGATTACGACTACGTTCTCGGCGCCGCAGGCCGCAGACCACAATTGGATAATTTGGGGCTGGACAATACCCCAGCACAGTGGGATAGCAAAGGGCGAGTAGTGTATGACCCTGCCAGCCTGCAGCTGAAAGGCACTTCCATTTATCTGGCGGGCGATGTGAACCAGCGTGCGCCTATCTTGCACGAGGCAGCGGATGATGGTCGTCTGGCCGCTTTGCAGGCCGTCAGCAATGGCCAGGACGAGCCTATGGCGCGTCGTGCGCGCATGGCGGTGATGTTCACGGATCCACAGGTGGCCGTGGTTGGCACGCCCTTTAAATCCCTGCCAGAAGGCGCGGTGACAGGGAGTGTGAACTTCGGCAATCAGGGCCGTGCCCGCGTGATGCTGGTCAACCGTGGCTTGCTGCATGTGTATGCGGATAAGGAAGGCAAGTTCCTGGGAGCCGAGATGGTCGGGCCTCAAGCCGAACATATCGCCCACTTGTTGGCCTGGTCCTTGCAGATGGGGCTGACCCTGGATCAGATGCTGGCCATGCCGTTCTACCATCCCGTATTGGAAGAGGGCTTGCGCACGGCGCTGCGCGGTGCTCAATCAGCCTTGCGCGGCAAGTGAGCCCGTCTGAACGGGTCTGACTCCGTGCTTGGGTTCTTGTCCTGAGAATCCTGATCTTGTCTGTGAACTGCCCGCCAAAAGTTGGATGCTGATCCGACCTTTGGCGGGCAGTTTGATTTTCAGGGTATTTTTATTATTTACCGGCGTTTTGCAGATGCTGCGCGGTGGTCGCCTCGGTCACCGGGTCATTTTCCAGCGCGCCCAGCAAGGAATGCAGCAGGCCGGGAAAGCGCTCCTCCAGATCGTCCTTACGCAGCGATAGCAGGTTTTCTCGTCCAGAAGGCCGTTGCCAGATCACGCCGCTATCGCGCAAGACACGCCAGTGATGCGTCATAGTGGATTTGGTTTGGCCTTGCAGCAGCGAGCCACATGCGCGTTCGCCTTCAGAGGCCAGGGCGCGCACAACGGCCAGGCGCAAGGGATTGCCCAGGGCAGTCAGTACATTTTCCAAGCGAATCTGCGCGCGCTCGGGATGATTGGGAAGCATGTAGAGTCCTGTCATTATTCGTCGCGGTGATTGTACCTGTGTCCACGTACCGTTTTCGCCCTGTGCTGTGGTTTGGATGCATGGTGCGTGGAAAAAAACTTGTTAATAGTACGATTGTAGGCGTACTATCTGATTGTTATCAACCACTGGAACAACCGGAGCCCAGGTGCCTTGCACCGCAAGGCAGGACGACTCCAAGGACAATCATCATGGCTCGCCATACACCCATCACTCGCTATCGGAACATTGGTATCTCGGCGCATATTGACGCTGGTAAAACCACTACGACGGAGCGCATTCTTTTCTACACCGGCGTCAGTCACAAGCTGGGGGAAGTGCATGACGGGGCGGCCACCATGGACTGGATGAGCCAGGAGCAGGAGCGTGGCATCACCATTACTTCGGCGGCCACCACCTGCTTTTGGCGAGGCATGGATGGCTCGCTGCCCGAGCACCGCATCAATATCATCGACACTCCCGGCCACGTGGATTTCACCATCGAGGTTGAACGCTCCATGCGCGTGCTGGACGGCGCGGTCATGGTGTATGACGCCGTCGGCGGGGTACAGCCGCAATCTGAAACGGTGTGGCGTCAGGCCAACAAGTACAAGGTGCCGCGCCTGGCCTTCGTCAACAAGATGGACCGCGTGGGGGCGGATTTCTTCCGTGTACGTCAGATGATGGTGGACCGCCTCAAGGCCAATCCTGTGCCTGTGGTGATTCCTATGGGCGCTGAAGATGGCTTCAAGGGCGTGATCGACCTGCGCTTGATGAAAGCGATCGTGTGGGACGAGGCTACTCAGGGCATGAGGTTCAGTTTTGAGGACATCCCTGATGATCTGCTCGCTACGGCCAGGCAGTGGCGTGAGCGCATGTTGGAAGCGGCGGCAGAAGCCAATGAAGAGCTGATGAATCAGTACCTGGAAACGGGTGAGCTGAGCGTGGCCCAGATTACGCTGGGCCTGCGCTTGCGCACCATTGCCGGAGAGATTCAGCCCATGCTGTGCGGCTCGGCCTTCAAGAACAAGGGCGTACAACGCATGCTGGATGCGGTGGTGGAGCTGCTGCCTTCTCCCGTCGATGTGCCCGCTGTGCAGGGCGTGGACGAGGCTGGTGAAATCGTCACTCGTCAATCTGACGACAATGAGAAGTTCTCGGCACTGGCATTCAAGTTGATGACGGACCCTTATGTCGGCCAGCTGACCTTTGTGCGAGTGTATTCCGGTGTGCTGGCCAAGGGTGATAGCGTCTATATTCCGGGCCGTGGCAAGAAAGAGCGTATTGGTCGGATTGTGCAGATGCATGCCAATGACAGGCATGAAGTCGATGAGCTGCATGCGGGTGATATTGCGGCCTGCGTTGGCCTGAAAGAGGTCAGTACAGGTGAAACCCTGTGTGATCCATCGGCCATCATCACGCTGGAGCGCATGGAGTTTCCCGAGCCGGTGATTCGTCAGGCCGTGGAGCCCAAGACCAAGTCCGATCAGGAGAAGATGGGGATTGCGCTCTCGCGTCTGGCTTCAGAAGATCCGTCCTTTCATGTCAGCACGGACGAGGAGTCGGGCCAGACGATTATTGGCGGTATGGGCGAGCTGCATCTGGAGATCATTGTGGATCGCATGAAGCGCGAGTTTGGCGTGGAAGCCAATGTGGGCAAACCGCAAGTGGCCTACCGGGAAACGATCAGCAAGACCGTGCGGGATGTCGAAGGCAAGTTCGTGCGTCAGTCCGGTGGTAAAGGACAGTACGGCCATGTGGTCTTCACGCTGGAGCCACAAGAGGCAGGCAAGGGCTTTGAGTTTGTCGATGCCATCAAGGGCGGGGTGGTGCCGCGTGAGTACATTCCGGCAGTGGAAAAAGGCGTGCTGGAGGCCCTGAACAGTGGTGTGCTGGCGGGCTATCCCGTGGTGGATGTGAAAGTCACCTTGACCTTCGGTTCCTATCATGACGTGGACTCGTCCGAGCAAGCCTTCAAGATGGCGGCGATCTTTGGTTTCAAGGAAGCGGCCAAGCAGGCGTCACCCGTGATCCTGGAGCCCATGATGGCGGTGGAAGTGGAAACGCCTGAAGACTATGCCGGCAATGTGATGGGCGATCTGTCCAGCCGTCGGGGCATGGTGCAAGGTATGGATGACATGGTGGGGGCGGGCAAGCTGATCAAGGCCGAAGTGCCTTTGTCTGAGATGTTTGGCTATGCCACCACGCTGCGTTCCATGTCCCAGGGCCGTGCAACGTACACCATGGAGTTCAAGCGTTACGCGGAAGTGCCCAAGTCCATGGTGCAGGATCTGGTGGCTGAACGTCAGAGCACACGACACGGAGGTTGATAGAAAAAGGGGCGGGTGTTCCTGTGTCTAACCAGGCACGGGAACACCCGCCCCGATGCTTTGCCTGTTGTTGTGCTGAGGGCGCTGTTGGCCAGTCTGATCTGAGGTTTGATTCAGGGCCAAGCCCGTTTAGTTCAGCAGACTGCGTACCCCATCCGCCAGAACCTGCACTGATTCGGTGTCCGGTGCCAGATACCGCGCTCGGCCTTGCTGATCGAAGATATATACGCCACGGCTGTGCGAGACCTCGTAGTTCTCGGGCGCTTTGGGATCGGGCTTTTCAATCTGGAAGGCTACTCGGTAACGACGGGCCAGATCGGCAATCTGCTTTTCAGAGCCTGTTAGCCCTGTGGTGTGCTTGCCATCAAAGGCCGCCACATAACGGGCCAGGGAGTCGGGCGTATCGCGGTGGGGGTCCACACTGACAAAGATGATGCGCACCTGCTCGGCATCGTTCCCCAGTTCTTCCATGACCAGGCCCAGTTGAGCCAAGGTGGTGGGGCAAATATCCGGGCAACTGGCATAGCCAAAAAACATCATGACGACTTTATCCTTGAAGTCATCCTGGGTGACGGTTTTGGGGCCAGCGGCTTGCAGGGAAAAACGCAGATCGGGCAGAAAGCCACGTACGGGATGCAGATTGGCAGCGGCAGCGCTGCCTAGCAGGAACAAGCCCAGCGCCAGTGTCAGGCCAAACTGTTTAAACAAGACAAGAATGGACCTTACTGGGCTGGGTGTCATGGACGTCCTCTGGGTTTAGGCTGGCTCTGGAGTGAGCCCGCTGTGACGGAGCAGGGCGGTTATCGAAGGGTCGCGGCCACGGAAAGCACGGAAGGAGTCGGCAGCGGGGCGCTCGCCCCCTACGGACAAAATCTCGCGCCAGAAGCGATGACCCGTATTGCTGTCGAGGGTATCACGTGCCCCATCCGAGTGGGTATAGGCTTTTTCCTCAAAGGCCGAGTAGGCGTCGGCGGACAGGACTTCAGCCCATTTGTAGCTGTAGTAACCCGCGCCGTAGCCACCCGCAAACAAGTGCGAGAACTGATGCGGAAAACGGTGCCACTCGGGCGGAAACAGCACGGCGACTTCCTGGCGTACCTGATCCAGAATTTCCATGACGGCATCAATGCTCAGGCCGCTGTCACGTGAGTGGATCAGCATGTCGAACAGGGAGAACTCCAGCTGGCGCACCATTTGCATGCCGCTCTGGAAGTTGCGGGCCAGGTTTAGCTTGTTGTAGAGCGCACGGGGCAGGTGCTCGCCGGTTTCCACGTGGGCGGTCAGCATCTGTACGACAGGCCATTCCCAGCAGAAATTTTCCATGAACTGCGAAGGCAGTTCGATGGCGTCCCATTCCACGGCGGAGAAGGCCGAGGCGGCCGGATCGTCCACACGCGAGAGCAGGGTATGCAGGGCGTGGCCGGATTCATGGAACAAGGTGATCACATCGTCATGCGTGAGCAGGGCGGGGCGACCGGGCTGGGGTTCGGCAAAGTTGCATACCAGATAGGCAATAGGCAGGCACAGCTCTTCACCCAGGCGGCGACGGCTGCGTTCGCTATCCACCCAGGCACCGCCTTGCTTGCCTTGACGGGCGTGCAGGTCCATGTACAGGTAGCCCAGCACCTTGCCGTCGGAAGCCATGACTTCAAAAGGACGCACGGCAGGGTGCCAGACGGGGACGTCGGCGGCACGCAGTGTTACGTCAAACAAGCGCTGAATGACTTTGAACAGGCCGCTCAGCACAGCAGGTTCGGTGAAGTACTGTTTGACCTCGTCTTCCGAGTAGGCGTAGCGCTGTTCACGCAGACGTTCAGCGCTGAACGGCACATCCCAGGCTTGCAGGGTTTCCAGACCCAGCTCTTTTTTAGCAAAGGCTTGCAGCTCGTCCAGATCCTGGCGGGCGTAGGGACGGGCCTTGGAGGCCAGATCGCGCAAGAAGCTCATCACCTGTTCAGGGGTGTCGGCCATGCGGGTTTCCAGACGCATATGGGCGTAGCTGGCAAATCCCAACAGGCTGGCTTCCTGGGCGCGCAGGTCCAGCAGCGTTTCAATGGCCTGGGAGTTATCAAATTGGGCATCGCCTTGATCGGAGGCAATGGTGGTATAGGCCCGGTACATCAACTCGCGCAAGGTCTGGTTGCGTGCGTATTGCATGACAGGCAGGTAGCAAGGCATTTTCAGCGTCAGACGCCAGCCTTGCTGATCGTTTTCCTGAGCAGCGCGTTGGGCAGCGGCCAGCACATCGTCCGGGATACCGTCCAGCTCGGCCTGGTCAGTGACCAGGTAATGCCACTGATCAATGGCATCCAGTACATGCTCGGAGAATTGCTGCGAAGTCTGTGCCAGCTCTTCGGAAATACGGGCGTAGTCTTCACGCGCCTGACCTTCCAGTTGCACGCCGCTCAGGCGGAAATCGCGCAGGGCCAGGGTAATGATGCGTTGGCGCTGGGGCGTCAGGGCGGTAAAGGCCGGGCTGTCGGCCAGCGCCTGATAACGCAGGAATAAAGGACGGTTCAAGCCCACCCAGGTCGAGAACTCGCTCATGCGCGGCAGGCACTGGTTGTACACCTTGCGCAGCTCGGGCGTATTGATGACCGAGTTCAGGTGACCGGCCACCGACCAGGCACGATACAAGGTTTCGGTGGCGTCGGTGATGGGCTCGACGATGTTGTCCCAACTGGGTTCGCTATCGTCGTTGGAGACTGTGTCTACGGCTTGGCGGGCCAAGGCCAGCAGTTGGTCCACCGCCTGCTCGATGTGCTCGGGCTGGATGGCGGGATAGTCAATAAGGCTGTCGATAGGAACCAGTAAGGGATTTGTCGTCATAAACCGTTGATTAAATTAAAGACTGATGTTGGCCGAACGTTCGGCCGCTTCCAAGGTGTTGACCAGCAGCATGGCAATGGTCATGGGGCCGACGCCGCCGGGTACGGGCGTAATGGCCGAGGCCACTTCGCTGGCGCTGGCAAAGTCCACGTCACCGCACAGCTTGCCATCGGCACCGCGGTTGATACCGACGTCAATCACGACGGCACCGGGCTTGACCATATCGCCGGTAATGATGCCGGGACGGCCTACGGCAGCCACCAGCACATCGGCGCGGCGGGTTTGAGCGGCCAGATCACGCGTTTTGGAATTACAGAGGGTGACGGTAGCGCCCGCAGCCAGCAAGAGCATGGCCATGGGTTTGCCCACGATATTGCTGGCCCCCACCACCACGGCTTCTGCACCACGCAGCGCCACGTTTTCGGACTCCAGCATCTTCATGACACCGTAGGGCGTGCAGGGGGCAAACAGCGGCTTGCCTGTCATGAGCATGCCGGCATTGCTGACGTGGAAACCATCCACGTCCTTGTGCGGAGCAATGGTTTCAATCACCTTGTGCTCGTCCAGGTGGGCGGGCAGGGGCAATTGAACCAGAATGCCGTGCACCGAGCTGTCCTGATTCAAGCGGGTGATCAGGGCCAGCAGCTTGGTTTCGGTGGTGTCAGCCGGCAGGCGGATGATTTCGGACTTCAGGCCGGCGGCTTCACATGCCAGGCCCTTGTTGCGTACATAGACCTGGGAGGCCGGATCTTCACCGACCAGCACCACGGTCAAACCGGCTTGAATGCCGTGGGTTTGTTTCAGCTTGGCAACACGTTCTGCAACGTCCGCCTTGATGGTCGTGGACAGCTTTTTTCCATCAATAATGCGAGCACTCATTTACGCATCCTCGGACTTGGTGAGGGCGATTTTCATGAGGTCGGCAACCGTAGTGACTTCCAGTTTTTCCATGATATTGGCGCGATGCGCTTCGACAGTTTTAATGCTGATGTTCAAGTCCCCAGCAATCTGCTTGTTCAGGCGACCGGCAACAATGCGTTCCAGCACTTGCTGTTCGCGCGCTGTCAGGCGGCCCAGGACTTCTTGTTGATCTTTTTGCGCCTGCGCTTGCGAGGCACGCGCCGTAGCCTGTTCGATCATGCGGCTGACAATGGTGCGCAGATCGGCTTCGTTAAAGGGTTTTTCCAGAAAGTCGATAGCGCCTTTCTTCATGGTGCTCACGGCCATGGGCACGTCACCGTGGCCGGTAATGAACACAATCGGGATGTTCGACTTGCGAGCGATCAGGGCTTCCTGCAGCTCCAGGCCGCTCATGCCGGGCATGCGCACGTCCACAATCAGGACGGCTACCTGGGCGGGGTCGTAGGCGCCCAGAAACTCTTCGCCCGATGCAAAGCAGCGGACCCGGTAGCCATTGGCTTCCAGGAGCCAGCGCAAGGAGTCCCGTACGGCTTCGTCGTCATCGACTACGTAAATGGTGCATGGCATTTGCGGGCTGGTCATTCGGGTATCTCCAGTTTGTTATCAAGGGTGTCCGCTACATCCGGTGCCGCACAAGGTAGACTGAAACGGAAAATCGTTCCACCCTCTGGATTGCCGACTGCCCACAGGCGGCCGTGATGCGATTCAATAATTGTGCGACAGATATTCAGGCCCATCCCAAGGCCTTCGGACTTGGTACTGTAAAACGGTTCAAAGAGGCGCTCGGGGTCTTTCAAGCCATGACCGCGATCGATGACGGCCATCTCCAAAAGCGATTCTTGTTGGGTAATCACCAATTGAAGCACATGATGCTCGCTGTGTTCCATGGCTTCGATCCCATTTTTGAGCAGATTCAATAATACCTGTTCTATGAGAATGGGGTCGGCAATGACGTCAGGAACCGGATCAGGAATGCTCAATTCAATTTCAATTTGGCGCTTGCGGGCGTCGATTTCGGCAAAGCCGACGGCATTTTCCACAATACGCATGACCTTGACGCGGACGCGGCGCGGTTCGCTACGCTTCACAAATTCACGAATGCGGCTGATGATCTTGCCCGCGCGCTCGGCTTGCTGGGCCGCTTTTTCCAGCGCGGCCAGCAGGGTTTCAGGCTGGTAGCGACCGGATTTCAGCATGGCGACTGCGCCCATGCTGTAGTTATTGATGGCCGTCAGCGGCTGGTTCAATTCGTGCGCCAGCGAGGAAGCCATTTCGCCCATGGTGGTCAGGCGGCTGGTCAGCTGCACTTTTTCCTGCTGAATACGTGAGGCTTCTTCGTGCTTGCGGCGGTCGGTAATGTCGCGCGCCACTTGCAGACGCACACGACGGCCATCCGTCCAGGCCAGCATGCGGTGATGGACTTCAAACCAGCGGGCCGCCGATTCGGAGTAAATCTCTACGGTTTCATCGGTGAAGCGACCCAGACGGCCACCCAGTAATTCAGCGTGGCCATTGGATTGGGCACCAAAGAAGCGACGATAGGTACGGTTGGCAAACAGCAACTCCAGGCCGTCGGAGGTATCGGCCACCACGGAAATGGCATCATCCAGACCTTCCAGCACCGTCATGAAGCGTTCATGCGCGGCGGTCAGGGCTTCGCGAATACGCTTGGGTTCGGTAATGTCCGTCATGGAAGTCATCCAGCCGATCTGCTCTCCATTAGGGGCACGCAAGGGCGAGACATACATACGGGCCGTAAAGCGCGAGCCATCGCGGCGCTGAGCCTCCACTTCCAGACCACTGCTGGGCGTGCGGCCAGACAGCAAAAGATCCAGGGTTTCCTGGTGCTGTTGATGACGACCGGGTAACCAGTAAGGGAAAGGGGCGGTGCGACCGACCAGATCGGCCTCGTTCCAGCCAATCATTCTGCAAAAAGCCGGATTCACATAAGCGATGCGGCCCTGCATGTCAAAAACGCGCATCCCCGTGGACATGGAGTTTTCCATGGCACGCCGGAAACCCGTCTCGGCGGTTTGTGCTGCCTCGGCATGGGTGCGGAAGCGGGTATAGCGCCACAGGGCCAGCAAGCTGACCACAATCACCAGGGACAGGGCCAAAATCACCATCATCAGGCGTTGCTGGCGCGTTTCCTGATCGATGGTCACAAACATGACGCTATCGTTTTGCAAACGCTGCAGCCACAGGAATACCCCCATGACACAGAGGTAGAGAAACAGCACGACAACCGGTGTCAGCCAATAGAATCCACGCCGATTCTGCTTGGCCTGATCATAGAAGGTTGAAGGGATCAGAGACTTTTTGGGATGAGTAGCCATAACAGCAAGAAAAGAAGTATGGCTGGATTGTAATGTAGGGCTATTTTTTTTAGTGATATTTCGTATTATGAAAACACATACCATAAAATGAAATTTTGCTTGAGCGTTTCTGTGTTCTTTCCTAGAATGGTTTGGTGCAGGCGTACCCCGCCTTGAACGCTCACAGTCCGCAATACCCGCTTCGGTCAGGATCGCTTTACTTCTTATTAGATGGGCGGCTCAGCGTCGAGCAAGACCGGACTACTACCACATATATGGAGACACTATATGTCCTCAACCCAAGACAATAGTTCGGCTCAGGTCAGTCAAGACCAAGCCCTAGAAACAAAAGAGTGGCTTGACGCCCTGGAAGCGGTGGTGGACCGTGAAGGCCCGGCCCGTGCTCACGATCTGATCGAAAAGCTGATCGATCTGGCCCGTCGCTCCGGCGCTCACATCCCGTTCTCGCCCAACACGGCTTACGAGAACACGATTCCTCCCGGTCTGGAACCTGCCCACCCGGGCAATCTGGTGCTCGAAGAGCGTATCCGTTCCTACATCCGCTGGAACGCCATGGCCATGGTGGTGCGCGCTAACCGTGAAACCCCTCCCGATGGCGGCGGTCTGGGCGGTCACATTGCCTCGTTTGCTTCTCTGGCCACCATGATTGGCTGCGGTCAGAACCATTTCTGGCATGCTGAAACCGAAGATCGCGGCGGCGATATGGTGTTCTTCCAGGGCCACTCCTCGCCCGGTATTTACGCCCGCGCCTTCATGGAAGGCCGCATCTCCGAAGAGCAGCTGAACAACTTCCGTCAAGAAGTCGATGGCAAAGGTTTGCCATCCTACCCGCATCCCAAGCTGATGCCCGAATTCTGGCAGTTCCCCACCGTCTCCATGGGCCTGGGCCCATTGATGGCGATCTACCAGGCGCGTTTCCTGAAGTACCTGCATGCCCGTGGCATTGCCGATACCAGCGGCCGTAAAGTCTGGGTGTTCCTGGGCGACGGCGAGATGGACGAACCCGAATCCCTGGGCGCCATTGGTCTGGCTGCACGTGAAAAGCTGGACAACCTGATTTTTATCGTGAACTGTAACTTGCAGCGTCTGGACGGTCCTGTACGCGGTAACGGCAAGATCATCCAGGAACTGGAAGGTACCTTCCGTGGTGCTGGCTGGAACGTGCTGAAACTGATCTGGGGCGGTTACTGGGATCCATTGCTGGCCCGCGACAAGGAAGGCATCCTGCGCAAGGTCATGGAAGAAACCGTGGACGGCGAATACCAGGCCTACAAGGCCAACGACGGTGCCTACGTTCGCGAGCACTTCTTTGGCAAGCACCCCAAGCTGCTGGAAATGGTCAGCCGCATGAGCGACGAGGACATCTGGCGCCTGAACCGTGGCGGTCACGATCCTCACAAGGTGTACGCTGCGTTTGACGCCGCCACCAAGCACGAAGGTCAGCCTACCGTTATTCTGGCCAAGACCATCAAGGGCTACGGCATGGGCCACGTTGGTCAGGCCAAGAACCCCTCGCACCAACAAAAGAGCCTGGATCTGGACGCCGTGCGCGAATTCCGCGACCGTTTCAACATCCCGGTTCCTGATGACAAGCTGGAAGAGCTGCCTTACTTCAAGCCAGCTGACGACTCTCCAGAAATGCAATACCTGCACGCCCGCCGTCAGGCATTGGGCGGCTACCTGCCCAAGCGTCGCAACAAGGCCGATGAACAGCTGACGGTGCCAACACTGGATGCGTTCAAGCCCATGCTGGAAGCCACTGCCGAAGGCCGTGAAATTTCCACGACCCAAGCCTTTGTGCGTTTCTTCAACACCTTGCTGCGCGACAAGCAGGTCGGTCCTCGTGCCGTACCTATCCTGGCTGATGAATCCCGTACCTTTGGTATGGAAGGTCTGTTCCGTCAGATCGGTATTTACGCACCGGAAGGCCAGAAGTACACCCCGGTCGATAAAGACCAGGTCATGTACTACCGCGAAACGGCCAATGGTCAGTTGTTGCAGGAAGGTATTAACGAGCAGGGTGCATTCAGCTCCTGGATTGCGGCGGCCACGTCGTACTCCAACAGCAACCGCATCATGATCCCGTTCTTCATTTACTACTCCATGTTCGGCTTCCAGCGCTTTGGCGATCTGGCCTGGGCAGCGGGTGACATGAAGGCACGCGGTTTCGTGCTGGGCGGCACTGCCGGTCGCACCACCCTGAACGGTGAAGGTTTGCAGCACGAAGATGGCCACAGCCATATTCAGTCCTCGCTGATTCCTAACTGCGTATCCTACGACCCAACCTTCGCTCACGAAGTGGCTGTCATCATGCAGCACGGTCTGAAGCGCATGGTTCAGGATCAGGAAGACGTGTACTACTATGTCACGCTGATGAACGAGAACTACGCTCAGCCCGGTCTGGTTGAAGGCGACGAAGAAGGCATCCTGCGCGGCATGTACAAGTTCAAGTCGGTTGCCAAGGACAGCAAGCTGCGCGTTCAACTGATGGGTTCGGGCACGATTCTGCGCGAAGTGATCGCTGCACAGGAGCTGCTGGAAAAAGACTGGGGCATTGGCTCTGATGTCTGGAGCGTGACCAGCTTTACCGAATTGCGTCGTGATGGTCTGGATTGCGAGCGTGCTGCGCTGTTGAATCCTGAAGGCAAGGATCTGCCCGTACCTTACGTGACGACTCAGCTGGCCAAAACCGACGGTCCTATTGTGGTCTCCACCGACTACATCAAGGCCTTTGGCGACCAGATTCGTCCGTTCGTACCCAAGGATCGCACGTTCAAAGTGCTGGGTACCGATGGTTTCGGCCGTTCCGACTACCGCTTCAAGCTGCGCGAGCACTTTGAGGTTGATCGTCACTTCGTGGTGCTGGCTGCTCTGCGCGCTCTGGCTGAAGACGGCAAGATTCCGTTCAGCAAAGCGTCCGAGGCGATTGCCAAATACGGCATCAATCCTTCCAAGGCCAACCCGCACCACGCATAAGGGACTGAACCATGAGCAATATCATTCAAGTCAAAATCCCGGATATCGGTGCTGACGACGCTGTCGAAGTGATCGAAATCCTGGTCAAGGAAGGCGAGACCATTGAGGTCGAGCAAAGCCTGATTACCGTGGAGTCCGACAAGGCCTCCATGGAAATCCCATCGTCCGACGCTGGCGTGGTCAAGTCGATCAAGGTCAAGCTGGGCGACAAGGTTAAGGAAGGCAGCCTGGTTCTGGAACTGGAAGCCGCCGAAGGCGCGCAGGCCGCGCCTGCCGCTGAGCCTGCCAAGGCTGAAGCTGCTCCCGCTCCTAAAGCTGACGCTGCGCCCGCAGCGGCTCCTGCCGCTGCCGCGGCAGCGCCGGCCGGTGGTGAACAGCAAGTTACCGTTCAAGTGCCTGATATTGGCGACGCCCGCGATGTGGACGTTATCGAAATCATGGTGCAAGTGGGTGACACCATTGAAGTGGATCAAAGCCTGATCACCGTGGAATCGGACAAGGCTTCCATGGAAGTGCCGTCCTCTCACGCCGGTGTGGTTACGGCCATCAAAGTGAAACTGGGTGACAAGGTCAGCCAGGGTAGCGACATTCTGGAACTGACAGTGCAAGGTGCTGCTGCAGCTCCTGCGCCAGCCAAGGCCGAAGCGGCTCCTGCTCCTAAAGCAGAAGCGGCTCCCGCTCCTGCTGCCCCTGCTGCCAGCTCCTCGGTGGTGGTCGGTGCCGGTGCGCCGGCTCCAGAGCGTGTGTCGCCTACGGCTTCCTTTGCCGAGGCGGAAGGCTCCCTGCGCAATCTGCCTCACGCTTCGCCTAGCGTGCGCAAGTTCGCTCGCGAACTGGGCGTGGATCTGAGCAAGGTTCATGGCTCGGGTAATAAAGGTCGTATTACGGCTGACGACGTGCGTGGCTTCGTGAAGCAAGTCATGGCGGGCGGTGCTGCTCCGGTGACGGCGGCGGGTACCGCTGCCCAGGTCGGTGGTCTGGATGTGCTGGCCTGGCCCAAGGTCGACTTTGCCAAATTTGGCCCGGTCGAAACCCAGGCTCTGTCGCGCATCAAGAAGATTTCGGGTGCCAACCTGCATCGCAACTGGGTCATGATTCCTCATGTCACCAATAACGATGTGGCCGATATCACTTCTCTGGAAGCTCTGCGCAAAGAGCTGAATGAGGAATACAAGAAGTCCGGCGCTCGCGTCACCATGCTGGCTTTCGTCATCAAGGCTGCCGTGGCTGCCCTGAAGAAATTCCCCGAGTTCAACGCCTCGCTGGACGGCGATAATCTGGTGCTCAAGCAGTACTACCACATCGGTTTTGCCGCTGATACGCCTAACGGTCTGGTTGTGCCGGTTATCCGTGATGCCGACAAGAAAGGCATTCTGGATATCGCTCGTGAAACGGGCGAACTGGCCGCCGCTGCCCGTGACGGCAAGCTGAGCGCAGCCCAAATGCAAGGCGGTTGCTTCACCATTTCCTCGCTGGGCGGTATTGGCGGTACGGACTTCACACCCATCATCAATGCGCCAGAAGTGGCTATTCTGGGTCTGTCGCGTTCCTCCATGCAGCCCGTCTGGAATGGCAAGGAATTTGAGCCACGCCTGATGCTGCCTCTGTCCCTGTCCTACGATCACCGCGTTATCGATGGTGCCGCCGCCGCCCGTTTCAATGCCTTCCTGGCAACGATGCTGGCCGACTTCCGTCGCATCGCACTGTAAGGAGTTGTCATGAGTCTGATTGATCTGACGGTCCCGGATATCGGTGACTCCGGCGAGGTGGATGTTATTGAAGTGCTGGTGCAGGTTGGTGATACCGTCGAAGTCGAGCAAAGCCTGATCACCGTGGAGTCCGACAAGGCCTCTATGGAAATCCCTGCCGCCCAGGCAGGGGTGATCAAGGAATTGCTGGTCAAAGTGGGTGACAAGGTCTCCCAGGGTTCGGCCATTGCCAAGATTGAAGCGTCGGAGGGCCAAGCCGCTCCTGCTGCTGCACCCGCTAAACAAGAAGAAGCGCCTAAAGCAGCGGCGGCTCCTGCCGCTGCCGCTCCGGCTGCAGCACCTGCTCCGCAGGCTGCCAGCCATCAGGGTGCTGCGGATGATTCCGTGGATGTGGTCGTTCTGGGCGCTGGCCCTGGCGGTTACAACGCAGCTTTTCGTGCCGCTGACCTAGGCCTGAAAGTGGCTCTGGTCGAGCGCTACAGTACTTTGGGTGGTGTGTGTCTGAACGTGGGTTGTATTCCTTCCAAGGCCTTGCTGCATACCGTAGCGGTCTACGAGGAAGCCAAGTCCCTGGCGACACACGGCATCAAGTTCGGTGAAGCGCAAATCGATATCGACGCGCTGCGCGATTACAAGAACAAGGTGATCGGCAAGCTGACTGGTGGTCTGGCTGGTATGGCCAAGGGCCGCAAGGTGCAGGTTGTGGTCGGTAACGGCCAGTTCCTGGACCCCAACCACATCGAAGTGACCGCCAACGACGGCACCAAGAAAGTGATCAAGTTCGGTTCGGCCATTATTGCGGCCGGTAGCCAGTCGGTAAAACTGCCATTCCTGCCTGACGATCCACGCGTAGTGGACTCCACCGGCGCGCTGGAACTGAAGTCCGTGCCCAAGCGCATGCTGATCGTGGGCGGTGGCATCATCGGTCTGGAAATGGGTACGGTGTACTCGGCTCTGGGCGCACGCCTGGACGTGGTGGAAATGCAAACTGGTTTGATGCCAGGTGCAGACCGCGACGTGGTCAAGGTGTGGGAGAAGATGAACAAGCATCGCTTCGACCACATGATGCTGGAAACCAGCACCGTGGCCGCCGAAGCCCGCGAAGACGGCATCTGGGTGACTTTCGAAGGCAAGAACGCGCCGGCCGAGCCGCAGCGTTACGACCTGGTTCTGCAAGCCGTGGGCCGCTCGCCCAATGGCAAGAAGATCGGTGCCGAGAAAGCCGGTGTGCAGGTTACAGACCGTGGTTTCATCCAGGTTGACAAGCAACAGCGTACCAACGTGCCGCACATCTACGCGATTGGCGACATTGTGGGTCAGCCCATGCTGGCACATAAGGCCGAGCACGAAGCGCATGTGGCTGCTGAAGTCATCGCCGGTGAAAAATCCTTCTTTGACGCCCGCGTGATTCCTTCGGTGGCTTACACCGATCCGGAAATCGCTTGGGTGGGTTTGACAGAAGATCAGGCCAAGAAAGACGGTATCAAGGTCGAGAAGGGCGTGTTCCCATGGGCTGCCTCGGGTCGTGCCATTGCCAACAACCGCGACGAAGGCTTTACCAAGGTTCTGTTCGATGCTGAAACCCACCGTATCGTGGGTGGCGGTATCGTCGGCACCAATGCGGGCGAGCTGATTGGCGAGCTGGTGCTGGCTATCGAAATGGGCGTGGACCCGGTCGATCTGGCCAAATCCATCCACCCACACCCGACCTTGTGCGAGTCCGTCAGCAAGGCTGCTGCCGTCGCAGAAGGGACGTGCACGGACTTGCCTCCCACACGTCGCAAGTAATACCAGTATTCGCCTGATAGTTAAGGCGTATTGGATCACGGCAGGTGCTATCATCAGCGCCTGCCGTTTTTATTTTGTAATTGGTGTTGTCCATGACTCATCCTGTTCTGAAAGCCGACTCCTCGCTGAGCGATTGGCTGTCCTATCTGGAAACTTTGCATCCCTCGGCCATTGATCTGGGCCTGGGCCGGATTCGCGAGGTTGCCCAACGTCTGAACATCAAACTGGATTCCGTCGTCATTACGGTGGGGGGCACCAACGGCAAAGGCTCGACCTGCGCCATGCTGGAAGCGATTTTGCTGGCGGCGGCCTACAAGGTGGGCGTGTATGCCTCACCGCATCTGGTGCGCTACAACGAGCGCATTCGCTTGAATGGCGAGATGGCCGAGGATGCCCAGATCACGGCCCAGTTTGCCCGTATCAACGAAGCCCGTGGCGATCTGACACTGACTTACTTCGAGTTTTCCACACTGGCCGCCTTGTTGCTGTTCCAGGAGCAGCGGGTTGATGTTGCCGTGCTGGAGGTGGGGCTGGGTGGTCGACTGGATGCCGTCAATATCATTGATGCGGACTGTTCCATCATTACCAGTATTGATATTGATCATGCTGAATACCTGGGCAACACCCGTGAGCAGGTCGCCTGGGAGAAAGCCCATATTTTCCGCGCTGATCGTCCTGCGATCTGTGCGGATCCCGTACCGCCACAGACCATGCTGGATTACGCCCAGGAGATTGGTGCCCAATTGTGGCTGTTTGGCAAAGATTTCAACTATTCGGGCGACCGCCAGCAATGGGCTTATGGTGGTCGTAACCAGCGCCGCGCTGCCTTGGCTTACCCGGCCTTGCGTGGAGCGAACCAACTGCTGAATGCCTCCGCGGCATTGGCTGCCCTGGAGTCGCTGCACCCACGTCTGGCTGTGCCTGCGCAGGCTGTACGCGCTGGTTTGTTGCGTGCCCACATGCCTGGTCGCTTCCAGATTCAACCCGGCCAGCCTTGCGTGATTTTTGACGTGGCCCACAATCCCCATGCCGCAGCTGCCCTGGCACAGAACCTGGACAATATGCCGCCGTACCCCAAGACGATTGCCGTCGTGGGCATGTACAAGGACAAGGATGTGGATGGCGTGATTGCCCGTATGGTTACCCGTATCGATCACTGGATGTGCGCCAGTCTGGAAGGTCCGCGCAGCCTGTCGGGCGAGGAGTTGGCCAATCACGTCCGTTCTGTGCTGGCCAGTGGGGAGATGCCTGATGATGTGCTGGCACCCGAAGCCGAATCCAGTTCGCATCGCCCGGGCGTTCGACCCGTTGCGCGTGCTTCAGTCAGTAAAGCGTCAGCAGTCGTATCCAGTTACAACAGTCCTCAGCTCGCTTACGAGGCGGCATTAAAAGAGGCCAGTGACAATGATAGAATTGTCGTGTTTGGTTCGTTTGCGACAGTAGGGCCGGTACTTGAAGCCGCAAACGACCGTTCTTCTTCCTGAATATCGGTAAGACTGCTTATTTCATAGGTCTAGGGCTCATGGGTTTATTTTCACGTAACGATACTTCCTCATCGTCGGGTCGCCGCGGCAGTGCTTCCAGCGATTCACAATTATCGGAACTGCGTGGACGGGCTCGTCGCCGTCTGATCGGCGCGCTGGCTCTGGTTTTGGCCGTAGTTGTGCTGGTACCCATGCTGACTGCCGACAAAACCCCGCCCGAGCCCGAGCAGTCTCTGGCTTTGGGGCCGATTGGCCAGACAACGGGGCAGGGCACAGTGCAAACCCGTCCTGGCGAGCTGGTGGTGCAAGAGGGCACGCCCGCTCCTGTTATCGAGCAACCTGACGAGCCGCTGGTCGCTGATCCTTCCACCAGTACTGATGGAGGCCTGGCTGTGGTCAATCCCGGTCTGGAAACCGATCCTGCGCATGTGACTACGCCAAGCACCCCAACTGAGCCGCCGCCTGTGACCACCCGTCCAGAGCCGCCCAAGCCGGTTGAAAAACCCAAGCCTGTCGAAAAACCCAAGCCAGCCCCAGCGCCTGCACAAAATGGCCGTACGGATGACGGCTCCTACGCGCTGGCCCTGCTGGAAGGCCGTGTACCGAACAAACCTGCCCCTGCTGCCGCCAAGCCGGCTGCGCAGCAAGGCAACTTCATTTTGCAGATTGTCGCCTATTCCAACCAGAACGATGCCCAGTCGCGTCGTGATCAGCTGGTATCGGCCGGTGTGACCAATGCCTATGTAGAGACGGCACAACGCGGTGGCAAGCCAACCTATCGTTTGCGTGTGGGCCCATTCCCCACTCGTGAAGCAGCACAGGCAGCCCAGGCCCGCTTGCGCTCGCTCGGTTACGAGAACAGTTTTATCTCGGCTAAGTGAGCAGCTTCGACTATATCGTCCTTGGAATTGTGGGTGTGTCAGGCCTTCTGGGCCTGATACGCGGATTGATCAAGGAAGTTCTTTCGCTCAGCGCCTATTTGCTGGCTTTCATGGCCGCAATCTGGTGGGGGCCACGCACATCAGGCTGGATACAAGTCTGGGTAGAAAACGGCTTATTACGTACGGCTTTGGCCTACGGAGCCGTTTTTTTTATGGTCTTGCTGCTGGTGGGCCTGTTGAACATGCTGCTGGCCAGCCTGATCGAGCAAACGGGTTTGACGCCCGCCGATCACGGACTAGGCGGCCTGTTTGGTCTGGCTCGCGGGGTGTTGCTGGTGCTGATTCTGGTCATCCTGGCCGGACATACCGATTTACCTAAAGAACCGTGGTGGGAGCAGGCCAAGCTGGCCGAACCTGCGATCCGCGCGGTGCAGTCGATTAAGGCCATGCTGCCGCCGTCTCTGGCAGAATGGCTGCCTTATTGAGAACACACTAACGGGAACCAATCATGTGTGGAGTTGTAGGGGTTGTTGCGCGCAGCCCTGTAAATCAGTTGATCTATGACAGTTTGCTCTTGCTGCAGCATCGCGGGCAGGATGCAGCGGGGCTGGCGACCTGGCACGACCAGTTCTTCAGCATGCACAAGGCATTTGGCCTGGTGCGGGACGTATTTCGTACCCGCAACATGCGCTCCTTGCCGGGCAACAGCGGGATTGGCCACGTGCGTTACCCCACTGCAGGCTCCAGCCAGAGCGTGGAGGAGGCGCAGCCGTTTTACGTCAATGCCCCCTTTGGTCTGAGCTTTGTGCACAACGGCAATCTGACCAACTGGCGTGAACTGCGTGAAGAGCTGTTCACCATTGACCGTCGCCACATCAACACCAACTCGGACTCCGAGGTTCTGCTGAATGTGTATGCTCACGAGCTGCAACGCGCTGCCACGGGCCCTGAGCTGACTCAGGACGCCGTGTTTGAAGCTGTCGCTGCTGTGCACCGCCGTGCGCGTGGTGCTTATGCGGTAGTCTCGCAAATCGCCAATTTCGGTCTGGTGGCGTTCCGTGACCCGAACGGGATTCGTCCTTTGTGCCTGGGTCGTAATGTGACCCCCAAAGGTGAAGAATGGATGATTGCTTCCGAATCCGTTGCCTTGACCGGTTGCGGCTTCGAGCTGGTGCGTGATGTGGAGCCCGGTGAGGCCATTATTGTGGATCTGGATGGCAATCTGAGCAGCCGCCAGTGCGCTGAAAACCCGCGCCTGAATCCCTGTGTCTTTGAGTACGTGTATTTTGCCCGCCCGGACTCCACGGTGGACGGTGTGTCCGTGTACGACGCCCGTTTGTTGATGGGTGAGTATCTGGCGGAAAACGTTGCCAAGAATCTGCGTCTGGCGGATATCGATGTGGTCATGCCTATTCCTGACTCGGCCCGTCCTTCGGCCATGCAGCTGGCAGCGCATCTGAACCTGAACTATCGCGAAGGCTTCATCAAGAATCGCTACGTGGGTCGCACCTTCATCATGCCGGGTCAGGAAGTGCGCAAGAAGTCCGTACGACAGAAACTGAGCGCTATTCCCATGGAGTTCCGTGGCAAGAATGTGCTTCTGGTAGATGATTCCATTGTGCGTGGTACCACCAGCCGTCAGATCGTGGATATGGCCCGTGCCGCGGGTGCGAACAAGGTGTTCTTTGCTTCGGCAGCGCCACCGGTCCGCTTTCCGAACGTGTACGGCATCGACATGCCTACGGTTTCCGAACTTATCGCTACGGGTCGTGATGTGGATCAGGTTGCCAAGGAGATTGGTGTAGACGGCCTGGTTTACCAGGATCTGCATGATCTGGAGCAATCCCTGCGTGATTTGAACCCGCGCTTTGCCGGTTTTGAGTCCTCCTGCTTTAGCGGTGAGTACGTCACGGGGGACGTGGACGAGGCTTATCTGAATCTGTTGGCAGAAGGCCGCAAGAATGGTCGTGAAGTGCCTGACGTAACGGATTAATAGTTTAGTCTTGTGCTCGATTAAAAAACCCGCTTTTATAGCGGGTTTTTTTTGGGGCTTATGATTTACAAGGGTTTTTGGGTGTTCTGTTTTTAGGTTTTAATTATCAATCTCTTATATAAATTAAAATCATTATTTTTTAATTTTGATGATTTTATAATCTGCTGGTTAATTTCATATTGTTTAATAAGCAGTTTATATTTTTCTTTGCTTCTTTCGATAAATCATGTACCTGAGTGTGCATTCTATCTGGAATCGAAGATGAGAAACCAAAGCAAAGATATGGAGTCTGATCAGGTGTTAGCTAATCCTGAGCCTATTGGGCAGCTTCCTGCCAGTATCCAATCTCATATTGAATTTTCTACTTTGCATCATTTGCTGGAGCAGGCCCTGGGGCAAAACCGAATTATGGGCGCCGTGGTCTTGGTTGCTTATCAAGGCGAATTGATATTACGTTTTAGTGGTGGCTGGGCGAATAAGGAACTGGCCCAAGCCATGCATGAAGATACGGTGTTTAGCTTGGGCTCCTTGAGCAAGACAATCAGCTCCTGGCTGGCCTTGCGTTTGATTGAGCGGAGTGGCACAAAAAAGCCCTGCTTAAAAGCAGGGCTTCATGGCTGTAGTGGGTGCCCAGGCGCTTAGACCCCTCGTCGCTTGAACAGCGTCAGCAATAAACCCAGGCCCAGGATCACAAACAGTGCCAGGCTCCAGTAAGCGTATTCAATCCCCAGCAAAGGTTGGCGTGCATCCATGCAGGAGGCATAAATACCAAACAGCCAAGGCAAGCCGCTTTCCAGGCCGGATTGGGTAATGAAGCGATCGGCAAAGGTCTGGTCGCAGCTGAACAAGTGCTGCGCGACCGATACCTGATACCAGGCAGCCAGAATACCGCCTACGGCTGTGGCCAAGCCCAGCAGGCTGGCTACGGTAGAACTGCGCTGATGGCCTAGTTGACGCAGCACGCCAGCGACCAGGCTGAACACGCCCAGCACAATGAAAATCAGGCGTTGCAGGACGCACCAGGCGCACGGTGGGATGCTGAAAACATGCTGGGAAAGTAGCGCAATGCCTACGCCGGAAAAGGCGAGCAGAGCGATCAGATAGTAGGGTGCAGCGGACTGGCGGGAGGATGCGGCCATGGTATCAAGAAGAACTTAAAGAATGGAAGGTAGATGCTTCGTGCAGCAAACCCAGGAAAAGTTCATGGAAACCGGCCCAGGTAATCTGCACGCCCAGGCATAAAAGAATAAAGGCGGACAGGCGCATTACGACAGCGGTGCCATTTTTGCCCAGCTTGTATAGAAATTGGGATGCAAAACGTAAGGCCAGAAACACAATAAAACTGGCCGCCGCAATAGCGGGCAGTGCGCCAGCCAGCTTGCTCATGGTGCCGGTGACCGAATTGTCATGCAAGGTCGCCCCCACCGTCAGCGCGGCGGACAAGGAGCCGGGGCCGCAGAGCATGGGGAAGGTCAGGGGATAGAAGGCTTTGGAGCGAATCTGTTCCCAGGAGTAGGACTCGGCCATGTTCTGGGCGTGCGCCGCATCAAAGTCCGAGGCGTTGATCAATCGCCAGGCCGTGCCTATGACCAGCAAGCCCCCGCCAATACGAATGATGGGCAGGGAAATGCCAAAGAAATTCAGCACGATATTGCCCGCCACCATGGCAATGGCCAGCATGATGAAAATATTGATGGCGACTTTCTTGGCCAGGCGGGCACGATCGGGCACGCTGGCGCCTTCGGTCAGGGTCAGGAAGATAGGAGCGGCCGCAGGCGGGTTCAGCATCGGCAAGAGTGTTGCCAACGCAAACAGGAAGCTGCGGCTGACATCCGCAAAGACAGAGGAGATTTCCATTAAGACGGGGTGGCTTGTTGAGAGAGGGCTAAACGTACATCGCGCTCCAGGCGCAATTGATTACGGTTTTGTTCCAGCGCGGCACCACTCAGGATGAAGACGTCTTCCACGCGGTCACCTAAGGTCATGACTTTGGCTGAGCGCAGTCGCACGTCGTGGTGCTCGAATACTTGGGCGAGACTGTACAACAAACCGCGCCGGTCTGTGGCACTTAGCGTCAAAATCCAGTCCTGCCCCTGCTCATCCTGGCGCAGATCCACGGTGGGCTGAATGGGAAAGACACGGGCCCGGCGCGAGCGTATGTCGCGATAGTGATCGTGAGGGTGCTCGTTGGGGAGCCAATCCTGCTGTAGTGCCTGGCACAGCTCGGTTTCGATCAGCAAGGGATCACGCCGCAGGGCGTGATCGTAGGTGGGCAGCATCACGACAAAGCTGTCCAGTGCCCATCCATGGCGGGTGGTGTAAATGCGTGCGTCCTGGATGCTGACGGCCTGGCTGTCAAAGTAACGACAGATGCGCAAGAATAGACGGCTGGCGTCCTTGGTGTAGACCAGCACTTGCAGCGCATCGGTTTGTCCGGCGGGACGTATGCGCACCACCGGTGTCAGGCTGTGAGACTGGTGATACAGCTGAATGGTGTGCCAGGCAATTTCGCTGGCGTCGTGACGCAGAAAATAGGGCTTGTCCAGCCATTGCCAAAAGTCTTCACGCGCATCGTCCAGCAGGCCGGCCAGGCGTATTTCACCGGCGGCGTCACGCTTGCGCTGATCCAGCACGGAGACACCGTCCTTGGCTTCGCGTCCTAGCGCTGCCAAGGTCAGGTTGTACAGGTCTTCCAGCAGCTTGCCTTTCCAGGAGTTCCACACGGTCGGGCTGGTGGCGCGTATATCGGCGACGGTCAGCAGGTACAGGGCCGTCAGGCGGCGTTCCGTGCCTACGGTTTGCAGGAACTGGAAAATCACATTCGGGTCGCTCAAATCGCGTTTCTGGGCGACTTGCGACATGCTTAGGTGCTCCCGGACCAGAAATACCACCAGTTCCGCGTCCACAGGAATCAGGCCGTGGTCCTGGCAAAACGCCAGGGCGTCCTGTGCGCCCAGCTCAGAGTGATTGCCGCCGCGTCCCTTGGCAATGTCGTGAAAGAGGGCAGCGATATACAGCAGCCAATGGCGATCAAAACCGCTCATCAGCTGATTGGCCATGGACAACTCTTCGCTGTGCTCGGCCATGGTGAAGCGGCGTAGGTTGCGTATGACTTTCAGCGTGTGCTCGTCCACGGTGTAGGCGTGGAACAGGTCGTGCTGCATCTGCCCAACGACGCGTCGAAAGACTGGCAGATAGCGTGGAAGCAGGTTCAGCAGATTCATCAGCCGCAAGGTATGCACGATACCTTTGTTCTGCTGCAGGATTTCCAGAAACAGACGTCGATTCCGCGGTTCGGCCCGGAACTTGGCATCAATCAGGCGGCGGGCGTGCCACAAGGCGCGCAGGGTGTCGGCCTTCAGACCGCGCAGATTGGGCTGTTGCTGCAAATGCAGCATGGCCACAAAAATTAGGGAAGGGTCTTGCTCGAAGCCATCCGGCTGACGTAGCTCCAGCTGCCCATGGTGAATCTGGAAGTGGCTGTCCAGAATCAACGGGTCCTGATCGGTTTGCGGAAACAGGTGTTCCTCGATGCTGCGCATCAGGATCAGATTCAGCTGGCTGACAATCTTGGCGGCCCAGTAGTAGCGCTGCATCAGCAATTCGCTGGCGCGGCGGGTGGCCGTGGGTTGAAAGCCGTAAATTTCCGCCAGACGCGGTTGCAGGTCAAAGAGTAGTCTGTCTTCGGCGCGGCCGGTCAGCAGGTGCAGTTCGATGCGCAGACGCTTGAAGGCTTCTTCCACGCGCTGCAGGGCTGTCAGTTCGGATTCGGTTAACAGCTCGGATTGAGCAACGTCCACCCAGGTGCGTCCCAAACCGGCTGCCCGTGCCATCCAGAGCAGTACTTGCAAGTCGCGCAAGGCGCCGGGGGACTCTTTGCAGTTGGGTTCCAGGGAATAGGGGGTGTCTTGCAGATGTGCATGACGCTGCTGCTGTTCGGCTTGCTTGGCCAAAAAGAAAGCTTGCGGGTCCATCTGACTTTGCAACTGCTGTTGGGCATGGCGCAGTAGCAGTTTGGAGCCCGCCAGCCAACGGCTTTCCAGCAAGGCGGTTTCGGTGGTGATGTCCTGACTGGCTTGCTCCAGGCATTGGGCTGGTGTGGCCACATTGTGGCTGGGGGCCAGGCCGATATCCCACAAGGCAGCAACCAGTGTCTGAATTCGGTCTATGTCCTCTGCATTCGGTTCACGCTGCAGCAGAATCAGCAGATCTACATCCGAGTGTGGATACAGCTCCCCGCGACCATACCCTCCCAGGGCCGCCAGGCTGGCTTGGCGGGGCAGGGGGTAACGGTCCAGAAGTTCGCGCAGGCCTTGATCACAAATCTGGCACAGGCTTTTGAGCAGGCGATCACAATGCAGGTCTTGCCTGAAGCGCTCGTAGGCCCGAGCCCGGCGGCAAGCAATTCTGTCGCGAAGCTGGGCCAGGAAGGACATGGTTCAGCCCTTGTTGATAATGGCTGGAGGGGCTGGCATGCCGGGCGAGACGGTCAGCACTTCATAGCCGGTATCGGTGACCAGTACCGCATGCTCCCACTGGGCCGACAGGCTGTGGTCGCGAGTCACCACGGTCCATTGGTCTGCCAGGGTGCGCAGTTCGCGACGACCGGCGTTGATCATGGGCTCGATGGTGAAAATCATGCCGGGTTCCAGTTTTACGCCGGTGCCGGGTTTGCCGTAGTGCAGCACTTGCGGGTCCTGGTGAAATTTCTGGCCCACACCGTGGCCGCAGTATTCGCGCACAACGGAAAAACCTTGTTTTTCAGCGTGTTGCTGGATGGCGTGGCCGACATCACCCAGGGTGGCGCCGGGTTTGACTTGGTCAATGCCCAACCACATGCATTCGTAGGTGGTTTCAGTCAGGCGGCGGGCCAGGATGCTGGGCTCGCCCACGTAGTACATACGGCTGGTGTCGCCAAACCAGCCGTCTTGAATAATGGTGACGTCCATATTCAGAATGTCGCCATTTTTCAACACTTTATCGCCGGGAATGCCGTGACAGATAACGTGGTTGACGGAGGTGCAAATGGAGCCTGGAAAGGGTGGGTAGCCAGGGGGCGCGTAGCCCACGGTGGCGGATTTGACCCCCAGCTCATTGATGCGCTCCATGCACAGGCGATCCAGTTCGCCGGTTGTGACACCTGCTTTGACAAAGGGAGTCAGGTAATCAAGGATGGATGCCGCCGTCTGGCAAGCGGCACGCATTTTTTCGAGATCAGTGGGGTCTGTGACGAGAATACTCATAGCAACTTGAACAGGTCTATTGAAAAATAGTAGAATTATAGGCTTTTGTGAATTTTGCAGTTACGCACAGTCCCGTTTGGGGCGATCTGGCGGCTGTCCCAGCAAGGCGGTGTCAGGCAGCGCAAGACGCTGTTTACCGCATTAAATCTAGGTTCTCCTGGTTTGACCGGCTTTTCTCAGGCCTTCTGAATCTTCAGAACGGATGAGTCAAGCAAGGGGTCAGGACAGTCTGCTCCAAGATTGAAAAATACGTCTCAGGGCGCTGCGAGCCAGCAAAAACACGCAAAATTCACAACGAATACAGGGTCAGCACGATCACAAGCGTTGCAAAAGCAACATGGGCAACAGCCCGGTTCTTGTTCGACAGTTGCTGACCAGGCAATCCTCTAGGATACACCTGCGAACAGTACGCTGTATGCAGGCGGTAGACAGAAAAGTTTCAGGCCCGGGCCCGAACGGCAGATATCCAGTCTGCCCACAGGCACGAGTCCGTTGCAGTGCAGGCGTTCGCTCATGTTGGGCAACGTTTTTATGTTTTTAGTTGTAAATCGCGTGACTGTCCGTCTCGGGGTGTCTGGAATGCAGCACAGGCTGCGGCCCTTACCGGATACCGGGCAGTTACAAGACCAAACCCTTGGAGAACTTTATGTCTTTAATGCGTGAAATGCTGGAAGCTGGTGTGCACTTTGGCCACCAAACCCGTTACTGGAACCCCAAGATGGCTCCGTTCATCTTCGGTCAGCGTAACAACATCCACATCATCAACCTGGAAAAAACGGTTGTTCAGTACGAAGAAGCAACCAAATTCGTGCGTCAACTGGCTGCTCGTGGCGGCAACGTGCTGTTCGTAGGCACCAAGCGTGCTGCTCGCGAACTGGTGGCTGCTGAGGCCGAGCGTTGCGGTATGCCTTACGTTGACAGCCGCTGGCTGGGTGGCATGATGACCAACTTCAAAACGGTCAAGACTTCCATCAAGCGTCTGAAAGAAATGGAAGGTCAGATGGCTGAAGGTCGTCTGGAAACCATGAGCAAGAAAGAAGCCTTGATGTTCGAACGCGAACTGGAAAAGCTGAACAAGGCCATCGGCGGTATCAAGGACATGAACAACCTGCCTGACGCCCTGTTCGTGATCGACGTCGGCTACCACAAGATTGCTGTGGCCGAAGCCCGCACTCTGGGTATCCCTGTTGTGGCCGTGGTTGATACCAACCACTCGCCAGAAGGTCTGGATTACGTGATTCCTGGTAACGATGACTCGGCCAAGGCTATCGCTCTGTACGCCCGTGGCATGGCTGACGCCGTGCTGGCTGGCCGCGAACAGAACCTGAACGGTCTGGTTGAAGAAATCGCCGCTGACGAAGAATTCGTCGAAGTTCAGGCTGACGCCCAGGAGTAACAGGCTCACCGCTGTCTGCCAGACACCATCAGTTGTCATGGCAGACAGCTACAGTGACCTTTCGTATCGCCCCGGCTTGCCGGGGCATGTTCTACAGAATTGGAGAAAACCGTGGCTCAAATCACCGCATCGATGGTTAAAGAATTGCGCGAGAAAACCGACGCGCCCATGATGGAATGCAAAAAAGCACTGACCGAAGCCGACGGCGATATGGCACGTGCTGAAGAAATCTTGCGCGTGAAGCTGGGCAGCAAGGCTAGCAAAGCAGCTACCCGCGTTACCGCTGAAGGCCTGGTTTCTGTTTACATCGCTGACGATGCCAAGACCGGCTCCGTAGTTGAAGTTAACTGCGAAACCGACTTTGTTGCCAAGAACGATGACTTCATCGGCTTTATCAACGACGTCGCTCAACTGGTCGCCAAAAACAACCCAGCCGATCTGGCCGCTCTGGCTGAACTGCCACTGGCCGACAGCAATGTCGAGACCGTGCGTGCAGCTCTGGTTGGCAAGATTGGTGAAAACATCTCGATCCGTCGCTTCCAGCGCTACGAAACAGCCGGCCAACTGGCCAGCTACGTTCACGGCGGCAAGATCGGCGTATTGGTTGATTTCGCCGGTGGCGACGAAGAAGTGGGTAAGGATCTGGCCATGCACATCGCTGCGACTCGTCCTAAGGCGATGGACGCTTCGGGTGTTGACGCAGCTGAAATCGAAGCCGAGCGCTCCGTGGCTGCTCAGAAAGCCGCTGAATCCGGCAAGCCTGCTGACATCGTCACCAAAATGGTTGACGGCGCTGTTGCCAAGTTCCTGAAAGAAGTGACTCTGCTGAGCCAGCCTTTCGTCAAGAACGACAAGCAAAGCGTGCAGCAAATGCTGGACGAGAAAAAAGCATCGATCGCTGGCTTTACCCTGTACGTTGTGGGTGAAGGCATTGAAAAGCGTGTTGAAGATTTCGCCGCTGAGGTAGCTGCCGCTGCCGGCCAAGCCTAATCTAGCTTGTTTTTTCAGGGCAGGCACCGTAGTGGCGGTGCCTGCCCTGCTGCTTTACACTCTCTTCTGTCTTCGTCACTTGGAATCCCACCCATGACTACCCCTCATTACAAACGTGTTCTGTTGAAGCTCTCCGGCGAAGCGCTGATGGGCGAGGACTCGTTCGGTATTAATCGCAGCACAATCATTCGCATGACGGAGGAGATCGCCCAGGTTGCCCAGTTGGGGGTACAGCTGGCTATCGTGATTGGCGGGGGCAATATCTTTCGCGGCATCGCTCCAGGTGCCCAGGGCATGGATCGTGCGACAGCCGACTACATGGGCATGATGGCTACCGTCATGAACGCGCTGGCCTTGCAAGATGCCTTGAAGCACCGTGGCCTGGATGCCCGAGTGCAATCTGCCCTGAATATTGAGCAGGTCGTGGAGCCTTACATTCGTCCCAAGGCACTGCGTTACCTGGAAGAAAACAAAGTTGTTATTTTTGCAGCCGGTACGGGTAACCCGTTTTTCACCACCGATACGGCAGCGGCCTTGCGCGGCGCCGAAGTGGGGGCGGAAATCGTACTGAAAGCGACCAAAGTCGACGGCATCTACAGTGCCGATCCCAATAAAGATCCAGGCGCGACTCGATACTCGCGTATCAGCTTTGACGAGGCTATCGTGCGTCGTCTGGAAGTGATGGACGCTACCGCCTTTGCGCTGTGTCGCGACCAGAAACTGCCGATCAAAGTGTTCTCCATCAACAAGCCCGGCGCCCTGACGCGCGCGGTCTCTGGTGAAGATGAAGGCACCCTGGTTCACGTTTAAAGTTATAGGAATTTAGTCCATGAGTCTTTCCGAGATTAAAGCATCGACCGACAGCCGGATGGGTAAGTCCCTCGAGTCTCTCAAGACAGGCCTGGCCAAAATTCGCACTGGCCGTGCTACTGCAGGCTTGCTGGATCACATTCAGGTTGAGTACTACGGCTCCATGGTGCCCGTCAGCCAGGTGGGCAACATCACGGTGGTGGATGCTCGCACGCTGAACGTGCAAGTGTGGGAAAAGCATATGGCTGGCCCGATTGAAAAAGCCATTCGCGACAACGAGCTGGGCCTGAACCCCATCTCGATGGGCGAGAGCATTCGTGTGCCCATGCCCGCCCTGACCGAAGAGCGCCGTCGCGATCTGGCCAAAGTGGTGCGTGGCGAAGGCGAAGATGCCAAGGTTGCCATCCGCAACTTGCGTCGTGACGCCAATGACACGCTCAAAAAGCAGGTCAAGGACAAGGAAATCTCCGAGGACGACGAGCGTCGCGCCCAGGACGAAATCCAGAAGCTGACCGACAAGTATGTGGCCGAAGTCGACAAGCTGATCGCCCAGAAAGAAGCCGAGATCATGACGGTCTAACGGCTTTTGCACAGGTGGCTAGGTGATATCTTTCAGTTCTACCCAAACTATTCCGGAACACGGTCAGGTTCCTGGCCACCTGGCAATTGTCATGGACGGCAATGGACGATGGGCGACCCGTCGTCTGTTGCCCCGCACGGCAGGGCACTTGCGGGGTGTGCAAACCGTCCGGCGCATTGTCGAGGCCTGTGGCGAACTCGGCGTGCGTTATTTGACCCTGTTTGCTTTCAGCTCCGAGAACTGGCGACGTCCTCCCGAAGAGGTCTCCCTGTTGATGGGGCTGTTCGTCAAGATGCTGCAAAAAGAAGTGGCAACACTGAAAAAAAACGGCGTCCGACTCCATGTTATTGGCGAGCTGTCCGCATTTAGCGAAGAACTGCGTGGCTTGATTGCCCAGGCAGAAGAACAAACGCGCGATAACGACACCTTGCATTTGACGATTGCCGCCAATTACGGCGGTCGTTGGGATATTTTGCAAGCGACCCAAAAGGCGCTGGCAGCCAATCCCCATTTGGTCGATCATCCCGAGCAGCTGGATGAGGCCATGTTCAGTCCCTATTTGGCGATGTCTTACGCCCCCGAACCGGATTTGTTCATCCGCACGGGTGGAGAGCGTCGCATTTCCAATTTCTTGATCTGGCAGATGGCCTATACCGAGCTGTACTTTACAGACGCGTACTGGCCGGATTTTGACCGGGCGCAGCTGGAGCAGGCCTTCGAGTGGTATCGTGGGCGCGAGCGGCGCTTTGGGCGCACCAGTGCCCAGGTGCAGGGTAGCCCCGCGCCTTGACGGAGCCTTATCTATGTTGAAACAACGTGTCATCACCGCCCTGATCTTGCTGGTCATTCTGGGTGCGGCCATGCTCGCCCCCGTGCGCTGGCCTTTGCTGGCTATTTTTGTCCTGATGAGTACGCTGGCCTGCTGGGAATGGGAACGTCTGAGCCTGTCCCAGGAGCAGCAGCGTTGGGCCTGGCCGCTGGCCTTGCTCAATGGCGCCTTGATGCTCTGGCTAAGTGTGTACTGGTATGAAACGGGCCCGCAAGGGCAGGCTGCTGATCTGGTTTACCGCGGTCTGGTGCCCTTGATGGCGGCCTTGTGGATTGTTGGGGCGACAGGACTGGTGCTGCAGGGTCAGGCCACACAGCGTGCGCAAGGCGTCTTGCTTAGCGTGATGGGTGTGCTCGCTCCTTTGGTCGCCTGGGCCAGCCTGTATCTGTTCCTGCATACACAGGGCATTGTTTACGTGCTCTCCTTGCTGGTCCTGATCTGGGTGGCAGACATCGCTGCTTACTTCGCTGGACGTGCCTTCGGTAAAGCCAAACTGGCCCCGCGTGTCAGCCCGGGCAAGACCTGGGCCGGAGCGGTCGGTGGTATGGTTGCCGCTGCTGCATGGATGCTGATCAGCGCAAATTGGGCCGGCAGTTTCGGCGCCGATGTGCTGCAGCGCTGGGGGTGGGTGGCCACGGCTGCTTTGGGTGTTGCGCTGGCGGCTCTTTCTATCGTCGGTGATTTGTTTGAGTCCCTGCTCAAGCGCCGTGCCGCTGTTAAAGATTCCAGTCAATTATTGCCCGGCCATGGTGGGGTGTACGACCGTATCGACGCCTTGCTGCCGGTTGCTCCCGTGGCCTTGCTGCTAAGTGGGGCGTGGCTCTTTTAGTCCTGCGTGGATTTGAAGTGTTTGCGTCAAGGAAGAACTCATGAGTTTCCAGCATGTATGTGTGTTAGGAGCCACTGGCTCTATTGGTATCAGCACACTGGATGTGATTGCTCGCCATCCTGATCGGATGGCGGTTTATGCCGTGAGCGGCCACACTCGTATGGAGCTGCTGGCCGAGCAGGCGCGTGACAGTGCAGCCCGCGTTGTTCTTGTGCCGGATGAAGCTGCACGTAGCCGTTTTCTGGCGGCGTGGCAGGGCGGTACAGTGCCAGAGATTCGGGTAGGCGCACAGGCGCTGGCCGATACGGCTGCGGATCCGCAAGTTACCACTGTCATGGCAGCGATTATTGGTGCAGCAGGTTTGCCTTCGGCTTTGGCCGCCGCTCGTGCGGGCAAGCGTGTATTGCTGGCCAATAAAGAAGCACTGGTCGCCGCGGGCCGTATCTTCATGCAGGCCGTTCAAGAGGGCGCGGCGCAATTGATGCCTATCGACTCCGAACACAGCGCCATCTACCAGTGTTTGGCCGGTGAGCTGCCTCCGGAGCCCGGCAAGCCTGTGGCTGCTCTGCGCCGTCTGTTGGTCACGGCTTCCGGTGGACCTTTCCGCTCGCGCAGCTTGTCCGAACTGGAAGGCGTGACGCCCGAGCAAGCCTGCGCACATCCTAACTGGAGCATGGGCCGCAAGATTTCGGTGGACTCGGCCACCATGCTGAATAAAGGCTTGGAAGTCATTGAGGCACACTGGTTGTTCTCTGTGCCGGTTGATCAGATTGATGTGGTAGTGCATCCGCAAAGCGTGATTCACTCCATGGTCGAGTACATAGACGGTTCGGTCATGGCTCAATTGGGGCAGCCCGACATGCGTACGGCGATTGCCTACGGTCTGGGCTTTCCGGAGCGTCTGTATAGCGGCGTGGGCTTGCTGGATCTGGCCACCATGGGGCGCCTGGATTTTGAGCAGCCCGATTTTCTGCGTTTCCCCTGTCTGCGACTGGCCTACGATGCCTTGCGCAGCAGTCAGGCCGCTTGCGTGACCTTGAATGCGGCCAATGAAATCGCCGTGGACCGCTTCCTGGAACGGCAGATTGGCTATACTCAGATCCCGGCGGTGATTGAGCATTGTCTGGACAAGCTCAATGGCCGTGCCAGCCAGGCTTTGGAGGCCCTGGACGGGGTTCTGGAGCTGGATAGCGAAACCCGTTCGCTGGCGCTGGACTACTGCCGCGTTTCCGCACGCATTTAACAGGAATTAACATGCTCTTCACCGTTCTGGCTTTCTTGGTAGCCTTGGGCGTGCTGGTGACCTTCCACGAGCTGGGCCACTACTGGGTGGCTCGTCGTTGCGGGGTGCGTGTAGAGCGTTTTTCCATCGGTTTTGGCAAGGTGCTGTACCGTCGTTTTGACAAGAACGGCACTGAATGGGCTGTCTCGGCCTTGCCCCTGGGCGGCTACGTCGCCATGCAAAATGATCCGCCTGCTCATGCCACACAGGCGCAGATCGACGAATCCTTCAATCACAAACCCCTGCGACAGCGTGCCGCGATCGTGCTGGCTGGCCCCATGGCCAACCTGATTCTGGCCGTGGTGATCTATGCCTTTGTGGGCTTGCTGGGGACTCAAGAGCCCGTAGCGCAAATCGGCCCCGTGCCGGAAGGCACGCCAGCCGCTCAGGCTGGCTTCCAGGCCGGAGACCGTCTGCTTTCTGTGGATGGCAAGCCGGTTGACTCCTGGTTGCAGGCGCGCTGGGCCTTTATGGATGCCTTGTCGTCGGGCGGTGAGCTGGAAGTGGGGGTCAAGAACCAGCTGGGACAGGAACAAAATCGTTACCTGACATTACCGGCGGGCGAGATTTTGCCGGACGGACAGGACTTGATGGCCAAGGCTGGACTGGTACTGCGTCCGGCGCGGTCCATCGTCCAGGAAGTGTTCAAGGATAGCGCAGCGGAACAAGCGGGCCTGCAAGAGGATGACCTGATTATCCGGCTGGATGATTTGGTCGAGCCTGGAATCACGGCCTTCGTTCAAAAGGTGCAACAATCTGCGGGCAAGACACTGGAGCTGGAGGTGCTGCGAGAAGGCGAAATTCAACGCCTGCTGCTCACTCCCGAAGGCGATGCCAATGCACAAGGGCGGATTGGCGCAAAAGTGGCCATGGATATGCCCATGACGCTGGTGCGTTATGGGCCGGTCGAGAGCGTGGAACGCGGATTTACCCGTACCGGGGAGACCTTCTGGTTCTCTTTGAAGATGATCGGGCGCATGATTACGGGGGAAGTCTCTGTACGTAATGTCAGCGGGCCGGTTACTATTGCGGATTATGCGGGCCAGACAGCACGTATCGGCTTTATCGCCTACCTGAATTTCCTGGCCCTGATCAGTATTAGCATTGGTTTACTGAATTTATTACCCGTACCTATGCTGGACGGGGGGCATCTACTGTACTATGCCATCGAAGCTGTGCGCGGCAAGCCCGCTTCGGAGCGCATGATGCTTGTCGGCCAGCGCCTGGGCCTGGCGTTGTTGGCCGTGCTGATGAGTATTGCTTTTTTTAATGACATCACCCGCCTTTTCAGTTGAGGGCGGGTGGCATACAATTTCCAACCATTTGACCGACCAAGGATTGTCCAGGATGTCGTTTAGCCGGAAACCTACTTTTGCGTTGCGTGTTCTGCCCGTATTGGTGGCAAGTCTGCTTGCTCCCGCCCTGGCGAATGCATTTGCACCGTTTGTCGTGCGCGATATTCAAGTCAACGGCATCCAGCGGGTCGATCCCGGCGCCGTGTTCTCGTCTTTGCCTGTCAAGGTCGGTGAGTCCTTCTCGGAAGAACAGGCTGCAGATGCGATTCAGCGCCTGTACGCCACCGGCTTTTTCAGCGACGTGCAAATTGACACCAGCACCAACGTGCTGATCGTCAATGTCAAAGAGCGCCCGACCATCGCCTCCGTATCCTTTAATGGCATGCGCGAGTTCGACTCCAAGAATATTATCAACTCCCTGGCCCAGGTAGGCTTTGGAGAAGGCCGGGTTTTTGATCGTTCCATGCTGGAACGGGCGGAATTCGAGCTGAAACAGCAGTACTTGTCCAAGGGCAAGTACGGTGTGGAAATCACGCCTATCATCACGCCTTTGCCACGTAACCGCGTCGGTGTCAGCTTTGACATCTTTGAAGGCGGTCTGGCCAAGATCAAGGAAATCCGCATCGTTGGTACGGAAGCTGTCTCGCAAGGCGACTTGCTCGATCAGATGGAGCTGACGACCTCGGGCATGATGACCTGGTACACCGGCACCGATAAATACTCCCGCGAAAAACTGGAAGGCGATATGGAGCGTATCCGCTCCTACTACCTGAACCGTGGCTTCCTGGAGTACTCGGCCGAAGCGCCTCAGGTCTCGATTTCGCCAGACCGTAAAGATATTTTCATTACCCTGACCATTCACGAAGGCCAGCCCTACACGCTGAGCAGTGTGAAATTGGCCGGTGATCTGCTGGGTCTGGAAGACAAGATTCAGCCTTTGGTCCAGCAGAAAGAAGGCGAGGTGTTTTCCTCGGACAAGACCAGCGGTACCGTAAAAGCGATTACGGAATACCTGGGCGGCCTGGGTTACGCATTTGCCAATGCCAACCCCAACCCTGTGCTGGACCGTGAAAATCACACGGCTGATCTGACCTTCTACGTGGATCCCGGTCGTCGTGTCTACGTGCGTCGTATTGAAATTGGCGGCAACGTTCGTACCCGTGACGAAGTGGTGCGTCGTGAAATGCGTCAGCAGGAAGCCGCCTGGTACGACTCGGACGCGATCAAGTTCTCGCGTGACCGTGTGGACCGTCTGGGCTACTTCAACGAAGTGGACGTGAACACCAAGCCCGTTCCCGGTTCGCCTGACCAGGTAGACGTGAACGTAGAAGTGAAAGAGAAACCGACTGGCCTGGTCAACCTGGGTATTGGTTACGGCTCCACCGACAAGCTGATGCTGTCGGCCGGTATCAGCCAGGACAATATCTTCGGTAGCGGCAACAGCCTGTCCTTGCAGGTCAATACCAGTAAAGTGAACCGTGCGGCGGTGATCAGCCACACCAATCCTTTCTGGACAGGTGACGGCATCAGCAAGACCACCTCGATTTACTACCGTCGTACCACGCCTTACCAGTCCAATGATGGTTGGGGTGATTACCAGAACACCGCCATCGGTGCTGGCCTGAACTTCGGTGTGCCTATTTCCGAGTACGACCGTGTGTTCATGGGCGTGAACTTCGAGCACAACAAGCTCTCGCGCCTGAGCCCGCAGTACACACCACGTGCCTACCAGGACTACGTGAACGAGTATGGCGAAGGCACCAACACCTTTATTTTCAACCTGGGTTGGTCCAAAGATACCCGTGACAGCGCAATTGCTCCGAACAAGGGCAGCCTGACCAGCCTGTCGGCGGATATGGGTACGATGGACCTGCGCTACTACATGCTGCGCGCCAGCCACCAGCACTACATTCCTTTGGGTCGTGCCTACACGCTGGCTCTGAACGGGGCGATTGACTACGGTCGCAGCATCGGTGGCAAGAGCTTCCCGGTTATCAAGAACGTCTATGCCGGTGGTATCGGTTCGGTACGTGGCTACGAAGGGGCGTCCTTGGGTGGTCGCGATACCTTGACGGGCGACTACCTGGGTGGTTCGCGTCGAATGATCGCCAACGCCCAACTGTACCTGCCATTCCCCGGTGCCTCACGTGACCGTACGTTGCGTTGGTTCGTCTTTGCCGATGCCGGTAAAGTGGACAACACCAGCGGTGGTTGCCCAATGGGTCGTCCTGACCGTCTGTCGGAAGATCCATGCGGTTGGAAGTACGCTGCAGGTCTGGGCTTGTCGTGGGAATCCCCACTCGGTCCTTTGCAGCTGTCCTACGGTCGCGCCTTGCGCGCCAAGGAAGGCGACGATAAACAAGCCTTCCAGTTCCAGATTGGTACCGCTTTCTGATGTTCGTGTTTAGTGGCACAATTGCACTATTCTGCAGCCTAATTAGCAAGGTAGATTTTTCATGAAGTCAAACATCGCATTAAAACTTACAAACATCGCCCGCAGCTTGTCGCGTGGCAATAAAGCGCTCGTTCTGGCTGCCGCGCTGGGTGTCGGCGCCATGACCGCTGCTCCTGTTGTTCAGGCCCAGACCAAAATTGGTTTTGTCAGCACAGAGCGCATCTTGCGTGATTCCAAGCCCGCCAAAGCTGCCCAGACCAAAATCGAAGCAGAATTCAAGCGTCGTGACGAAGAGCTGGAGCGCATGGCCAACAACCTGCGTTCGCAAGCTCAGAAGTTCGACAAGGACGCCCCGGTGCTGTCCGAGTCCGACCGTGTGAAGCGTCAGCGTCAGCTGGCTGATCTGGACTCTGACCTGCAGCGCAAGCGTCGCGAGTTCCAGGAAGACTTTAACCGTCGCCGCAACGAAGAGTTCTCGGCCATTGTTGAGCAGGCTGATGCCGCCATCAAGCGTATTGCTGATTCCCAAGGCTACGACCTGATCATTCAGGACGCCGTCACTGTCAGCCCACGTGTGGACATCACCGAGGAAGTTCTGAAAGCACTGGGCGGTTGATGCACTATGCCGGTATTGCTGAACGTTGATCAGGCTGTACAGCTGTCTGAACTTATAGACGCCATCAACAAGACCGGACTGGATTGCAAGCTGCCAGAAGGCATTAAAGAGCCTACGCCCCGGATTCGGGGCCTAGGCTCTTTGCTTTCTGCGGGCCCGGAGGAAATCAGCTTTCTGTCCAATCCCAAGATGCAGGATCTGCTGGAGCAGACTTCTGCCGCGGTGGTGATTCTGACGCCGCAGGTCTATGAAGGTCTGGGCTTTACACCCTCCTTTATCCCGGTGTTGTGCTCACAACCTTATCTGATGTATGCGCTGCTGGCGCAGCGTTTTGATCAGGTACGCATGGCGGATTTGCCCAAGGGCATTCATCCCACTGCGGTGATTGATCCCAGTGCGCAGGTGGGTGAGGGTGTCTCGGTCGGGCCATTCTGTGTGGTCGAGGCCGACGTCAAGATTGGACGCGGCTCTCGTTTGGGCGCGCATTGCGTGATCGGCGCCGGTTCTACCTTGGGGCAGGACTGTTTGCTGCATGCGCGTGTCACTTTGTACCATCAGGTGCATATAGGTGCTCGTGCCATTTTGCATTCGGGTGTGGTGCTGGGCGCTGATGGTTTTGGTTTCGCGCCGGACCCGGTCAAAGGGAAGGGAGCCTGGGCCAAGATTGCGCAGATCGGTCATGTACGTATTGGTGACGACGTTGAGATCGGTGCCAATACCACGGTGGACCGTGGCGCACTGGATGACACGGTATTGGCCAACGGCGTCAAGCTGGACAATCAGATCATGATCGGGCACAACGTGCAGGTCGGCGAACATACGGCCATGGCGGCGTGTGTGGGGGTGGCCGGCTCTACCCAGATTGGGGCGCGTTGTACGATTGCCGGGGCAGCGATGCTCTCGGGCCACCTGGTCTTGGGTGACGATGTACACGTCTCTGGCGGTACGGCTGTCACCTCCAATATCAGTCAGCCTGGACGTTACACTGGGGTTTATCCCTTTGCTGGACACCAGGACTGGCAGAAAAATGCTGCCGTATTGGGGCAATTGAGCGGTTTGCGCCGCCGCCTGCGTTCTTTGGAACGACAGCAGGCGGATGGGGCAAATGAATCATCTGAACATATCAATAAACAAAAATAAGCAGGACAGGACATGGAACTCGACATTCGACAAATTATGGATCGCCTCCCTCATCGTTACCCGATGTTGCTGGTCGATCGCGTCTTGGAACTGGTGCCCGGCAAGAGCATCGTCGCCATTAAAAACGTGTCGATGAATGAACCCTTTTTTACGGGCCACTTTCCGCACATGCCGGTTATGCCTGGGGTCTTGATCATTGAAGCCATGGCTCAGGCAGCCGCACTGTTCTCTTTTACCGATCCCGAGGATCCGTACGCCAAAGTGGACAACAAGCTGGCCTATTACCTGGTCGGTGTGGATGGCGCGCGTTTCCGCAAGCCCGTGATGCCAGGCGATCAGTTGCGCCTGGAAGTGACGGCTGACCGTATCAGCCGCGCTTTGTGCAAGTACACAGGCCGCGCCCTGGTCGATGGCCAAGTGGTAGCCGAAGCCAAAATTATGTGTGCTATCCGTCAATTGGAAGAATAGTTTATGCGTATTCATGAAACGGCCATCATCGAAGCAGGCGCTCAGCTTGCAGATGATGTCGAGGTCGGGCCCTACAGCATCATTGGGCCCAATGTCACGATAGGGGCGGGCACCAAAGTGGGCCCTCACTGCGTGATAGATGGCGTGACCACGATTGGTCGCAACAACCATTTCTACCGTTTCTGCTCCATCGGCGGCATGCCGCAGGACAAGAAGTACGCTGGTGAACCGACTCGCCTGGAAATCGGCGATGGCAATATGGTTCGTGAATACGTCACCATCAATACCGGTACGGTGCAGGATGTGGGCGTGACCCGTGTGGGCAATGACAACTGGATCATGGCCTACACCCACATTGCTCATGATTGCCAGATCGGCAATCACACGATTATCGCCAACAGCGTCCAGCTGGGCGGCCACGTGCATATTGGCGACTGGGCCATTCTGGGCGGTTTGACTGCTGTGCATCAATTCGGTCGTATCGGTGCACACAGCATGATTGGTGGTACCAGCTCGGTGCGTCAGGATATTCCTCCTTACGTGATCGGCGCAGGTGATCCTTTCCGTCCTGTCGGTGTGAATAGCGAAGGCCTGGGCCGTCGCAACTTCTCGGCTGAAGCGATCTCGGCCGTGAAGGAAAGCTACAAGCTGCTGTATCGTCGCAAGCTGACGGTGGAGCAGGCGGTAGAGCAGATGCAAGCCTTGCAGGAAACGCAGCCTGAGTGCCGTGCGGCCGTACAGGTCATGATCGACTTTCTGAACGACTCCAGCCGGGGTATTTGCCGACCATGAGCAGCGCCTCCAGCCCATTAGCGGCACGTTCAGACGGGTCGGGGCAAACAGGGGCCAAGCGGGATCTGCGTATAGGAATGGTAGCGGGTGAGCCGTCTGGCGATTTGCTGGCGGCTCGTATCATTCAAGGGCTGCGCCAGGGTAATCCTGGCGTGCAGGTAGAAGGCATAGGCGGCCCCGAGATGGCTGCCCAGCAGTTTCACCAATACTATCCCATGGACACTTTGACGGTATTTGGTTACGTCGAGGCGCTCAAACGTATTCCGGGGCTGGTTTCCACTTATTTGGGCATGCGCAATCAGTGGTTGCGCCAGCGTCCGGATGTGTTTGTGGGTATTGACGCCCCGGACTTCAATTTACGCCTGGAGCATCGTTTGCGTCAGGCCGGTGTGCCGACGGTGCACTTTGTGGGGCCCTCGATCTGGGCCTGGCGCTATGAGCGTATCCACAAGATCCGCGAAGCGGTTTCCCATATGCTGGTGCTGTTTCCTTTCGAGACCGAGATCTACGAAAAGGAAGGCATTCCAGTGACCTATGTGGGCCACCCCTTGGCAGCGAATATTCCGGTGCAGCCGGACAAGGTGGATGCGCGCCGTCGCCTGGGTTTGCCCGAGACAGGTCGTGTTCTGGGCGTATTGCCTGGCAGCCGCTCCTCCGAGGTCAAGATGCTGTCACCGCGCTTTTTGCAGGCCGTACAGATTTTGCAGGACCAGGATCCGGATCTGACGATTCTGGTGCCTATGGTGAACCCCAAGCGCCGTCAGGAGTTTGAGGAAGCGCTGGCTCAGCATCCCATCCGCAATTTGCACATTATTGATGCCAATACGGCCGGTATTCGTCAGCCTGATTCGGAAGGCGTGGTCCGCCCACCCGCCTGGACGGTGATGGAAGCCAGTGACGCTGTGCTGGTGGCCAGTGGTACCGCCAGTCTGGAAACCGCCTTGTACAAGCGGCCTATGGTTATTTCGTATGTGCTCAGCCCCATGATGGAGCGCATCATACGGTGGAAGTCTGGTCAGGACCGGCCTTATGTGCCTTGGGTGGGTTTGCCCAATGTGCTGGCTCGGGATTTTGTCGTGCCCGAGCTGCTGCAAGAAGATGCCGAGCCCAGGAAACTGGCGCAAGAGTGCTGGAAAGCCTTGAGCGATCAGAGCTATGTGGCGCATATCGAGCAAGTCTTTACCGAGATGCATTTGACCTTGCGTCGGGACACGCCTGCCTTGGCGGCGGAGGTCATTTTGAAGATGGCGCGTGCATGAAGCAGCTGGATTTATTAATCAGTGATGTCTCGGCAGGTTTGGTGGCGGGGCTGGATGAAGCGGGGCGTGGCCCCCTGGCGGGTCCCGTCTTTGCCGCTGCCGTGATTCTGGACCCGAACAATCCCATTGAAGGCCTGAACGACTCCAAGAAGCTGACCGCCAAACGGCGTGAAGCCTTGGCTGTGTTGATCAAGGAAAGGGCTTTGGCCTGGGAAATTGCCAGCGCGACCGTCGCAGAAATTGATGAGATCAATATCTTGCACGCGGCCATGTTGGCGATGCAGCGAGCCTGCAATGGCCTGAGTGTCAAACCCGAACAGGCCTTGGTGGATGGCAATCGGATTCCCACTGGCCTGTGTTGCCCGGCAGAAGCCATCATCAAAGGCGATGCCAGCCATGCTGCCATTGCGGCTGCATCAATTTTGGCGAAAACAGCGCGAGATGCGGTCTGTCTGGAATTGCACCGAGACTATCCCGAATACGGTTTTGACCAGCACAAAGGCTACGGGACGGCCTTTCATCTGGAACGTTTGTCCCAGCACGGGCCTTGCCCCGAGCATCGTCGAAGTTTCGCGCCGGTACGCGCATCTCTAGTTAGGTAAGTTGAAGACAATGAGGCTGATTGAATCCAAAGATAATGCGCTGTTCAAACGAGTGCAGCGCTTGGCTCACGATAAACGCGAGCTGGACGGGGACGATCAGCTGATTTGGTTGGAAGGCATTCATCTGTGCCAGATGTGGCTGGAACGTCGTGGCTTGCCAGAACTGGCTGTTTTCGAGATGGACCGCCATTCGGATGAACTGCTGGAGCTGGCGCGCTTCTTGCCCGGTCATAGCAGCGTCACTTTCAATGCCACTTTGATGAATGCAGTCTCACAGGTCGGCCAGGGGCAGGGCATCGGCTTTATTGTCCGCGTGCCTCGTGGACAGGCTTGGACAGTTCCCACGAAACGGGCCATCTTGCTGGATCAGGTTCAGGATCCCGGCAATGTGGGGACGGTCTTGCGGACCGCAGTGGCAGTGGGTTTGGAAGCGGTGTATCTGACACCGGGCTGTGCCAGCGTCTGGTCGCAAAAAGTGCTGCGTAGTGCACAGGGCGCCCATTTCTCGATTCAAATCCATGAGCAGGTGGATGGTATGGCCTTGCTTGAAAAAGCCGCCTTGCCGGTGCTGGTAACCTCTTTGGGCCCGGATACCCAGGACCTGTACGAATCCAGCCTGCCGGATCAAGGGATTTGGGTTTTTGGCAATGAAGGGCAGGGTGTCAGCCCGGCCTTGCTGGCGAAAGCGAATCAGCGTTTGTTCATCCCTCAGGCTCCTGGCGTGGAGTCCTTGAACGTGGCCATTGCCACCGCACTTTGTCTGTACGAGCAACGTCGTCAGCACAGCCGCTAGTCCCAGTGGTTTGAGGGTGAAGTATCAGGAGAAAGCGACTGGTGTGAGTCATTTCTGTCCTGATGGAACACTTGTCTCCACTTGTAAAATCAAGTAAATCATCTAGTAAGGCGCCTGCTTATCGGTACGCTAGCACTGAGTGCATAGCGCTGCAGACGCTTGTCTGCTAGCGGCTCCGTAAAGGGCCGCCCCTTCTCTTTGTATCGCTCCATCGTTGTATCCGGCTGGATTTCTAATCCTTTTCAGATGAGGTCAACAATGAAACTTAGCGAATACGCGACCTATGATGCCCTGGCTCTGGCTGAGCTGGTCGCCAAGAAACAAATCAGTGTTCAAGAGTTAAGTCAGGTGGGCAAAAAAGCGGTCGATACCCTGAACAGCAAAATCAATGCCGTTGTAGAGAGCTGGGACGGGGAGATCGACCCCCATGCTGATCGGGACTCCGTACTCTACGGCGTCCCGTTTTTGATTAAAGATCTGGCCATCACCATGAAGGGCAAGCGTTACGAGCTGGGCAGCAAGCTGGCGCAAGACATGGTGATGGATGCGGACAGCACCCTGATGAGCCTTTACAAGGAGGCGGGATTGGTCACGCTGGGGCGCACGACCACTTCGGAATTCGCTATCAGTACCACGACGGAGGCGCGCTGCGTAGGCCCTACGCTGAATCCCTGGAACCCTGCTTTTAATGCAGGTGGCTCCACAGGGGGCTCGGCAGCGGCGGTAGCGGCAGGGATGGTGCCCGTGGCCCATGCAACCGATGGCGGCGGCTCCATTCGTGTCCCGGCAGCGGTGAACGGCCTGTTCGGTTTGAAACCGACTCGGGGGCGGGTTTCCAGCGGCCCTCAACAAGATGAGGTGTGGAGCGGTTTGCTGGCCCACCTGGGTGTCAGCCGCAGTGTACGGGACAGCGCCGCCTTGCTGGACGCAATTAGCCGCCCCGGGATCGGGGAGCCGTATTACACGGCAGCGCCACCTCAGACCTTTCTGTCGGCTGTGAAGAAAAACCCAGGCTCTTTGCGTATCGGGCTGATGATGGATCCGCCCAGCGGTGACAAAACCCAGTCCGTCATTGCGGCCAAGGCGATTGATATGGCCGCAGTGCTGGAGTCTTTGGGCCACCGGGTCGAACCCCTGGTGTTTGATTCCGGCGTCAGCTGGGAGGCGTTTGTACACGCCAATGCCCAGTTCTGGAACGTGAACACGGCGGCGTGGATAGACAGCATTGCCGCGCTCACGGGGCGGCCGGTGAACGAGGAATATCTGGAGCAGGCCACGCTGGCGGCCTATGCCTACGGCAAGAAGATAAGCGGGATTGATATTCTGGGGGCGATTGCCGTGCGTAATACGGTCTCGCGAAATCTGGGCGCGTATTTTCAGAAGTACGATGTCTTGATGACGCCGACCGTGCCCACGCTGCCCATGAAGGTGGGGGAGTACAACAAGGTACAGGATCAGGTGGATGGTCTGGGCTGGATTGCCCACGTGTTTAAGCAAGCGCCTTTTGCTGCCTTGGCCAATATCAGTGGTTCGCCGTCCATGTCGGTGCCGGCCGGGCAGGATGTGGCGAATTCCTTACCCATAGGCATGATGTTTACGGCCGCTTATGGCCAGGAATGCCTGTTGTTTGGCTTGGCTGGCCAGTTGGAGCAAGCCTTGCCCTGGAGTGATCAGCACCCGCAGGTTTGGGTGGGCAAGTTGGATTGAGTGCGGGCAAAAGCAGCAGATCTGATACCGTACCAGCGGCCAACAAAAAGGCCTGAGTTCGGTGTGACACCGAGATCAGGCCTTGATGTGGAGGCTGTCCAAATAATCCCTTAGGGGGCGTATCGTCTGGGCCAGGCGTTCAGTCCTTAGTACGAACGGCGGTCCAGACCGACGTCATCCAGAATCTTGGTCGAGATTTCTTCAATGGATTTGGTGGTGGTGGACAGCCAGGGAATGCCTTCCATGCGCATTAAACGTTCTGCTTCAGCCACTTCCATGCGGCACTGCTCGATGGTGGCGTATTTGCTCCCTGGACGGCGTTCATTGCGCACTTCAGACAGACGGTCTGGATGGATGGACAGGCCAAAAATCTTTTTCCGGTAGGGGGCCAGTGTGGCAGGCAGGGTGCCGCGCTGGAAATCTTCGGGAATGATGGGATAGTTGGCGGCCTTGACGGCATACTGCATTGCCAAGTACAAGCTGGTAGGTGTTTTTCCGCAGCGGGAGACACCCACCAGGATCACGTCGGCTTGTTCCAGACCGTTCACGTACTGACCATCGTCGTGCGCCAGGCTGAAGTTGATGGCCTCAATGCGATTGTTGTAGCGCTTGGACATGCCACCGGAGTGCGAACGGCCCACGGAACGGCTGGATTTCACGCCCAGGGCGCGTTCAATGTGTCGTACAAAGGCACCAAACAGGTCCAGGAAGGTGCAGTTGGCCGCGCCAATGATGTGCGCCATCTTGGGGTCAACCAAGGTGCTAAATACCAGAGGCTGCTGGCCTTGTTCCTGGGCGCATTGGTTGATGCGATCAGCGACAGACTGGGCTTTCTCGATCGTATCGATAAAGGGAATCCGGATGGCCTGAAATTCGAATTGAGCGAATTGTGACAGGACGGAGTTGCTGAAAGTTTCGGCGGTAATGCCCGTGCTGTCGGAGACGACAAAGACGGTACGCTCAATAGGAGAAGAAGACATGGAATAAGTCGTGCACAATGCTCGGGAAACGGTACAATTTGCAAGATTACCATTTACCGCTCGAATCGGGGGTATGGAAAGGCAGGTTTGCTTAGGACAGATCACACAGACAGCGCGGCTGGGATCACTGCCTTAAGCAAACACGCTTTTTTTTCTATTCAAGGTGACTTATGTCTTACGTAATTGGTTTCGACAAGCTCCGCATGACGGACGTCGACACAGTGGGCGGTAAAAACGCTTCGCTGGGTGAAATGATCAGCCAACTGGCAGACGCCGGTGTGCGCGTGCCAGGTGGTTTTGCCACAACAGCCGAAGCATTCCGCGTTTTCCTGAAAAACAACGATCTGGACAAGCGCATTCAGCAGCGTCTGGATACGCTGGACGCCGACGACGTTCGTGAACTGGCTGCTGCCGGTGCTGAAATTCGCCAGTGGATCATTGACACGCCGTTCCCGGCCGAGTTTGAAAAAGCCGTACGTGACGCGTTTGCTGAACTGGACGCAGACGGCAAGGGTTCCTTTGCCGTGCGCTCTTCCGCCACCGCTGAAGACTTGCCTGACGCTTCCTTTGCCGGTCAGCAAGAAACCTACCTGAACGTGGTGGGCATTGACGAGGTGCTGAGCAAGATTCACCACGTGTTTGCTTCCCTGTACAACGACCGCGCTATTTCCTACCGCGTGCACAAGGGCTACGCCCACGCTGAAGTGGCTCTGTCCGCGGGTATCCAGCGCATGGTGCGCTCCGACAAGGGCAGCGCTGGTGTGATGTTCACCCTGGACACGGAATCGGGCTTCAAGGACGTGGTCTTTTTGACTTCCTCCTACGGCCTGGGCGAAACCGTGGTTCAAGGTTCGGTCAATCCGGACGAGTTCTACGTGTACAAGCCAACGCTGGCTTCCGGTCACTACCCCATCATCAGCCGCCGTATCGGCTCCAAGCTGATCAAGATGGAATTTGACGAAGGTCGTACTACCGATCACGCTGTGCGCACTGTGGACGTGCCTGTGTCTGAGCGCAACCGTTACTCCCTGAGCGACGAAGAAGTGATCGAACTGGCCCGCTACGCCACCATCATCGAAAAACACTACCAGCGTCCTATGGACATTGAGTGGGGTCGTGACGGTATCGACGGCAAGATCTACATCCTGCAAGCCCGTCCTGAGACGGTTAAGTCCCAGCAAGGCAACAACGATGTGCAAGAGCGCTACCGCCTGAAAGCCACGGGCGAAGTCCTGGTAACAGGCCGCGCCATTGGTCAGAAGATCGGTTCGGGCAAAGTCCGTATCGTGGCTGACGCCTCCGAGATGGATCTGGTCAAACCCGGCGACGTGCTGGTGACCGACATGACGGACCCTAACTGGGAACCCATCATGAAGCTGGCTTCGGCTATTGTCACCAACCGTGGCGGCCGTACCTGCCACGCGGCGATTATTGCTCGCGAACTGGGCATCCCTGCCGTGGTCGGTTGCAACAACGCCACAGACGTGCTGAAAGAAGGCCAGGAAGTGACGGTGTCGTGTGCTGAAGGCGACGAAGGCCGTATTTACGACGGTCTGCTGGAAACCGAGATCGAAGAAGTCAGCTGGGGCCAAATGCCCGAGATCGGCCTGAAAGTCATGATGAACGTGGGTAACCCACAACTGGCTTTTGACTTCTCGCAAATTCCTAACGATGGTGTGGGTCTGGCTCGTCTGGAATTCATCATCAACAACAACATTGCGATTCACCCCAAAGCTGTTCTGGACTACCCCAATGTGGATAGCGACCTGAAAAAGGCGGTGGAATCGGCGGCTCGTGGCTACGCCAGCCCACGTGCATTCTTCGTGGAAAAACTGGCTGAAGGTATTGCGACTCTGGCCGCTTCCTTCTACCCCAAGCCCGTCATCGTGCGTCTGTCGGACTTCAAGTCCAACGAATACCGCAAGCTGGTGGGTGGTTCGCGCTACGAGCCCGAGGAAGAAAACCCAATGTTGGGCTTCCGCGGTGTGGCTCGCTACCTGTCCGAAGACTTCGCAGAATGCTTCAAGATGGAATGCGAAGCCCTGAAGAAAGTGCGCGACGAAATGGGTCTGACCAACGTCGAGATCATGGTGCCATTCGTGCGTACCCTGGGTCAGGCAGAGCGTGTTGTGGACCTGCTGGCTTCTCACGGCCTGGCTCGTGGCGAAAACGGCCTGCGCCTGATCATGATGTGCGAAGTGCCTTCCAACGCCATTTTGGCCGAGAAGTTCCTGCAGTACTTTGACGGTTTCTCCATCGGTTCCAACGACATGACTCAGTTGACTCTGGGTCTGGATCGTGACTCCGGTATGGAACTGCTGGCTGCCGACTTCGACGAGCGCGACGAAGCCGTGAAGTTCATGCTGAGCCGTGCCATCAAGGCATGTCTGGCACAAAACAAGTACGTGGGTATTTGTGGCCAAGGCCCCAGCGACCACCCCGATCTGGCCAAGTGGCTGAGCGACGAAGGCATTATTTCGCTGTCGCTGAACCCGGACACGGTTGTGGATACCTGGCAGCGTCTGGCCAAGGCCTAAGACTTATCTGGCGGCTGCCAGAGTGTCTCTGGCAGTGCGCTGGCCAAGCCAGTCAAGACGACTCAACACCCCGGCATGGAGCTTCCATGCCGGGGTGTTGTTGTTTCTGGGGCTTATCTTTTACTGAGGCAGTAACGGGGAAGGGGAGTGGCCCAACGCGCCCTGGATCGGGCGGCAAGGATTCTGTGAAGGTCTTGAAGAGTTCGCTGTCAGGGATGGAGCGTGAAACAGGAACCGGATATGGGAGGAATCATCAGCGCTGCAGCCGAGCGACACGGTTTAATTTTCTACGTCGCTTTGATAAACGTGCAAGAACATATCCAGAATATGTTCCGTTTCAGTTTGAATGCGCTCTTCACTCCAGGGCTCCATCGCCCCCATGAGCAGCAGTACGATTTCGCCCTCGCTCAGGCAACGGAAGTGCTCCACCATCAAGGCCGGGTCCAGCTTGCGCAAGGTGCCGCGCTCGATGTGGCGGGCAAAGAAGCACTGAACCCCATCCCAAATCTGATCGTCCAGCATCTCCATAAAGCGCTTGCCGATATCGCTGTGCCCGCCAACAGAGACCACAATGCGCAAGAGCTGGGCGGTTTGCTTGGAGTACAGATTGCGCAGCATGGGGAGCAGGAAACGCTGCAGTTCCTCGCGTATATCGCCTTCGCAGTCCAGCTTGGTCAGTACCTGTTCAGTAAACTCCTGGGCGCCTGTCAGCAGAACAGCCAGCAAGAGGTCTTCTTTGGACGGGAAGTAATTGTAAAGAGTGCCCTTGGAGCCGCCTGCCAAGGCAGCGATTTGGGACATGGACGTGGCCTCAAAACCATTTTCGCGAAAAACCTCGGAAGCAACTTCCAGAATTTTGTCGCGGCGTTCGCGCCCCTTTCGAGTCGCGCGTTGGGATTTTCGGGGAACATCGTCGTGCATAATGGCAGGCAAAAATTAAGTGAACAGGACAAAGTCAGCATCATACCGTATCAATGGCTGCTGTGCTGCTGCCCCATTTCGATCGTTAAGGGAAGGCAAGACCAAACCCCTTAATTTTACGACATGCACTGCTGCCGGACCTATTTGTTTGCTTCAGTCTTTGATCTAAGACCCGGTAAGGCGCAAATGTGCCACATATTCGGGTGGTAACACAGACCCCAGCCTTGAGGCGCGTCTGGCAGCGCTGACAGATCGCTATAGTCCTTATCTGTTTTGATTTAAAGTATAAGGCAGCGGTTCTGATACTCTCTTTGCTTAAGACAAAGCCCGAGGAGTTTTGGATGTCTACTACGCAGTCGTATCAAGTGGTGATTGTTGGGGGCGGGGCAGGCGGCCTGGAGCTGGCTGCCAAATTAGGACGTCAGTTCGGGCGTCAGCATATCTTTCTGGTCGACAAGGACAGTGACCATATCTGGAAACCGTCTTTGCACGAGGTAGCCGCCGGCACCCTGGATATTCACCGCGAAGGGCTGTCGTATTTCATGCTGGCGCGTGACTGTGGCTTTACCTTTATTCAGGGTGAAATGATCGGCATTGATCGTGAACAGCGCACCATTACGCTGGCGCCTGTCCTGGGACCCGATCATGAAGAGGTCTTTCCCGAGCGCAGCCTGTCCTATGGCACGTTGGTGATGGCTGTAGGCAGCAAATCCAATTTCTTCAATACGCCGGGCACGCATGAGCACGCGCTGGCCTTGGATTCGACCCATCAGGCCGAGCGTTTCCGTTTGAAGCTGCTCAATGAGTTGATCAGTGTGACACGCCGTGCTCAGCGCGAGCCAGGTGCGCCGCTGTACATCAATATTGTCGGGGGCGGGGCAACCGGGGTGGAATTGGCCGCCGAGTTGCTGGAAGCCCGCGCCGATTTAAGCATTTACAGCATTCCGGGTAGCAGTTCGGACCGTGAAGTACGTATTACCTTGCTGGAAGGCGCAGATCGCATTCTGTCCGCCTTGCCACCCAAGCTGTCCGCTACGGCCCAAAGCCTGCTGGAACAGCGTGGCGTGGCGGTACGGACCTCGGTGCGGGTCAGTCGCCTGGCGGCGGATCATATCGAGGATGTGAACGGCGGTCAGTATCCCAACGATTTGTGCGTCTGGGCGGCCGGGATTGAAGCCCCTGCCTTTTTGGGTCAGCTGGGTTTGCCCGTCAACCGCATCAATCAGCTGGTGCTGGATGCCTGTTTGTCCACGCCTGATCCGTATATCTGGGCCCTGGGCGATTGCGCACAAGTGCCTTGGGACAAGGAAGGCCAGTTCCTGCCGGCTCGCGCCCAGGTCGCGCACCAGCAAGCCAGTTACCTGCGCAAGCGTCTGGCCGCTCGCATTCAGGGCAAGCCGGTAGATGAAGCGCCCTTTGTCTACAAGGACTACGGCTCGCTGGTCTCCGTCGGTCACAGCCGTGGGGTAGGGAGCCTGATGGGGGTCTTGTCCGGCAAGAGCTGGTTTGTGGAAGGTTTGCTGGCTCGCATCATGTACATGAGCCTGCACCTGATGCACCACATGGCGATTTTGGGGGTTGCGCGAACGGCAACCTTGGCTTTGGGCCGCTTGCTCAGCAAACGGGCCGCCCCTCGTGTTAAATTACATTGAGATTTGGAACAAAACGGGCTTTTTAGCCCGTTTTATTCATTCGTCTTGCGGCGGGTGTCGTGTTTCATCAAGCGTTCTTGTTCACGCTTCCAGTCCTTGTCGCGGGAAACATCACGTTTATCGTGCAGTTTTTTACCGCGGCCCAGACCGAAGTCCAGCTTGATACGACCTTTCTTGTAGTGGAGGTTCAGGGGAACCAGGGCGTAACCACGTTGTTCAACCTTGCCGATCAGCTTGCTGATTTCTTCGGCTTTGAGCAGCAGTTTACGTGTGCGAGTGGCATCGGGCCGGATATGGGTGGACGCGGTCGGCAAAGCGCTGACGTGCATCCCGATAATAAACAGCTCGCCTTCGCGTACGATGACAAAGCTTTCTTTGAGCTGAACATGCCCAGCTCGGATCGCCTTGACCTCCCAGCCCTCCAGGACCAGACCGGCCTCAAAGCGCTCTTCGATAAAATATTCGTGGGTAGCCTTGCGATTATCAACAATACTCATGAATTAATTGCCAACCATAGATTGTAAAATCAGAACATTCTATCTATTAACCAGACCTGATGCATACAGTAAAACGCTCCGTCCTCCTTCCTTATAGCTGCGAACAGATGTTTGACCTGGTTGCAGAGGTGGAAAAATACCCTGAATTCATGCCCTGGTGTGGGGGGGCGACCGTCAATCAGCGCGACGAAAAGGGGATGGAAGCCTCGGTTACCATCAGCATCGCGGGTATTCGCCAAACCTTCACCACACGCAACGAACACGATTATCCCAATCGTATTGTCTTGCGCCTGGTCAAAGGGCCGTTTTCGGCCTTGACGGGGGACTGGCAGTTTACTCCTTTGGGTGAAGACGGTTGCAAGATCGTGTTCACCATGGAGTACGAGTTCTCCAGTCGGGCGCTGGAAATGGTGGTCGGCCCCATTTTCAACCGCGTTGCCAACAGCTTTATCGACTCCTTCACCCGCCGTGCCCAAGAGGTCTACGGTGACTGATTTATCCGTCAGCGTGATTGTGGCGACCCAGGCCCAGGTCTGGAAAGCTGCCCTGCGTTTGCCAGCGGGCAGCTGTGTCCGTGATGCTCTGTTAAAGGCAGGAATTGCCGAAGGGCTGCGTGAGTGCGGCCTGCCGCCGCTGGATGATGAACAGGGCCTGGACGCACTGCACGTCGGCGTCTACGGCCAACGCTGCCAGCTGGACCAGCTCTTGCAGGATCAGGACCGGGTGGAAGTCTACCGTGAACTGGTTTTTGACCCCATGGATTCTCGCCGTCGTCGTTACGCACACAAGCTGGCCGCTCGCGCTGCCGCCAGACCACGCCGTAAACCTGCCCGCGCCTAGTTCTTCTGCGCCTGATCGTATCAGGCCGCTACTTTCAGCTAGACTGTCGCCTCCTGCTTTGCACTGCCCCCTATGAAACGGCTGATTGTCATCAGCACGACAACTAAAGGGGGCGGCACGCATTATGGTGGGTAAAAAATAAGGAGACAGACATGATACTGACAGACGATCAGAACGCTTTTGCGCAAGCGGCTCGCGAGTTTGCACAAGGGGAACTGGCACCGCATGCGGCGCGTTGGGATGAGGAACAGGTTTTCCCGATCGAGGCGTTCCGCAAAGCGGGCGAATTGGGTTTTTGCGGCTTGTATGCCCCGGAATCCATTGGTGGTCTGGGCCTGGGACGTCTGGAGTCCAGCCTGGTGTTTGAAGAAATGGCGGCAGTGGACCCCTCAACCACCGCATTTCTGACTATTCACAATATGGTGACCTGGATGGTCGGCACCTGGGGGACGGACGAAGTCAAAACCCAATGGGGCGAGCTGCTGAGCAGTGGCCAGAAACTGGGCTCTTACTGTCTGACCGAACCGGGCGCAGGCTCGGATGCCGCCTCCTTGCGTACCCGCGCCGAGCGAGATGGCGACGACTATCTGATCAGTGGCAGCAAAGCCTTTATCTCCGGTGCCGGGGACACGGACTTGCTGGTGGTCATGGCTCGTACCGGTGGTGATGGTCCCAAGGGGATTTCCGCCTTTGCCGTACCTGCCGATGCCGCCGGTATCACCTATGGCCGCAAAGAATTGAAGATGGGCTGGAACAGCCAGTCCACACGGGGCATTACTTTTGAGCGCGTGCGCGTTCCTGCTTCGGCCATGCTGGGCCAGGAAGGCGAAGGCTTCAAGCTGGCCATGAAGGGTCTGGATGGTGGGCGTATCAATATTGCCTGCTGCTCGGTAGGAGCCGCCCAGGGCGCGTATGATGCCGCCCGCCAATACATGCAGGAGCGCCGCCAGTTCGGCAAGCATCTGGACCAGTTCCAGGCCCTGCAGTTCAAATTGGCCGATATCCTGACCAGCGTGGTCGCCGCCCGCCAAATGGTGCGTCTGGCCGCCTCGCACCTGGACGCCGGCAGCAGCCAGGCCAGCACTTACTGCGCCATGGCCAAACGCATGGCCACGGATCTGGGTTTTCAGGCCTGCGTGGATGCGCAACAGCTCTTTGGCGGTTATGGTTATCTGAAGGATTATCCTGTGGAGCGACTGGTGCGCGATACTCGGGTGCACCAGATTCTGGAAGGCACAAACGAGATCATGCGTGTCATCATTGCACGACAAATCATTGATCTTGGAGCTGATATTCGATGACGGATTCTGTTTTGTTTGATCGCTTGCCCGGCCAGAACGGGAAAGCGATTGGTGTTGCGACTCTGAACCGCCCGCAGGCCCTGAATGGACTTAATCTGGAAATGTGCCAGTTGCTGTTCAAGCAGTTTCAGGAATGGGCGAAGGACTCCAGTATTGCCATGATCGTGTTGCACGGTGCCGGAGAAAAGGCGCTGTGTGCTGGCGGCGATCTGCATTCGCTGTACGCTTCCATGCAAAAGAACCAGGGTGGTTCGGCCTGGAATAACGAGTACGCCCGCGAATTTTTCGATGTGGAATACCGCCTGGACTATCTGATTCATACCTTCCCCAAGCCGATTTTGTGCTGGGGTGACGGGATTGTGATGGGCGGGGGCGTGGGCTTGTTCAACGGTGCCAGCCATCGTGTGGTGACAGATACCACGCGTTTTGCCATGCCCGAGATCTCCATTGGCTTGTTCCCCGACGTGGGCGGCACCTGGATGCTATCGCACCTGCCTGCGGGCATCGGCCACTTCCTGGCGCTGAGCGGCGCGCAAATCAACGCCTCGGACTGCCTGTTCCTGGGCCTGGCGGACGCTTACTTGCCACGGGTGCATTTCGACGCCTTGCTCAAGGCCCTGCAAGCCACGAGCTGGTCTGATGAACGCGCCGCTTGTGACGGCAGCCTGCATCAGGTCCTGCGCAGTCTGGCAGAGGGCGCTCGCCCCGATAGCGGCCCGCTGGAGCAAAATTACGCCATGCTGCGTGATGTCTGCGCCAGCCGCGAATTTGAACGCATTACACAGGCTCTGCAGCAGTGGCAGGATAGTGCCGACCCCTGGCTGTCCCGCGCCGCGCAAACCTTCGCTAAAGGCGCTCCTGGTTCGGCTCGCTTGTCCTTTGAGCTGCTGGAGCGGGTCCACCACCTGTCTTTGGCCGATGTTTTCCGTCTGGAATACATTGTGTCGCTGCAATGTGGCGTACAGGGCGACTTCCAGGAAGGCATACGCGCACTGCTGATTGATAAGGATAAACAGCCACGCTGGAATCCGGCGTCGCTGGAACAGGCTGATGCCCGCTGGGTGGAACGCTTTTTTGTTCCTGCCTGGCCCGCAGAAACGACTCATCCCTTGGCTGACCTGTGATCCAGGCAGACCGCTGCGGCGCCTGACGGCGCCGTTTTCATAATGACGAGGAGACAAAATGAGTAACACGATTGCATTTATCGGGCTGGGCCATATGGGCAAACCCATGGCGCTGAATCTGCTCAAAGCCGGTCATAGTTTGAAAGTCTTTGACCTGAATGCGGAAGCCATGAAGGAACTGCAGGAGGCGGGGGCACAGGTGGGCGAATCGGCCGTGGACATCGCCAAAGATGCCCAGATGGTCTTTACCATGCTGCCCGCTGGCCGCCACGTTCGTCAGGTTTATGAGGGCGAGAACGGCTTGCTGCAGGCTGTGGCCCCCGGCACAGTGCTGGTCGATTGCAGCACGATTGATGCGCAAACCAGCCAGGATCTGGCCGCCAAGGCAGCCAAGCTGGGTTTGTTGATGCTGGATGCACCTGTCTCCGGTGGTACGGGTGGCGCCATTGCCGGCACCTTGACCTTTATGGTTGGGGGCGAGGATCCGGCGCTGGAAAAGGCGAGGCCTTACCTGGATGCCATGGGCAAGAACATTTTCCACGCCGGTAAAGCTGGTGCGGGTCAGGTTGCCAAGATTTGCAACAATATGCTCTTGGGAATTGTGATGGCGGGTACCGCTGAAGCCTTGGCTCTGGGCGTTGCCCACGGTCTGGACCCTGCCGTGCTGTCGTCCATCATGGCGCGCAGCTCCGGCCGTAACTGGGCGACCGAACTGTACAACCCCTGGCCTGGCGTGATGCCGGATGTACCGGCCTCGCGTGACTATCAGGGTGGGTTTGCGACAGGCCTGATGCTGAAAGACCTGGGTCTGGCCGCCGATGCGGCAGTGAGTCAAAACAGCGCGACGCCTTTAGGCGAACTGGCCCGTAACCTGTTCGCCTTGCACGCCGCACAGGGTCAGAATGCAGGGCTGGATTTCTCCAGCATTCTTAATTTGTACCGTCAGAAGAACTAAGTTCTGGCAGCGCGTAGGGCAGGGGCTGCAGTTCCAGCGCCTGTCCTTGCTCCAGCTGAAACTGGCCTTGTTCCAGGTCCGCCAGTACCACTTCCATCAAGACATACAGTCGCTGCTGCTCGGCTTGCCAGGCACGGTTGATAATGCGCGCGGCGGCCAGCGGTTCCGCATTCTGTGAGACCAGAAACACATCGGCAGCTTCCGGCGTCTGTGGTGCCGTGTCCAGAACAGCGGTACGGGCGGCCATCATGCGGCGCTTGATCGTGCCCCGATAATGGCTACGCGCTACCACTTCCTGGCCCGGATAGCAGCCTTTCTTGAAGTTGATGCCGTCAATCAGGTCCAGGTTCAGGGTCTGGGGAATGAACAAATCCTGCGTGTCGGCGCCGATCCAGGGCAAACCGGCCAGAATATCCGCTGTTTCCCAACGACCATCAGAGGCTTGCGCAGTCGCGTCTGGCTGGGGAGAAATTCGCCAGTGGCGATTCAAGCCATCCAGATCGCCAGGGGCCTGGATCAGGGTGTCGCCACCATCGTGCTGCAAACTCCAGACGGCCTGGGCGCTGGATTGATCCGCCACACCGTAAACCTGCAGCTCGGCCAGGCTGATTGTGACTTTGCTGCGCAGCACGAACATGCGCAAGCGCTTGATCAGGGCTTCGCTTAGATCACGACGTACCAGGGCATAGACCGTTTCGTCCTGCTCGCGCCACAACACCATGGTCGCCAAGCTGCGGCCTTTGGCGGTGCAATAGGCCGCGATGCAGGCGCGATCGGCAGCCAGATGCTCCAGATCATTGCTGACTTGAGCATGGAGAAAGGACACGGCATCAGCTCCCTGAAATTGGAGGACACACAAATCAGGCAGGGCAAAAGAGGTGGGGGCAGGCATTCCGGTCATGGCTGAACGAAAAAAATAAATTTAAACATCAATGATACCGTGTGTGAGGCCGGTTTCAGGGGCATATCCCCGCTGGGATCAGGGCATGGGTTGGGTAGACGGTTTCACAGATGGGGGCGGGCCCGGGTTTCTGTGTTTGGCTGTGACACATATTCAAGAATATGCCGCCTCATTCTGTTTACAATAGCGCTCGCATGAAAAAAACTGTCAAGATCTTCTCTGCCCTGTTGGGCCTTTTGGTGGTCGCCGCCTGTGTGATAGCGGGTGGTGCCTGGTATTGGGCCAAGAAACAGCCCGTGACGATGAGTGCCGAACGCATCGACTATGTGGTGCCTGCAGGCTCCGGCCCCCGCGCGATTGCACGCAGCATGCAGCAGGCCGGGATTGATATCCAGGAAGATGCGTTTGTCTGGATGGCGCGACTCTCCGGTCTGGATACCTCCTTGCAAGCGGGTGCCTACGAGGCCGTGCGCGGTGATACGCCCTGGATGGTGATGGAGCGCATGTCCAGCGGCAATATGCTGCAAACCCGCCTGACGATTCCCGAAGGGTGGACCTATCAACGGATACGCGAAACGCTGGCGAGCAATCCGCAGGTCCGGCAGACCTTGGCGGATGTCAGTGATGCCGATTTGTTGAAGCGTTTTGGCGTGGAAGCGGTCCATCCTGAAGGCCTGTTCTATCCCGATACCTATGTGTTTGTGCCAGGTACGGCGGACGTGGACATCCTGCGTCGCGGTTTTCAGGCCCAGCAGGAGCTGCTGGAGCAGCTTTGGGCGGACCGGGACGCAGATTTGCCCTTGAAGACCCCGTATGAAGCCTTGATCATGGCTTCTATCGTGGAGCGCGAGACGGGCCACAGCCAGGACCGGGCACGCGTGGCCGGGGTGTTCATGAACCGTTTGCGCGTAGGCATGCCATTGCAGACAGACCCGACTGTTATTTATGGCATGGGTTCGGCCTATGACGGCCGTATTCGCAAGCGGGATCTGACGACGGATACGCCCTGGAACACCTATACGCGCAATGGCCTGCCTCCCACGCCGATTGCCAGTCCCGGCAAGGCCTCCTTGATGGCGACCCTGCATCCGGAAAAGCACAATTTCTATTATTTTGTGTCGCGTGGAGATGGGACCAGCGAGTTCTCGACGAATCTGGCCGCACATAATCGGGCCGTCGCAAAATATATTCTGAAGCGTTAAACACAACACAGGCCCCTTTCGGGGCCTGAATGCTTCTTGGGGAATGTCGGGTAGTGTCCGGAGGGTTAAAACCCTAGCCAGGTGACAAGGGATCAGAGCGTCAGACCGTGCCGTTGCGTAAACCCGGTCCACACATCACGGACCTTGCTGGCCAGTTCTTCCAGGCCCGCGTCATTGCGAATCAGATAGTCCTGGGGGGCGCGTTCCACACCCCACTCGGAAGAGTGCTGGCTGATCACCGGATTGCCGGGACGTTCGATATGCCAGATTTCCCCGCCGTGCTCACGGATAAAATTGGCCTCGTTTTCGTAGCGAATGTCTTTAATCAGCAGGCAGCGGGCCTGGCTCATATCAGGAAGCTGGTGGCTGGGCGGGAACAGGGGCAGGCTTTGACGACGTTGCTCGTAATCTGGGTATTCAGCCAGAACCTGATTGCGCAGGTGCTCGGCCGCCTGACGCGGGCTCAAGCCCCAAAAGGCATCCACTTGATCAGCCTGTTTGTCATCCAGGTGTTCAGGCGACATGCCGTAAATCGCCGCCAGGGCCAGTGCCCAGACCGAGTAGTCCTGACTGTTTTTGGCCAGGGGGGCGCCTGGCCCGAATTCCAGTACATGCTGGGCGCGGCGTAGCCAGTGATCGGGATCGCGCTGGCGCATCCAGTCCGTTCCCAGTAGCTGGAAACACTGACGGGGGGAGCGCTGCCACAGGGCAATTGGCACCTCTTTCAGGCTGTCGTCTGTCCAGGCCTGGGCCGGGCTCAAGCCAAACAGCACTTCACAACCCATTTTCACGGGGTCGGCCAGGGCATAGGCGGCCAATAAGGGGTTGTGTGCCAGTAGCAAACTGGCGACGGTGTCTTTGCCTGAACGCGCTTTGGCGGCCAGCCCGATCAATAAGCTCACTTCATCATCCTTGGTAGTGGAGCAGGCATTTTACCGGTTCATATTACAATGTGCGCTGAGCTGTTCAAGCGGGGACGATGGCCTTGTCTTTCCTGCGTGAATCAGGCCTTTTGATGTGCAACCTTGAGGCAATACGGTGTCTGATAGTTTGACTTTTCTACCCTGGCAGATCGAGACCGCCCAAAGCTGGTTGGGCAATCGGGAGCGTTTTGCCCATGCCTGGCTGATCCACGGTCTGCCGGGCATCGGCAAGACACAATTCGCCCGTGCGGCTGCCGCCAGTTTATTGTGCGACCAGCCGGTGCAGGGTCTGGCTTGTGGCCAATGTCAGGCCTGTCAGTGGGTGCGGGGCGGGAATCATCCCGATTTGCGCCTGCTGCGCCCGGATGCTGTTGCTCTTGAAGAGCAGGGGCCAGATACCCAGGAAGGCGATCTGTCCAAGGATTCAGCCGCCCGTAAAAATCCTTCCCGTGAAATCCGGGTGGAGCAATTGCGTCAGTTGCAGCATTGGTTCAATACTGCCACCCATAGAGGGGGCTGGCGCGTTGCGGTGCTGTATCCGGCTCAAGCCCTGAATCTGGTATCCGCCAATGCCTTGCTGAAGGTGCTGGAAGAGCCCGCAGATCGTACGGTCTTTTTGCTGGTTGCCGATGCACCAGATCGGCTGCTGCCCACACTGGTGTCGCGTTGCCGCCGTTTGCCTTTACCCGCACCCGATGCCCAGCAATCGGTGCAATGGCTGGAGCAACAAGGGGTGGATCAGGCCTCGGACTGGCTGGCTGCCTGGGGCGGGGCACCGCTAAAAGCGTTGAGTGCCAGCCAGGACATGAATGCTCCGTGTCCCGATTGGCTCAGTGCCTGGATGGATGGGGTGCTGAAAGCGGGTCGAGAGGCGGACCTGTCCTTGGCCGATACGCTGGAAAAACTGCCTGCCCAAGAGTGGATCGACCATTGGCAGCGTTTGTTTGTCGATATTCAGCTGGGTGGCTTTGCCCAACCAGCGCGTTACTATCCTTCCCTGCAAAAACGCATTGATGCCTTGGCAGCCCAATCCAACACCACAGCGGTGACGGAAGCCCTGAAGTGGCTGGTCCAGCAAAAGAGGCTGGGCAATCATCCGCTCAATGCTAAATTGTTTATTCATCATGCCCTGGACCGTTTGCACCAGGCATGTCGTCGTGTTTAAAAAAGTACCCTCTAATCATGTTTGTTGATTCGCATTGCCATCTTAATTTCCCCGAGCTTGCTGAAAATCTGGACGACATCCTGGACAGGATGCGCCAGAACCAGGTGGGCTGTGCGCTGGTGGTCAGCGTGGATATGGACGACTGGCCCGGTTTGATGGACCTGGTGCGTCCTCACGGCCATCTGTTTGCCTCGGTGGGTGTGCATCCGGATTACGAGAAAGTCACCGAGCCGACGGTCGAGGAACTGCTCAAGCATGCTCAAGACCCTAAAGTTGTGGCGATTGGGGAGACCGGTCTGGACTATTACCGCTTGCAAGAGCCTCTGGATTGGCAGCGTGCGCGTTTCCGTACCCATATCCGTGCCAGCCGTGAATCGGGCCTGCCCTTGATTATCCACACCCGCTCGGCCAGTGAAGACACGATTGCCATCATGCGCGAAGAGCAGGCGCAGATTGCCGGGGGCGTGATGCACTGTTTCACGGAAACCTGGGAAGTGGCACAAGCGGCGTTGGATCTGAATTTTTATATTTCTTTTTCCGGGATTGTGACCTTCAAGAACGCGATTCAGCTGCAAGAGGTGGCACAGCGAGTGCCGCTGGATCGCTTGCTGATCGAAACAGACTCGCCGTTTTTGGCTCCTGTACCGTATCGTGGCAAAACCAATAATCCTTCCCTGGTCATTCATGTGGCCGAGAAGATTGCGGAGCTTCGTGGGATCTCAGTTAAGGAAGTAGAAGAGGCCAGCACGGAGAATTTCTTCAGATTATTCAGTAAGGTACAGCTTTAAGTTAATTTCATTTAGAGGTTTTTGTGAAGCTGTAGAGTCCGTCTTAGTTCGGATTCAGTACCTTGTAAAAAAGCAATTTAAAGTTAATTTATTGCTTTAAGATTTCTATATAATTGTTTGATTTTAGACATAAAAATAGAAATTTACGTAATTTTTTTCGTCTTTTGGTTCAGGTGAAAACTGGCTTTAAAAGGCTAATTTGTATTAATAATCAAGAGTTTATTGATTGTTCTTGAAGTTGTTTATAGCTAAATGTTGCCGTCTTGATTACGGAAGAGCAACGCTTGAAGCAGCAGCCATTTGTACTTTCATAACCTGATAAAGTACTTTATGAAAAGGATTTAATAACATGATTTTTAAAAGAAAAATACCTAATAAAACCATCCTTTCCATGATGCTTCCACTGGCCTTGCTCTTGTCAGCCCCCGTGTCGGCGCAGGAACAGGAGCTGGAAAGCCGGAACTGGTATTTGGCGCTGGAAAATGATCGTTCCAATATCATCGAGCAGGAGTTCATCAAAGGGGCGAACCCCAATGCGGTGGACTCCAAGGGCAATCCCTCTTTGATGCTGGCGATCCGCAACAAGTCCTGGAAAGTGGTGGACACCTTGCTGGCCAATCGCCAAACCAATGTGAATATCGAGAACGAGACCCGCGAGACCCCCATGATGTATCTGGCGCTGATGGGGGAAACCGCTCGTTTGCGTGATCTGCAAGCGCGAGGTGGCCAAGTGAATCGGGTGGGCTGGTCGCCTTTGCACTATGCCGCCTCCAAAGGGCACGAGGAGACGGTACGCTATCTGCTGTCTCAGAAAGCGATTGTGAATGCGCCTGCACCTGATGGGACCAGTCCCTTGATGATGGCTGCCTTGTCGGGCAAACGGGCTGTAGTCGATGTGTTATTGGCAGCGGGTGCGGATCCGAGTATGCAAAATGCCCAAGGTTTGAGTCCGGCAGACTGGGCTCGTTCGGCGAATCATGAACAATTGGCCAGCTACCTGGATCAGGCCGTCGCACGCAAAGCAGCCTCTGCGCCTGCTGCAGCGGGGACTTATTCAGGGGGAGCGGTACAGACATACGGCGTACCAGAGCGGGTCGAACAGCCCGATCTGAATCGGGTGCAAACGGTGACGGTAGAACCAGAACCCGCTCCTGCAGCGGATAGCTCAAGCTCCAAGCCCGCTTCGTCGGGCAGTACCAGTCGTTATTTTGACCTGGACCGTTTCGACAAGCCTGTACAGCCTTGATCCGTGACAGGATGGAAAAAGGAGCCTTGAAGGCTCCTTTTTTGTTGCTGCGGTCCTGAGGGTGTGTAGTGATACGGGCTTCCTACGACATAACCCCACTTATCGGCTCAGGTTGTAGCAGCCCTATAGGCAAAGTCCTATAAGCTTTTTGAGCTGTTGCTGCTTAATTAGCTTTTTCTTGCGCCTTGGCCATATGCGAAGCATGCACAAAGGTCTGGAAGCCCTGGAGGTAGCTGCTCAGCATTTTTTGAATATTCTCATCTTGCAGCTTGCCTTCCGCATCAAAGGAGTTCTGCGCGCGAGACACCAGCAAAGAGCCGCCGCTGTACAGGGACACACCCAGCATTTTCAGCGTAGGCAACCAGGCTGCTTGGGAGGAAATCGTGCCAAAGCCACCCATGGAGGCACCGATCAGCCCCGTAATGCGGCCCGAGAAGATGGCTTTCATGTCCGTGCGGGATAACCAGTCGATCCCGTTTTTAAACACACCAGGGACGCCGTTGTTGTATTCCGGGGTGACCAGCAGCAGGGCGTCGGCGTTCAGGATCTTTTCCTTCAAGCTCAGCACGGCTTCTGGAATACCGTCCTTGCTCTCGATATCGCCGTCATACAAGGGAATCCCATGCAGGGTAGCCACATCAATGGCCATGCCTTGGGGGGCCAGGGCTTGAGCGGCATGTGCCAGAGCGGTGTTGAAGGAGTTTTGACGCAGGCTGCCCGACAGGGCCAGAACGCGGCAAGGGCCGGACAGGTTCAGCACGCCTGTTGTTTGACGCAGGGCTTCACTTAACTGGTCAATGATCTGGATCCACTCTGGAGAGTCCTGCAGTCGTTTTTCCCGAATGAACTCGGCCTGCGACGCGTTCCAGAAGGGAGCGTCGGCCAGCAGGACGTCATTGGGCAAAGGGCGGTGTTTTTCCAGAAAGCTGGCAATCGCCTCGGGGGTGTTGGGCAGACCCAGTTGAGCAAACAGGTCGTGAAAGCGGAACAAGTTATCAGACATGATGGTATGGGAGCTTGAAAGAGGGGGGAATCGGACGCTAAGGACAGGCTCGGTTCCGGCTTGCCAGGGCTCAAGATTCCGGGCTTTACCTAGCGTACAAAAAATACTGTGTTTATTAACAGGCAGCCCGAAACGCGCTGCCTGTGTGCTTTATATGAGCCGAACGTTTAATTGGCGGGCAGGTAGTCAGGACGCAGAATACCGCGCAGTTCCGAATAAGGCAGCAGCAACTCGGGTTGACCGAACGAATAGGGGGCGACCTCGTAAGGGTTGTATTTCACCAATAGACCCTGATCGGTCAGAGCCACATTCTGGGCAGGCTGGAAGGGCCACATTCTGTCCCAGCCTGCGCGGTCTTCCCGCGCTTCACTCAGGCTGGAAACCCAGTTGTTATGGGCTTGGCGAACCAGCTCCTGAAACGGCCGAATTTTGCCGGGAGCAATAATGCGATCCAGAGGCAGGGCGGTCTTGAGGCGATTGTCCCAGTTGATGAACTGGGTGGCGGTAATGCCATGCGCGGCACCGGTCATGTAAATGCCCGAGCTCAGTTCTACAACGGTCAGATCCCGGTTGCGGTAACGCGTACGGGCAGACAAATGCACTTCGTCGCGATTATTGGCGGTAGCCCAATAGTAGTTCTCGAATTCCTTCAGGCCACGGTAGCCAGGATGGCGATCTGTGATGACCGTCATATGTGCCAGGCTTTCATCAACCAAGCGGGTCAGTTCGGAATTGCCGGGGAAAATCAGGGACTTCACCTCCAGGCGAGGGCATTCACCGGTACAGCCCGGTTTGACGTGCTTGTAGTCCAGAGGCTGCGTGAACACACCATCTTTTTCAGTCTGATCCTGGGTTTGCGTCGGAATCAGGGAAATATTGCTGGGCGTGCTGGAACACGCAGACAGAGCCATGGCTGTCAGGCCAATAAGCAGCAGCTGATAGGGGCGCTGTAAGGTCATGGGATCGTAGTCCTATCGGATAGTTTTGGAATCTTGGCCAAAGAGGATTTGACGGGCCTTGTCGTCATGCGCAGGCGAGCCAGGATTGATCTGTTCGACCAGGGCATAGGCGCGCCGGGTCGCCGGGCGCTCGCCAATACGCTGGAACCAGCGCTTCAAATGCGGGAAATCGTCCAGGTTCTGGCTTTGGCGCTGATGGGAGACAATCCAGGGGTAGCTGGCCATATCGGCAATGGAGTAGTCCCCGGCAATAAAGTCGCGCTGTTCCAGGTGCTTGTTCAGCACACCGTAGAGGCGGCCTGTCTCACGCACATAGCGATCGATGGCGTACTCGATTTTTACGGGCGCATAGACGTTGAAGTGGTGATTCTGACCCGCCATGGGGCCCAAACCCCCCATTTGCCAGTACAGCCACTGCAAGGTTTCGGTGCGGACTCGCAAGTCGGCAGACAGGAACTGGCCGGTTTTTTCTGCCAGGTATTGCAGAATGGCACCGGACTCGAACAGGGAGATAGGCTCGCCGCCGTCTTGCGGGGCCTGATCGACAATGGCGGGAATGCGGTTATTGGGGGCGATGCGCAGGAACTCGGGTTTGAATTGATCGCCCTGGCCAATATTGATGGGGTGGATGGTGTAAGGCAGACCGGACTCTTCCAGAAACATCGTGATTTTATGTCCGTTGGGAGTGGTCCAGTAATACAGGTCGATCATGTGTTCTCCTGGCTAAGTGAAGACGCTGGCCTGTCTGCAGCAAGCTACCCAGATGACGTATCCGGCGGCGCTGGGCTACTATTGTTCGCCTGAATACGGTTTATAGGAAGTCAAAGACTGTCATGAGCAAAATCTATCATAATCCGCGCTGCAGTACTTCACGTAATGCCCTGGCCATGATGCGTGAAAAAGGTCTGGAACCCGAGATCATCGAATACCTGAAAACGCCTTTGTCGCGCAGTGAACTCAAAGCGCTGATTGCGGACACGGGCTTGACCGTACGTGAGGCCATGCGCAGCAAAGAAGCCATCTACAGCGAGCTGAATCTGGGCAATCCTGATCTGAGCGACGAGGACTTGCTGGCTGCCATCGAGACCAACCCCATTTTGTTGAACCGTCCTATCGTGGTGACAGAAAAAGGGACGCGTCTGGCGCGTCCCCTGGAAGTGGTTCAGGAAATCCTGTAATCAGACTTCCTGTGTAGCGAGAGGCTCGCTATTACTGGGCAATGGCTTCCAATGCGATGCGGATGGTGACTTCATCACCCACGTAAGGCACGTTGGCAGCCATGCCAAACTCGCTGCGCTTGATCTCGATCTTGCCATCCGCGCCCAGAGCGGGTTTGTTCATCATGGGATGCTTGGGCATGGTCAGGAAGGACTCGATGGTCATGGTCACGGGCTTGGTAACACCCTTGATGGTCAGATCGCCCTTGGCGGACACAGGCTTGTCACCGTCGAACTGAATGTCCTTGGACACAAAAGTCGCTTCGGGGAACTGCTCTGTGTTGAAGTGATCCTTGCCCTGGATGTGTTCGTTGAACAGCGGAAAGCCGGTGCTGACCGAACGGGTGTCAACTTTCATGTCGATGCTGCCGGTCTTGGCTTCCTGGTCCAGGGTCACGGTGCCCTGGGCCTTGTCAAAGCGCTGGCTTTGCGTGCTCAGGCCCAAGTGCTTGTAGCTGAAGTGCACAAAGGTGTGGCTGGGTTCAACCTGATAGGTCACCGGCGCTGCCTGAGCGGCAAAAGCAAACAGAAAACTGGCGGACAGGGCAATCACTGGCTTGATCATGAGGGTGTAATCCTTGTAATGCAGGTAGGGAGAGGGGGCGCTGATGCGTGTGCTTACTTCGCATCAATCTTGAAGTTGACGGTGATCTCGTTGGCCACGATGTCGTAAGTGGACCAGGAGCCTTCACCGATAGAAAAATCGCCACGCTTGATTTCAAAGGCACCGCTAAAGGTCGCTTTGTCGCCTTCGGGAGCCATGGTCGCCATGACAGTCACTGGCTGTTCACGGCCTTTGATCTGCAGCGTGCCTTGCACTTCATATTGCTGGGCGCTGACGGCACGGAAACTCTTGGAGCTGAAAACGGCCTGCGGATGTGCGTCAATGTCGAACCAACGTACGTCCTGCAATTCGTCATCGGCTTCTTCCGAGCCGGTATCAACGCTATCCAGTGCCACTTTCAACACCACCTTGGACTGATCCAGGGCTTCGGGGTTGAAGTTCAGCTCGCCTTCAAATTTGCGGAATTGACCATCCAGCTTCACGCCCATTTGGGAATATTGAAAGCCGATTTCGCTATTTTGGGTGTCCAGGGTTTGGTAGTTCTTGGCGTTGGCCGCCAGGCTGGCGCTCAGGCCCAGAGAGCCGATCAACAGGGACACGAAGACAGATTTTTTCATGATTTGGCTTTGCCTAAAGTAAAGGTGATGCGGCGTAGCAAGCCGTCACGGTCGATGAACTGATGCTTCAAGGCCGCCAGAATGTGCAGGCTGACCATGGTAATCAGGGCGTAATTCAAAAAGATGTGGACTTGGACCAGCAGCTCGCCCAAAGGTTTATCTTTGGAAACCAGATCGGGCAGGGGGATCACGCCAAACCACACCGTCTGGAAACCTTTGGCCGAACTCATCAACCAGCCCGTCAGGGGGATGCCAATCATCAGCAGGTACAAAGCGGCATGACCACAGTGGGCCAGAGTCCGGCTGAAAGACGACATGCCGGCGGGCAGAGCAGGGGGGCGGTTCAACAAACGCCAGAGCAGGCGCAGGATCACCAGTACCAGCAGGGAAATACCGGCCCATTTGTGCCAGGAATAGACTTGCAGTTTCAGCGGGGACAGGGGCAAGGTTTTCATGGTGTAGCCCACGGTCACCAAGGCGGTCAGGGCCAGGGCCATCAGCCAATGCAAGATGCGTGCTACGAGGGTGTAGCGTGGAGTGGCAACTGGAACGGGGGTGATGCTCATTGATAATGCCTTTCATTTACGAAGCTAAGAAACTTTAACCTGTTTGTAAGCATCGTAAAAGACCAGATTTTGCAATGCAGTAATGCAATATTGAGGGGTATGGGACTTTTAGCGTGCCAGCCCACTATTTTCTTGTCTTCTTGTGACAAGGCTTTTAGTGCGCCATGGGGGCGGGCTAAACTCGTTCTTTCAGCACGCAAGCAAGGGAAGTATTTATGTGGAAAACAGCGTTGGTCGTCGTGGTTGCCGGTATGTTGGCAGGGTGCCAGGACTCTAAAAAGGCCAATGAGGACAATTTCAGCAGTGCGATCCAAAGCTACCTGGATTCCCGAGATGGTTTGTGTGTAGGCGTGCCCGGACGTGTGTATCCCTATCAGGCTGAGCATGATTCGCCCTTGATCGTTGAAGATCGGGCGCGTCTGGCTGCCTTGGCCAAGGTGGGTTTACTGCGTCAGGTAGGAAAAGAAGATGCGCCGCGCTACGAGCTGGATGCCAATGCGGACACGTATTTGCGTCGCTCCAGCTCCGAGCAGTCCCAAGGCGAGCATGATGCATTTTGTACAGGCCGCCTGGTTCTGGACCGCATCAGCTACTTTACAGAGCCGGCCAGCGCGGGCGGGTTTACGGTCAGTCAGGTGAGCTATGTCTATCATCTGGCCGATGCGGCGGGCTGGATCAAGGATAGTGCGGTTCAGGATACTTACGAGGATCTGCGTGCGTTGACGGCCCAGGAAGTAGAGGGGCAGGCAAGAATGATTCTGACCAATAAGGGCTGGGTCCATCAGAATCTTTATCGTTAAGTGATGCCACACGGCTGCATGAAAAAGGTGGGGCAGTACGGTGTGGTTCGGTCTTGCGCAAGAGAGCAATCATATGGCTGTGCCTCAAAACAAACACGATTTATTAGTGACCATTTGCAGCAATTATGAAAAGTTGGCTGCAGATCTGGCTACTGTTCCCGCTACGCGTGCTCGCGAAAAAGACCTGGAAGGTCATGCCAAGGGGACGCAAATGAGTGTGGCTGATCTGGTCGCTTATTTGATCGGATGGAACGAACTGGTTTTGAAGTGGAGCCAGGGCAAGGCCAAAGGTTTGCCGGTAGATTTCCCGGAAACCGGTTTTAAATGGAACGAGCTCGGGCGTTTGGCACAGAAGTTCTATGCCGACTTTGCCAATGTGTCGTACTCGGACTTATTAAATCGCCTGGAGGAGGCGCAAGCTCGTATTGTTGCCTTGGTCGAGCAAAGTACAGATGATGCTCTGTATGGAGCGCCTTGGTACAAGAAGTATTCTCAAGGACGCATGATTCAGTTCAATACGGCCTCACCTTATGCGAATGCTCGGATCCGACTGCGGAAATGGAAGAAAATACATTCCATTGTCTGATAAGACGAAGTTGCATCAATCCACTGTAAAGTTCTATTATAAAAATGCAATTAACGGAAAAGACAAAGATACAATGAAAAAACGGTCTACAAGAGAAGAAGGGCAGTTTGACCTGCCCATTTTGGGCTCGCAGGCCGCCGATATCTCGGCGGAGGCCTTGTTTGACACGTGGTTGCAGCATCAACGCCCGCCCATGGCGCCCAGCACGCAGCGGGTTTATCGCACCTTGTGGCGACGCTTCTTGCAGGCGCTGCAAGATCACAAAAAGCAGTACACCCAGATCAAACCCGTGGATATCCGGGATTTTTTGAGCAATCTAGACGAGGTGCGCCGGCCGCAGCGCGAGCGCTATCAACAAGTCATTGCCCGTGCTTATGAAGAGCTCTGCCGCCAGGATGGCCGCTCGGAAAACCCCGCACTGGCCCCCGCCATCAATGATCCTTTCAAGGAAAGCTGGCGTCAGGCGCCCGACAACCAGACCACTCAGTTTCTTTCCGTAGATCAATGCCTTGCCACGATCAAGGCCCTGCGCTCCCGGTTGCAAGTCCTGGAGTTGGCCAGTGATATGACCATTGCTGCCCGCTGGCGTGAATATCGGGATATGACGATTGTGGCCGTGGTGCTGGGCACAGGCTTGCGCCCGGTGGAGTTGGGGCAGTTGCACCCTTGCGCGGTAGGCGTAGCCAAATGCACTGCAGAGTCTTCAGAAACAGACGACTCAGATCACGAGGAGACAGCTCTTTGGCGTGATGGCACTCTTTTGCTCAGGCTTGCTGGCGCGGCAAAACGCGACGTTGTTGTGCCTGTCTGGTGCGAAAGCATTTTGCGTAGCTGGTTGATCTTTAGCGGAGCCGAAGATGCTTCCGCTTGGGTAAAAGACAGCCGGGTCTTTCCTGGTAGCCGTCAGATCAGCGCTGCGCGTCCCCAGGCACAGATGAATCCTGCCACGCTGGCTCGTATCGTCAGCAAATGGGGGATCAAGCAGATGGATCTGTTGATGACGCCACAGCGTTTGCGTAATACTTTTGGTGCAGGTTTGATCGAGCGTGGTTTTTCTCTGCCAGAAATCGAGGAAATCATGGGCTACGCTCCCGGTGCTGCCAGCGCCTGGCGCCTGCAAGCTTCCTGGCTGGCCTGGTTGGACGCACAGAAAACGCCTGATAAGTCAGCAATTACAGACAATACGCAGCCGGAATGAAGGGCTAGTCACGGATTGGTCAGCTCCAGGAGGCATAATTTCAGATCCATTTCGTCTATTTCTTGATGAGGAGTTTGAATTGACGTCTACCCCTGTTTTTCGTCGTGCTGTAGCAGCAGATCTGGAAGCGATCGTGGCCATGTTGGCCGACGATATTTTGGGCCAAGAGCGAGAAAATACCAGTCTGCCCCTGGCGCGGTCCTATCTGGATGCCTTTGCAGCGATAGAAGCGGATCCAAACCAGTATCTGGCCGTTGTAGAGCTGAATGGCGCTGTGGTCGGAACCTTGCAGATCAGCTATATGCCCGGCTTGTCGCATCAAGGTGCCTGGCGTGGGGAAATTGAGTCCGTACGCATCGCCAGCTCGGCGCGTGGCTCCGGATTGGGCCGTTTGATGATTCAGTGGGCGGTCGAGCAATGCCGTCAGCGTCAATGCCGCATTGTGCAACTGACCTCGGATAGGGCTAGAACGGATGCTCATCGGTTTTATGAGCAACTGGGTTTCACGGCCAGTCACAAGGGTTTCAAGCTTACTCTGTAAGACGGTCTTCTCTTGAGTAATCAGCCCTGACGCGGTGCAAACAATAACTATAAAAAGCCGCATAGGCTGAATGCTGTGCTCTGTGCTCTGTGCTCTGTGCTCTGTGCTTTTGGAAACTGGATGCGGCAGGAGCATGATTAGTAGACGCTACGCCATTCCATTGATTGAATTCCGACTACATTTTTGTCGCTGCTAAAGCGGCTCTGTTTGCAGAGGAGATTCGTGAGACGCTGGACGTTTGCCAGAAATAGGCAAATGTGTGGATGGAGCCGGGTAGGGGGCAGCAAGAAGGTTCTACTATGTAGCGCGAGACAAGTGGTTTGCCATGTAGCGGAGCAGCCTGAAGATCAGAAAGAGTGGGCAGCATATAGCAACGGCGTGCATCAACAGCATGCGGGAGTTCCGCCCAGCTTTCCTTCAACAATGGGAGCACTACCTGACTTGCCATCGGTCAATGTGCCGGCAAATTGACCCAGGATAGGGCTGGAGCCGATGCGCATTGGTTTTACGTCCAACCTGGTTTTCGCCTTATCATGCCTTCAAACAGTACGTTGGAGATAGACAAATGGGTTTGGCGTCAGATTATCCAGTTATTTTGATTACCGGCGGGAGTCGTGGCATAGGAGCTGCGACGGCGCGCCTGGCTGCACAGCAGGGCTATAACGTTGTTTTTAGCTATGTCGCACGCGAATCAGATGCCTTGGCGGTGGTCACTGCAGTAGAGGCGGCAGGTCGGCAAGCTCTTGCTGTCAAGGCAGATTGCGCAGACCCTGAGCAGATAAGCCGGCTGTTTGAGCAGATCGACCAAAGGTTTGGGCGGATAGACGTCCTGGTGAATAACGCAGGCGTGTTGTTTCAGCAGTCTCGTCTGGAGGATCTCAGCTTCGAGCGCATGCAGCGCACTTTTGCGGTCAACACGATTGGTCCCATGCTGTGTGCGCAACACGCGGCCAAACGCATGGCTTATTGCCATGGTGGGCGAGGCGGCTCTGTGGTCAATGTTTCCTCGATAGCGGCCAAGCTTGGCAGTCCGAACGAATACGTGGATTACGCCGCTTCAAAAGGAGCATTGGAGACCTTCACAACGGGCTTTGCTAAAGAGGTCGCTCGGGAAGGGATTCGTGTGAATTGTGTTCGGCCTGGCCATATTTATACCGAGATGCACGCCAGCGGTGGCGAGCCGGACCGCGTGGATCGCTTGAAGGACAGCATTCCGATGGGACGTGGCGGGCAAGCAGAGGAAGTGGCGCGTGCAATTTTATGGCTAGCCAGCTCTGAGGCGTCCTTTGTGACTGGGACATTCCTGGACGCAACAGGCGGTAAGTAGTCATTGGGAGGGATCAAGGTACAAGGCCTGGGAATATGCCAGGCTGGATCTTTATAAACATCGCATAATGTATATTATGTAAAGTCACTGAATAATCGATTTTACTATCTGCCCATAAGAACGCTCTTCTACCTCTTTCCTGGCTGCACTCTTCTTGCAGATTATTTTTCCTCCAAGGTAGTTAAGTTTTCCCTCGCATGGTTATAGTGACGGGCTATGTGAACCGGAGCGAAACACCATGGGCCATGTATTACAGTTTGCCGAACGCGATCCCAGCTTGAGTGATGAACAGGCCAAACCACAGATAGAAATGCTGCGCGAAGCGCTGTTGATGAAGCAATACGAGCGCCTGCAGAAAGCGGATCAGACGCTGCTGATTGTGGTAGCTGGGATGGACGGCGTGGGTAAAGGCTCTGCTATCAACACCTTGAATACTTGGCTGGACCCTCGTCACGTCCATACCTTGGCTTTTGGCAAATTAAGTGAAGAAGAAGCCATGCGCCCTTTGATGTGGCGTTATTGGAATAGCCTGCCTGCTCGTGGTCAGACGGGTTTGGTGTTCGGCTCCTGGTACGCCCCTTTGATGAAAGAACTAGGCCGCAAAGAACCCGATCCAGCCAAGATCGCGCTGTATACCCACCTGATCAATCGTTTTGAGGCGCAGTTGGCCTATCAGGGCGTGCAGGTTTTGAAATTGTGGTTCCATCTTTCCGCCCAGGCGCAGTTGAACCGATGCGCCACCTTGTTGGCGGATCCCAATACCGCCTGGCGTGTCAGCAAGGCCGACCTGAAAGTTCACAAGCAGTTCAAGCACTTGCGCAATGCGGCTACGCAAACCATTAATCTGACTCACAGAAATTACGCCCCTTGGGTCGTGATCCCCAGTGCGGATCAGAATTTGCGGGATGTATCGTTGGCGAAAGTGGTTCTGCAAGCCATGGACAAGCCAATCGTGCCGCGACAGGTCAAGGAGCCCCATGCGTTCCCGTTCCGTTTGAATGTGCCGACCGCCACCTTGCAGTCCCCTCCTCCTGTTGAGCCCGTGCTGGATTACGATGCAGAGCTTTTGCATTGGCAGGGTCGTTTGTCCAGCGCGGTACGCAGCAAAGCCTTCCGCAAGCATTCTTTGGTGCTGGTTTTTGAGGGACGTGATGCAGCGGGTAAAGGCGGTACGATTCGCCGTTTGACCGAAGCCCTGGATGTACGCACTTACGACATCCACCCTATTTCTGCCCCTAATGCTGTGGAGCTGGCGCGTCCTTATTTATGGCGCTTCTGGCGCAAATTGCCGCGTCTGGGGGAAATATCCATTTTTGATCGCTCCTGGTACGGCCGTGTGTTGGTGGAGCGCGTGGAGAAACTGATCTCCCGCGCTGCCTGGCAGCGCTCTTACGAGGAAATTAACGAATTTGAGGCGCAGTTGCTGGCCAATGGCACGGCGGTGATCAAATTCTGGCTGGATATTGATAAGGACGAACAGCTAAAGCGCTTTAAAGCTCGTGAGGAAACGCCCTTCAAGGCGTACAAGATTACGGAGGATGATTGGCGTAATCGGGAGAAATGGACGGCCTATCAACGTGCGGCTGAGGAGATGTTTGCCCAGACCGATACCCACATGGCGCCTTGGCATATTGTGCCCAGCAAGGACAAAAAGGCGGCGCGTATTCAGGTGCTGCGTAAGGTGGTCGAAACGCTGGAGTCCCTGGATGAGCACATGATCAGCCTGAATGAGCCGGCCTTGTCTGATCAGGTCAGTGAGCAGGTATAAGGCTGCAAGTGGTTTTTACCGGCAAGGCTTTGTTGCGTACTGTATAAGGAAGCGACGGCTTTACTTCTGTTGAACGTATTGTCTGCTTGTAGAGACGACGAGCCTTATAAATCCTGCCGCGCTGCCAGACTAAGTATCTTGTGCCAACGTTTGGCTTCTGCAGCATGGGCAGGCTGAATGTCCCAGCTTTGCGCCGGGTTACGCAAAGTCAGTCTCAATCCCCTGCTCTGCAACTCGACCGCTTCTATATCCGCAAAAATAAACCCGCGTGTCCCCTGCCCGGTTTGAATCTGGCCGCGTTTTTGCAAGGCATCCAGGCGTATCGCGCCATCGGGTAAAGCCAGTTCCAGAATGCGCTGGCCTTGTTGTTTTTTGCCGTGGATGGCCAGATAACGGCGTCGCCATACGATAAAGGGAGCCACCAGAATGGCCGCCGCGATCAGCAGGCTCAAAATAGCGGCGATGACCCCGGCACTGGCGCTGACCAGAGTAAAGAGCTGCATTCCACCATACACAAGCGCCGCAATAATCCCTATGAACAGCAGGACGACGATGATGGGCATGGTGGAAAACTCCTTGTTTTAGCGGGCTTGGACTTTTACGGTGGCAGCAGCTTGGCGAGCGTTGGCGCGGGCTGTTTCCAGATCAGCGTCTGCTGCCAGGGCGACACCCATGCGGCGCCTTTCAAAACTCTCGGGTTTGCCGAACAGACGGATATCGGTTTGCGGGATGCGCAAGGCTTCGGCCACATTCAGAAAGTCCACGTCTTGTGCGTCTACACCGCCGTAAATCACGGCGCTGGCGCCGGGCATGCGCAAGGCAGTATTCACAGGCAGGCCCAGAATGGCGCGTGCGTGCAACTCAAATTCGGACTGCCATTGAGTAGCCATGGTGACCATGCCAGTGTCGTGTGGACGGGGGCTGACTTCGCTGAACCAGACCTCATCGCCCTTCACGAACAGTTCTACGCCAAACAAGCCCTGGCCGCCCAGGTTCTGGGTAACGGCTTGGGCAATATCGCGCGCGCTTTGCAGGGCTTTGGGGCTCATGGGCTGGGGTTGCCAGCTTTCCACGTAGTCGCCATCCACCTGCTTGTGACCGATAGGGTCGCAGAACTGGGTTTCGATCTGTCCGTCTGCGCCGATGGCACGGACGGTCAACAAGGTGATCTCGTAGTCGAAGTCGATAAAGCCTTCCACAATGACGCGGCATTGGCTGACACGGCCACCGGCCATGGCGTAGTCCCAGGCTTTGGCGACATCATCAGGGCCGCTGATTTTGCTTTGGCCTTTGCCCGAGCTGCTCATCAAGGGTTTGACCACGCAGGGGTAGCCAATCTTGCCGTCGATAGCGGCTTGCAGTTCCTCCAGCGATTCGCAGAACTGGTAAGGGCTGGTGGGAACGCCCAGGGTCTCGGCGGCCAGGCGGCGAATGCCTTCGCGGTCCATGGTCAGGCGAGCGGCCCGGGCGGTTGGTATGACGCGCACCTTGCCTTGGGTTTCCAGCTCTTCCAGCACGCCGGTAGCAATAGCTTCAATCTCGGGCACGACCAGGGTGGGCTTTTCCTGTTCGATCAGGGCGCGCAGTTGCTCGGCGTCGCTCATGGTGATGGTGCGCGAATGATGGGCCACTTGCTGGCCGGGTGCGTTCTCGTAGCGGTCTACCGCGATGGTTTCTACCCCCAGGCGTTGCAGCGCAATCAGCACTTCCTTGCCCAGCTCTCCCGAGCCCAAGAGCATGATTTTGTCCGACGACGACGATAAAGGGGTGCCCAACAGGCTCATGGCGCGTGCTCCGCTGAAAATGAGAAATTCAAAAGCAGTATTGTAATGCAGGCGACGTCGGGTTTTTTTCAAGCAGGACTGCTTTGTCCGCCCTGCTGGCATACCAGCCAGCAGGGCGGACTTTCTCAAGACTTCAGCCTGAAAGGCGGACGATCCTTATTCCACCATTAGCTGCGCCATCATGCCCAGGTCTTCATGTTCCAGAATGTGGCAGTGGAACATGCGCAGGCCCGGCAAGTCCTGGCGGAATGCAAGGCGAACGGTCTCGTTGGGACGCAGATTGACGGTATCTCGCCAGGCGCGGAACGTCTCGGCAACAGATCTGCTACCGGTTTGGCGCTCCAGAACCTGAAACTGCGTTCCGTGCAGATGGAATGGGTGATCCATATGGGAGTCGTTGATGACATCCCAGTATTGCCACTCTCCGGTCCGGCATCGCAGGTCTATGCGCTCCATGTGGTAGACCTGATTGTTGATGCGGAACATGGAGCGCATGGCCGCCATGCCGGGCATCATGGTTTCCTGGTTCATTCCCCCCATGCCCTGATGGTTCATACCCGACGAGCTCTCCATGGCTGGCCCGTGCCCAGACTGCATGGACATGTCATGATTCATGGGCATGACTTCGCTGAACACCACTTTTGCGGTACTGGCGGCAGCAGGAATCGCCGGAATTGTCCGTAGTTGCTTGGGCAGGTCGATTTCCTGATGGCGGATTGTCAGTCCCGCCAGGGCGAAGGTTTCGGGCTTTTCCTTGACCATCATTTTTTGCCTGTCGTAGTACAGCGCTTGCAAGGTGCTATTCAGGTCTTTTTCCGCCTGAATAAAGAACTCCACTCGTTCGGCAGGCGCCAATAGGATCGAGTTGGCGGCGGGCAAGGGTTGCTCCAGCAGGCCGCCATCCGTGCCGACTTGAATCAGCTGGGCGCCGGGGATGTGCAGCCTTAAATAACGGGCAGAACAGGAGTTCCAGACTCGGATGCGTTCTGCGGTGCTGGTCTGGATCAGTGGCTGGCGTTGACCATTCAGCAGTACGAATTGCCCTTCCCTGCCATTCATCCAGTCCGGACCAGTGTTGGCCGGGATATGACCGTTGATATCCAGTCGCAAATCACTGATGGCCCAGTGTTGCTCTGTGTATTCCTTCAACGGGTCTTTGGGAGAACGAACAATAATGGTGCCGCCCAGCCCATGAGCGACCTGCTCGCCACTTTTCCCATGAGGGTGCGGGTGATACCAGTAGGTACCGGCGCAGCCTTCGGGCAAGGTAAAGCGGTAGTAGCGGCTTTGTCCCGGCAAAACGGCATCTTGCGGGTTACCGTCCTGATCAGAGGGAACGGGCAAGCCGTGCCAGTGAATCGTAGTGGCTTGATCCAGCTGGTTTTCAAATTCGATTTCGACGTGATCGCCTTCATACAGTTCGATCAGCGGGCCGGGAGCTTGGCCGTTGTATAGCCAAAGCTCGGTCGTTTTGCCATCTGCGAGCACACGTTGGTGGGCGGCTGCGGTAATTTTCGCCTGAAACAGCCCTTTTTTCTGACTACTGTTTTTCAGCACTGGCAGAGCTTGCAGTGCCTGACCCGCCGGCATTTTTTGTATGGGCATCAAGCCTTGCCGAGCCATCATGCCGTGGCCTGACCTGTCTCCCGACATGGAACCGTGGTGGCCCATCATGCCTTGTGCCCACGTTCTCATGGGCAGGCTGCTCAAGAGGCTGGCACCTAAGGTCAGTTTGAAAAAGTCGCGTCGTTTCATGGGTTTATCCCTATTAATCATCAATACACATGTGCCGCCCGTACTTGGTGAGTACAGGCTTTGGAAGCTTGGGGCGGCCGCTAAGACGAAATGATCAGGACGAGCGCGGAGGTGGCTGGGCGGGGCCAATCAGCCGGGATATGTAGTTTTGATGCAGGGGAACGGGAGGGAACGCGGGCTGTAATGCGACCGTTTCAGGTGGTGAGGTCTGCGTTGCCAGGCAAGCGCAGCAGCCACTTTTCAGCGGAGTGCTGCAATGGTTGGGAGCGCTATGGTGCGACTGCCCCGACGAGGCGTGGTGCCCCTGAACGGTGCTGTGATCTGTATGTGGAGTGGTAGCGTGCGCGGCAAAGCTGGTGCCCAGGCCCATGCTGGCGAACAAAACAAGCAGGCCGACCAATAAAAGCCAGCCTATCGTTTTGCGAGATGAAATGGGTGCGCGCAGCATGGCCAAAAGCTTAGCACGAGACATCTGTGCATCGTTTGCGCAAAAACAGACCGTTACACGCAGTGGTCCATTCATGAGGGCACTAGAAGCAGGAGGACGAAGGGACTCAAGGCATGAGGGGAACGATGAACTGCCCTTGCCTTCGGTGCGGTGGGCTGTTCATCAGAGTAGAGGATCAGCTTTGTCTGATTTTTGATTGAAATCCCGCTACATTTGCCGCGATCCATTTAGGCGATTGAAAGCACATCAAGCTAGCCGTCGTGCCTATTGGTATAGGCTTTATTGATCAGGATCGCTCTTGATCAACCGTCGTTTCAAGCGCACGGGTCGTACAGGCTGAGTTTGAGCCTGTTCCAGCTCCTGGCTGAGCTGCTGAGCTTTCTTGCGCGCCTCTTCATTCTCCCGCTCCAGCAAGGCAGTACGTGTGCGCAGCATTTGCAGTTGCCCCTGCATTTCTTTGGACAAACTGTGGCTGATATCCAGGGCCGCTTGCATGGCCCGCCGTTCGCCCTGCTCCTGTCCCAACTCCTGACGCAGTTTCTGCAGTTGATCCTGTTGTTTGTTCAGCTCTTGTTCGTGAGCCTGACGCTGGGTTTTGTTTGCTTGCTCGGCTTCTTCTATTTGCTGACGCAGTCGCGTCTGAATGGAACGTTCCTTGTCGATCTCCAACAATGCACGGCGCTCGTTGGCCTGGGCGCGTTCTTCAGTCAGTTCAATGGCTTTTTGCAGACGTTCCAAATCCTGGGTGAACTGTTCACTTTGGCGGCGCAGCTCTTGTTGAACCAGCTGCTTTTCAGTTTCCAGCTCGTTTTGGCGTTGTTTGGCGTGCAGCAAGTCTTGTTTTAAAGCTGCTTGCTCCTGACCGGTTGTCTGCAGCGCTTCTTTCAGTTTTTCTATAGTGGCTTGGGCATTTTTCAAGGCCCCCTGCTCTGCTTCCAGCGCCTGTTGGGCTTCACGAGTTTGGGCTTGAGCCTGGGCGATGCGCTCATCAGCCTGGGTCTGGTAATGCAGCATCTGCTGTTTTGACTGCCCAATCGCTTCTTGCCAGAGACGGCCCAGCAGATCCCCTGTCAGGGTTTGCAGCTCTTCGGGCATGTCAGCCACATCCAGCCGAACCCGGCTTTTGTCCCGCAAATCTTCCCAGAACGTCTGTAGTGCCTGAGCTGGAGCGCTCATGCTGCCTTTACGCACCAATTGGTACAGCTTGTTGGCCGTAGGCGTGACGCCATAGCGAAAAAACAGGAGCGCAGCCACTTCTTTGTACAAGGTCTGCGTATGGCTGAAGCGATCACGCAATTGGGCAACATCGGCCAGGATTTGGCTCTCGTTTGGCTGGCTTTGCTCCATTTTTTCACCTCGGTTGATCATTTAATTAATAATACAACGTAATATATAAAATTATCAACAAATTGGATTCTATAATTTGACATTATCCCTATAATGTCAAATATCTAGTCTTTAACAGGCCATATTGCACAGGGATGGGTTTGAAAGCCCTTCCCTGCTCTCTTAACGCCTCCGTTTTTCTGCCTAAGCATGGAAATAAGCAAAACTTCGCCTTCAACAGATCTGGGATCGGACGATATTGCGCAATTGCTGGCCCGTTTTGATGGGCGGCAAGGAGCAAACCGTTCTCTCGGAGGACGGGCGCAGATTGAGGCGCAAACAGATATAGAGGCGCTGCGAGCCTGGTTGGCACGCTATATAGATAGCCCGCGTACCTACGCGAACTATCGCAAGGAGGCGGAGCGGCTTTTGTTATGGGCGGTATTGGAGCGTCGCAAGGACCTGTCCTCGCTTAGCATGGAAGACATACTGGCTTATCGTTTGTTTCTGGCAGACCCCCAACCTGCCCATCGTTGGGTGGTTCAAGGGCGATCCCGCCCTGCCCGCCACCATGCGGCGTGGCGGCCCTTTGCCGGGCCTTTGTCTGAAAGCAGCCGAAATCAGGCTTTATTGATCCTGAACTCTTTATTTGGCTGGCTGGTGCAGGCGGGGTATTTAGCGGGCAATCCTTTGGCTTTGTCCCATCAAGGCCGCCGTCAAAAGAGAACCACCGCCCCCCAGCAACGGTATTTGAGCCGACTGCAATGGCGCTGGGTGCAGGATTACATCCAGGCTTTGCCCGAAGATACGCAGAGCGAGTTGCGCTATAAAGCTCGTGTGCGTTGGCTCTTCTCTATTCTTTATGGTGGTGCTCTGCGTATTTCTGAACTGGTTCAGGCTCGCATGGCCGATGTACAGGAACGTGCCGATGCGGGAGCGACAGCCCAGTGGTGGGTACACATCCACGGCAAAGGCGACAAATGGCGTCGTGTGCCTTTGACGCAAGAACTGTTTAGCGAATTGATGCGCTATCGGCAGGCGCATGCTCTGGAGGGAGCCCCGCAGGCGTTGGAGCCGTACCCCTTATTGATGTCGGCCGGTGCCAGCGACAAGCACCTGACGCGAGCCATGGCGCATGTGCTGGTCAAACAGGTTTTTCAGGGCAGTGCTGACCGCTTGCGGGATTTGCATCCGGACCAGGAGTCTCAGGCCCGGATTCTTGAGCAGGCTTCGGCACACTGGCTGCGCCACTCGGCAGGCTCTCACTTGGCTGACCAAGGGGTGGATTTACGCATCATCCGTGACACCCTGGGCCATGAGTCCATCGCCACGACCAATATTTATCTACATGCCGATGATGACCAACGTCACCAGGCTCTGGAGCAGTCCCATAGCCTGGGCTGGGAATAAGGGCTCCCATCTTATCCGAGGCAGGAAAATCAGGTGTTAAACGCCAGCGGCAATGCGGTAGGATACGACTCCTGACGTGGCGGCGCGCCAGATCCAAGGAGCACGTCACACCCAAGCCCTGCTATAGATGATTGTTGGAGCACCTATCCTTTATGGACACATTTAATGTCATGCGCACTTTCCGGCGCATTGTGGAGTTGGGCGGCTTGGCCAAGGCCGCCGAGGACCTGGGGATATCGGCAGCCGGCTTGAGCAAGCAATTGCGGAGCCTGGAGGCGCATCTGGATACGGTCTTGATCCAGCGCACCACGCGCAGCATGAGTCTGACGGAAACCGGCCGCAGTTACTATGCCGAATGCTGTCGATTACTGGATGAGCTGGATGCCTTGGAGCGCTCGGTCAAACAGCAATCCCAACGCGTAGCGGGTACCTTGCGCGTCAATGCGCCCCTGTCCTTTGCGCTTAGCGTTCTGTCGCCCTTGATTACGGATTTTCTGCGCAAGTACCCGGACCTGAAGCTGGAGCTGGTCATGGAAGACCGGATTGTGGACGCGGTTGCGCATGGTTTTGATGTGTCGGTGCGTTTGCGTACCAGCCTGGATGATTCCACCCTGATTGCCCGTCGTCTGGCCACCATCGAGCAGAAGCTTTGCGCGGCCCCCGCTTATCTGAAGCTCCATGGTCAACCCCAGACTTTGCAGGATTTACGTCATCACCAAATGATCAGCTACAGCCTGGCGCATACCCAAGGCATTGTTTTTGATAGTGATATAGACAGCGCCCCTAACACGCCCGCTCCCGGCAGCACGGCCTTGCTGTTTTCAGGCGAACATAGTCAGGTGAATAACAGCCTGATGCTGCGCGACTTTCTGATTGCAGGTTTGGGGATTGGTGCCCTGCCTTCTTTTTTGGCAGATCCGGCCATTGCCAGCGGGCAGTTGCAACGCGTTTTGCCCGAGTTCGTGAATGAGCCACGGCATATTTATGCCGTGTATCCGACCAACCGACACCTGCAACCCAAGGTCAAAGCCTTCGTGGATTATCTGGCCGCCCAACTGCCCAATGCCATGTCCAAAGCTCGGTAAACAGGCCTTTCTGAACCCGGAGTAAAAACAGTCTGCACCGCCACGTGCTTATTCTCCGCTCCGGGGAACGCTATTGTGATGACCATCTTACAAGGACATCACAATGCACGATCAACCATACCCTGGCACGACTCAACCGCTGGTCTCCCCCTTAATTATTGATTTCTTCCATGATGCCGTCTGCGGATGGTGTTATGTCATGTCGCCACGTCTGCGGCAAGTGGCTGCTGACCTGGGTATCCAGGTCCGCCACCATACCTTTGTTCTGCAAGACAGCCGTGAGCAAATGCTGCGCGCCTTTGGTTCCATGGAGCGCGCCAAACGTGAAATCCTGGGGCATTGGGCCGCCTGCGCTCAACACGACGACACCCAGTCCATCAATATCGAGGGCATGCGGGCACAGAACTTCGAGTATCCCCACGGAATACTGTCCGCCCTGGCTTGCCAGGCAGCCTGTCTGCTGGCTGGTGAGCAAGGTCATTGGGACTACTTTGATGCCGTGCAGCGCGCGCATCTGGCAGAAAGCCGCAATATCGGCGATATGGACACCCTGCTGGCGATTGCCGTGGCTCAAGGTTTTGATGGTGAAGCCTTTCTGAGCGCCATGGATAGCGATATTGCTCATCAGCGGGTTCAAGCTGATCGCACTCAAGCCGCCAGGCTGGGTATCCAGTCCATCCCCACCGTCCTGGTGTCCTCGCGTGAGACAGGCCAGGAGCTGGCTCGCTTGCAGACCCAGCCTGCCGACATGCTCAAAAGCCGTTTGCTCGCCTTGCTGTAAACGCGGCTCTCCCCTCTTTCTTACTCACGTTCCCTATAAGGACATCCCATGTCGATTCGTTTCTCTCACCGTCTTCTCGGTTTATTGTTGGTTGGCGCAAGCAGCATGAGCGTCTCCCTGGCTCATTCCATTCATCAAGCGAATAACCCCCCGCCTCTTGGTACTCAGGAAGTAGGCATCAGCCCCTGGGGCCCGGATGATGAAATTGGTCGCCTGAACCTGATTACCCCTGCGTCGCGAGTCGCCATTCTGTCCCGCCTGGATGGCAGCAAGGTCTATGACCTGGCGACCGACTACTACCTGGGCATGCCCAGCTGGCAGGATGCGGGTGACCCGCACTATCAGTTCTGGATGACTCACACCCCCCGTGGCACTGAGGTGGATGATCCGATGGGTGTTGGCAAGGACATGAACGCGGTGCGTAGCTATACGGGCACGGCCTTTTCCATGTACAGCCATACGGGGACACATATTGATGCTCTGAATCACTTCGGAATTCATGGAAAGATCTGGAATGGCTTCAAGGCTGATGAGCATCTGGGTGACCGTGGTTGGAACCGCACGGGTATCGAAAAATTCCCGCCCTTGATTGCCCGTGGTGTCTTGATTGATGTGGCCGCCGCCAAAGGCGTAGACATGCTGCCTGACCAGTATCGCATCACGCGCCAGGATTTGAAGGATGCCCTGGCCCGTCAAAAAACGGTGCTGAAAGAAGGTGATATTGTCCTGATCCGTACCGGTCGCATGAAGCTCTTCAATGATCCCAAAGCCTACATGAATGCGCCTCCCGGCATGGGCCTGGATGCTGCTCGCTACCTGGTGGAAGAAGGCGGCGCCATGATTGTGGGTGCGGACAACTTGAGCTTTGAAACCTTCCCTTCCGAAGTGCCCGACGACTACGTGCCTTTGCACACGTACCTGCTGGCAAAACAAGGTGCACCGATTATCGAGCTGATTGCGCTGGATGAATTGTCCAAGGACAAGGTCTATGAGTTTGCCTTTATTGGTGGCCCGCTCAAGATCCGTGGTGGTGATGCCGCTCCCTTGCGCCCTGTCGCCATCCCGATTCGCTAATCAAGGGCCGCATTCAAAGGAACGGCTCGCCTGCCCGACATCCTGAATGTGTTTGCAAATAAGGGCTATCGCGTTTGTCTGCTGTTAGGCAGCGCTCAATATGCTACTGTTGGACGGGTTTGAATGCGCCGGGCGCCTGTTGAAGAGGCGGCCGGCTTTTCTTTATGGAGTGCGTAATGACTTACACCGTTTATCTGTCCGGCGAAATTCACACGGATTGGCGCGAGCAGATTGCTCAAGGTGCAAAGGCCGCTGGATTGGAGATCACCTTTACCAGCCCTGTCACCGATCACGATGCCAGCGATGCCGCAGGCGACCACCTGGGGCCGGCCAGCGAAGGTTTTTGGCGTGATCACAAATCCTCCAAAATCAATGCCATCCGTACCAGAACCTTGATTGAGCAAGCGGATCTGGTCGTGGTGCGCTTTGGGGACAAGTACAAGCAGTGGAATGCTGCTTTTGATGCCGGCTTCTGTGCCGCCTTGGGCAAACCCTACGTGACCTTGCATGCCGAGGACATCATCCACCCATTGAAAGAAGTGGATGCCAGTGCGCAGGCCTGGGCGACCACACCCGAGCAAATCGTCGAGATTTTGCGCTATACGCTGAAAGCCTGAGCGATAAAACGGAATCCTGAGTGTGGCGATGCTGCCTTGCTCGATAAAAATGCCGTCCATCCGTGGCGGCATTTTTCTTCTCTGAGAGAGAAGGGAGAAGAAAAAACCCGCTGTTAAAACAACGGGTTGAAAAAACCTGCGGTATGAGGTGTTTTGATGCGCTCTTAATTCAGCTTCACACGCCGCAAGCGCAAGGCATTGCTGACCACAAAGACGCTGGACAAGGCCATGGCGCCTGCCGCAAACATGGGCGAGAGCAAGGTGCCGTTAAAGGGATACAGTACACCGGCGGCAACCGGGATCAGCGCCACGTTGTAGGCAAAGGCCCAGAACAGGTTTTGATGGATATTGCGCATGGTGGCGTGGGACAGGGAAATGGCGGTGACTACACCCTGCATATCCCCCGACATCAAGACCACATCAGCCGCTTCAATGGCAATATCCGTGCCGGTGCCAATGGCAATCCCCACGTCGGCCACGGCCAGCGCGGGTGCGTCGTTAATCCCGTCACCGACATAGGCCAGATGTTGATGGGTTTCTCGCAGAGCCTGGACAGCCTGGACCTTGCCTTCAGGCATGACTTCCGCCACCACTTCATCAATATTCAAGCGGCGGGCAATGGCATTGGCCGTGTGGCGGTTGTCACCGGTAATCATCACCACCTTGATACCACGGGCATGCAGTTGCTCAATGGCGCGCGGGGTGGTTTCCTTGATCGGATCAGCCACGGCCAGCAAGGCAATAACCTGCTTGTTGCGAGCGGCATACATGGGCGTCTTGCCTTCCTGGGCCAGCGTCTGGGCTTGCTCCGTAAAGGCAGACAGGTCTGCACCTAATTGAGTCATCAAGCGGTCTGCACCGACATGCCATTGATCGGCTCCGATTTGAGCTGTGACGCCCAAACCGGTCAGGGATTCGAACTGCTCGGCGTCAGGCAGCGTGATTTGCTTGTCCTTGGCTGCGCTGACGATGGCCTGGGCAATCGGATGCTCGGAGTAGTTTTCCAGAGCGGCGATGGCAGCCAGCGCCTGATCCTGGTTTTCACCGGGAGCGCAGACAAAATCAGTCAGTTCGGGTGCACCTTTGGTCAGGGTGCCGGTTTTATCCACGGCGACAACTTTCACATCGCGCAGTGCTTGCAGCGAGTCCCCTTTACGGAACAGTACACCTGCCTGTGCGGCGCGGCCGGTGCCCACCATGATGGAGGTTGGCGTGGCCAGACCCATGGCGCACGGGCATGCAATGATCAGCACGGCCACGGCATTGACCAGCGCAAAGCTCAATGCGGGCGACGGGCCAAAAATCAGCCAGACAATGGCGGTCAAGACAGCCAGTGTCATGACGGCGGGTACAAACCACAGCGTGATTTTGTCGACGACGGCCTGAATAGGCAGCTTGGAACCCTGGGCCTGTTCAACCATGGAAACAATATTGGCCAGCACCGTATCCTGACCCACTGCCGTGGCTTCAAACTCCAGCGAACCTTTTTGATTGACGGTGCCGCCAATGACTTTATCGCCCTGGGATTTGGAGACGGCAATGGACTCGCCCGTCACCATGGATTCATCCACGTAGCTTTGACCGGCTACCACATCACCGTCGACCGGAATGCGCTCGCCGGGGCGAACCAGGACGATATCGCCCGTATGCAGATCGGCTAAAGGCAGCTCTACTTCCTGGCCGTCGCGACGTACACGGGCGGTCGGCGGTTGCAGACTGAGCAAGCGCTGAATGGCTTCGGAGGTCCGGCCCTTTGCACGGGCTTCCATGACACGGCCCAGCAAAATCAGGGCCACGATGACAGCAGCAGCTTCAAAGTAGACGTAGACGGACTCGGCAGGCAGCCACTGGGGGGCAAAGGTTGCAACCAGCGAGAAGCTGTACGCTGCCAAGGTCCCCACCGCCACCAGCGAGTTCATATCCGGGCCACCACGCAGCAGAACAGGAATTCCTTTGGTATAGAACTCTCGGCCAGGAAATAGCAAGACCAGCGTGGTGAGAACAAACTGGATCAGCCAGCTGTTTTGTGTGCCGATGGTGCTGGCCACCCAATGATGAAAGGCAGGCACCATATGGCCGCCCATTTCCAGAATGAAAACAGGCAAGGCCAGAACCAAAGCGAGCCAGAACCGCTTGCGCAGGGTTTCGTAGGTTTGCTCGGCCCGTTCAAACTGGTCGTTTGTGGCGGCGGCTTCGGCCAGGCTGGCGGGATAACCGGCTTTGCTCACAGCCTGGATCAGGTCGGCAGCTTTTACGCCTTGCACGACCTGGACGTGGGCTTTGGCGGTAGCCAGATTGACCGAGGCTTTTTGCACACCGGGCACTTTCAGCAGGGCTTTTTCCACCCGACCTACGCAAGAGGCGCAGGTCATGTCCTGCACATCCAGAACGATGTCCTGTTGGGAAACTTTGTAACCACCCTTTTCCACTGCCTGCATAATGGCGTCGATCGGGGCGGCACCCTCGAAGTTTACAGTGGCCTTGTTGGTGGCCAGGTTGACCTGGGCTGATTGCACCCCTGGCACCTTGCCAATAATTTTTTCAACCCGGCTGACGCAGGAGGCGCACGTCATGCCTTCCACGTCTAAAGTCAGGCGTGAGCCCTGGTTTGAAGCGCTTGTTGTCATCGAAATCACCCTTCAATGGATCGTCAATGAGGCCACTTTAGGGCTTGACCCGATGGGAAGGTCAACACATGGTATAAAAAAACGCCTCCGAAGAGGCGTTTCAAGGGGGGAACTACGACTAACTAGGGAGCAATCAGCTTAGTAAGCAACAAAGGTGCCGTTGTTGTTGTTCCAGTCTTTGGCTTCTGCTGCAACCTGATCGCGGCTCAGTTCGGAGCGGGTGTCGATACGTGGGTAGTCGCCCATCGAACCTGTGCTGATGTAGCCTTGCTCTTGAGCAGCAGCCAGTTCCTGAACCACTTGCTGACGGCTCAACGGAGCGTCGGTCGATTGAATCGTTGGGTAGTTCAGGTTTTCACCGGTGGCGGCGTTGTTGGTGGCTGCCATGGCAGTGCCGCTCAAAGCGGTTGCACCAAGAATCAGGCTGGCGATAGTTGCGCGTGCGATGTTTTTCATTATTTACTCCAAATCTACGGTGTGTTTTTCGGTGGTTCGCTGTTGTGTTTAGCGAATCGTTAGATGGAGTATGAGCCTTTCTAAACCTAGTAAAAACCCTTAATATTGCAAACGTATTTCCATTCATGGAACAATTCAAATGAGTACCATTATCGCCGGCCCCCTGCTCAATGACATCGCGATCTTCGTGGAAGTGGCTCGCGCCCGTCACTTTAGCCGTGCTGCTCAGGCCTTGGGAATGCCCGTCTCCACCGTGTCGCGCCGTATTCGTGAACTGGAAAAAGAAGTGGGTGTGGCTCTGCTTAAACGCAGCACCCGCAATGTGGATGTGACGGACGCCGGACAAGTGTATTTCGAGCGTTGCCTGGCCGTGGTTGAACAAGCGCGTCTGGCCCATGAGCAACTACTGGATGTGGCCCAGACCCCCAAAGGTCGCTTGCGTGTTTCCATGCCGGCCAGCTTCAGCATTGTGTTGATGCCGTCCATCATTCGCGGCTTCAATCAGCAATACCCCGATATCGAGCTGGAATTTGACCTGACGATCCGGCCTATTGATTTGCAGTCGGACAATTACGATTGCGTTATTCGTGTGGGCGCCCAGCCCGATTCCAGTGCGGTCGCTACCATGCTTGGGCAGATTCGATTGGGGCTGTATGCGACCCGGAATTATCTGGATCGCAAGGGGCGGCCAAAACACCCCTCGGAACTGGCGGGACACGCCTGTATCTGTGCCCGGCCTGCCGGTCCAGACCGTATCTGGTCCCTGCGCGGCCCGAACCAGGAACGTTATGATGCGATGGTTGAAGGATCGATCACCGTCAATAACGCCATCATGATGCGCAAGCTGGCCGTACATGATCTGGGGATTACCGCCTCGTCCTTGCTGGAGCGTCGCCTGGATCCGGATTGCGCTCAACTGGAGCGTGTCTTGCCCGATTGGGAGTTTGCGCCCTTCCCTATTCTGGCTTTGTTGCCTTCACGTTTGATGCCGCAAAAAACTCGCGTATTTTTGAACTATCTGCGCAATGAACTGGACCGTCTGATGTCGCAGCCGGAGCTGGATGTTGCTGCAGCGGTTCAGGTTTATCCATAAAAAATATAGGTGCTATGGCCATGATGCGGTGTTGGGCCAAGCCGAACTATGCTATTTATAGACGTTTGGTCCTGTGGACTGATGCCATGACGGGGGAGGCGCATGAGCGCAACAATGCAAAGCTTGCTGGCAGGTTTGGCAATCAGCTTGGCCTTAGGAAGTGGCAGCGTGTATTCGCAAACTGTATTGCTGGAAGCAGTAGAACAAGGCGATAGCGCCAAGGTGCGCGAAATTCTGTCAGAAAAACGGGCTCGTGGCAGCGTCAGTGTCAGCGACGATCAAGGGCAAAGCCCCTTGCTGCGCGCGACCTGGTTGAACCATATTGATATTGCCCGCCAGTTGATACGCGCGGGTGCGGATGTGAACCAGTCCGATTCCATTCACGACAGCCCCTATCTGGTTGCCGGCGCAGAGGGTCGCCTGGAAATACTGCGGATGACTCTGGAAAACGGCGCTGATCTGCGCAGTGTGAACCGCTATGGCGGTACGGCGCTGATCCCGGCCGCCGAACATGGTTATGTCGATGTCGTGCGCTTGTTGCTGGCAGCGGGCGTAGACCCTAACCATGTGAATTATCTGGGCTGGACCGCCTTGCACGAGGCGATTGTGCTGTCCGATGGGGGGCCGGAGCATCAGGAAGTGCTGCGCTTGCTGATCAAGGCCGGGGCAGATGTGAACTTGCCGGATCGCCAGGGTGTTCTACCCTTGAGCCTGGCACGCCAACGTAGTCAGACCGAGATGGCCCGTATTCTGGAACAGGCCGGGGCGAATCCCTAGTCCTTTGCCGGGTCGACATCCGTTTTTTTCTTCTAATCACAACAATAACGATTTTATGTCTTCTACTCAGACTGCTCCGTCGTCGACGGACGTTCAGGCCAGCCCAGGTTTATGGCTGGCTTTTGTCATTCTGGTCGGGCTGAACCTGCGCCCCTTTCTGACTTCCAGCGGTACCTTGGCCAGGCAGGTGGCTGAAGGCTTGAACATGCCTTTGAGCAGCCTGGCCTGGTTGACCTTGCTGCCCATGATGGTGATGGGGCTGGGGGCTTTCTGCATGCCCTCCTTGCGACGTGTCCTGGCGCTGCGCCATGTCTTGATTACCTCCCTGCTCTTGCTGTGCCTGGGGTGTGTGTTGCGCTGGTTTGTGCCCAACGGAGCCAGTCTGATCGCTACCGCCTTGATCTGTGGTTTGGGTGTGTCCCTGCTGCAGGCTGGCATGCCCGGTCTGATCAAGGAGCAGTTCCCGCGCCATATCGCCCAGGTAACCGGGGTTTATTCAGCTACTTTGATGGGCGGCGGTGCTTTGGGCGCGCAGATTACGCCCTGGGTCAGCTCCTTGACGGACAGCTGGCGTATCGCCCTGGCTTTCTGGGCCTTGCCGATCAGCGTGGCCTTGTGGATTGCCTGGAAAGTGGTCCCGCGCGAGGCACCGGGCGCGAATCTGTCGCCGCCCTCCTTGTCCTTGCTGGCGCGTCCCCGCACCTGGACCTTGATTGTGTGCTTTGGCCTGATCAACGGCGGCTATGCCTCTTTGGTGACCTGGCTGGCAACGTTTTATCAAGACCGGGGCTGGACGGCAGAAGCCAGCGGTAGCCTGGTGGCGGTCCTATCGGTGGCACAAGCCATTGCTGCGTTTGGCCTGCCTACCTTGGCGGCCAAGAATAAGGATCGCCGCATGTGGGTGTGGTTGGCCCTGGCGTGTCAGTTCGTGGGCTTCCTGGCCTTTGCCTATATTCCTGACATGGCTCCGTATCTGTGGGCGATTATTATTGGCATCGGTCTGGGCGGCTGCTTCTCCTTGCTGCTTTTGGTGGCGCTGGATCATTTCCCCGACGCGGCGCGTGCCGGAACATTAAGCGCCTTGATGCAAGGAGGCGGTTTTCCGATCGCGGCTCTCTTTCCCATGATTAGCGTGCAATTGCGTGAGATCAGCAATGGCTTTCAGGCAGGCTGGATGTTGCATGCGGCAATGGCGGTTCTGGTTGCGATTATGGCTTGGAGCTTCCAGCCATCGCAGTACGCTAAAAAGATGAAGCGAGATGATGCGCCCTGAATAGCAGACAGCATCTAAAAATAGCCTGGATTCTCACGAACCCAGGCTATTTTTTTGGCCAGCGTTTACGGGGGGCAGCCCCCTTTTCAGCGATTTTGTACTTTCTCTGTCCTGTCATCTTGGCCGTTTCAGGCTAGAACTCGTCCGTTATGCGCATCCCGACCGAAAGTCTTTAATCAACAATGATGTCTCCACGATTACAAAAAACCGAGGAGACATCAGTGGAACATCAAGTCATTATTTCGGGCGCCGGCCCGGTTGGCTGCTGGTTGGCTTGCGAGTTGCAGCTGGCGGGTGTGCAAACCTTGCTGATTGAACAAACAGCCGCCATCAGCCCCCAATCTCGTGCTCTGACGATTCATCCGCGAACCATTGAAGTCTTTGCCATGCGTGGCGCGCACCACGAGATGCTTGCACAGGCGGTGCGTATTCCCAGCGGACATTTTGCCGTTTTTGAACACCGCCTGGACTTCAAGCGGCTGGATACTCGCTTTGCCTATACGCTGGCTATTCCACAGGCACGCATTACCGCTATTTTGCAGGAGCGTGCCCGCTCCCTGGGCGCTGACATCCGCCGATCTGAAAAAGTCTGCCGCTTTGAGCAGAACCAGGAAGGGGTGTCGGTCTGGATTGAAAACAGCGATCAAGAGCAATACGTCGTCACCGCGCAATGGCTGGTGGGTTGCGATGGAACGCGCAGCACGGTACGTCAACAGGCTGGGATTGCGTTTCCGGGAACAGACGCCACGGTGTTGGGGTGGCTGGGAGATGCCACGCTGACCGATCCGCCTGAAGGCGTCATGATCGGTGAGTGGGGCTTGAATGGTACGGCCATGGTGGCGAAGTTGCCTGACGGTCAGCACCGGTTGGTGGGGCTGTCGCCAGACGATGTGAATCGTCCATGGCCAGGTGACTTGCCTTTGGAAGAACTCCGCGAAAAAGTCCGAGCCGTATTTGGGACAGATTTTGGATTGCACAGTCCCTCCTGGCTGTCTCGCTATAGCAATACCAGCCGCCAGGCCGAAAGCAATACCAGCCGCCAGGCCGAAAACTACCGTAAAAATCGCGTTTTTCTGGCGGGTGACGCCGCACACCAGCATATGCCAGCCGGAGGTGTGGGTTTGAACATCGGGATTCAGGATGCCATGAATCTGGGCTGGAAGCTGGCCGCTGTGGTCAATGGCTGGATGCCGGACTCCCTGCTCGATAGTTACCATCAGGAACGTTACCCCGTCGGGCAAGATTTGCTGGAGCACACTCAGGCGCAAACCGCCTTGATGAGTTGTTTCTCCGTTGAAGGCATCGAACTGCGTTCCTTTTTGAACAAGCTCATCAAGCAGTCCCCCGCTTTGGAAAAAACACTGGCGGAGCGGCTCTCCGGCCTGAACGTGGCCTACCCGCCGCCTGCTCCGGGTGCTCATGCTTTGGTGGGGCGGCGTGCCGCCGATCAGGATCTGGCCGACGGAAAAAGCCTCTTTGGCCTGTTGGAACAGGGATGCTATGTGATGCTGGACCTGAGTGGGCATGACGACGATGGCATAGCGTGCTCAGGGAGCTGGAGGGCTGTGTGGTGTCGCAGCTCATTGGGCGTTCGCAGTGAGGGTTGGGAGCGCGTGACTGCGGTGCTGATTCGACCTGATGGCTATATTGCCTGGGCCAGCAATGAGCAAGACGCCACCCGCTTACGAGCAGCAATCCGGCAGATCTTGGCGCCTTTCTCCTTTTCCTCTCATGCCCAGGGCATTACCGAGGAGCAGACGGATGAATAGCCAAACGTCTACGTTCAAAATGTTGATTGACGGAGGCCTGGTGGATGGCGATCAGACCATGGCCGTGATCAATCCCTGCACGGGTCGCCCTTTTGCCAACAGTCCACGTGCCTCGCTCAGGCAAATGGAACAGGCGATTGAAGCTGCCAGTCGTAGTTTCCCGGCCTGGTCTCGTCGCACGATGATGGCACGGCGTGCCTTGATTTTGAAGATTGCCGACCTCATTGAGGAACACTGCCAGGAATTGGCCCGACTCTTGACTCAGGAGCAAGGAAAGCCTTTGCGGGATGCGCAGGCTGAAGTGCATGGCACTGTCGCATTTTTTCGGTACGTAGCGCAGTGCCGCATCGAGACACAGATCCTGGAAGAGAGCACGACCCGGCACGCGTATCTGCAACGCCAAGCTTTGGGCGTGGTCGCCGTGATTACGCCTTGGAATTTTCCCCTGATGCTGCTGGCTTTTAAAGTGCCTCATGCTTTGTTGGCTGGCAACACCGTGGTGATCAAGCCGGCGGCAAGCACGCCGCTGAGTACCTTGAGGCTGGGTGAGCTTATTGCCAAGACGCTGCCTGCAGGGGTGGTGAATATTGTTACGGACCAAAACGACTTGGGTGATGTGCTGAGTAGTCATCCTCAGGTTGCGAAGATTTCTTTTACGGGTTCCACCGCGACTGGCTACAAGGTGATGGCCAATGCGGCCAAATCCCTGAAGCGTTTGACCTTGGAGTTAGGGGGCAATGACCCTGGCGTAGTGCTTGATGATGCGGACCCCAGGCAGATTGCCCCAGGTATTGTGCGAGCCGCCTTTTTTAACAATGGCCAGGCTTGCATCGCCTTGAAACGTCTTTATGTGCCTGATTCGCTCTATGAGGACCTGAGCGAGGCGCTATGGAGTGAATGTCAGCGCCTGATTCTGGGCGATGGACTGGACCCAAAGACCACACAGGGGCCTTTACAAAACAAGCAGCAATTTCAGAAGGTGAAAGCTCTTCTGGAGGACGCCCAACAGCATGGGCGGGTCTTGAGTGGTGGGACGGTGCCGCAGGGGGGCGGTTATTTTCTACCACCTGCCTTGGTGCTCGATATTGAAGATGGCACTCGATTGGTGGATGAAGAGCAGTTTGGTCCGGTTCTGCCAATTATCCGCTATAGCGATCTGGCTCAGGCTATAACCCGGGCCAATAACAGCCCGTATGGCCTGGGCGCGTCGGTGTGGTCTTCCAATCTGGAGCGTGCCAGAGGCGTGGCCGAACAGTTGCAAGCGGGTACGGTCTGGATCAACCAGCATATTGATTTAGGGCCGCATATCCCTCAGTGCGGCAGCAAACAGTCAGGTTTTGGTATTGAGTTGGGGATGGAGGGGCTGCTGGAGTTTACCCAGGCCAAGGTGATCAATATTAATCCGGGCCTGGGATCGGAACGCCAGGACCCGGCACAGGAGAGTACGAATGCAGAATAAACAAGCAATTAACCCTGACAACTTGCCCAAGCTGCCTGGAGTGGTATCTCACGACATTGTGCTGAACAAGGCTGGCTTGGTTTATACCTCGGGGCAGCTATCCTGGGACGAAAATGGTCAGCTGGTTCCAGGCGATGTGTTTGCCCAGTTCGAGCGCGCCTACAACAATATCGATATCGTGCTCCAGACTGCAGGCACCTCCCGCTCTGAGGTAATTAGCGAGACGATTTATATCGTTGGTGATTGCACCGCCCATACCGCACAACTGGTTCAAGCCTTGACCGAGGCACGGCCAGCTGGCTCAGTCCCGCCAACCAGTACGGTTGTGGGTGTCCAGTCGCTGTTTGCCGAAGGGTTTCTGGTGGAAATTCAAGTGGTGGCAACGGTTTAGACGGCCTTGTCAGATCGGTTACCAGTGCATTGGGCCAGTCACTGGTAGCCATCCTGCGATTCTGGCCTGCATAGCAAGGCATTAACGATGAAGATTCAAGAGAAAAACCAGATTGCCAGCCAGGTGAATCAAGAGATGGGAGCCTTGAATACCGGCTCCTGGACTGAGCGGGAGAAGTTGGCCCTGGCGTGTCGTATTCTGTTCGACGAAGGACATTGGCGTGGCTTGGCGGGACAGATTACGGCACGGCTGTCACCTGATGCAACGGACATGTTGACCTTGGGTTTTGGGGTGGGCTTTGACGAGGCCTGTGCGAGCTCCTTGGTGCAGGTGGACCAACGGCTACAGCCTCTGGGCCGTAGTGACATGCCTAATCCTGGGGTGCGTTTTCATGCCTGGATCTATGCAAATCGTCCCGATGTTCACGCAATTGTCCATACGCATCCGCCAGCATGTGCTGCCTTGTCCATGACTGGAGAGTCTTTGGCTGTGGCTCATATGGACGCAACCCCTCTTTTTGATGACTGCGCATTTCTTCCTGAGTGGCCCGGTTTGCCGATTGGCGATGAAGAGGGACAGATCATTTCCCAAGCCATGGGTAGTAAACATGCCATTTTGCTGGCTCACCATGGTTTGCTGACTGCTGGCCGCAGCATTGAGGAGGCGTGCCTGCTGGCAGTGTGGATGGAACACGCGGCACAAATGCAACTGAGTGCAAGAGCCATGGGCCCAATCAAGCAGATTGCGCCGGGGTTGGCACGGGAGTCCCGGGATTTTTTGCGTAAGCCAAAGGTTCTGGCGCTGAGTTTCGCGAATTTGGCACGTCGCGTGCTGCGAGCTGATGGCGGTGTGCTGCTGTAGGAGTGAGGCGCCTCCACACTTGGCCGGAATGCGATAGTAAATGGCCGTCAGCCGCAATTTCACGGCGCCGCCTTGTGTTACGGTGAGCTGTCTCAAGCACGCCTGCGACCCTTGAATGAAAGATGCCATTATTACCGTCCAGGATTACCTGGACCAGGTTGCTTTACCTGTGACGGGCTTGCAGGTAGAGCTGAGCTTTGTTGGTGATACCGAGCCGCATAAACATCGCAAGAACCAGCTGCTGTATGTTCTGAAAGGACTGATGTCGGTGCAGACAGAGCAAGGGCTATGGGCTGTGCCCCCTCAGTGTGCGATTTGGATACCCGCTGGCGTGATGCATTTTGCCCGGGCGACCCAGCAAGCCAGTGTGGCGAATCTGTACATTGAGGCTCAGCCCCCTGCCAATCTGGAGGCTTGCGGGGTTCTGTTCACACGCCCCCTGTTGCGAGAGCTGATTCTGAGATTGCTGCCGTCCTCCAACCCCGCGCCGGAGAACGAGCTGCGCCATACCCGATTGGTCGCCGTACTGATGGATGAGCTGGCTCTGAGCCCCAAAAAATCTCTGCACTTGCCTATGCCTAGTGATCGTCGTTTGAAACGCTTGATTGATCAGTTAGCGCAAAGTCCAGGGTTGAAATTGAGCATGGAGCAATGGGGGGCCCTGGTTGGGGTCAGTACTCGTACCTTGGGGTGCCTGTTCTTGCGCGAAACCGGCATGTCTTTTGGCCGCTGGCTGCAACATTGGGATAGTTCTATTGCCTTGCAGAAACTGGCGAATGGAACCTCGGTGACGATGACAGCTCAGGATTTGGGCTACGAAAGTTTAAGTGCCTTTATCACCATGTTTCGTCGTACGGTAGGCACGACCCCTGCCCGCTTTTTTGCCCAGACCCAAACCTTGCCGCTTGAGTCAAAGGAACAGCCCTGTATCCATATGGATGGGCGTATTGAGGACGTCTTTTCAAAAATTCATGTCCCGATGGTGGATACAAGCGGTCAATAAAAACGGCCATCCTCAGATGACCGTGCTTCAGGATGCCGCTCGCCCTGTTTATTCTGTTGGGGCACCCGCCATGATCCAGTCCACTACCGCCTTGATGTCCGCGTCGGAAATGGCCGGGTTCGCGGGCATGGGCAAAGGGCCGTAAACCCCCTTGCTGCCTTGACGGATATGCTGGGCAATCATTTCAGCGTTGGCTGGATCATCCTTGCGCATGGCAGCAATGTCCTTGTACGCGGGACCGACCACTTTTCTGTCTACGGTGTGACAGGACAGACAAGCATTTCTGGTCAGCACATCCTTGACCGAGTCAACGCTGGCCTCGGCCGCCTGGGCACTGAAACCGGCACTGAACAAGGCCGTACAGACCAGTAGCTGCTTCAAGCTCATGAGGGGGATCTCCTAAGTAAAACGGGCGCAAGAAACGGGAGTGTGGAGTGGGTGCTGCGCTTGCATTTTTCCGCACATAAACGGGACGATATGGCATCCACATCGTGATCATACGGTTATGATAGAACAGCCTTTCACAAATAGCGGTGGGTCTTGATGCTGATCAAGCTGGTCCGCGCGCTTATTCTGTAATGTCCTAGTAGAAGTTAGTGCTTCATACTTAAACAGTTCACACACTACAAGAGGTCTTCATGCTTAATGTTCTCGTTCCTGTCGATGGGTCTGATGCTTCCACACGTGCTTTGAAAACAGCGGTTGACATCCTAACGGGCAAACCAGAAGCCACTTTGCACGTGCTGGCTGTTCCTACACCGATCGTGTCGGGCAACGTCAAACGCTTTTTCTCGGACGATGTGCTACAGGCTTACTACCAAGATGAAGGCAGCAATGCGCTCTTGCCTGCTCGTTCCGTGCTGGCCGGTTCGACCCTGAAGATCAAGGAAAGCATTATTGCCGGTAACGCTGCCCAGACGATCAAAGAATATGTGGAAAAGAATCAGATCGATCACATTGTGATGGGTACGCGTGGCCTGAGTGCTCTGCCCGGCCTGGTTCTGGGTTCGGTGACCACCAAGGTGCTGAGCCTGGTAACTGTGCCAGTGACCCTGATCAAGTAATTGAGCTGATTTTTTTCAGTCTCCGCAGGCCGTCGTTAAGACGGCCTTTTTTTTGTCCTCAAGCAGGGTTTTGATGGGCTGCTTAGAGCCTGAAGGCATAAAAAAATCTCCTGCGCGCTGCTGGATGCAAGATGACTGTGTTTCAATACAGCGATAGCCATTACAAAAGAAGCACGTATGTCAGATTCCTCCTTGCTCGACCACAATGCCCGTGCCTGGGACAAACAGGCGCAAACCGAAAGCCCCTGGTCCCTGCCTGTCAGCAGCGAGCAGGTTGAGCAGGCCCGTCGCGGGCAATGGCAAGTGCATTTGCTGCCCTCCCCTGTGCCTGCCGATTGGCTGGGGGATATTCAAGGCAAATCTGTGTTGTGTCTGGCCAGTGCCGGTGGCCAGCAAGCGCCTATTCTGGCCGCTGCCGGGGCCAAGGTAACGGTGTTCGATTTGTCTGCCGGACAGTTGGACAAAGATCGCATGGTGGCCGAGCGTGACGGCTTGTCCTTGCAGATTGAACAAGGCGATATGTGCGATTTGTCGCGCTTTGCGTCCGAGAGTTTTGATCTGATCTTGCACCCGGTCTCTAATCAGTATGTGCCTGACATTAGCCTGGTGTGGAAAGAATGCGCCCGCGTTCTGCGTCCGGGCGGGCATTTGCTGTCCAGTTTCTTCAATCCGGCTGTATTTATTGCGGACCGGGACCCCAGCTACGCCAAGCAGGGCTTGATTCGCCCTACCTTCACCGTGCCCTACTCGGATTTGAGCAGCCTGGATGCCGACGCACTACAAGCCAAGCAGGCTCGCATGGAGCCCTTGATTTTTGGGCATTCCCTGGCGCAGCAGATTGGTGGGCAGCTGGAAGCGGGTTTGCATCTGGTCGGTTACATCGAAGAAATGCACCCCGCCCCGCGCTTTGAGATCGAGAAATACCTGCCCAGCTTTATGGCGACACGCAGCCGCAAACCGGCTTAAGGGTTCAAGACTTGGGCTGAATGCGCAGAAGCTGGCCGTCGTTTTCGTCGGTCAGCACATAGATATCGCCGTCTGGCCCAACACGCACATCCCGGATGCGCTGTTTCAAGTCTTGCAGCAAGCGCTCTTCTCCGACGATATGGCCGTCCTCTTCGTCAAATTGCAGACGAATCAAGGCTTGTTCTTTCAAGGCTCCCACAAACAGGCTGTGCTGCCAGTCCGGGACGCGTTCGTCGTTATAGAAAGCCATGCCGCTGATCGCGGGCGAGACTGACCAGTGGTGCAAGGGTTCAGTCAGGCCCTCTATCGGTGTGGAACTGGCGTTGGGAATGGGTTTGCCGTCATAGCCTTGCCCCTCGGTACGCAAGGGCCAGCCATAATTGGCACCTGATTGAATTCGGTTCAGTTCATCGCCGCCTTGCGGACCATGTTCAGCCACCCACAGTTCATTCGTCCAGGGATTCCAGGCCATGCCCTGCGGATTACGATGGCCGTAGCTCCAGATTTCCGCCCGGGCGCCGCGTAGACTGCGAAAGGGGTTGTCGCGTGGGACCATGCCATCCGGACGGATACGCACGACTTTGCCTTGCAGATGATCCAGTTGCTGGGCGGTCGGGGGCTGGTTGTTCTCGCCCAGGGCGATGTACAGATCTCGTCCACCCGGATCAAAGGCCATGCGCACGCCATAGTGCTGCCCGGTGGACAAGGCGGGTTCCTGGCGGAAAATCGGGCGGAAGGCGTCGATGCGTTTCAGGTCTGAGGACAGCACGCCATAGCCGACAGTGGTGGCGGAGTGTTGCTTATCGCGTCGCTCGGCATAAGCCAGATAAATCCGGCGGCTACGGAAAAAATCCGGGGCCAGAGCTACATCCAGCAAACCACCTTGTGCTTGCGCGTGGACTTTAGGAACCCCGGCAATCGGTTCAGACAGGCCGTTTTCCTGCGTCCAAACCCGCAGGCGGCCTGGGCGTTCAGTGATCAGGATTCCGGCATTGTTGGGCAGGAAAGCCAGGGCCCAAGGGTGCTCCAGCCCGCTGGCCAGGGTCTCGACCGACACAGCCGGTCCGCTGATGGCAGGAACAGGTTCAGATTGTGCCGGAGCGGATAGCGGGGCAAGGGCTGCAGCCAGGCCCAATACGGTGGCTGCCAATGCAGAGGACAAGCTGGAGGTTTTCTTTATACGCATAAGGCAGTGAAAGACGGATAGCTGGGATGAGACACTCCCCTACTCTTTCATAGGGACAAAGAACCACGCTGTTGATGTATTCGCCCCAGTGAAGGGGCGAATACGGTCAAGCATAGCCCAGGTAAAGGCTTAGCCTGGGTGGGTCATATCCAGTGGCACAATCCACTGATCGTATTGCTCGTTCGTCAGGTAGCCAGATTTCAGGGCGGACTCACGCAGGGTCAGGCCTTCTTTGTGGGCGGTCTTGGCAATGTAGGCAGCCTTGTCGTAGCCGATGTGGCGGTTCAAGGCGGTAACCAGCATCAGGTTCTGGTCCAGATTGTGCTGGATTTTCTCCATGACGGGCTCCAGACCCTGGGCGCAATGCTCGTCAAAAGCCAGGCATGCGTCGCTGATCAGGGCAATGCTTTCCAGCACATTGTGCACCATCACAGGCTTGTAGACGTTCAGCTGGAAATTGCCTTGGCTGCCAGCAAAGCCCACCGCCGCGTCGTTACCGTAGACCTGCACGGCCACCATGGTCAGCGCCTCGCACTGAGTAGGGTTGACCTTGCCGGGCATGATGGAGGAACCGGGCTCGTTCTCGGGGATTTGCAGTTCGCCAATCCCGCAGCGAGGGCCGCTGGCCAGCCAGCGCACGTCGTTAGCCATCTTCATCAAGGCGCCGGCCAGGGTACGCAGGGAGGCGGACAGGTTCACCAGCGCATCGTGGGCCGACAACGCAAAGAACTTGTTTTCGGCAGCCTGGAATGGCAGGCCTGTGATCTTGGCAATATGGGCGGCTGTGCGCTCGCCAAACTGCGGATGGGCGTTCAGACCCGTACCCACGGCGGTGCCGCCGATAGCCAGTTGGTAGATGCCGTCCAGTGCCTTGTCCACGGTTTGCAGGCCGAAATCGATCTGCGCAACCCAGGCACCGATTTCCTGGCCCAGCGTGATGGGCGTGGCATCTTGCAAGTGAGTGCGGCCGGTTTTCACAATGCTGTTGAATTGCTTGGCTTTGGCGGCCAGGGTGTCGCGCAGCTGACCTACGTCTTTGCGCAGGCGGCGCTGACATTCCAGACCCACAGCGATGTACATGGCGGTGGGGAACGTATCGTTGGAGGATTGGCCGCGGTTCACGTGGTCATTCGGGTGGACGGGCTTTTTGCTGCCCTTCTCGCCACCGGCCAGTTCAATGGCGCGGTTGGAGATCACCTCGTTCACGTTCATATTGCTTTGCGTGCCAGAGCCGGTCTGGAACACAACCAGCGGGAATTCGGTGTCCCACTGGCCTGCAATCACTTCATCAGCCGCTTTGACAATCAACTGGGCCAGTTCGTCGGGCAACTCGCCCAGTTCCTGGTTGGCCAGGGCCGTGGATTTTTTCAGGATGCCCAGCGACTCGATCATGCTGCGGCCCCACTGGAAGCGGTCGCGGCCAATCGGGAAGTTCTGGATCGAGCGCTGTGTCTGCGCGCCCCAATAGTGGTCGGCGGGAACCTCAATGGTTCCCATGGAATCCTGCTCAATACGTGTCGTACTCATCATGGCTCCTGTAAGAATTCGGAAGACAGTTCAATGTGAAAATGGGGTGTTCACGGCTGGCGCAAAAAGCGCGCAGCCCACACACAGGCAATATCAAGCATGCGGTTGGAAAACCCCCATTCGTTATCGAACCAGACCAGCATATTGACCAGCCCGTCCCCGTTGGTGCGGGTTTGCGAGCCGTCCACCACGGCCGAGTGCGGGTTGTGATTGAAGTCGATCGAGGCATGGGCCTGATCGGAGTAGTCCAGAATCCCCGGCCATTGCTGGGCCGCCTTCTGGAACAGCTGGTTGATTTCGTCCCGGCTGGTGTCGCGCTCCAGATTGACCATCAGATCAATGGCTGACACGTTCAAGATGGGCACGCGGATCGACTTGGCCTGGACCTTGCCTTTTAGCTGCGGCAAAAGGCGCTCTACCCCCGTGGCCAGCCCGGTAGAAACCGGAATCATGGACTGCAAGGCGGAACGGGTACGGGCCAGATCGCTGCTGTGGTAGCCGTCGATCATGGGCTGATCGTTCATTACCGAGTGCAGCGTGCTTAAAAAGGCGTGGCGTATGCCGAAAGTCTTATCCAGTTCAGCCAGAACCGGGATGATGGCATTGGTGGTGCAGGAAGCGTTGGAGACAATCAACTCGTCGCCTTGCAACTGCTCGTGGTTAATGCCCAATACGGCGGTGAAATCCACATCCTGAGCGCTATTACCCGGATTGGAGAGCAGCACACGCGGGCAACCGGCGTCCAGAAATTGTTGTAACTGCGCTCGGCTGCCAAAGGCACCACTGCATTCGATCAGCATGTCCAGGTTCAGCGCCGCCCAGTCTATGGCGTTGGGGTCGGTTTCATGCAGCACGCGGATGGCTTTGCCACCCACAATCAGCTCGTGTTCGTTGTGCTCTACCTGCGCCGGAAACACGCCGTGGGTCGAATCAAAGCGCGTCAGGTAGGCCATGGTGGCAATTGTGGCGGGCTCGTTGATGACGACGACATCGAACTCCTGGCGTCGTGGGGACTCGTAAATGGCGCGCAACAGACAACGACCGATGCGGCCATAGCCATTGATCGCGATGCGGATGGGACGAGGTAGCGGCATGATCAGGAAAAATCAGAAAGTAATGGAGAATCCGCCGTCTACAACCACGATATGGCCATTGACATAGGAAGCAGCCGGAGAGGCCAGGAATACAGCAGCAGCGCGGATTTCATCCGGTTGGGCCCAGCGCCCCAAGGGATTGCGGCCTACCACCAGGGGGCCTTTGACCGGATCCTGGGCCAGCGCCGCATTGCTTTCCGTGGCAAAGGTGCCGGGGGCGATGCCGTTGCTGGTAATGCCCTGCCCGCCAAATTCTACTGCCAGTGCACGTACCATACCGGCCAGTCCCTGCTTGGCGACGGGGTAAATGGCGTCGCCCGGACGAGCCAGCGGGCCTGCAATGGAGGTCAAGGTCACAATACGGCCTTGGCGGGTTTGAGCTTTCAGCATGGCCTGGGCCGCATATTTGGAAAGTTTCAGCGTGGCCAGCAGGTCTACCTGCAGCAGGTGCTCAATATCGTCCCAATCGGCGTCCTGCAAGCGGCTGCGTAGTCGCACGCCTACATTGTTCACCAGAATGTCGGGAGTGCCGACGCGCTGGCACAGGGTCTGGTAGGAATCGGGCAAGGAGTCCAGATCGGCCAGATCGTGCTCCCAGGTATCGACCTGGGCACCAGCGGCTTTCAATTCCTCGGCAAGCGGCCGGAGTTTGCTGGCGTTGCGGCCATGCAGAATCACATGGGCGCCATGGGCGGCGTAGGCACGGGCGATTTCCAGGCCCAGACCAGCAGAAGAGCCAGTCACCAGAGCGCAGCGGCCAGTCAGGGAGAAATTGGCTTGATAGGAGCTTAAATCAGTCATTATCTACAGCGTATGGCGTGCTTCGCCACGGTGGAAAGCCGCAATGTTTTCGATCAGCTGGTTTGCCAGGGCTTGCATGGCTTCCTGACTGGCCCAGCCTATGTGCGGCGTCAAAATGTAATTGGGTAAGTCTAACAAGCGCATCAGGATATGGTCAGTAGGCGGCGGCTCGGGCGTGCACACATCAATGCCTGCGCCACCCAGCCAGCCTTGCCGCAAGGCGTGCTCCAGTGCCTGATTGTCGATCAGCCCGCCACGGGCGGTATTGATCAGCAAGGGACGGCGTGGGGCCATGCGCTCGAATTCGGCCATGCCCAGCATGTTCTGCGTTTCTGCAGTCAGGGGGCAATGCAGGGAGAGAATGTCGGCTTGTTCCAGTACTTGCTCAAAGGGCAAGCGGTCGTCCGCATTGCTGACGATGGTCTGGCCACGGCGCTGGGCAAAGATGACCTTCATGCCCAGGGCGCGGCCCATGGTGGCAACGGCTTGCCCCAAGGAGCCCGAACCAATCAGCCCCAGGGTGGAGCCGGCCAGATCGCGGATAGGATAGTCGAAGTAACAGAACTGCTGGGCTTCCTGCCAGCGGCCTTCCTTGACGGACTGGCGATAGGCGCAGATATTGCGACGCAAGGCAAAGATCAGCGCAAAAACGTGCTCCGGAACACTACGCACGGCGTAGTCGCGGATATTGCTGACCACAATCTGGCGTTCGCGGGCGGCATCCAGGTCGATATTGTCGCTACCGGTAGCGGCCAGTGCGATCATTTTCAAATTGGGCGCGGCCTGCAAATGCTCGCGTCGCAGCGCCACTTTATTGCTGATGACAATCTCGGCATCCGCAATACGTTCGGCTACTTGATCGGGCGCCGTACGTCCGTAAACTTGCAGTTCATGCTTAAAGGGAACCTGTGGCAGCGCTACGCTGTCTGAGAGTGTTTCCCTATCCAGAAAAACGATACGAGTCAAAGAAGTCATGCCTGTCCTTGTCCTGAGCTGTCCTTGGCATTCTGCCCCTATTTTCAGAGGGTTCTTACCTTTTCCGGGGACCACGATCCGATATAGTAATGGGATTGATGCAGGCTTGTCCTTGGTCTCACCCTCATAACCCTGTTTTATAGGTTATTGCTTATGCTCTTGTCCCTCTTGCTCTCTTTGGGCGCTCACGCCCTGATACCGGATAACGTCGCTAGCACTACTCCCCCACTGTACGACATTCGGGATTTCTTCCAGAATCCCAAACGCAGCGGTTTCCGGATTTCGGACCAGGGGCGCATGATCGGCTTTATGGAGCCCGTCAAAATTGACGGCAACCCAGCCCGTCAGAATATCTTTGTGCAAGAGTTGAAAGGCAGTGAACCGATAGGTGAGCCCCGTCGTGTTACCGCCGAACACCAGCGCGATATTGCCGAATACTTCTGGAAAGGCGACGAGACCGTTATCTACGCCAAAGATGTCAATGGCGACGAAAACTATCACGTGCTGGCTGTGAACGTGATCACGGGTAAAGTCACCGATTTGACACCATTGGAAGGTGTGCGCGCCGGTGTGCAGGACGATTTGCCGGACGATCCGGAGCATATTCTGGTATCGCACAACGGTCGCAACCCGGAGGTGTTTGATGTCTACAAGGTGAATGTCCTGACCGGCGAAAGCACCCTGGCTGCCGAGAACCCCGGTGATGTGCTGGGCTGGAGCACGGACCATCAAGGACGTGTGCGTCTGGCGATTTCGATCTCCGGCGTAGATTCCGAACTACGTTACCGCGACAGCGAATCCGAGCCCTTCCGCAGCATTTTGCAAACGGACTTCCGCACTGACGTCAGCCCCCTTTTCTTCCACGCCGACAATCAGCGCTTTTACGCCTTGAGCAATCGTGGTCGTGACACTCTGGCTTTGGTCTTGATTGACCCCGCCAAGCCGGACGAGGAAGAAAAAATCTATGAATTGCCCAGCCACGATCTGATGGGGGCTGGCTATTCCCGCTTGCGCCAGGTGCTGACGTCGGTGGATTACTACACCGACAAGCCTGGTCAGCATTTCTTTGACGAGCATAGCGAGAAGATCCACGCGGCAATTGCGCGCCAACTGCCGGGCTACGAGATCAGCATTCAGTCCATGACGCGCGATGAAAAGAAGATGATTGTGGCCAGCTACAGCGACCGCAATCCAGGCTCACGCTATCTTTACGACGTGGACAGCAACAGCCTGCACAAGCTGGCTGTGATCAATAGCGCCTTGCCAGAAAGCGATATGGCGGTCATGCATCCCATCGAATTTACGGCGCGCGATGGCATGAAGATCCACGGCTACCTGAGCCTGCCTTTGGGTGTGCCCAGCCGTAATCTACCCGTCGTGATCAATCCGCACGGTGGCCCTTGGGCGCGTGACTACTGGGGCTTTAACCCCGAAGTGCAGTTCCTGGCCAACCGTGGCTACGCTGTCTTGCAGATCAACTTCCGCAGCTCAACAGGTTATGGTCGCAAGTTCTGGGAAGCGGGCTTCAAGCAATGGGGTCTGAGCATGCAGGACGACATTACTGATGGCGTTCAGTGGTTGATCGATCAAAAGATTGCCGACCCCAAGCGCATTGCCATTTACGGTGCCAGCTACGGGGGTTACGCGACCTTGGCCGGTATCGTCAAAACCCCGGACTTGTACGCTGCGGCGGTGGATTATGTGGGTGTATCCAACTTGCTGACTTTCATGAACACGATTCCCCCCTACTGGAAACCGTTGTTGGTGAAAATGCACGCTATGGTAGGTGATCCGGAGAAGGACAAGGAGCTGCTGGAAGCCAACTCCCCCGTTTTGCACGCCGACAAGATCCGCACACCGCTATTTATTGCCCAGGGCGCACATGACCCGCGGGTGAACAAGGCAGAAAGCGATCAGATGGTCGATGCTTTGAAGGCGCGTGGTGTGGATGTGGAGTACATGGTCAAGGATAACGAAGGCCACGGTTTCCACAACGACGAGAACAAGTTCGAGTTTTACGAGCGCATGGAGCGGTTCCTGGCGCGACATTTGCAGCCTTAATTGTTTTGGAGTGGCGCGACAAGCTCGCGCCATTTTTGTTTAGCGCACTTTTGGAAAGAGAACTTATGAAACTGTATTACATGACTGGTGCTTGTCCTTTGGTGACCCGCATTGCATTGGAGTGGATAGGCAAGCCGTTTGAATCCCAGCGCGTCAGCCGCGACGAGTTGCAACAAGAAGAATTCCTGAAACTGAACCCCAACGGCGCTGTGCCGGTTCTGGTGGACGGTGATCTGGTCCTGACCCAAAGCATCGCCATTCTGGAATACCTGAACGAGAAGAACCCCCAGGCCAATCTGCTGGGCAGCACCATCGAACAACGCTTTGAAGCGCGCCGCTGGCTGGCCTTCCTGAACGCCGAAATCCACCGCAACGTGGGTGTGGTGTTCGGTGTGCATCGCTACGCTGATCAGGAAGCGACACAGGCCGAGGTCAAAGCCAAGACCGCTGCTTTGCTGACCAAGCAGCTGGGCGTGATTGACAAGCACCTGGAAGGCAAAGAAACCCTGTCGGGCTCCTTGTCTGTGGCCGATGCTTACCTGTACGTTGTGCTGCGCTGGGCTGCACTGATGAAGCTGGACCTGTCGGGCATGAAGAACCTGAACGCTTTCTTTGCTCGTATGGAGCAGAACGAAGGGGTGAAGGCCGCTTTGCGTGGTGAAGGTCTGTTGAAGGATTAAGCTGTATCACGGCTAGCGATACAAGCTCTCAGGGGATGAGTCGGTGGTAGCCCACTGACATTTGAAGCAAGACTAGCGGCAAATGAATATGGCTTTTAGCTTAGTTGCCTGTGCTCTTGTCCTGACGTATAAGCCGAATAAAAAAAACCTGAATCCAGCGCAAGCTGGGATTCAGGTTTTTTTTAGCGCATAAATTCAAGCGGTACTTGAAAGATACGTCCTGCTGTACGACTTCAAGGCTGTATAAGCTGGCTTTTAAGCCCCCAAATACGCCTTCCGAATATCCGGATTCGCCAGCAGATTGGCGCCGGTATCCTGCATCACCACTTTCCCGGTTTCCAGCACATAGCCACGGTCTGCAACTTGCAAGGCCTTGTTGGCGTTCTGCTCCACCAGGAATACCGTTACGCCTTCATTGCGAATGGTGCGGATGATGTCAAAAATCTGCGCAATGATCAGCGGGGCCAGGCCCAGCGTAGGTTCGTCCAGCAGCAACAAGGACGGCTTGCTCATCAGGGCGCGGCCGATGGCCAGCATTTGCTGCTCACCACCTGACATGGTTCCAGCACGCTGCGCAGAGCGCTCTTTCAGGCGGGGGAACAGTTTGTAGACGTGCTCCTCCCCTTCTTCGATCTCGCTGCGGTTCAGAAAGAAACCGCCCATCTTCAGGTTTTCCGACACGGTCAGGTCTGGAAAGACGCGACGCCCTTCGGGAGAGATGGCGATGCCTTTGCGCATGATGCGGTGCGTGTCGGCTTGGGTGATGTCCTCGCCCATGAAGCTGATGCTGCCCGAGCTGGCTCGGGGCGAGCCGCATACGGTCATGAGCAAGGTAGTTTTGCCAGCGCCGTTCGCGCCAATCAGGGTGACGATCTCGCCCTGATTCACGTCCACGCTAACTTGATCCAGCGCCTGAATAGCGCCGTAATGGGTAGATACGGAGTCCAGCTTCAGCACTTATTCTTCCCCCAGATAGGCTTTGATGACGCGCGGATCATTGCGCACTTCTTCAGGCAGGCCGGTGGCAATGGGTTTGCCATATTCCATTACCAGGATCCGGTCTGATACGCCCATAACCAGACTCATATCGTGCTCGATCAGCAGGACGGCGACGCCAAATTCGCGGCGCAGTTGGTCGATCAGCGCTTGAAGGTCGCGTTTCTCTTGGGGATTCAGGCCCGCTGCAGGCTCGTCCAGCATCAGCAAGCGAGGCTGGGTGATCATGCAACGTGCAATTTCCAGGCGGCGCTGGTGGCCGTAGGCCAGGTTGCCCGCTTCACGGTTGGCCAGATCAGTCAGGCCCATGAAGTCCAGCCAAGTGACTGCGCGTTCTTTGGCCTCTTTTTCAGATTGCTTGTAGCGCGACAGGTTCAGCAGGCCGGACAGAAAGCCGGCCTTGAGCTGGCTGTGCTGGGCGACCAGCAGATTTTCCAGCACGGTCAGTTTCTTGAACAAGCGCACGTTCTGGAAGGTACGCACCAGGCCTTTTTGAGCCACTTTGTGGCTGGACAAGCCGTGAATGGGCTGGTCTTCCAGGGTGACGGAACCGGACGTGGGCTTGTAAAAACCGCCTACACAGTTAAATACCGTGGTTTTACCGGCGCCATTGGGGCCAATGATGGCAAAGACTTCATCTTTAGCCACATCGAAGCTGACGGAATCCACCGCCAGCAAACCACCAAAGCGCATCGACAGGTCTGATACTTGGAGTAATGGGCTCATGTACGCAACTCCACATGAGGACGTTGCACAGGCAGCAAGCCCTGTGGACGCCAAACCATCATGGCCACCATGACCAGACCAAAAATCAACATCCGATACTCCGCGAACTCTCGGGCCAATTCAGGAACCACTGTCAGCACAATGGCCGCCAGAATGACGCCGATTTGTGAACCCATACCACCCAGCACCACGATGGCCAGGATCAAGGCGGATTCGATAAAGGTGAAGGACTCTGGGTTGACCAGACCCTGACGGGCGGCAAAGAAAGCACCACCAAAACCGGCAAACATGGCGCCCATGGTAAAGGCGGACAGCTTGATGGTGGTGGGGTTCAGGCCCAGCGAACGGCAGGCAATCTCGTCCTCGCGCAGGGCTTCCCAGGCACGGCCAATGGGCATGCGCACCACGCGGCTGGAGACCAGCAAGGTAATCAGAGCCAAGGCCAGTGCCATCAAGTACAGATACACCACCACGTCTTGGTTGCTGAAGGTCCAGCCCATCAAGTCGTGGAACGTGGTCTGCCCTTCTGGTGCACGGCGCGCCATGGGGAAACCAAATACGGTTGGTTTGGGAATGCCGGAAATACCGTCCGGGCCGCCGGTCAGCTCATACATATTGATGAGCAACAGGCGAATGATTTCACCAAAACCGAGGGTGACGATAGCCAGATAATCGCCACGCAAACGCAGCACGGGGAAACCCAGCAGGAAGCCAAACAGGGCAGCCATACCACCGGCTAGTGGCAGCGCTTCCCAGAACCCCCAGCCTGCGTAGTGATAGAGCAAGGCGTAGGTGTAGGCACCCACGGCGTAAAAGCCCACAAAACCCAGGTCCAGCAGGCCGGCAAAGCCCACCACAATGTTCAGCCCCAGACCAAGCATGATGTAAATCAGTACCAGAGTGGCGATGTCCACCTGGGCACGACCACCAAAAAAGGGCCAGACCACGGCGCAAGCGATCACGATGTACAGCAGGATCTTCTTGTGCTGCATGCTCAGTTTGGGCAAGGTCCAGCGGCTTTCGCGTACCTTGGTGCGATTGATGCTAGGACGGATCAGCTGAACCACAAAGACCAGTGCCATACCGATCAGAATGATTTGCCAATCGCTTTCCAGGTGGGTGTTCATCCCGGCGCGCACAATTTGCAGGCCAAAGACGGGAGCCACAATAATGCCTGCCAAGACAGCGGCGATAAATGCATTGCTAAAGCGGTTCATCATTAGACTTTCTCCACCTCGGGTTTACCCAGCAGGCCCGTTGGGCGGAACAGCAGGATAAAGACCAACAGTAAAAAGGCCACGATGTCCTTGTACTGCGATGAAATAAAGGCAGCGGCAAAGGTTTCTGCCAGACCCAGCAAGACACCGCCCAGCATGGCGCCAGGGATGCTGCCAATACCGCCCAGCACGGCGGCCGTAAAGGCCTTGATGCCGGCGATAAAGCCAATGAAGGGGTTCAGCTTGCCAATGGCGGTAGCAATCAGCACACCGCCCACGGCAGCCAGCATGGCGCCGATGACAAAGGTGAAGGAGATGATTTTATTGGTGTCGATACCCAGCAGGTTGGCCATGCGCAAGTCTTGTGAACATGCACGCGAGGCGCGACCCAGACGCGAGTATTTGATGTAGAGGCTGAGCATGATCATCAGCACCACGGTCACGACGATAATCATGACGCGTGAATAAGGCGCGGTGACGGTAAAGCCGTCTGAGCCCAGGCTGAACTGGAAGGAGCCGGACAGCAGTGTGGGCACAGCCATATCGCGTGCGCCTTGGCCCAGGGCAACCCAGTTTTGCAAGAAAATGGACATACCAATGGCTGAGATCAGCGGAACCAGCCGAGGGCTGCCACGCAGCGGCGCATAGGCGACTTTTTCAATCGCATAGCCGTAAACCGCGGTTACCAGGATGGCAACCAGCAACATGATAAGAATGATCAGCCAGATGGGCAGACCCGAGCCTACGCCAATCGCAGTCAGGGTAACCAGCCCCACATACGCGCCGATCATGTAGATCTCGCCGTGGGCAAAGTTAATCATTCCGATAATGCCATAGACCATTGTGTAGCCGATGGCGATCAGTGCATAAATAGCGCCCAAGGATAATCCATTGAACAGCTGCTGCACGATCTGAGGGAGTAAATCAGACATGCTTGTTTTTTTCCGTTGAGTCCGTCGTTTTGTTCTGAGGCTTTGTGGGCATCCAAAAGCAATGCCCCCGTTCTTCGTAGAGAGCGGGGGCACATCATCCAGTCTTATTTCTCAACTAGATCAAAGTTACCTTCTTTATCCCACTTGAAAACGGCAAATTCGAAATGCTTCAAATCACCCTTGGCGTCGTATTCTACCTTGCCAATGGCGGTATTGAACGCATTTGCGTGCATGTAGTCGGCTCCCTTGGCCGAATCTTCACCAACTGCGTTGATGGTGTCGGCAATAATTTGCACGGCCGCGTAAGCCGGGAAGGTAAAGGCCCCGTTAGGATTGCGCTTGTATTTGCTGAAGTTTTCCATCACATCCTTGTTGGCCGGCATCTTGGTGAAGTCGGTTGGCAAGGTCACCAGCAAGCCTTCCACGGCTGGACCGGCAATGGCGACCAGGTCACGGTTGGCCACGCCTTCCGGACCCATGAAGGTGTTGGTCATGCCTTGCTCGCGAGCCTGACGCAGCAGCAGGCCCAGCTCGGCATGGTAACCACCGAAATAAATCAGATCGGGGTTCACGCCCTTGAGCTTGGTGATCACGGCCGAATAATCGCTGTCACCGACGTTGATACCCTCATACATGACAATGTTCATGTTCTTTTTCTTCAGGGCATCACGCACTTGTGTGGCCACGCCCGAGCCGTAAGTCTGCTTGTCATGCAGCACGGCAATGGTCTTGGGTTTCAGAACATCGGCAATGTAATCGGCCGCGAACGGACCTTGCTGGTCGTCACGCCCAATGGTGCGGAAAAAGTAATGGGGCTTGATGGTGTCGGTTACCAGGGGAGAGGTGGCGCCGGGAGTAATGGCCACAATGCCTTCCTGCTCGTAAATGTTAACGGCAGGCACTGTGGTACCTGAGCAAGCATGAGCCACCGCGAATTTCGCACCGGAGTTCACCACGCGGTTGGCCGCCGGCACGGCCTGCTTGGGTTCGCATGCATCGTCAATCAGGACGGCTTCCAGCTGTTTGCCTTTTACACCCCCGGCTGCGTTAATCGCGTCAATCGCGGTCAAGGCTCCGGCCTGGATCTGGTCACCGTACTGGGTGGATGGGCCGGTCATGGGTTGAGGAATACCAATTTTGATGGTCTCTGCCGCATAGGCGGTGCTCATGGCCATTACGGTGGCCAAAGCGGTCAGAGCGGGGGTAAAGCGTCGAGTAAAGGTCATAGCAACTGTCTCCCGAGGCCGGGGTCTACCGGCATTGCTTTTTAGAAAGTGCTTGTTCTGGAGCTTGGGTTTACATTGTTCTGCACCAGGGGAACCCATTTTGGGGGAGCCGCCTAAAACTTGTCACTTCGTATAAGCCCTAGCGCCCGGCCAATTCATTTTTAAAATAACGCGGCATGGTTAACAGGGAGTTTCCAAAACCCGCCCGCATACTAAAAGCCTTATTCATAAAAGAAAAGAGGAGCTCCCTTGGAAACTCCCCTGCTCTGTTTTTTACTGCTTTTTTATTGCGCCATATCAATTTTTAGCGATGCTATAGGGACTAATCCCGGTGTCAGGAGAACTCCTTGGCCAATTCACCGGCCCGTACTTTGGCGGCATTGACCGCTTTTTGCACCAGAGGTGTAAAACCGCCTTCATTAAAGATACTCAAAGCGGCTGCCGTTGTACCCCCTTTGGACGTAACGCGCTCGCGCAAGACTGAAGGCTCTTCTGGCGACAGGGTGGCCAGCTGGGTGGCGCCGTGCAAGGTGGCCAGCGACAACTGACGGGCTTGTTCAGGGGACAAACCTTGTTCAATACCGGCTTTGATCAAGGCTTCGATGAACAAAAACACGTAAGCTGGACCGCTGCCCGATACCGCCGTGACGGCATCAATGGCGGCATCGTTTTCAACCCAGACCACTTCTCCAACGGATTTCAACAATTGCTGCGCAATGGCTTTATCGCTTTCATCCACTTGTTCAAGGGCCATCAGGCCGGTAATGCCACAGCCGATAAAGGCCGGGGTATTGGGCATGCAGCGGATCACACGTTGGTACGGCTTGCCGGGTTCGCCCAGCCAGTCTGCCAGGGCGGTTGCTGGAATGCCAGCAGCCACGCTGATCACCAGGGTGTCCTCTTGCAGATAGGGTTTGCAGGCCAGTACGGTTTCTTTCATGACCTGGGGCTTGACGGCAAAAACCCATATACGCTGCTTGGACAAGGCCGGGCCGGGTTCATACGCGGTGTGTACACCTTGCTGGGCCCACGACTCCAGGGCTGGCGGGTAAATATCAATCGCCAGAACGTCCGAGCCGCCGCAGCGTTTCCCAATCAAACCGGCAGCCAGGGCACTGGCCATATTGCCCGCGCCAATAAACGCCAGCTTAAAAGAGGTATCGTGTGGATTCATCATCGCTCCCATTAAAAATCTGTCCTCTGACACGTTTTCTTAGCGTTTGAGGGTAATTAGTCATTGCTTATATGACGCTCCCATGGATACATTCACGAGAGCGTCATAAACAAGTCATAAGCTTGAGTTTTAAAACCTGCTACACCTTAGCGGCACCTTTTATACAGGAGAAAGCCTGATGCGAACAAAACTATTTGCTCTGTCTCTAGCCGGTCTGATTGCTTCTATCGGCACTGCGCAAGCGGCCACAGAAATTCAGTTCTGGCATTCAATGGAAGGAGCCTTGGGCGAACGGGTTAATGCATTAGTCAAAGACTTTAACGCATCTCAGTCGGACTACCAGGTTAAAGCTTCGTATAAAGGCAACTATGGCGAGTCCATGAACGCCGGTGTCGCCGCTTTCCGTGCCGGCAATGCCCCCGATATTCTCCAAGTATTCGAGGTGGGTACCGCCACCATGATGGCGGCCAAGGGCGCTATCCAGCCTGTGCAGGAAATGTCGGAGAAAGTGGGCAAGCCCATCAATCCTGGTGATTTTCTGGGTGCGGTTGCCGGTTACTACTCTTCCAACGAAGGCAAGCTGATTTCCATGCCTTTTAACAGCTCCACCCCGGTGCTGTACTACAACAAGGACGCCTTCAAGAAGGCTGGGCTGGATGCCGAGAAACCACCCAAGACCTGGCAGGAACTGCACGAAGCTGCCAAGAAGCTGCGTGAGTCCGGCCAGGAATGTGGTTACACCTCTTCCTGGCCCTCGTGGATTTTGCTGGAGAACTTTGCGGCCTGGCACAACATTCCCTTTGCCAGCGAGAACAACGGCTTTGGTGGCCCCAGCGCCCGCCTGCAACTGGATAACCCGCTGTTCCTGAAGCACATGACCTTCCTGGCGGATATGTCCAAGGACGGCTCCTTCTCCTACGGTGGTCGTGGTGATACGGCCAATGCCCTGTTTACCAGCGGCAAATGCGGCATGTTTACCGGCTCAAGCGGTAACCGTGCCAACATCATCAAAACCGGCGAATTTGAATTTGGCACCAGCAGCCTGCCCTACTACAGCGATGTACAGGGCGCGCCTCAGAACTCCATCATTGGTGGTGCTTCCCTGTGGGTCTTTGCCAAGAAATCGGATGATGTCTACAAGGGCGTGACCGAATTCTTCCACTTTATCTCCAGCCCTGAGCAAGCGGCGGCCTGGCACCAGGACACCGGCTATGTGCCTGTGACTAAAGCAGGCTTTGAAAAGACCAAGGACTCCGATTTCTACGCCAAGAACGTGGGCGCAGACGTTGCCGTTAAACAGCTGGACGCCAGCACCACCGAGAACTCGCGTGGTATTCGCCTGGGTTCCTTGCCGCAGATTCGTGACATCGAAGACGGTGTGATGGAACAGATTTTTGCTGGCAAAGTCACCCCTGAAGAAGGTTTGAAAGCCATGCAAAGTCGTGGCAACGAACTGCTGGAGCGCTTTGAAAAGAGCGTGAAGTAAGCCCGGCCCGCCTTGCGCGGGTGGTTTACAATCGAGCGTATGAGTGTGCGGACGGCGTCTTGTCTTGGCCTCAGGCCAGCAAACTGTCACCATCTTGTCCAAGCCGCTCATACGCTTTTCGTTTCACTAGAAGTCTGTCCACCCTGATGGTGGCGCTCCCTTCCCATTGCGCGCAAACCTATGGAAAAACGTGTCGTCTTTCGTCATAAGACACTGCCCTATTTGCTACTTGCTCCGCAGCTAGCCATTACCCTGATCTTCTTTTTCCTGCCTGCCGGACAAGCGCTGTGGCAGGCTTTTCATTTGGAAGATCCCTTTGGCCTGTCTTCGCAGTTTGTCGGCCTGGACAATTTTGCCGAGCTGTTCAGCAGCTCGGAATATATGGCCTCGTTCAAGACGACGGCAGTATTTTCGCTTGCCGTGTCGGTACTGGGCCTGGTGGTGGCGCTGGTCCTGGCCGTGATGGCGAACCGGGTGATACGGGGTGCCCTGCTGTACCGCAGCTTGCTGATCTGGCCATATGCCGTGGCAACGGCGGTAGCCGGGGTGCTGTGGTTGTTCCTGTTTTCCCCTTCCGTGGGGATTGTGGCCGTGTTCCTGCTGGAGCATGGCATTCAGTGGAATCCACGCTTGAATGGCAATGACGCCATGTTGCTGGTGGTGATCGCTTCGGTCTGGAAGCAGATCTCCTACAATTTCCTGTTTTTCCTGGCCGGCCTGCAAGCCATTCCGCGCTCCTTGATTGAAGCCGCGGCCATGGATGGTGCCGGTCCCATGCGCCGTTTCTGGGGCATTGTGTTTCCTTTGCTGGCCCCCACGACCTTCTTCCTGCTGGTCGTGAACATTATTTATGCCTTCTTTGACACCTTCGCCATTATTGATGTGGTCAGTCAGGGCGGGCCGGGCGAAGCCACCTCGATTCTGGTTTACCGTGTCTACAACACGGGTTTCCGTGGCCTGGATATTGGTTCTTCAGCTGCCCAGTCTGTGGTGCTGATGGCCGTGGTTGTGGCGCTGACGGTGATTCAGTTCCGCTATATTGATCGCAAAGTGACGTACAGCTGATGCGCAGCAAGGAACACAGTCATGGTTGAACGACGCCCTATTCTTGATTTTTTCACGCATCTGACCCTGATTCTGGGTGTGATCGTGATCGCCCTGCCCCTGTACATCACCTTTGTGGCTTCCACCCAGACCAGCGCAGAAGTGGCCCGCGCGCCCATGTCGCTGTGGCCGGGCTCGCACATGGTGGAGAACTACATCACCGCCTTGCAGGGTACGGCTACCAACTCTCCGCCGGTGGGGCGCATGTTGCTGGTCAGCATGGTGATGGCGCTGGGCATTGCGGTTGGCAAGATCATTATTTCCATGCTCTCGGCCTTTGCGGTGGTGTATTTCCGCTTCCCTTTCCGCATGCTGTTTTTCTGGATGATTTTCATCACCCTGATGCTGCCGGTGGAAGTGCGCATCATGCCCACATACAAGGTCGTGGCGGACCTGCAGTTGCTTGACAGCTACGGGGGCCTGATCCTGCCCCTGATCGCCTCTGCAACCGCTACCTTCCTGTTTCGTCAGTTCTTTCTGACGGTGCCCGATGAATTGATCGAGGCTGCCCGTATTGATGGCGCTGGCCCGATGCGGTTTTTTAAAGACGTTTTGCTGCCTTTGTCCAAGACCAGCATAGCCGCTCTGTTTGTGATTCAGTTTATCTACGGCTGGAACCAGTATTTGTGGCCGCTGATCATTACCACTAAAGAAGATATGTACCCGATCGTGGTCGGTATCCGCCGCATGATTTCCGGTGGTGACAGCGTGACCGAGTGGAACGTGGTGATGGCAACGGCCCTTTTGGCCATGATCCCGCCTGCCCTGGTGGTGATGCTGATGCAAAAGTGGTTCGTCAAAGGTCTCATCGACTCTGAAAAGTAATTCTCTACAGGCTTTATTGAATGGCTAGCTTACGATTTGAAGGCGTCAAGAAAACCTACCCGAACGGGACGGTCGTTATTCACGGCATTGATGTGGACGTGAAGGACGGTGAGTTCGTGGTGATTGTGGGCCCCTCTGGATGCGGTAAATCGACCTTGATGCGTATGGTGGCGGGTCTGGAATCCGTCACCGCGGGTCAGGTGCTGATTGACGGCAAAGTGGTCAATGATCTGGAACCGGCGGAACGCGATATTGCCATGGTGTTTCAGAACTATGCGCTCTACCCCCATATGTCGGTCTTTGACAATATGGCGTATGGCTTGAAGATCCGTAAGTTCTCCAAGGATGAGATCAAGCAAAGGGTCAATGCCGCCGCTGCGATTCTGGAATTGGGTGCCCTGCTGGAGCGTCGTCCTGGGCAACTGTCGGGTGGTCAGCGTCAGCGTGTTGCCATGGGCCGTGCGATTGTGCGTGAGCCCAAGGTGTTCTTGTTTGACGAGCCTCTGTCCAATCTGGATGCCAAGCTGCGGGTACAGATGCGTCTGGAAATTCAGAAACTGCATCGCCGCCTGAAAACCACCAGCCTGTACGTCACACACGATCAGATTGAAGCCATGACCTTGGCCGAGCGCATGATTGTGATGAATCAGGGCATGCCCGAGCAGATTGGCACACCGGCCGAGGTGTTCGAGAAGCCTGCTTCTGTCTTTGTGGCCACGTTCATCGGTTCACCGCCCATGAATTTGCTGCCTGTGCAGGTCGATGAGCAAGGCCAGATCAAGCAGGACAATGGTCAGCCTGTACAGTTTGGCCCAGAGATGGTGCCTGCTGCGGTACGTGGTCGCAAGGTGTTCCTGGGTATACGACCAGAGCACATCAAGCTGCATGTGCCCGGTGTGACCACGCAAGTGGAAATGGTGGAAATTCTGGGCTCCGAGCAGTTGCTTCATCTGGGTTGTGGCGATTACCGCATTATCGTGCGCTGCCCGATTGAGCAGACCCGTGAATACCCGATTCAAATTGGCGAGGCCATCCAGATCGGCTATATGCCGCCCCACCCTTTGCATTGGTTCGATCGTGATACGGGCTTGCGTATCGAAGCCTGAGCAATGGGCCTGATTGATAGGTCTGATTGACGGGCCTACAGCAAAGAGGCCCAAAGCGATGTGCAATAAAAAACCGGCCCGAAGGCCGGTTTTTTTTACGAACAAGAATCAGGGATTACTTGCCGTAGACGGTCTTGGAACCGTCAGCGTGCCAGCTGAAGACGTCAAATTTGAAGTCGTTCAGGTCGCCCTGCTTGTTCCAGCTGATTTGACCGATTGGCGTTTTCACGCTGTTGGCGTGCAGGTAGTCGGCCACTTTGACTGGATCGTCCTCGCCAGCGCCCTTGATGCCTTCGGCAATCGCAATAGTAGCTGCGTATGCGGAGAGCTGGAACGCGCCGCTAGGATCGCGCTTCTTGTCCTTGAAAGCCTGGACGATGGCCTGGTTGTCCGGATCTTGAGAGAAGTCCGCAGGCAAGGTCAGCAGCATGCCTTCAACGGCTTTGCCGGCAATCGCGTTAATGTCAGGGTTACCCACGCCTTCTGGACCCATGAAATGGACTTTCACGCCTTGCTCAGCGGCTTGACGCAGCAGCAGGCCCATTTCAGGGTGGTAGCCACCAAAGTACACAAAGTCCACACCGGTGGATTTCAGCTTGGTGATGACGGCGGAGTAATCGCTGTCGCCTGCGTTAATGCCTTCAAACAGGGCAACTTCGGTACCGGCTTTTTGCAGTTCGGAACGAACCGAAGCGGCAATACCTTGGCCGTAGGACTGTTTGTCGTGCAGGACGGCAACTTTAGTGGGCTTGATCTGTTCCAGAATGAACTTGGCAGCAGCTGGACCTTGCTGATCGTCGCGACCAATGGTGCGCAGGATCATTTCGTAGCCTTTGCCGTCGGTAACAGCAGGTGCTGTTGCCGATGGAGTTACCATCAACACGCCTTCGTTGTTATAGATATCGGTGGCCGCGATGGTTGCACCCGAACAAACGTGACCGACAACATAGTGGATCTTGTCATTCACGATACGGTTGGCTGCGACGGGACCTTGCTTGGGTTCGCAAGCATCGTCAACAGTGACCAGTTCGAGCTGTTTGCCCAGAACGCCACCGGCAGCGTTGATCTGTTCGATGGCCGTATCGACGCCTTGTTTGACCATGTCACCGTATTGGGTAACCGAGCCTGTGAAAGGACCGGCCAGCGCGATACGGATGTTGTCAGCGTGAGCAGCACCGGACAAGAGCAGACCCGTTGCCAGGCTCATGGCCGCTGCAACAGGAGTGAAACGAATTTTCATAGAAAACACCTCCGTGAATATGCAGGAAAGCATACACCGATAACAGGGCTTTATGCCTGCCTTGGAGCCTAATTCAGGGTTTTCTATAGGAGGAACAAGAAGGGCCACCGTTTGGTGGCCCTTTTTTATCGCTATCTGAGGGCGATAAAGCCGGAATTACTGCAGCAGGCTGCGCAGCATCCATGCATTTTTCTCGTGCACGTCCAGGCGCTGGGTCAACAAGTCAGCGGTGGGCTGGTCGTCGGCCGAGTCGGCACGATCAAAAGCGGCACGCGCGGTACGAGCCAGGGCTTCGTTACCTTTGACCAGCAGTTCGATCATGGTGGTGGCATCAGGCACGGAAGCAGGCTGGGTGATGGAGGACAGCTTCTGGAATTCGGCGTAGGTGCCTGGGGCGTAGTGACCCAGGGCGCGGATACGCTCGGCGATGTCATCCAGGGCTTGCCACAGTTCGGTGTACTGCGTCATGAACAGCTCATGCAGTGTCTTGAACATGGGGCCGGTGACGTTCCAGTGGAAGTTGTGCGTCATCAGATACACGGTGTAGGAGTCGGCCAGTACCTTGGACAGCTCTTTCACCACAGCAGCACGGTCTGCCGTCGAAATGCCGATATCAATCTTTAGTGCGCTGCTGGCAGCGCTGGCAGGTGCAGCGGGCTTGGCGGCGGCAACAGGCTTGGTCGCGGCAGGCTTGCGGGTAGCGGCTGGTTTGGCAGCAGGCTTCGCAGCGGGTTTAGCAGCCGCCTTGGCGGGAGCTTTGGCTGCGGCGGCAGGTTTTTTGGCGACGGCCTTTTTAGCGGTCACTTTTTTGGCGGGGGCCTTGGCGGCTGCCGGTTTCGGTTCAGCCTTTACATCGGCTGCAACTGCGACCTTGGTATCAGTGTTCGGGGCTTCTTCGGCCTTGCTGACCTTGGCTGTTTTACTCACTGCTTTCACGGCTTTTGCCATAGTGGACTCCTGTTGAACAGAGGGCTAAATAGGTACTGAAGCAGAATAACACGCAGTAGGTGTGCGACTTACGCTAGTTCAGGATACGGGAAATTGCTGTTGTATTCGACTTTTAAGTAGTTGACCCCCGCCAAGCCACTTTCCATGATCCCACGGGTCAAGGCATCAATGGCGGAGATACGTGGAAAACTTTTGCGCCAGACCAAAGCAATGCGCCGATCTGGAATGGGCTTTTTGAAGGGGACATAGGCCAGCAGTTCATTGGCCTGGCCGGGGGCTGTCAGCGAGCTGGCAGGCAGCACAGTCAGACCGATGCCGGTGGCCACCATATGACGGATGGTTTCCAGCGAAGAGCCTTCAAAGGTACGCTGTATGCCTTCGCTGGACGCGGAAAAGCGCGATAGTTCCGGACACACATCCAGCACCTGATCGCGGAAACAATGACCGGCACCCAGCAGCAGCATGGTCTGGTCTTTCAGCTGTTCGGGATCAATTTCCTTGCGTTTGGCCCAGGCATGTTCATGGGGCATGGCCACTACAAAAGGCTCGTCGTACAGCTCGCGGATGACCAGGCCGGTTTCGGGTAAAGGCAAGGCCACAATGGCGCAATCAATCTCACCTTGGCGCAACAGTTCCAGCAGGCGCACAGTAAAGTTTTCTTGCAATAAAAGTGGCATCTGCGGGGTCAGCTCGATCTGTTTGGGAACGAGCTTGGGCAGCAGGTACGGTGCCACCGTGTAAATAATGCCAACGCGCAAGGGACCAGCCAAAGGATCGTGACCCTGGCGGGCAATCTCACGCAGGTTGGCGCCCTCTTCCAGGACTTTCTGGGCCTGGGTGACAATGCGCAGCCCAATGGGGGTAATAGCCACTTCGGGCCCGCCACGCTCGAAGATGACCACGCCTAACTCGTCTTCCAACTTCTTGATGGCCACCGACAGGGTCGGTTGGCTCACAAAGCAGGCTTCGGCAGCACGGCCAAAATGACGCTCGCGTGCTACGGCAACGATGTACTTCAGCTCGGTCAATGTCATGACAATTCCTTGTGCAAAACAGCATTAAGACCTTGGGTTAACTACGGAGTAATTCTTCCCGGCCCTTCATCCAGCGCTGTAAATGGTGGTAAGCGTGGTCTGGATAATCACGGCGAAAGGTGCTGGCCAATGTTTGGGCCTGCTCGATCAAATCTTCATCGGACTCCAGGCTGGCAAAACGCAAGCCTGCCTGCCCGGATTGGCGCATGCCCATGAACTCGCCCGGGCCGCGTTGCTCCAGGTCGCGGCGGGCAATCTCAAAGCCATCAGTGGTTTCATACATGGCGCGCAAGCGCAGGCGGGCAATAGCTGACAGCGGTGCCTGATACAGCAAGACGCAGACGGACTGAATCTGCCCCCGCCCTACCCGGCCGCGCAACTGGTGCAGCTGGGCCAGGCCGAAGCGCTCGGCGTGTTCAATAATCATTAAAGAAGCATTGGGCACGTCTACACCGACTTCAATCACGGTGGTTGCGACCAGCACGTCCAGATTGCCGCTGCGAAAGGCTTCCATGACTTCCGCCTTTTCCGTGGAGGACAGGCGGCCATGAATCAGGCCAACCCGCAAAGGGGCCAAGGCTTGCTCCAGAGCGGCATGGGTATCCACGGCGGTTTGCAATTGCAGTGCTTCGCTTTCTTCAACCAAGGGACAGACCCAATAGGCTTGTCTGCCTTGGGCGACTTCGGCCCGGACTCGTGCCATGATTTCATCACGGCGATTATCCGCGGCCAGCTTGGTAATGATGGGACTGCGGCCTGGTGGCAGCTCGTCAATCGCGGAGACATCCAGATCGGCGAAAAAGGCCATGGCCAAGGTACGTGGGATGGGCGTGGCACTCATATTGAGTTGATGCGGCAAGTAGGCTTGCCCTTTCTTGTCCTGCGCATCCCCTTTGCGGTTCAGTTCCAGACGCTGGCCAACACCAAAGCGGTGTTGTTCATCCAGAATCACCAAGCCCAATTGCTGGAACTGCACATTGTCCTGAATCAGGGCCTGGGTGCCGATGGCCAGTCTGGCTTGTCCGGAGCTGATGGCTTCATAAGCCAGACGTTTGGCTTTGACGCCCAAACTGCCGCTTAACCAGGCCAGCTCGACGCCTAAAGGCTCCAGCCAGGCACGCATTTTCAGATAGTGCTGCTCGGCCAGAATTTCAGTCGGTGCCATCAAGGCTACTTGAAAACCGCTGGCAATTGCTTGCACAGCGGCAATGGCCGACACAATGGTTTTGCCGCTCCCCACATCCCCCTGCAAGAGCCGATGCATGGGATATGAGCGCTTCATGTCCGCGCTGATTTCTTTGACGCAGCGTTTTTGAGCTGCCGTTAGTTTGAAGGGCAAAGAGGCCAGCAAGGCTTTGGCCAGATCACTATTGCCTTCACGCATGGGCTTGGCGCGCTGAGCCTGACGGGCGGCGCGAGCCTGGGCCAAGGACAATTGCTGAGCCAGCAATTCATCAAACTTGATGCGGCTCCAGGCCGGATGACCATGCTCGAACAAATCGTCATAGCTGAGTTCGGGCGGCGGGTAATGCAACAGCCGGATAGCCTCGTTAAAAGGCATCAGACCATATTCGGTACGCACTTCTTCAGGCAGGGTGTCGCGCAGATCCGCATTATTGAGCGCATCGGCGATGGCTTTGCGCAGCTGTACCTGGCTCAAGCCATCGGTAGTGGGATACACAGGGGTCAAGGCGCGGGCCAGGGGCTGGCCGGCTTTGGTGACCTTGGGATGCACCATTTCCAGGCCATGAAAGCCCTGACGCACTTCGCCGCGTACCCGCAGCGGCAAATCCCCTTGCAGTTGCTTGAGCTGGCTGGGATAAAAGTGCAGCCAGCGCAAAGCCAGCTCGCCACTTTCATCGGCAATACGTGCATGCAGTTGCGCACGGGGACGAGCCTGGACGTCTGTACTAAGAATGCGTCCTTCAATTTGCGCCATCTTGCCAGGGTAAAGATGGGCAATGGGCTCAACCTGAGTCTCGTCCTCGTAGCGCAAAGGAAGATGGACCACGAAGTCGGCAGGCTCTCGTAGGCCAAGCTTTTCAAACTTCTGGTCCAGACTGAGCGCTTTGCGTGGCGCAGCCCGTTTGGCCTGAGGCGCAGGCCGACCTGCGGTCATGGCAATACGTCTTTAGAAATTGAGGATAGCCTCGACCTCGAACTGAGCGCCTTTAGGCAAGCTGGCCACACCGATGGTGGAGCGTGCGGGGAAAGGCTGGGGAATCAGTTCGGCCATGATGGCATTGGCGCTGGCAAAACGGGACAGATCTGTCAAAAACAAGGTCAGTTTGACGATGTCGCCAAGATTGGCACCAGCTTCTTTGACCACAGCTTCCAGGTTGGCAAATGCCTGACGTACCTGACCTTCAAAATTTTCAGATACCAGTTCGCCTGTGGCAGGCTCCAGACCGATTTGGCCAGACAGGAATACTGTCTTGCCGCCCGAAGCGATAATGGCCTGAGAGTATGGGCCTACAGCTGCCGGAGCGGCATCGGTGAAGACAACTTGCTTAGTCATAAGAAACCTCTGATGAGTGTTGTACTATCAGAGTTTAAGCGCCTATAGCTAAAATTAACAGATCTTGGCGTGATTATTTTTCCACGAAAGCGCGTTCAATCACGTAGTCACCGGGTTGACCCACACCAGGTGACACTTCAAAACCGCGCTTATCGAGCATGGCGCTGATATCGGCCAGCATGGCGGGACTGCCACACAGCATGGCGCGATCCTGAGCGGGGTCCAATTGAGGAATGCCCAGATCTTCGCACAGCTTGCCGGTCTCGATCAGGTCGGTAATGCGGCCGGTATTGCGGAATTCTTCGCGGGTGACGGTGGGGTAATACAGCAGTTTTTCGCGTACTACTTCACCAAAGTATTCGTTCTGTGGCAATTCGTTCTGGATGAAATCCGAGTAGGCCAGCTCGCTGACGAAACGCACGCCGTGCACCAGCACGACTTTTTCAAAGCGCTCGTAGGTGTCGGGGTCCTTGATGATGCTCATGAAAGGAGCCAGTCCGGTGCCGGTACCAAACAGGAACAGATTGCGACCCGCGCGCAGGTCGTCAATCACCAGGGTGCCCACGGGTTTGCGGCTGACCAGAATGGTGTCGCCCTCTTTCAGGTGCTGCAGGCGCGAAGTCAATGGACCGTCCTGCACCTTGATGCTGAGAAATTCCAGATTTTCTTCGTAGTTGGCGCTGGCAATACTGTAAGCGCGCATCAGCGGCTTGCCATCGACTTCCAGACCGATCATTACAAAGTGCCCATTATGAAAACGCAGGGCGGCGTCGCGGGTGGTGGTAAATGAGAACAGAGTGTCATTCCAGTGGTGGACGCTAAGCACTTGTTCGGTATTGAAAGCTGCCATGGTAATTGTCGTCTCGTGGGGCAAAAGTGCCCGAATCAGTAAGCAAATATTTGACCATTGTACCGAGTTCCCCAGGTAAATCCATGCTCATTCAGCAATACGGTTTGATCGCAATCAGGACTTACCATTAAGTTTTGAAAGCCGCGATTTTCCTGGTTTGAAAGAGATTTCATCGTGAAAGATGAAGACTGAAGCGCCTGACAGCTAAATAGCTCTTGCCTAGTTTTTGCATACGTTTGATAATCATTCACATTTGCTGGCTTCTGGCCGGTTTTCACGCTATTTCCGCCTGTTTTGGAGTGTTGATAATGCGCTTTACTCTTCGTAGCCGTGCCCTGACCCAAGCTTTGCTTCTGTCCGCTATGGGCACTATGTCGATGGCGGCTTTTGCCTCCGGTGAAGTCAACCTCTACACCACACGCGAACCTGGCTTGATCACTCCCCTACTGGAAACCTTCAGCAAGGACACGGGCGTGAAGGTCAATACCGTGTTTGTGAAAGACGGCCTGATCGAGCGTGTGAAAACAGAAGGCGACAAGTCGCCTGCCGACATTCTGATGACGGTGGATATCGGTAACCTGCTGGATCTGGTTGAAGCCGGTATTACCCAGCCTATTGAGTCCACCACCCTGGACGGCGCCATCCCCGCCAATCTGCGTGGTGCTGACAAACAGTGGTACTCCCTGTCCTTGCGGGATCGTGTGGCTTACGTTGCCAAGGACGTGGATGTGAAAAGCATTCACTACGAAGATTTCGCTGATCCAAAATGGAAAGGCAAAGTCTGCATCCGCTCCGGCCAGCATCCCTACAACACGGCCTTGGTTGCTGCCATGATTGCCCATAATGGTACGGAAGCGACCGAACAGTGGCTGCGTGGCGTGAAAGACAATCTGGGCCGCAAGGCAGCCGGTGGTGACCGCGACGTAGCCCGTGACATTCTGGGCGGTATTTGTGATGTGGGTATCGCCAACGCCTACTACGTAGGCCGCATGAAGAACGCCGAACCCGGTAGCGATGCTTACAAATGGGGTGAAGCCATCAATGTGGTGCGTCCCACCTTTGCCGACACCAAAGGCGGTGGCACACACGTGAATATCTCCGGTGCTGCGGTCGCCAAGCACTCCCCTAATAAAGACAATGCCGTCAAACTGCTGGAGTACCTGGTTTCCGAGAAAGCCCAGAGCCTGTACGCCAAGGCCAACTACGAATACCCCGTACGCGCCGGTGTTGAGCTGGACCCTGTGGTTGCCAGCTTCGGCCCCATGACGATTGATCCTTTGCCACTGACTGAAATCGCCAAACATCGCAAACAAGCCAGCGAGTTGGTAGATAAAGTTGGCTTCGACAACTAAAATCGCCCTACTCTTTTTCTACGACCGCCAGCTTTGAGAAATCAGAGCGGCGGTCGTCGCGCATTTAAGCGCCTGTAATACCTAGCCTTTCATAATGCCCTTTTTTCGTCGTCTGCCCCTTTGGTCCTTGGCTGCTGCTGTGATTGCCCTGATCGTGGCTGCGCCTGTCATTACCTTGCTGACTCACGCCTTGGGCGGCTCGACCGAGCACTGGTCACATCTGTTCCAGTTTGTTCTGCCCCAAGCCATGAGCAATACCTTGCTGCTGCTCCTGGGGGTAGGCGTGGTCGTGAGCTGTTTGGGAGTCGGTTCAGCCTGGCTGATTACCGCCTACGAGTTTCCCGGACGACGAGTCTTGCAATGGGCTTTGTTGCTGCCCCTGGCGGTGCCGACATATATCGTGGCCTTTGCCTATCTGGACTTGCTGCATCCGATCGGTCCGATTCAGTCTGCCATCCGCTATGTATTGGGCTATAGCAGCCCGCGTGAGTTTCGTTTGCCGGATCTGCGCTCTTTGGGCGGGGCGATTTTCTTGTTGGGCTCGGTGCTCTACCCCTACGTTTATCTGAGTACGCGCGCCATGTTTGCCACGCAATCGGCCAGCCTGCTGGAGGCGGCCCGCATTATGGGTGAATCGGGTCGCAGCGTGTTTTTCCGTGTTGTGTTGCCCATGGCTCGCCCTGCAATTGCGGTCGGTGTCAGCTTGGCCTTGCTGGAAACCCTGAACGATATTGGTGCCTCCGAGTTCCTGGGCGTGCAGACCCTGACGGTGTCCATCTACACCACGTGGGTGACCCGCTCGGATTTGGCAGGTGCGGCGCAAATTGCCGTTTCCATGCTCTGTCTGGTGGCGGCGCTGATCAGCATCGAGCGCTATGGTCGCCGTCGCCAAGCCTATTCCAGTAATCAACGCTCTGAACCTATTCGGCCTACGCAACTGAAAGGCTCGGCCGCCTGTATTGCCATTGCTTTGGGCGTGGCGCCTGTGCTGGTGGGCTTTGTCGCCCCGTCTCTGTATTTGTTGAACGAGACGGTCAAGCATGTGAGCCTGGCAGGCGGTGTATCGGCACAATTGCTGAGCAGTGCCTGGAACACCTTATATATCGCTGCTCTGGCAACTATTGCGACGCTTTCTTGTGGTTTGATCGTGGCCTGGGCTGCTCGTACGGTACGTTCGGGGCGCAAGCCGCGTCTGGCCCGCTTTCTGGCTGGTGTCAGCAGTCTGGGTTATGCGATTCCGGGAACGGTGCTGGCGATTGGCCTGTTGACGCCCTTGGTCATGTTTGACTCCTTTTACAATCACCTCATGTCCTGGTTGGGTATCTCGGCGACGGGCCTGTTGTTGATGGGGTCCACGCTGGCCTTGGTCCTGGCCTATACCCTGCGTTTTTTGGCGATCTCGATCGGCGGTATTGAAGCTGGTCTGGCTCGTATTCCTGCTTCTTTGGAGCAGGCTTCCCGTTTATTGGGTGAAACCCCGGCAGGTACGCTCAAACGCGTGCACTTGCCCTTGTTGCGTCCCGCCATGGGCGCGGCTGCCCTGCTTATTTTTGTGGATGCCATGAAAGAGCTGCCCGCGACCTTGCTGCTGCGTCCGATGAACTTCGAGACCCTGGCAACCTGGCTGTACGCGGAAGCAGCTCGCGGGACGTATGAGGAAGGTGCAGTTGCTGCCCTGGCCATTGTGCTGGCCGGCCTGATTCCCGTTATTTTATTGGCACGTACTCAATTGATGGCCTCTGGCCCACGCGCATCATGAACGATTTTCTGGATTTGCAGGCGATTACCCTGTCTTACGAAACGTCCGAAGGCTTTCGACCAGTTGTTGACCAGCTCAGCCTGCATCTGCCCCAAGGAGAAATTGGCTGTCTGCTAGGCGCATCGGGCTGTGGCAAGACCACGGTTTTGCGAGCGATTGCCGGTTTCGAGCCCTTGCGTACCGGGCATATTCTGTTGAATGGCCGTGTCTTGTCGGCTGTTGCTCAGCAAGTGCCGCCGGAGGATCGTCATGTGGGCATGATGTTCCAGGATTACGCCCTCTTCCCTCACCTGACGGTAGAGAAGAACGTGGCCTTTGGTCTGCGTAAATGGGATAAAGCCCAGCGTCAGGCCCGAGTTCTGGAAATGCTGGAACTGGTGGATTTGCCGCGTCTGGCGCAGCGTTACCCGCATGAGTTGTCGGGCGGTCAGCAACAGCGTGTCGCCCTGGCACGGGCCTTGGCTCCCAAACCTTCCCTGTTGTTATTGGATGAGCCCTTTTCCAATCTGGATGTGGATACCCGCGAACGTCTGGCCTTCGAGGTGCGCGATATCCTGCAAAGCGCAGGCATTACCGCGATTCTGGTCACGCATAATCAGGCTGAAGCCTTTGCCATTGCCGATCGCATTGGCGTGATGCAGGCTGGCAAGATCATTCAGTGGGACACACCCTACAGCTTGCACCACCGCCCGGTGAATGATTTTGTGGCGGACTTTATCCGTCGCGAAGCCATCATGGCGCAGCGGGCCCAAGCCTTTTTGCGAGGCGAGCCCGCTGCGCTGTAAACAGTACCCAGCCATCTCTTGCAGACTGGGGCTGTGCGCGTGTGGCTTGTGTACTGCTAAGCGCTTAGCAAGGATGGCTTGATCATCATCCAGACAGCCATCGCAACCATCATCAGGTTTTCAGTGAGGGATACAAAGCCCAGAGGCACCTTGCTGTCGCCACCCACGCAAGCGCATTTCAGTTCGCGCTTGTCGATATAGACCGCCTTGAGCACTGACCAGGCACCTATGCCGCCAATAAATAAAGCAATGGGCACAGACAGCCACATCATGGCGCCGGCCAGCATCAATACACCGGCCAACGCTTCGCCGAAGGGATACAGATAGGCATAACGCACCCAGCGCTGGGCCAACAGATCGTAGTTCAGAAACATGGTGGCAAAGCCGTCTACATCCTTGAGTTTTTGAACGGCCAGCAAACACATGGCAATGGCAATAAACCACTCCACCGTCTGCAGCAGCACGATTTGCCCGAAGGCCGCCCATGAAACGGCCAATGCCATCAAGGCAGCCATCACAAACAAGGGGATGACGGGCGTGTAGCTGACGGCATCCTTGTCCTTGACTGTCCCGCCGAAATATTCGACCAGTTCGTCATAGCCCCCTATGCGCTTCCCATCGATAAAGGTTTGGGGGGTAGTGCTGACATGATGCTCAGCCTTGAATGCATCAATCTCTTCGCGATTCCTTAGCCAGTGGTCCTCCAGCTCGTAGCCTTTGCGTTTGAGCAGTGCGAGAGCTTTCAGTCCGAAGGGGCAGATATGTTCTGCAGTCACCATGCGGTAAAGCTCGGCGCGTTTGGCGGCGTGTGTAGCCATATGCGACTCCTTTGACGTGATGCTGTTTGTCGGAAGCCCTCCCCTGACGCTCATGCAAGCGTTTACCTGACACCCTAAACCAGGTGTCAGGGAGTATGCGTAAGCAGGTGTAGAGATTTAGTAGTGTTAGTGATCAGTTGTTTGCATTTGATCGTCACTCCTGGAGGGCTTGGCGGCGGCCCCTCGCATTAAAACGGGCAAGGCAAGCGCGACCAGGGCGGTCAGTAGCAGCAAGACATTCAGCGTTGATAGGGACATGTCCAGCGTACCGAGAAGCAGGGAGGGAACCGCCAAGGCAATAAAGCTGCCAATATGGTTGCTCGTGGTCTGCAAAGCCATGAAACGGCCCCGCTGAGCTTGAGTGGGATAGCTGGCGCTGCAGGCGCTGGCGCACACCAGGCGGCAGTAACTGCCAATCATGAACAGGATCATGAATCCGTAGGCGGTCCCCCACCCCAGGGCCAGCATGGCCAAGGACAAGAGCAAGATCAGCGTGCCCAGATCCGATACCAAGGTCTCCCCCCATTTCTTGATGCCCGTGGCAGACAGGCGTGAGGCCACCAAGGCAGCGACCCCACCCAACATGAATATCGCTGGCATCTGCTGCAATTGAGTGCCATAACGTAGTGCCAGAATGGGGATCAGGACCGGGATCAGTAACAGTGAGCCCGCCTGTGCGATAGCCGGCAGGCTTAGCCAGCGCCAAGCCTCTTTACCCATAGCCAGCTGTGATGCTCGAGCAGCAAGGGGCGGGCTGGAAGGCAGATAGCGATAGGCAATGACAGAGGCAAACAGGCAAAGCCCGGCCAGAACCATCAAGGCGATACGCCAACCCAGCTCCACCGCGATGAACAAGGTGGCGGGCATGCCGATAATGCTGACCAAGGCAAAGGCGCTGACCACAATGGCAATCGCGTCGGTCCGTTGCTCCGCATTCATGCCGTTCAGCAGCAAGGTCAGGGCGGCGCTCATCAAGAAACCACCTAACAAACCGGCCCCAAAACGCAGCACGATAAACAGACCAAACTCTGAGCTGACGGCTCCCAAAGCCGTCAATACAGCCAAAAGAATCAGCGCCAGCAGCAATAAAGGCTTGAGAGTGGCTCGGTGCATCCAGCGAGCGGTCAAGATACCCGATAAAGCGGCGGCGCCCATATAAGCGGAGGCGGCATAACCGGCATAAGTAGCTGGAACAGTAAAGTCCATCGCCATCCAGACGAACAAAGGCGTTAAGGCCATGAACTCCAGAGCATGAACAAACTGGATGAAAGAGACGGCACGGGCACGAAGCCGGGGGTGAAACACTTCAGAATCAGACATGGCGAGACGTATAAAGAGAGAAGGCTCCAGCCTAATTCTTCGTGGTTTTGATATGTAGTCTCTATAATTTGAATGTCAAATTATCAAAACCGGGATAATCCTATGACTTCCCAGCTGAATCTGAATGCCTTGCGGGTTTTTGTCCAAGTCGCTGAAAGCGGTAGTTTTACGGCCGCAGCCCAGGTACTGGATTTGCCAACCTCCAATGTTAGCCGCTATGTGGCGCAACTCGAGCGGCAGATTGGTCAGCGTTTACTGGAACGTAGTTCCCGGCAGTTGCGCTTGACCAGTGTGGGCCAAGGCCTGTTCGATACGGTTCAGCCCTGGTGGGGAGCATTAAAACAAGCCGAGCAGGATTTGCTGGATCAGCGTACCCGTTTGTCGGGACGCTTACGGATTTGCATCCCCTCCGAGGCAGGGCCGTTTTTATTGGCGGGGGTTTTGGCAGATTTTGCGGCGCAACATCCGGAGCTGGAGCTGCACTGTCAGACCAATCTGGAAGGTCCAGGGGTACTGGCGCAGGATTTTGATCTGGCTTTGCTGATGTGCCGGGGGGCTTTGCCGGACAGCAGCCTGGTGGTGCAGGAGTTGTGTTCTTTTGATTGTCAGGTCGTCGCCGCGCCTGCTTTGATCCAGCAATACGGTATGCCCACCAGCCTGGAAGAGTTGGAGCACTTGCCCTGCATTACGACTGATACGGCTTTGGATGGCCAGGCCTGGCAGTTTGTCTTACCCGATGGTCGCTTTCAAATTCTGAATGTTCCCAGCCGTTTTCGTGTGAATAGCGGCTTGCTGGCAGGAGCCGGTGCCGTCAAAGGGCTGGGTTTTGCAATGCTGGCGCAGCAAGGGTGTGAAAAAGAGATCAAACAAGGGCGCCTGGTTTCCGTTCCCCTGCCCTTGCCTCCTGCCCCTTTGCGTCTGGTACTGGCGTATACACATAGACGGCATTTGTCGAACTCGGCGCGTGCCTTGATTGAGTATCTTAAGGCGCAAGACGATATTTCCGCTTTGCCTGGCTTAAGTGAGCAGTAGACCCTATCAAGCGATGACAGCCGCTTTGACCATATCAATATGAGCAATGCCGTCCTCGTCGTAGATCTCGCCCACAGGTTCAAAACCTAAAGAACCGTAGAATTTCTGTAAATGCGCTTGTGCGCCAATGCGTATGCCTGCGCCAGGATAGTGGGTTTCTGTAAAGCGAATGGCTTCAGCCACCAGTGCATAGCCAATTTTCAGGCTGCGGAACTTGGCTAGGGTCAGGACACGGCCAATGGAAGGCTCCTCATACTTCAAGCCAGGCTCCACAACGCGGGCATAGGCAGCCAGTTCGCCGTCTTTGAGCACGGACAAATGCCAGGAATCCAGATCCAGGCCGTCAACTTCCTGGTAGGCGCAAGCCTGCTCCACGACAAACACGGCCTCGCGAGCCTGGATGATTGTGTACATTTCCCGCGTGGACAGATCGTCCAGCCGTTTCCATTGAAAATCCAGGTCCATCTCTGCTTCCATGACGATAGTGATTTATAGACTGCGTATGGTAATCGTCTGAACGGAGAATAAAAAGAGCGGCCCGAAAGCCGCTCTTTTTGATCGTGCTGGCCAACGCCAGCGCCTTCGATCTTACAGGCTGTAGTACATGTCGAATTCGACCGGATGCGGCACCATGCGCAGACGGGTGATTTCGGCTTGTTTCAGCTCGATGAAGGCGTCCAGCATTTCATTGCTGAACACACCGCCACGGGTCAGGAATTCGCGATCTTTGTCCAGGGACTCGATCGCTTGTTCCAGTGACACACAAACGGTTGGGATTTTTGCATCTTCTTCGGGGGGCAGATCGTACAAGTTCTTGTCGGCTGCATCGCCGGGGTGAATCTTGTTCTGCACACCGTCCAGACCGGCCATCATCAAGGCCGAGAAAGCCAGGTATGGGTTGGCCATTGGATCGGGGAAGCGGGCTTCCACACGTCGTGCCTTGGGGTTGCTGACGTAAGGAATGCGGATCGAGGCCGAACGGTTACGGGCGGAGTACGCCAGTTTGACCGGAGCTTCAAAGTGCGGCACCAGACGCTTGTAGGAATTGGTCGTGGGGTTGGTGATGGCGTTCAGGGCACGGGCGTGCTTGATGATGCCGCCAATGTAGAACAACGCGAACTCGGACAGACCGGCGTATTCGTTACCGGCAAACAAGTTCTGGCCGTCTTTCCAGATAGACTGATGCACGTGCATGCCGGAACCGTTGTCACCAACGACGGGTTTGGGCATGAAGGTGGCTGTTTTGCCATAAACATGCGCCACGTTGTGGACGGTGTATTTCAGGATTTGGTTCCAGTCGGCACGCTCGACCAGAGTCGAGAAGCGCGTGCCGATTTCCAGTTGACCGGGGGCCGCCACTTCGTGGTGATGGATTTCAACAGGAACGCCCTGCTGTTCCAGCAACAAACACATTTCGGAGCGCAAGTCGGCAAACGAATCCGTGGGCGAAACAGGAACGTAACCGCCTTTGACACCAGGACGGTGTCCCAGGTTGTTGCCATTGAGTTCCAGACCGCGCGACCAGGGGGCTTCTTCGGAACGAATCTTCACGAAGCTGCCCGACATGTCGTCGTTCCAGGTAATACCGTCGAACACGAAGAATTCTGGCTCGGGACCAAAGTACGCGGTATCGCCCAAACCGCTGGAGCGCAGGTAGGCTTCAGCACGCTTGGCCAGCGAACGTGGATCGCGGTCGTAACCCTTCAGATCGGAGGGCTCGACCACATCGCAGGTCAGAATCAGGGTGGGCTCTTCACGGAACGGGTCCATACGGGCGGTTCTGGCGTCCGGGATGAGCAACATGTCCGAGGCTTCAATTCCTTTCCAGCCAGGCAAGGAAGAGCCGTCAAAAGCGACACCAGACTCGAAGCGATCCTCGTCCACCGCGTGTGCGGGGGTGGTCAAGTGGTGCTCGCGGCCCAGAGTATCGGTAAAGCGGAAATCGACAAACGTGATTTCGCGTTCGGCAATGATCTTCAGAACATCTTCGGGGGAGGACATGATTACTCCAGCGTCAATGACGTTAACAAAAAGTGAGGAGGAGTGGCGCGGATCATTGTGTAACCCACTAAGGCAGGTCTTCAACACGCTTATCAAAATCGGGGCTGAATTGATGCAAACAGACCGGCATCGATAAATTCGTTATGGCATAGGACTTACCAGAAATTAATTGTAGAGCAATTGTGCAGATGCACAATAAAAAATGTCTTAAATAAACAATTAAATGTCAGGAAGCTTCATCAGGCAGGAATGCTTCCTGTAAATCATTTAAGAATCGCCAGCCTAAATCCGTGGTGCGAATACGAACTGGATCGGACGCCAGCAAACCTTTCTCGATATTGCGCTTGATCACGGGCAGGATGTGAGCAAGGGGCACACCCGTGCGTTCCTGGAAGTACTGGGCGGGTACGCCCTCTTTCAGACGCAGCACATTCAGCATGAACTCAAAAGGCAGTTCTTTCGGCATGACGCGGGCATTGTACGCATAGTGGCTGCCGTCGCGCTTGATGGCGTTCTGCATCCATTGCGCCGGGCTGCGCGTGGTGGCGGTACGGATAATGCGGTCGTGAAAGGACAGTTTGCCGTGGGCACCCGGGCCTATACCGATATAGTCGCCAAATTCCCAATAATTCAGATTGTGGCGGCTATGGCCACCCCGTTTGCTGTAGGCCGAGATCTCGTACTGGTTCCAGCCACGGCTGGCAGTCAGCTCGATCAGGCGGTCCTGCATGGCAGCGCTGTCGTCGTCATCAGGCAAGACTGGCGGATACTTGGCAAAGACCGTGTTGGGTTCCAGCGTCAAATGGTAGAGCGACAAGTGCTCGGGCTCATAAGACATGGCCTGCAAAATGTCCTGCTCGGATTGTGCTGGGGTCTGGCCTGGCAAGGCATACATGACGTCCAGGTTCACGCGGTCTACGGCCTTCATGGCGGCTTCAACGGCCTGCTGCGCTTGCTGGCTGTCGTGAATGCGGCCCAGCGCTTTCAGGGCTTCGTCGTTAAAGCTCTGGATACCCAGGGAAATCCGGTTCACGCCACTTTGCGCAAAATCCATGAAGCGCGAGGCTTCCGAGGCTCCGGGATTGGCTTCCAGGGTGATTTCCGCATCAGGCAACAGGTTCAGATGGGAGCGCAGCAAGGCCAGCATGCGGTCCAGCGCCTGGGCCGACAGCAGGCTGGGCGTGCCGCCACCGATAAAAACGGAAATTACCTGCCTGCCCCAGACCAGCGGCAGGGTTTGTTCCAGATCGGCCTGCAAGGCGTCCAGATATTCGTTTTCGGGCAGTTCAGCGGGTGCTTCGTGTGAGTTGAAGTCACAGTACGGGCATTTGCGTACGCACCAGGGCACGTGCACGTAGACGGACAAGGGCGGCAGGCTGGGCAGCAGAGTGGCAGGTCCAGAGCCAGGCCGGATGCGCACTTCAGGAGAGAAAACAGTCATGTTTTTACTCGGCGGCCAGGCGGGCCAACAAGGCTTGCATGGCTTGTGCCCGGTGGCTGTATTTGTTCTTCACTTCCGGCGAGAGCTGTGCCGCGGTTTGCTTGAACTCGGGCAGATAAAAGTGGGGGTCGTAGCCAAAGCCGTGCTCGCCAGCAGGCTGATCCTGAATTTCCCCTTCCCAGACGCCTTCAATCACGATGGGCCGTGGGTCCTGGGCATGGCGCACATACACCAGAACGGCCACATAACAGGCGCGGCGGTCGCTTTGTCCTTGCAGACGCTGGACCAGCAAGGCGTTATTGGCAGAGTCGGACTTTTCACCGCCCAGTTCGCGGGCAGCAAAGCGCGCGGAGTAGACGCCGGGGGCTTCGTCCAGGGCGCGCACACAGAGGCCGGAGTCATCGGCCAAGGCGGGCAGGCCGCTTAACTGGCTGGCATGACGGGCCTTGGCCAGCGCATTCTCGATAAAAGTGGCAAAGGGTTCCTCAGCCTCGGGAATGTTCAATTGGCCTTGAGGAACCATGCTGATACCGGCCTGGGCCAGGATGGCGGAAAACTCCTTGAGCTTGCCGGCATTGTTGGAGGCCAGCACGACACGCTTGGATTCAGTGTTCATAAGTCGCAGCAGGCGGCAAAGCGCCCTGTTCAGTAAAAATGGCAAGGCGCCGTGCCAGGCAGTGTGTGCTGCATGGGACGGCGTCCCAATAGCGGTTTGTCCCGCTGCCTGGCGGTGTCGCGCAGGGAGCAGGACAGACCCGTTGCATCGTGATCAGCCCTGCAAGGCTTGTTTCTGGGCTTGCATCAGCTCGGCAATGCCCTGCTCGGCCAGATCCAGCAAGCGGTTCAAGGTGGGGCGCGCAAAGGTCTGGCCTTCGGCGGTGCCCTGCACTTCCACCAGATTACCGCTGCCTGTCATGACGATATTCATGTCCACACCGCAGGCGGAGTCTTCCAGATAGTCCAGATCCAGCACAGGGTTGGATTCAAACACACCGACCGACACGGCCGCCAATTGATCCAGAATGGGCGAGGCTTGCAGCTTGCCCTGCTCTTGCAGGCTGCGTACGGCCAGGCTGGCTGCAACCCAGGCGCCCGTGATGCTGGCGCAGCGGGTGCCACCGTCGGCTTGCAGCACGTCGCAGTCAATGTGAATGGTGCGCTCACCCAGGGCTTTCAGGTCGAAGACAGCGCGCAGGCTGCGGCCGATCAGGCGCTGGATTTCCTGGGTACGGCCATTTTGCTTGCCACGGGCGGCTTCACGGTCCGAGCGCGTGTGCGTGGAGCGAGGCAGCATGCCGTATTCCGCCGTGACCCAGCCCTGCTCCTTGCCTTTCAGAAAGGGAGGGACTTTGTCGAGCACGCTGGCATTGCACAGAACATGGGTTTCACCCAGACGGATCAGTACCGAGCCCTCGGCGTGACGGGTAAATCCGGTCACCAGTTCGATAGGACGGCATTGTGCAGCAGATCGACCCGAGGGGCGTGCAATCGTAGCGTTTTCAGACAAGGCTAGGCTCCGGACAAAATTCAAAACGCCTATTGTACGCCTTGCGGGACGGGCCGTAGCGCAACCCCCATGTCCATCCACTTATCGGCCTGGCAGGTGAAAAGCAGGATCTGATGGCGCTGGGCAGCGTCGTGAATAATGCGCTTCATGGCTCCCAGGCGATCGTTGTCACTGTGGACCAGCACGTCATCCAGAATCAGCAAGGTAGGACGGCCTGCCTGTTGCAGCAAATCCGCATAGGCCAGACGGGCAATCAGGCCGATTTGCTCGCGTGCGCCAAAGCTCAGGCCATCAATATCGTCGGCCAGCCCTTGCCCGCTATCGCGCTGCAGCCAGCGTGGGGCCAGATACTCGTCCAGCTCCACCCGTGCCTTGCCCAGAAGCAGGCGCAGATAGTGATTGATGTGCTTTTGTAGAGGCTCGTGCAATTGTTGGGTCAAGGCGTTGCGCTGTTCTCGCAGGACAGACAACAAAAGGCGCAGGGCTGCGACACGGCGCTCGTAAGTGGCACAACGGCGCTGGCAGTCGTGCAGACGTAGCGAGGTCTGGTCGATTTGCTCTTCCAGGCCTTGCGCACCGTGGGTTTCCAGCTTGGTTTGCACCAGTTGGGCGGCCAGACGGGCCTCGTTATAGCTTTGCTCCTGCTGCTGGGCGCTGCGCTCCAGACGTTGCAGGTCCTGCTCGAGAACCGAGACGGGCAAGGCGGCCAGTTCGGCTTCCAACGCCTTCTGATCGGCCAGTTGCTGCTCGCGTTGCAGGCGCAGTTGTCCCCATTGCTGCTCGCGCTCCTGCTGTGCTTGCTGGCGTTGTGGGTCAGCCCATTGTTGTTCCAGGCTATTGGCTTCGGCCTGGGCCTGCTCAAGACGGGCCTGAGTGCGGGCAACAGCTTCACGGGCATCATGCCAGTCGCTTTCCAGCACACGGTACTGCTGCTCGGCCATGGTGGCGGCTTGGGCGATACGGCCCAGTTCTGAGGCCTCGATGGCCTCGCCTTGCGGGCGTTGCGGGGCGATGCGTTGTTGAGCCGCCTGAACCAGACCTTGCAAATGCGCTTTGCCTTGTGGAGCCAGTGCTTTCATGGAGCTGCGTAACAGCCGATCTTGCTGCTCTTGTTCCCGATATTGCTCGCGGCGGCGCTCCAGCTCTTCCAGGCTTTTCCCGCCCAGTTGGCCAAGCGTCTGTACGTATTCTTGCTGGGTTTGCGCCAATTGTTGCTGCACTTTACCCAGATCGCGACCACCGGGAATGATGCGTAGCTGGCCCATTCCGGGTAGCTCAATCAGAGTGCTGGTACTAAGGTGGGCGCGATGCTGACCTTGAATGGGTTCGCCGTCCAGCAACAGGCTGGCTCCGCCTTGCAGTTCGATCTGCAATTCGGTGGAAATCGTCTCCAGTTGGTGCTGCAAGCGCTGAATAAGCTGGTGTTGCTGGCGTAACTGATCCAGTGCCTCGTCACTGATTTTCAACTGCACCAAGGCGGCACCGCATTGTGCCAGTTGGCTTTCCAGCTTGCCCAGCTCTTCCAACTGCCCTTGCACCTGTTGCAATTGCTGCTGCGTGCCTTCAAAGCTGGCTTGATCTTGAAACCATTGTTGCCAGGTACGGGCGCGTTCCTGTTCCTGCAGGCTGGCGTCTTTATGGCTGCGGGCCTGCTCCAGACGTTGATTCAGGCTATTGAGTGTGCCCTGCTCTTGCTCCAGCTTGGCGACCAAGGACTTCACCTGTGCTGCACGTTGGCTGCGTTGGTTGGCCCATTCCTGGTCGCGTTCCCCGGCCTGCTGATAGAGCTTTTCACGCTCTGCCAGCATGGTCAACGCTTGTTGCAGCTCCTTGGCCCGTTCCTGCAATTGGCGGGCTTGAAGCAACTGCACCTGTACTTGTTTGGCCTGCTCGCGCAGTTGTTCCCAAGGGCGGTTAGCTTCGGCGTGGGCAATTTGCTTACGGGCCTGCGCCAGTTCGTCCACCCATTGCTGATACTGCTGCAAGGCAGACTGCTGGCTCTGTAACTGCTCTTCCAGCTCCTTGGCTTCTTTCTGCGCAGCCAGCCAGACGCCGCGAGGCTGTCCTTGAGCCTGAGTCACATATTGGTCCAGCTGTTGCTGGGCCTGTTCGATCAGATAATCTCCGTCTGCACTGGTCAGATCGGCAATTTCGCTACCCAAAGCCTGCTGCAAGGTGCCGCTGGCGTGTTCAACCGAGCTGCGCAGGTCCTGGCCCTGCCCTTGCTCAATCCACAAAAGGCCAGGCACGCCCCAGTTACGGGCCTGACTGCTGCCTTTGGCGGCGTACTCAAAGCCCATTTGCTGGGCCAGGTATTGCTCGGCCTCGTCATTGTCCAGGTGCTGATTACCGATGTATAAATCGCAGCGTTTGCGTTTCAGGAAACGCTTGCTCAGGCGCATGTCCTGGCCGTTCAGACTGAAATCCAGCTCGATTTCCGGTGCGGCCGAGGAATCGCCCCAAGGCAGGATTTTTGTCAGGCTGCCCGTGCCATAGCGCTCGAAAAACACCGTGCGCAAGGCTTCGGCCAAGGTACTTTTACCGGCCTCGTTCGGAGCGCTGATGATATTCAGGCCCGGTTCCAGCTTGTCCAGTGAGACGGGCTGGCGAAAGCGCTTGAATTGCTCTACGCGCAGAGACTTAATGTGCATGACCACCTTCCTTATCGCGCAGCAAACCGGCCAGAATCAGCAAGGCATCTTCAGCGGCTTGCTGCTGGCTGCCGTGACGCAGCTCCTGCAGTTGTTTCAGGGCAGCTTGCAGATAACCATCGGCTTGCAAGGCGTCCAGATCTTCTTCTGAAGGCGCCAGACGCAAGGCCTCGCGCTGGCAATCCCAGGCGCGGCAACGGGCTTGGGCCTGTCCCAGAATGCTTTCCAGACGCTCAAAACCGCTCAGGCTCAGTTGGCCCGACAGCTCCAGCTCCACCACGCTTTGATCGGTCAAGGCATTCAGTTCCCGCTCCAGCAGGTCCAGATCCGTGTCGTCATTCAAATGGTGCTGGATGCTGCGCCAAGGGTGCTGTGCAACCGGCAAGGCTTGAACCACAGGCGTTGCGCCTGGTTCGCTGATTTCCACCAGCAGGGCCTGGCCGGAATCGTTATCCCGAAAGCGGTCCGGCTCGGGTGTGCCGCTGTAGTAACAACGCTCGTTGATTTTGACGGTGCCGTGCCAGTCGCCCAGCGCCAGATAGTCCAGTTTGGCGCGCTGTACGCGGTTCTGATCAATCAGGTTATGGCTGTCCAGATGCTCCAGCACTCCGCTGACGCTGCCGTGTGCCAAACCCAGACGCCAGTAGCCTGCCGGGCTTTCGGCCTGATCGAACCAGTCGCTCAAGTCCTGATAGGTCTGGCGTTGCGTCAAAGGCGCAGGCAGGACCGCAAGTTTCAGGCTATCCAGCAGAAAAAGTTCCGGTGTATCAAGCACATGCACGTAATCGGGAATGCAGTTCAAGCGCCGCGCGCGTGTCCAGACGCTTTCGCTCAAGGCCGCGTCATGGTTGCCGGGCAGGAGCAGCCAGGGTCCGGTAAAACCCGCCATGGCATTGAAACTGCGGCGCAGATTGCGATCGCTCAGGGTCTGCGAATCAAAGACGTCGCCTGCTACTACCAACAAATCGGCACGATGCTCTGTAGCCAGCGCGGCCAGCTTCTCGATAGCCTTGAAACGCGCCTCAGCCAGGGCGGCCGCGTCCTCCAGCTCGAAACGCGAGTACTGGCGACCTATTTGCCAATCGGCTGTATGCAGGATTCGTAGCATGACTGCCCTTAGTGATGATAAAAAAATCGGCCCTTGGAGGCCTTGAATACCTGAAGTATAGAGCTTTGTCGCGGCAAGAGGAGCGGCCAAAGCCGGGACCTGAGAGTACAATTGGCGGCTTTATTCCATTCTTAAAGTGACCCACCCATGATCCGTAGCATGACCGCGTTTGGCAGCGCCAAGGCCGAGTCCGAAGCAGGCACCATCAATATCGAGATGCGCAGCGTCAACAACCGCTTTCTGGACCTGAATCTGCGTTTGCCCGAGGAACTGCGCTTTGCGGAGAATCTGCTGCGCGAGCTTGCCGCCCAGGGCGTACAGCGCGGCAAGCTGGAATTGCGGGTCAACTTTGCCCGTAGCGGCACGGACCAGCAACGCAGCCTGGATATGGAAGCGGTGGAGCGCACGGCGCAGATGCTGCAAGTGGCACGCGTCGCCATTCCTGACCTGCCTGCGCCGGAGCTGCATACCTTGTTGAGTAATCAAAGCGGCAATAATTCGGGCATGGACCCCGAAGTCTGGCTTCCTATGATCAGCCAGGCTTTCGAGGCGGCCTTGCAGGATTTTCAGGCGACCCGAGAGCGCGAAGGCCAGCGTCTGGCACAAGCCATGCTGGATATTCGCCAGGACATGAGCGCCATTGTGGACGAGGTCGAGCAGCACCTGCCCTCGATCCTGACCGAGCAAAAGAACAAGATTGCCACCCGCTTGCATGACGCCTTGCTGCAAGCAAGCCCGGATGGTTTTGCCCTGATTTCGGGCGAAGAGCTGTCTGCCCGCCTCGCCCAGGAAGCCGCTGCTTTTTCCCTGCGTATTGATGTGGCCGAGGAACTTGCTCGCCTGCGTTCGCATTTGACCGAGCTGGAGCTGATTCTGAACGGCGATACCAGTGTGGCGTCCAACAAGAAAAGCACCCGCCAAGGCAGTACCGGCAAGCGTTTGGACTTCCTGTTCCAGGAGATGAACCGTGAGGCCAATACCCTGGGTTCCAAGGCAGGCAGCATGGACATGACGCGTGCCTCTATCGACCTGAAGCTGTGCATTGAGCAGCTGCGCGAACAGACCCAAAACATCGAGTAAAACTAGCCAGCAGCGTATTTTTTGTCTGCCAGCTGTTTTTTTCTTCAGTTGCTGTGTGCTTAAACCGCCGTAAACCCCAGGCTTTATGCGGTTTTTTCAAGAAAACCGTCTTGCTCAGGTCAGGCGGTTTTTTTGTGGGCTTTTTCTGAACAGCCCTAAACTCTCTGCTGCTGTTTTTTTTGAAAGTGGTCTAGTAAAGCCAGGAATAAATACAGACACTTTATAAGCTGCCTTAATATATAAAAATAAAATAGCGATTTTTAAAACAAAAAAATAAAACAAAAATAAGAAATGGTTTTTATGAATAATGAATCCGATTTTAAAAGTTTAAAAACGAATCGCTGGTTTTAAATAAATCCATACTTAATTATCTGTCTACTAATTAGGCGGCTTGCCAGTTTTGTCCTGGGATTTTCTTGACAAGGCCATGTTAAACGTCATCTTTTTGACAGTTGTGTTTCTGGTTTTAAAACGGCGATTTTTTCTCGCTCCGGTCTGGACGCCCTGCTCGGCTCCTTGTGTTTTTTTCTGCTTTTTTTCGCCTTCGCCCTTCCCGTACAATAGCCAGCGCTGTGCTGCTCTTAGGCGGCTTATTAAAGGACAGGAAACACATGAATTTCATTTTTCGTGGAAATGAAATATTGGTCAGCAGCCAAGAAGGACAAGCCTTGATTCCCGCCAAACCCGCGCTGGATTTAGCGCCGGCGCAATGGCATGCGCTTTTTCCGGGTGATGATTGTCAGGATTTTGCCTGCCACGTAGCCGCAGAGACCCCGGCTCCAGACGGTTTTATCTTCCGCCACTTGCGCGGCGTGCTGTCGCAGCTGGACGATCAAGCCAGTATTGTGAATCGGGCATTTCAGGTTTCGGAATGGGCACGAAGCCATCGCTACTGTGGTGTGTGCGGTTCGGGCATGGAGCGTGTGAAGCATGAACTGTGTTTTCGCTGCACCTCCTGTGGCTTCTCGGCTTATCCCCGAATCTCCCCGGCCATGATGGTGCTGATCCGCGACAAGGATCGTATCTTGCTGGCCAGCCATTCCACCTATGCAACGGCGCGCTACACCGCCCTGGCAGGTTTTGTGGAGGCTGGAGAGAATCTGGAAGAAGCCATTCACCGCGAGGTCATGGAGGAAGTGGGGCTACTCGTGGACAATATCCAGTATTTCGGCAGCCAGTCCTGGCCTTTCCCGCATTCTTTGATGGTGGCTTATACCGCCGAGTACGCCGGTGGCGATTTGCGCATTCAGGCGGACGAGATCAATGACGCGCGCTGGTTTGGCCCTGGTGACGTCCTGCCCGATCTGCCCCATACCGATTCCATTGCGGGTCGTTTGATTCGGGCCAATTTACCGGGTCAGGCCAAACGTTAAAGCGTGATTCAGGTCGCCAGATGGGTGGCGACATTACGCAGCATGCGGCCCAGGTCCTCGCGCTCATTCGGATTGAGCACAGACAGCGCATCATCAATCATTTTCTTGGCGGCGGGCCAGACTTGTGCATAGCGCTCACGGCCCGTTTCGCTCAAGTAGACGCGCATATAGCGACTGTCGTTTTCATCCGTGCGGCGCTGCACCAATTCGCGCTCTTCCATCTGGTCAATCACCCGGCTCAAGACCGGCTGATGTACCACAATGGCCTTGGCAATTTCCCCGATGCTGCGCCCGTCTTTATCCCACAGGTACTGCAAGACCCGGAAGTGCACATAGGTCATATTGTGCTCACGCAGAGTGGTCGATCTCAGGGTTTGGTCCAGCTTGTAGATAATGTTGGCCATCTGGAAGGCCAGATTGGTTTCTACACTGCTGTCAGGGATGGAGACGGGATTTTTGCTCATAATGCCTTGGGGGAGTCAGTCCTGCGCTTGCCGCCCTATGAAACCGGAGCGACAAGCGGACCGTCAGTATACTAGCAGAGCTCTGCTTGGACGGTTCCCGTAGGCGTGTGACTGGCGGCGCGGAAAATCTGCGCGTAGCTCCAGGGATTGGCCATGGCAGAACGCACGACCTGCGTACGCACGGCATCGGGCAAGGCACTGATCTCGCCATACAGACAGGACCACTTCTGGCAGTGCTCCACAATCTCGCGTTCATTGTTTTCCCAGGCTTCCAGAGCTTCGGGGATGTCACGCGCATCCTGTACCTTTTCCAGGAAGGTGGCCAGAGCCAGACCATTTTGCATGGCCATGCCCCCACCCTGTCCCAGGTTGGGCGGTTGAGCGTGGGCGGCGTCACCCAGAATCGCCGTGCGTCCACTGGACCAGGTTTTGCAACGCGTCACACTGTAACGACCCCAACTGACCGGGCCATCAGCACGTTCAATCAGGTGCGCCCAATGCGGGAACAAGGCGGACCAGTATTCCTTGTCGATCTGGGTATTGCTGGCGCGCACATCGTCGTGCGGGCAAGTCAGGGCCAGATAGGTTTGGGTTTCGCTGACCGGCGTAATCAGCAAGCGATGCAGACCGTTCCAGTTCTCGATGTATTTTTGAGTATCTTGTTCATCGGTGTCGCCTGGCTTGCGCTCGATCATGGTGCGCAAGGCTCCCTCGCGGGTTTGCTCGTGCACCAGTTCCAGACCCAGAGATTGGCGGATGCGCGACCAGATACCATCGGCACCCACGACCAGATCCGCACGTAGACGCTCGCCCGAGGCCAGTTGAACTTCCCCGCGTGCGCTGGCGGCAATGACTTCAACATTGGTGCGAACTTTCACGCCCGCGCGCTTGCCCGCTTGCTCCAGCGACTTCAACAATTGCGAGCGCATCACGGTAATCAGGCGACGATCGGGCGGTGTGGGGCCGCAATCGATGACTTCATTATTCAAATCGCGCTGCTCAAAATGGCTACCGTAGAAAGCGCCTTCAATCGCTTGTTCGTAAGCCCCCAGGGCTTTCAGAACGCGCAGGCCGTTTTCCCAGATATAGATACCGGAGCCATTGGCGCGCAATTCAGACTGGCGTTCCAGCACGGTGACATCCCAGCCGCGTTGCGCCAAAGCGGCGGCGGTTGCCAAGCCACCCAGGCCACCGCCTGCGATCAAGGCACTTAGTTTTTTATCGGACATGCTCGTTTCCTTAAACTTGCGCCCACAAAGGCAAAGAGTGATTGCTATCCAGAACGCGGTCGCCAGCCAAAGTCACGTACCACTCGCTGAGCAAACCATCGGGATCACGCAAGAAGAAAGCGCGCTTCCAGGGCAGGTTCACATCGTGAACGGGAGTGATGTTCCGGGCTTTCAGGCGCTCCAGCGTTTGTTCCAGATCCTGGACGCTGGCCAGCTCGAAACTGCCATGCGAGAAGGAGGCTTCTGCATCACGCACCAGGATCAGGCTGTAATCATAATTGGCCAGACCGGCACGCAAGTAGACAACGTGTTCGTTTTCATAAACCACTTCCAGACCGCCGACGTCGGTATAGAAGCGGCGCATGGCGTCCAGTTGGGCGGTACGTAATACGGCATGGGTGATGCGGCGTGGTTGCACCGGGGCGTCGGCCATGGTTTCCAGAATCGGGTCGGAATCGTAGCGGCCTTCGGTAAAGGGTTCCTGGCCTTCCGGGTCCCAGCGGCTGGTCAGCAACTCCATGGGGCCACCCAGCACGCTGCGCCAGTCTTTAATGGTGTCGCAGTAGAACTCGTTGTAGTTGCCATCGGGGTCAAACATATAGACGCTATGGGCCACCTGGTGATCCACGGTCATGTCAATGTCGCGCCCCTGCTCTTTTGCGCGCTTCCAGCCTGCAACCAGTTCAGCCTCGTTTTCCAGCTCCCAGGCCAGGTGATTCAGGCCGGGTTTCAGGCCGATTGTTCCGGGCAGTTGCAGCAGACCATCGCGGCCATAACGATTCACGCCTTTGGTCGTTTCCATCATGCCCAGGTCATGAGGCGTGTGGCCGGTACCCAAAAAAGTGGCCACCAGATCAGGTTCGGTAAATTCCACTTTCAGGCCGCAGACCTGGCTGTAAAAATTTTCACCGCGTTGCAGCTCATCAACCCACAGGTTGACGTGGCCCAGACGGCGGGGCTCAAAGCACGCGGTTTGGGTGGAGTGGGAAGTTGCTTGTGTCATAGTCTCTCCTCCTGGGTATGACGATTCATGGTCTGCAACACGGCCAGCGTCAATGCGCTGTCGCTCTGTTCCAGATCCATCAAGACGTTGAAATGATTACGGTTCGGCACGGCCATGCTTTGCAACAGGCAGCCCGCCAGCTCGCATTGCCGGGCGTAGTGACGGCTTTGTTCTTGCATGACGGCCGGTTCCAGTGCGCCCCAGGCCACCAGCACAGGAACTCCCTGCGCGGGGGGATGCAAGGCCGGGCTGTAACGTTGGGCTTGTTCTTCGTCCAGCTGCAGCCAGTCATTCACGGCGGTCTGCAAGATGGGATGCAAATCCATCACGCCGCTGAGAATGCTGGCGCTGTGGATCAGACGCTGTTCACGTTGGGCATCGGCCGCCAGCAACATGCCGCTTAAATGGCCTCCTGCCGAGCTGCCACTGATATGAATACGCTGCGGGTCGCCATTAAATTGCGCTGCGTGGGCGTGAACCCATTGCAAGGCGCGTTCGCATTGCGCCACGATTTGCGGCAAGCGGTAAGCCGGAGCCAGACCGTAGTCCAGACAAATCACCGTGGCACCGGCGGCATGCAGGCTTTGCGCCATCATGGCCGAGTCGTCCTTGGACAACATGCGCCAGTAGCCACCATGAATGAAGAGATAAACCGGGGCACCGGCCTGGCTGGCCGCATAGATATCCAGTTTTTCTGCCGGGTCATCGCCGTAAGCGTGGGTGCTGAAACAGGTGCTCAAGGCAGCGCGGGCCCGTTCGCTGGCCTGCTTGTAGGCGGCCATTTCAGCGTCAAAATCAGCCACCGAGGCCTGGAGCCGGTATTGCTCCAGGTCTGCCGGATCGAAAACGAGTTTGTTCATTTCTTTATTCCGCCTGTGCCGAAGGCAAGCGGTTCAACATGAGGAAACCGATGAAAACCAGCACTTCCACAGCCAGGAAGCTGCCAAAGGCCCAGATGTAGGAGCCAGTCAGGCTCAGCAACAGGCCCAGCAAAGACGGTGCGACAAAGGTGGCGAACACGCCGCCCATCTCGGCATAGCCAGCGGCACAAGGGCCCAGGTTCACGCCATAGCGTTCACCCACGTAGCTGAAAATGGCGCCGCCATGAAACACCCCTACGCCGCAAAGAATGGCCACGATCAGCAAGCCGCTGTAGGGCAAGGCCTGCCAGGCAACCAGAACACAGGCGCTGGCCGCCAGAATGGTGAGCCACATGCCCACACGCATCACGCCAACTCGGGTGAAGCGATCGCTGACGTAACCACCCAGAATCAGGAAAAAGACTTGGGACAAGCCCATGATGGTGCCGAACAAGGGGGCCTGTTCGGGGGCCATTTTCTGCACATCAATCAAGGCAGGAATCAGCCAGGTAGCCGTTGCGGCAACCGAGAACAAGGCACCAAAAATGGCCAGAATACCCACCCAGATCCAGGGTCGTGCGGCAATGGAGCGCAACACACCGGCATCGGTCTTGATCTTGTCGTGAGGATCTTGATAAGGACCGGCGCGCACTACCAGTTGCGTGATCAAACAGGCGCTTAACGTCAGCCCGCCCAGAACCAGAAAGAAAGCGCGCCAGCCATGCGCCATGGCGTAAGGCAGACCCAGGGCAAAATCCAGGGTAATGGCCAACGAATAGGCGGCCAGAATAATGCCCAGCACCAGGCCCTGGCGGCGTGGCGCAAACCATTGCATGACGATTTTCATGGACCCGACCCAGACGGCAGAGTCAAAAAAGCCCACAACCAGACGCAGCAGAAAGAGCTGCGTGAAATCCTGCGCCTGAGTCTGCAACAGCATCAGCAAGCCGCTACCACCCAAGCCAATCAGGTACAGACGGGCCGAACTCATGGAACGACCGCGTGGTGCCCAGAACAACATGCCCAGCGCAAACGAAACACCGAAAGCGCCCTGCACCAAGCCAGCTTGCGCGGGGCTTAGTGACAGGTCTGCCGACACAATTTTGATAACGGCTGCAAAGCCATAAAAGTCGGCCGCCAGGCACATTTCGCCCATCACGGCCATCAACAGCATGAGCAAGGCCACTGTGCCGCGTGGCTTGGCCTTGTCGAGCGGACTGCCCATAACCCCCTGTTCCACCATGTCATCCTCTCCTTTTGAATAAATGTTCAAGCTGAGTGTTTGTCAGGCACACTCTTCAATTGCTTTAAACATGAAGGATTATGGTGATTTGACTTAATTCATGTCAATACATATGTATTGGTATATACCCTATAGTGAGGTGCCTTACGAATGGCATGTCAGGGTTTTTCTCAGGTCCTTTTCAGGGGTAAAGCCAGGCAAATAGCGGCCAGAACGGCACAAATAAGGGTCACATCAGCCAGATCCCCCCACAAGGCTGACAAGGCCAAGCCCAGACCCAGCAGCAAGCTGTACATCAGACCAAAGACTGCACCTGCCATACCCGCTACCGAGCGATAGTGCTGCAAGGCGCCGGACAAAAGGTTAGGAATGGCGACCGCGTAAGCCAGCGCAAGCAGCATGGCCGGTAGCAGAAAAATCAGGTGTTTGCCTGCAAATTCCAGACCAATAGCCGATACCGCCAATAGCGCGATGCCTCGCCAGATCAGATGGTGAGATGACTGCCCCGCTGCCAGCCAGCGGCGGTTCAAAAACGCACCCATGAACGTGCCCGCAGCCAACAGGACACCAGCAATCATCATGGGTCGGTTGTCCGAGCCCAAGCCTTGCAGCAAGAAGGGAGCCCACTGATAAAACGCAAAAATCGTGGTGTTGAACAAAGCTACCAGCAAGGCCGATTGCCAGATCGCGGGATCTTTCAACAAGCGAATCAGAACCTGCCACAAACTGCTGTGCTGAATTTGTGCGGGGCGGGTTTCAGGAAGCTGCAATAGGCTGATGCCCAGCAGAACCAAGGCCAGAACCAGCAAGCCGATGAAAACCGGCATCACTTCAGCACCCGAGGACAGGACCACACCCATGACCAAACCCAGCAAAGGACTTAGCGCCAGCGCCGCTCCAATGGTGCCGAAAATCTTGGCCAGTTCTTCGGCCTGATAACGGTCCCGCAACATGGTTTGCACGCCAATGGAGCCGACCGCCGCACCAAATGCGCTAATCATGCGTGCCAGCAAGAGCACCGTGAAATTCGGGCTGAACAAGGCAAGCAGACAACCCAGGCCATACACCGTCAAACCTGCCAGAACAGCCGGCCTGCGCCCTGCCCGGTCGCACAGCCAACCCCAGAACAGTACACCGAGCGCAAAGGCAATAAAGTAGACGGACAAGGTTTGGCCCGCTTCACTGGCCGATACCGCGTAGCTCTGGGCAATAAGCGGCAAGGCGGGGCTATAGGCGGTCTCCACCACCTGCGGAAACATGATCAGGGCGATCATCAAGAGAAGAAAACGAGTCATGCCAATTCACACATCAATTTGAAAAGAATCAGCGTAGCTCTGGTCAGTTTTTTCTATTACACGTATTCTGATTAAAAACCCATGAAATCGGACAATCATGCCTTGGCTAGAAGCCAGTGACCCCTTTCCCGACCTGACAGGCCGCCATGTGCTGGGTATTGCCGCCCGTTTGGCACAACATGATTCCGGCCTGCACCAGCATCCCTGGGGCCAGATCCTGTACACGCACAGCGGCTGCATTACTGTCACCCTGGATCAGCAATTGTGCTTGTTGCCTCCGGAACGCTTGATCTGGATCCCCGCCCTGCTGCCGCATCAGGCGCAAATGAGCGAACAAGTAGATTACCGATCGGTGTATCTGGACCCGACCCACTACCCTGCTTTACCCGTGGAGGTCCAGTTGCTGGCAGCGAACGATTTGCTGACCGCCGCGCTGGACCGTATCGCTCAAGCGGATCTGGATGAAAACTGGGATCAGCCTCCGGGCTTGCATGTCATGCTGGTCTTGCTGGACGAGCTGCAACGCGCACCCGATCAAGCCCTGTTTTTGCCCTTGCCGCAAGATAGCCGCTTACGGCAAATCCCCTTGGATACGCTGCCCCCTGCCCTGAATGAATTGGCAAGTTATTTGGGAGCGAGCGAGAAAACAATCAGCCGATTATTCAAGCGGGATACCGGTCTGAATTACCAACAGTGGCGACAGCAATGGCGTTTGCTCAAGGCAATTGAGCAACTTTCTACCGGGGGCCAGGTGACCCGCCTGGCTGCGGACCTGGGCTTTGCCAGCGACAGCGCTTTTATTGCCTTTTTCAAGGAGCAGACAGGGCTGACTCCCGGCTATTACGGCCGGCAAAAACGCTATTTTGATTAGCCCCTTATAAGGATAAGCATCGCACTGCACTAGGGGATTCAACTAGTATAAGTGTCAAAGAATTGCTCCGTTTACTGTATATGGCAGTGCTATGATCAGTCGCTATTACGACTAAAAAAGAGAGGGGATCTTATGAAGCATTCATTTCGCCTGAGCTTATTGGCAGCAACATGTTTAATGGCTGGTACGGCTTTGGCGCAAGCCAGTAATTCCATGATGGATACGGCTTTGAGCAAGGCTGATGCGCTGGAGCAGCAGGTTATTGAATGGCGCCGCCACATTCACCAGAATCCCGAGTTGTCTTACCAAGAGCACAACACAGCCGCTTATATCAAGGCGGCCTTGGAAACGATGCCCGGTTATCAGATTCAGACCGGCATTGCGCAAACTGGGGTCAAGGCCGTATTGAAAGGCGGAAAGCCGGGCCCGGTTGTGGCCCTGCGAGCCGATATGGATGCCCTGCCTGTACAGGAACGCAATGACCTGCCCTTCAAGTCCGTTGCCAAAGGCACCTGGCAAGGCAAGGAAGTGTCGGTATCGCACGCTTGCGGTCATGACACTCACGTGGCCATGTTGTTAGGCGCGGCCAAGGTATTTTCGGACATGCGCGATGAACTGCCCGGCACGATTGTGCTGCTGTTCCAGCCTGCGGAAGAACAAGGCCCTGGCAAACCTTTGAGTGGTGCCAACGCCATGATGGCTGAAGGCGTGCTGGACCAGCCTAAAGTGGATGTGGTGATGGGCCAGCACATTGGACCCTCCTACCCTGCTGGCAGTATCGGCTACCGCCAAGGCAGCCTGATGGCCAGTGGCGATGTGTTCTCCATCTCTTTGGCAGGTAAAGGCGGCCATGGCTCCTCGCCCTGGAATGCCGCCTCGCCCGTGGTTGCTGCGGCTGAAACCGTTGTGGCCTTGAACAACATCATTGCCCAGCGTACCAATCCCCAGGACGGCACCACTGTGGTGACGGTAGGCTCGCTGCAAAGCGGTAACCGTCCCAATGTACTGCCTGAAAGTGCTGACATCAGTGGCACCGTGCGTTCCCTGTCCAAGCAGAACCAGGCAACGGCACATGAGCTGATTCAGCGTTATGCGCAAAACATTGCTGCGAACCATGATTTGAAGGCCACTGTGCGTATCGACACGGGCTACGAAGTTCTGGTCAGCGATCCTAAAGCCACCCAAACCGTGATTCCAGCTCTGGATCTGGCCACTGACGGGATTGGTGCCAAGGAAGTGGCCCCTGGCATGGGCTCCGAGGACTTCGGTGCGTTTGGCAAGAACGTGCCCGTGGTTTTCTGGCGTCTGAACGCCTCGCCCTATTCCGACAAGATGGGAGCACCTAACCATTCGCCTGAATTCATGATTGATGAAAAGGCTTTGCGCATCGGCACTCGTGCTTTGGTGGCCAGCTCTTTGACTTATATGATGGATCACAAAAAACCGTAGCCATCTTGATGGTTTCAGATGGAGAACAAAAAAACCGCGCCATTTATGGCGCGGTTTTCAATTCAACAGGCTTGTTTAGCGAATTTCCAGCTTCTTGGCCCCTGTTCCACTCTTTTTCTTGGGCAGAATCAGCTCCAGTACGCCGTTCTCGCATTTGGCGCTGGCCCGGGACTCGTCAATATCCTGCGCCAGGCTGAAGCGACGGGTCTGCACCCCGTAATAGCGCTCGCTGCGCAAGACCGTATCCCCGTCTTTCTCTTCCTGAGTACGACGGCTTTCCACGCGGATGGAAACGATATTGCCCTCCACGCTGACGTGGACGTCTTCTTTGTTGATGCCAGGCACTTCTGCGCTGACTTGATAGGCCTCTTCGTTCTCGTTGACATCCAGGCGGATGCTGGGCGGTGTATTTCCGGCCAGAGAGCCAACAACGGGGACGCGACGGAAGATGTCTTCAATATCTCGCCACGTGTCCAGACCTGCCAGATCCCCAAACGGATTAAAACGTGTCAAATTGCTTGCCATGCTTGATCTCCATTTTTCCTTTGCTGAGCCCTGCTGCAATGGAAGGCGTGGGCTCGGTCGCCTACGTAAGAGGAGATGAGGTTAGTCCCTGAGATTTCAAGTGCTTAGATTAAAAAAACCGCCTTGCTCTCTAGGGAGACAAGGCGGCTAAAGGTACGACCTTATGTTCTTTTAGCAGCGTTTTATGGCTTCAGGTGCTACTTAAACCCGGCTTTGTGTGCAGCACAGCAGGCTGTTCGGGTGCCGGGTGTTCATCCGCAATAATCGGGATTTCCTTGCCGTCCTTGTCCATGATCTTGCCGTTTTCAACGTAGTCACCCTCGTTCAGGTTTGCCACGTCCGAGACCCGCAGATAGCGGCCCCCACCGGCAGCAAAGACAGAAGGCTGATCAGGATTGCCCAAGGTGAAGTGGTTGAACAACAGGTTCAGCACAATCGCCACCAGGGCGGCCGAGCTGATGCCGGAGTGGAAAATCGTCGCAAACCAGACCGGGAAGTGCTCGTAGAACTTGGGAGCCACGATCGGAATCATGCCGGCACCGATAGCCGTGGCCACGATGATCAGATTCATATTGTTTTCGTAGTTCACCTTGGCCAGCGTACGGATGCCGCTGGCAGCGACGGTGCCAAACAGAACCATGCCCGCGCCACCCAATACGGCTGGGGGAACAGCGGCAACCAGCCGGCCCATGATGGGCAGCAGGCCCAGCGCGATCAGAATCAAGCCACCAAAGGCCACGACGTAACGGCTTTTCACGCCAGTTACCGCCACCAGGCCGACGTTCTGGGCAAAAGCGCTTTGTGTGAAGGAGCCAAATACAGGGGCAATCAGGCTGGAGAGCATATCGGCGCGCAGGCCATCGCCCAGACGACGAGCATCGACTTTGGTGTCGATAATGTCACCCACGGCCAGAATATCGGCCGAGGTTTCCACCAGCGTGACGATGATCACAATGAACATGGAGATAATCGCGGCAGTCTGGAAGGTAGGCATGCCAAAGTGGAACAGGCTGGGCAAGGCAAAGACCTCCCCTTCGCTGACGGCGGAGAAATCCGCATGGCCCATGGCAACCGCAATAACAGTACCGATGATAATGGCTAGCAAGATGGACAGGCGGGAGATGGTGGCGCTGCCCAGCTTGCTTAGCAGGAGCACGATCAGCAAGGTCATCGCGGCCAGGGAGATATTGCCTACGCTGCCAAAATCCGGTGCCGAAGGGTTGCCACCCATGGCCCAGAATGCGGCCACCGGCATCAAGGTCAGGCCGATGGTTGTGATCACGCAGCCTGTCACCAAGGGCGGGAAGAAACGAATCACCCGTGAAAAAACCGGCGTAATCAGCAGGCCGATTAGCGAAGCGACAATGACCGCGCCAAATACGGCTGGCAAACCGCCGCCCGTACCCAAAATGGCGATCATGGTGGCGACGCCAGAAAACGACACCCCTTGAACCAGCGGCAAGCGGCAACCAAAAAACGGCACGCCCAATGTTTGCAGCAAGGTGGCCAGACCACCCATGAACAAGCAGGCGGTAATCAGCAAACCTGTTTCACTGGCAGGCAGACCAGCAGCCTCGCCAATAATCAGGGGCACGGCAATAATGCCGCCGTACATGGTCAATACGTGTTGAAAGCCATAGGCCAGATTCGCGCCCAAGCCAAGATTCTCGTCTTCGGGGCGTTGCGCAGTCGCTGCACCCGTCGCCCTTGTCGGTGTTGTCATTGTTTGTCTCCGAAAATAAATAGGCAGGGCTCTAGAGGCCCTGTCACTACTGAACTCAAGCTGTCGCTACGGTATCCAGTACCTTGTCACGCAAACGACGCGCAGCGGCTTGATGGCGTTGCATCAGGTCTTGCAAATCAATGCCGCAGGGTTGGCCGTCAATCACGCGCCACTGACCAGCGACCATTACGCGGTCGGCTCGGTCCGCGCCGCAAAGCAGCAAGGCGGCCAAGGGATTTTCTGCGCCGGAAAAGCGCAACTCATCCAGGGTGAACAAGGCCAGGTCGGCTTGCTGCCCGACGTTCAGGCCGCCAATGTCCTCGCGACCCAAACAGCGGGCCGAGCCTTGAGTCGCCCAACGGATAACGGCTTGATGGGTGACCTGGCCCGGCTCGTAGCGCAGGCGGCCCAGCAAGAGTGCCTGTCGCATCTCTTGAGCCAGATTGGAGTGGTCATTGGAGGCCGAGCCGTCCACGGCCAGACCGACAGGGGCACCGGCGGCTTCCAGTTCGATGGTGCGGCATAGGCCGCTGCCCAGCACCATGTTGGACGAGGGGCAATGGGCAATGCCTGTGCCTGCGCGGCCCAGGCGCTGGATTTCTTCGTCGTTGAAGTGAATGCCGTGCGCCAACCAGGTGCGATTGCTTAACCAGCCCTGCTGATCCAGATAGTCCAGTGGACGCATGCCAAAGAGACGTTCGCAGTAGGCGGTTTCATCGTCGGTTTCAGCCAGGTGCGTGTGCAGGCGTACGTCTTCGCGTTCAGCCAGCTTGGCGCTTTCGCTCATCAGCTCGCGGCTGACGGAGAAAGGCGAACACGGGGCCAGGGCCAGCGTAATCATCGCCCCATCCTCGCGCTGGTGATATTGGCGAATCAGGCGCAGGCTGTCGTCCAGAATGGTTTGTTCGTCCTGTACGACGTTTTGCGGGGGCAAGCCACCCTGGTCACGGCCTACGCTCATGGAACCACGCGTCAATGCGGCACGTACGCCCAGACGTTGAGCCGTTTCTGCCTGGCAATCAATGGCATGTTGCAAGGCGCCCGAAAACACATAGTGGTGATCGGCCACCGTCGTACAGCCCGATTGCAGCAGTTCCACCATGGCCAGCTCGCTGGCTACCTGCATTTGCTCGTCGTCCAGACCGGCCCAGACGTCATACAGCGTGGTTAGCCAGGGGAACAAGGGTTTGTTCAGGGCCGGGGTATAGGCCCGTGTCAGGGTTTGGTAAAAGTGATGATGCGTATTCACCAAACCAGGCAGCAAAACGTGCCGGGAAGCATCCCAGTTTTGGTCGTAAGCCTGCTTGGGCTGCTGACCGGCGGCTACTTTTTCGATGATGCGACTGTCTTGCACCAGGACGCCACCGGCAGCTTGCGCATCTGAACAGGCCAGTGGATCGCGAATCCACAGGATCGGGGAACGGCTAGTCATTATTGAGTCTCCTGCGTTTTATTTGCTTTTTATTGTTGTCAGTTCGACTTGCCGACTTATATACCCGCTGTGATAAGGGTTATTTGGGGCCGAACCATAGCCATGCCCTTTTCCGCTCCAAGCCTTGAGTCTTGCTGGGCCATTCAGGAACTCTTATGTCTTCTATAAGGATTCTTATATAGAGAGCTGCCGTTTTTTTACGGCATGTCGCGACATAAAAAACTTTCTCAAAATCAGGATTTATCCTCTGGACAAAAACCGGGGATTATTGTCCTTTAATCGCTTAAAGCCTAAATCATTGACTCGCTTAAGAATTTATTTATTGGCATAAAAAAACATATAAACCCGCATATCCACACATTTTGACCGTGCCTGTTCAGTCATGTTAATGATGTCGCCAAGCGCACTAAAAGCGCTGTTGTGCGGACCTCGCACACATTATTCGGAGAACACATGCAGCATATAAAAATCAAACCCGGCGCACCCCTGGCCGAGCAAGCTGAAATCGGGCACAACCGATGGCACCCGGACATTCCAGACCTGACCAGCGTGAAGCCTGGCGAAGAAATGATTCTGGAATGCATGGACTTTCTGGACGCCCAGATCAAAAACACGGACAGCGCCAACGACGTACGCGATGTTGATCTGACCCGCGCTCACCCTCTGACGGGCCCTATCCATGTAGAGGGCGCTGAGCCAGGCGACATTCTGGTGGTGGATCTGCTGGATATTCGCGCCATTACTCCTGTAGGTTTCTCGGGCATTTTTGCCAAGGAAAATGGCGGTGGCTTTTTGGCCGAGCATTTCCCCGAAGCCGACAAGGCCATCTGGGACCTGCATGGTGTTTACGCCACTTCGCGTCACATCCCTGGCGTACGCATTGCGGCCATGATGCACCCCGGCCTGATCGGCACGCTGCCCTCGCACGACCTGCTGCGCGAGTGGAATCGCCGTGAAGCCCTGCTAGTGCCCAAGGGTCACGCTAACCCGCCCGATGCCAAAACAGCCGTATTACGCGGTGTGAAAGGCGCGGAATTTGACCGCATGGCGGCTGAAGCTGCCCGTACCGTGCCTCCACGTGAGCACGGCGGTAACCTGGACATCAAGAACCTGACCATTGGCTCGCGGATTTACTTCCCCGTCTATGTGAAGGGAGCTGGCCTGTCCATGGGTGACTTGCACTTCTCCCAGGGCGATGGCGAAATCTCCTTCTGTGGCGCCATTGAAATGGACGGCGCGGCCCACCTTGGCTTTGATCTCATCAAAGGCGGTATGGCCAAATACAATCTGACCGCGCCTATCTATGTTCCAGGCCGTCACGATCCCAAGTACGATCAGTGGATGCACTTCACCGGCATCAGTGTGGAAGAAGGCGTCAACTACTACCTGGATTCCACGGTTGCTTACCGTCAAGCCTGTCTGGCTGCGATCGATTACATCAGCCGCACGACTGACCTGTCGCGCGCACAGGCGTACATGCTGCTGACAGCGGCTCCAGTTGAAGGCCGTTACGGTGGCGTGGTGGATCTGCCCAACAGCTCTGCTTCCCTGGCATTGCCTACCGGTATTTTTGATACCGATATTCTGCCTAAAGGTGCCTTGAATGATGCGGCCCGTTTCGGCCGCCCTGGTACACGCTGTAACCTGACCTGATCGGTCTCCGGCCCTGGCTTCTTTTAGAGGCCAGGGCTCGCTTTACTCGGATTCGCCATGCCTTTGTACGACTACCTTTGTAATCATTGCCTGCAACGCAGCAGCCATCTGCGCAGCATTGCCACCCGCAATGACCCCCAGACCTGCCCTGCTTGTGAAAAAGGCAGCCTCTTGCTGCAAATAAGCGCACCGCGCCGTCTGTTCAGCAAAGCCAGCCCCACACGTGGCCTGACGCCTCAGCAAGCCCTGGCAGGCAATAATGTGACCGGGCCTGGCACCCGTTCCAGCACCCGGAATTCCGTGATTCATACTTGTATGGGCCCTGGCTGCAGCGTTTGCGCCTAAATACAAGCTGCTCTCTTGCTACGCAAGCTGTCAGCCTTGACAGGCCGCTGCTTTGAGTGCGGCGGACCTGGCCAAGCGTGAATTTGTGCCGTTAAATGTGTTGGTTTTACGAGATTAACGCCTTGTAACGTGGCCAGCCCTGCTTATAATCGGGAATCAATCTCATTATCACTGGGTGTTCATTATGTCGGTGTCCTCGTCTTTCGCCGCTAAGCGCCACATGCCTAGCGGCGTATCTTTTATGCCTTTAAGCAGTCTGGCCGTAGCTTTATTGTTGGCATTTCCCTATCAGACGCAAGCGCAAGAGGTCGAGGAGCTGGACCGCATTGTGGTCAAGGCCGAGCAGGAGCTCAAGCAAACCTTGGGTTCGTCCATCATCACTGCTGAGGACATCCAGAAATCCCCTCCCGCCAACGATATCTCCGAAGTTTTACGTACCATGCCGGGTGTCAACTTGACCGGCAACTCGGCCAGCGGCCAGCGCGGCAACAATCGCCAGATCGATATTCGTGGCATGGGCCCGGAAAACACCATGATCCTGATTGACGGCAAACCCGTCAGCTCTCGCTCTGCCGTGCGGTTTGGCTGGCGTGGCGAGCGCGATTCGCGTGGTGACACTAACTGGGTGCCTGCCGAACAGATCGAACGAGTGGAAGTGTTGCGCGGCCCGGCAGCGGCCCGTTACGGAAACGGCGCTGCGGGTGGTGTGGTCAACATCATCACCAAACCGACAACAGACACCTTCCAGGGCACTTACTCCCTGTACGGCAACCTGCCCGAGCATAGCGATGAAGGCGCCACGCGTCGCATGAGCTTTGGCTTGAGCGGCCCGATCAGCGAATCCCTGTCCTTCCGTTTGTACGGAAACCTGAACAAGACAGATTCAGACGATCCGGAGATCAATAAAGGACATCAGACCGAGCGCGGAGGTGCCAATGCGAACAGCTTGCCGGCCGGCCGTGAGGGTGTGCGTAACAAGGACATCAATGGTTTGCTGTCCTGGCGTCTGGATACTCGCCAAACCGTGGATCTGGAGGCTTCTTATAGCCGTCAGGGCAATATCTACACGGGTGATACCCAGAACACGAATACCAATGACGAGGTGAAACGTCAATTGGGCGACGAAACCAACAAGATGTATCGCCAAAGCTACTCGCTGACGCATCGTGGCGACTGGAACGACAAGACAAATTCCCTGGCCTACTTCCAGTACGAAAAGACGCGCAACTATCGTCTGCTTGAAGGTCTGGCCGGTGGTACTGAAGGCGCCTTTAACGATCCAACTCGTGTAAACGACGGTGGTTTTGGCACCGCAGACTTGACGACTCTTACGGCCCACGCCGAAGCCAGCCATCAATTCAAGACCGGCAGCGTTGAGCAGTACGCCACGATCGGCATGGAATGGGTAGGCCAGGAGTTGAATGACCAGTCGTCAGATTTGGCACAGCGCAACCCGACTCGTATTCCAGGCGTCCCCAATAAATACAAACCCAAGTCACGGGCGAATATCTACTCTGTTTTTGCAGAAAACAATATTTATGCGACGGACAAGACGACCGTTACCCCCGGTCTGCGGTTTGACTATCACGACAAACACGGCAGCAATTGGAGCCCTTCGCTGAACCTGACGCATGCCGTGACGGATAACTGGTTGCTGAAAGCCGGTATTGCCCGCGCTTACAAGGCTCCCAACCTGTATCAAAGCAATGATGGCTACACCTTGTACAGCCTGGGTAACGGCTGCTGGGGCAATACCACGGGCAGCAGTACGGGTTGTTTCCTGCAAGGTAATTCGGACTTGAAGGCTGAAACCAGCATCAACAAAGAGCTGGGTGTCGAGTACGTGGGTGATAATGGCCTGGGTGCCAGCTTGACCTACTTCCACAACGATTACCGCAACAAAGTAGAAGCTGGTCGTTTTGCCGTGGATAGCTTTACGGCCTTGAACAATCAGCAATTGATCCTGCAATGGGAAAATATTCCCAAAGCCGTGGTTTCTGGTCTGGAAGGTAACTTGACCCTGCCTCTGGCTGAAAACTGGATGTGGTCCACCAACTTTACCTACATGATCGAGTCCAAAAACAAGACCACAGGTGAAGCGCTATCGACCATTCCCAAGTACACCATCAACACAACTTTGGACTGGAACGTGAATGCTGACTGGTCGCTGCGCGCCAAGGCAACCTTCTACGGCGAGCAAAAGCCACCGAAATATGATTACTACGGTCAGCCTTTGACGGGTTCTGCAACCGACAAGGTCTCCCCTTACGCCTTGTTTGGTTTGAGCACGCAGTACAAGATCAACAAGCATTTCCGGATCAATGCAGGGGTTGATAACCTCTTTGACAAGCGTCTGTTCCGCCGCGGCAACGCCATCGGGGTGAACCTGGGTACACCCAACTACATCTACGGTGCCGGCGCTCATACGTTCAACCAACCAGGTCGCACTTTCTTCCTGGGATTGAGCGGGACGTTCTAAGCGTCTTCGTCTGCAGGCAAGATACCTGTCGCCCCTCCCCAGAACGGAGGGGCGTTTTTTTATGCCTGACAAATACAGCCGTGCGTCAACATTTCAACCTTTAAATGTTCTTTTTGACGTTCATCAAGATTGGAACTTTGTATTCTTCATATGCTTATAACTACAAATAATGTAAATGGGTTCAACCCAAGCATAAAAAGGAAAACACATGATTCCAAGCGCCGAGCCCAAAAAGGGCAAGCGACGTTTTCTTAAGGAATTGCTGGGCCTGAGTGCCGGGGCCACGATTATTCCTATTCAGCCTGTTCAGGCCGCAATGAACAGCCAACCTTCACGACGTAGCGGTGGGAAAGATGGGGCCCGCTACGGCATGGTGGTTGATCTAAGAAAATGTATCGGTTGCCAGGCCTGTACGGTCAGCTGTTCTATCGAAAATGCACCGCCTATCGGGCAGTGCCGTACCACGGTTCTGCAATACGAGGTGCTCGATGAACAGCAGCAGGCGGCCATGCTGAGCCTGCCACGCCTCTGTAACCACTGCGACAACCCGCCCTGTGTGCCGGTCTGTCCTGTACAGGCGACGTTCCAGCGCGAAGATGGTGTGGTGCTGGTCGACAACGAGCGCTGTGTCGGCTGTGCCTACTGTGTTCAAGCCTGTCCTTACGATGCCCGTTTCATTAACCATGAAACACAAACCGCCGACAAATGCACCTTCTGCGAGCACCGCCTGGAAGTGGGCTTGCTGCCCGCCTGTGTGGAGAGCTGCGTTGGTGGCGCGCGCGTCATTGGCGATATGAACGATGAAACCAGCACGATTTCCCAGTTGCTCAAAGAGCACAAAGAGGAAATCCGCGTACTCAAACCCGGCATGAATACCAGCCCGCATGTGTTCTACATCGGTTTGCCGGACGAGTTCGTCGATGGTGTGGATGGCCAGGCCAGTGTGCGTCTGACCAATCAGTTCTAAGGGGCCGCTATGTCTATTATCGAAATTCTGACCCCCGCCTATGAAGTTGCCTGGTTACCTTGGGCGGTCCAATATTTTTTCCTGGTCGGTATGGCCGCCACCAGCACTGTATGGGTGTGGCGTTGCGCCTGGTCCAGCGATAGTGCTTTGCGTCGTCTGGAGCCCGCTCTGATGATTGTGCTGCTGTGTAGCAGCATTGCCGCTCCTGTGTCCTTGCTGGCTGACTTGCACCAACCCGGCCGCTTCTGGCATTTCTACGCCCATTTCACTCCCTGGTCGTGGATGTCGCTGGGTGCCGTACTGCTGCCCCTGTTCGTCGGCCTGTCCATGGCCAACGTGCTGGCCTGGTGGTTGAACAAACGCGCCCTGTGGCGCTGGTTGAGCCTGGCCCTGCTGGTTTCGGCCTTGTCGATTCTGGTTTACAGCGGTTTTGAAGTGATGGTGCTGCGTTCACGTCCCTTGTGGAATACCGCATTCCTGCCCATCAACTTTGCCTTGACGGCTGCTCTGGCCAGTTTGGGTGCCATCCTGCTGGTGGCTCGCCTCTTGCCAGGTGGCGTAGCTAATTTACCGCTGGAATACGTACGCCGCTGGTCCCTGGGTGTCGTCCTGACCCTGATTGTGGTCGCCCTGCTCTGGGTTGGTTCGGGTCTGTTGGGCTATAGCCATTCCTTCGGCGCGGCCTGGGAACTGTTCCAGAGCTACCCCGTATGGCGTTTGGGCTTTCTGGGCTCTTCCGCGTTTGGCCTGCTGTTGCTGTATATGCTCAGCCGTCCAATCAGCACCTTGCAAGGCAATCTTTACAGCTTGTTCTGTGCAGCTTTCATGCTTGGCTCGGCCTGGGGGTTTCGCTGGATTATTTTCATGGCGGTACAGGGTGTGCCCAAATACGGTGCCGGTTTGTACCTCTACACCATGCCCTTAGGCAGCGATGGTCTGCTGGGGATGCTGGGTGTGCTGGGCTTGTGTATTGCCTTGCTCGCCGCCAGCACCACCCTGCTCTCTCTGTTCCCGGCCCGCCGTTCGTCTTTGACAGCCTAGGCCCACAGACTCACTAGCTTTCAGGTACTTATCGTCATGAGCAAGAAAAAAGAAACCCCTAACCTGTCGCGTCGACAGGTATTGACCCGCGGCGGCGCCGCTGTGGGTGGCCTGGCTGCTTTTGCGGCAGGTTATAGCGACACCGTGGTCAAGGCGGTGCAAGGTCTGGGCCAAGGTACCGCCGGTGTGCCGACCGCACACGCCACCCGTGGCAACTCCTTGCAAGCCGAATTCCGCATTGACCCGATTACGGGTTTGCTGGATACACAGCCTGGTCAGATCGTGAGCCCTTCCAGCTGCCTGGGCTGCTGGACACAGTGTGGCGTGCGTGTGCGCATTGATACGGAGAACAACAAGATTCTGCGTATTGCCGGCAACCCTTACCATCCTCTGGCAACCACGCAGTCTGCTCCTATGGAGCAGCCCGTACGCGAGGTTTACGCCATGCTGGGCGGTGAAAACGGCTTGGAAGGTCGTGCCAGCGCCTGTGCCCGTGGTGCTTCCATGCTGGAACAGCACAGCAGTCCTTACCGTGTTCTGTCGCCTTTAAAGCGTGTTGGCCCCCGTGGTTCGGGTCAATGGGAACGCATCAGCTTTGAACAGCTGATTGAAGAAGTCTGCGAAGGCGGCGACCTGTTCAAGGAAGGTCATGTCGACGGTTTGCGTGCTATTTGGGATCACGAAACCCTGATTGATCCGCAAAACCCCGAGTTTGGTCCGCTGGCCAACCAGTTGCTGTTCACGGATGCCGCTAACGAAGGCCGTACACCGCTGGTCAAACGCTTTGCCGAGCAAGCTTTTGGCACGATCAACGTCAGCAACCACGGTTCTTACTGTGGCCAAAGCTTCCGTGTCGGTACGGGTGCGGCCATGGGCGATATCAAAGGCATGCCACACGGCAAGCCTGACTGGAAAAACGCCCGATTTGGTCTGTTTATTGGTGCTGCGCCAGCTCAATCCGGTAACCCTTTCCAGCGCCAAGGTCGTGAATTGGCAGAAGCCCGCTCGCGTCCTGAAAACACCTTTAAATACGTGGTGGTTTCCCCGATTCTGCCCACCTCGTCCAGCCTGGCTTCGGGCAGTGGCAACCGTTGGCAGCCTGTTCTGCCCGGCACTGACTTGTCGTTGGTCATGGGCATGTTGCGCTGGATTCTGGAACAAGAGCGATTTGATGCAGAGCACCTGTCCCTGCCCCACCCACCTGCCGAGCAGGACGAAAACACCGCTTCCTGGACTAACGCTAGCCATTTGCTGATCGCTGACCCTGAACACCCTGGCTTTGGCCGCTATTTGCGCGGTACAGACCTGGGTTGGGAGGTGGCCGAAGGCACTGAATCGCCCTTTATCGTCCAGAACGAGCAAGGTGAACTGCGCGCCCACACCGATCTGGATCGCGCCACGCTATTTGTTGACCGCAGCGTTGAGCTGGAAGGCAAGGATGTGCGCGTTTGTACTGCGTTGAACATGCTGCGCGAGCGCAGTCAGGAAAAATCCATTGCCGAATACGCCAAGGGCTGTGGCATGGACGAAGAAACCCTGATCGAGCTAGCCCGTGAATTCACCAGCTACGGCCGCCAAGCTGTAGCCGATGCGCACGGCGGCACCATGAACGGTTCCGGCTTCTACACGGCTTACGCCATTGCCATGTTGAATACGCTGGTGGGCAACCTGAACCTGAAAGGTGGTTTGGTGCTGGACGCCGGCCCATTTGGTCCATTTGGCCCCGGCCCACGCTACAACTTCGCTCAATTCCCCGGCAAAGTGACGGCCAAAGGCGTGTCCTTGTCGCGTCATCGCTTCGCTTACGAAAAATCCAGCGAATTCAAGCGTCGTCAGGCGAATGGTGAAGCCCTGTATCCGGCTCCTGCTCCCTGGTACCCCGCGGTGGGTGCTTTGAGCAGCGAAATGATTGCATCGGGCCTGAACGGCTACCCTTACACCAGCAAAGTGTGGATCAACCACATGAGCAACCCGGTCTACGCAATTGCAGGCTTTAAAAATGCCTTGCTGCACAAACTGAAAGACCCTGCTGTGCTGCCTTTGTCGATTTCGGTCAACCCGTTCATCAACGAAACCAACGCCTACGCAGACTACATCGTGCCAGACACGGTAACTTACGAAAGCTGGGGTGTTTCAGCCCCCTGGGCCGATGTGATCGCCAAGTCCTCGACCCTGCGTTGGCCTGTGGTACAGCCGCGTGTGGATCGCACGGTTGATGGTCAGCCCATCAATCTGGAAAGTTTCCTGTTTGCCGTAGCTTTGCGTCTGGAATTGCCAGGTTTTGGTAAAGGCGTTCTGAAAGACAAGGCGGGCAATGCCCATGATTTGCTGCGCGCCGAGGATTTTTATCTGCGTGGCATGGCCAATATCGCTTTTGGTGCCGGCCGCCCGGTTGGCGACGCATCCGACGACGATATGCGCATGACAGGCGTGGATCGCCTCTTCCCGGATCTGCAAGCGCGCCTGCATCCTGAAGAGCAGCGCAAAGTGGCGATGTTGCTGACTCGTGGCGGCCGGTTCGACCGCATTGAGAACGCCTGGAAAGGTAATCAGCTGAAGAACCGTTATGACAACGCTTTGCAGATCTGGAACGAGGACTTGGCCAAGATGCGTCACACCATGACGGGTGAGCGTCTGAGTGGCTGCCCAACCTGGTACCCTACCCGTCTGGCCGACGGCAGCCCAATGCGCGAGCATTTCTCGGAACAAGAGTGGCCATTGCTGATGAGCTCCTACAAATCCAATTTGATGAGTTCCATGTCTATCGGTATGTCCCGTCTGCGTCAGGTGCACCCGCACAACCCGATTTCCTTGAATCTGGAGGATGCAAAGAATATGGGCATCCGTAACGGTGATCGCATTCGCGTCAGCACACCAGGTGGTGCGGTTGAAGGTGTGGCTTTGGTGCGTGGCGGTATCATGCGCGGGGCCATTGCCATCGAGCACGGTTTTGGTCATACCGAGCTGGGTGCTCGTTCGCACCAGATTGATGGCGAGGCCATGCCTCACCTGAACGATCTGGCTGCTGGCGTGAATTTGAACGAGTTGGGTTTTGCCGACCCAACCCGTGGTGATGGCCAGGACAACGTCTGGATTGACTGGGTTTCTGGCGCGGCCGTGCGCCAAGGCCTTCCAGCCAAGGTAGAAAAGTTGTCGGCTTAAAAGTGCCCCCTCTTTCAAGAGGGTTTTGAAAGATAAGAACGCCGATTGTCCTTTGGATGATCGGCGTTTTTTTTGGCTTGCCTATGAGCGTATGGGGGTTTGTTTGTTCAAAGTTCTAATCTGTTCTTACAGAGAGATTTTGATGTGAATGTGTGGAGCAAGCGTATGGGAACAAGAAATACTCCCTATCCGTGCACTTCCTTCTGATGCCGTATCAACAAGCAAGCAAAGGGCAAGAAAATCCGCCCTCTTTTTGCTGAAGACTATCTTTTTAATAAAGAAAACTCTTTCCGTTAATTGCATTTTATGATTTCCAGTTTGATCTGCTTGATGTATGAACTGGTGCATGGGTATAGGAAACGCGTTAAAATCGCATGATCTTCGCGGATATCTGTTCCGGATTTCCCCACCCTACATCCCTACATCCCTACATCCCTACATCCCTACATCCGGCTTCAGTTTCGGGGCTTGAGCACGCCTGTACAAGTCGTTAACCTCCTTCTACTGACCTATGTTTATGAATCCTTTTGTTCTTATCTCCGGCTGCTCCGGCGGCGGCAAATCTACTCTGTTATCCGAACTGCAAAATCGTGGTTATACGGTTATCCAGGAGCCTGGACGGCGTATCGTTCAGGAGCAGTTAGCCAATGGTGGCTCTGCCCTCCCCTGGCAGGATATGGAGGCATTCCTGAAAGAAGCGATAAAGGTCGCGCAGACTGACTACTCAAACGCGCCCAAAGATGGCCCTTGGGTATTTTTTGATCGAGGATTGATTGATGCGGCAGCTGCTTTAGAGGAATTAACAGGCACTCCACTGCTGGACGAGCTCAACAACACTCACCCTTATCATTCACAGGTGTTCTTTACGCCTCCCTGGCCTGAAATATATGAAGCTGATTCAGAGCGCCGTCATGATATGAACGCGGCTTTGCATGAGTATGAGCGTCTGGAGCGTGTCTATCCCCTGTTGGGATACCAAGTACACCTGCTGCCAAAAACAAGAGTAGAAAACCGCGCTGATTTTGTCTTGGAAACACTAAATCAATAGCGGATCACGTCTTGGTACGCAGCTCATCAGGCCATTGGAAAATGGCTGATCGCCACTAGAGTGGCTATGTTCTCAAGCACCTGTACTGCATTTCATTCCGAGCTTTATGTGCGCCTAAAAAGCACCGGCACACAAAAAGGGCCGCCAGTTTTAGAACTAGCGGCCCTTTGCACTTAACTTACGCGTGACTCAGCCTTTAAAACCAGGCATCACGCGCGACAAGGTTCCCGCCACCGTACGCTCCAGCACATCGACCAGAACAACCGTCTGTTGATCCACTTCGATATTGAGCCTATCGCCCGCCTTGTAACGAGAAAATGTTGTCTGGCGCAATGTTTCGGGAATCAGATTGATAGTCACAACGCCATCTTCCACGTCCGCCACGGTCAGGCTACAGCCATTAACACCCAGGAAACCACGCGGGAACACATATTTCGCCCAGTCTTCCGGCATCTGAAACCGCAGACGGTTACCGGCCTCGGTAATGCTCAATTCCAGCACTTCAGCCGTTGTGGCGATATGGCCAGCCATCACATGGCCGCCAATCTCCTCGTTCAACTTGGCCGATCGCTCAATATTGACCAGATCGCCGGTCTTGAGCGTGCCCAGGTTCGTCCGCTCCAGCGTGACGGGAATCGCATCAAAAGTGACTTTGGGGCCAGAAATACTGGTCACGCTCAGGCATGTGCCTTCCACGCTGACACTGGCGCCCAGTTGCAGATCCACCAGCAATTCGTCGGTGAACTCAATTTCAAACTCGGTACGGCCCAGCTCGGCCTTGACCGCAGTAAGAGGACGAACCGCTTTAACAATTCCGGTATACATCAGCACGCTCCTTCGCAGAACTCATGCAAAAGACCAACGGCTAATGCAGGGGAAATTTTCAGATTTTTCATTTGAACGCATCCTTGATTAAACAATGCGTCCTCCGGGCAGCAATAAAACACGTCGCTGCCTTGCTCACAAGGCAGCGATGCTTCATCTTCTTTCATCCGGACTCTCACCGTCGGCCCAGGTTTCTCACCTGATCTGCTGACCTTTCCCAAGGGGAAAGCGCTCGCGGGCTGGGGAATGGCTCCCTTACCGCCGGTGGGGAATTTCACCCCGCCCTGAAGACGTTTGCAGTGTAAGACCGGAGCCCAAGTCTAATCAAGCCAGACCAGGGCCAGTCACCAAGCTTAAGCCTTGCGATGCACGCTCAAGCCTGCAAAGCTTTGCGCCACAGGCATCAACTCGATGTAGTTGACGTTCATATGGGCAGGCGCATTCATGATCCAGGCAATGGTGTTGGCGATATCCTCGGGCGTCAGCGCATCCACGTTCTGGTAAAGCGCAGCAGCTTTATCTTTATCGCCCAGACGAACGGTAGAGAAGTCCGTGCCGGAACAGAGGCCAGGAGCCACGGTAGACACACGAACTGCTGTACCCGACAGGTCGGCGCGCAGATTCATGCCCAGATGATGAACAAAAGCCTTGGTAGCGCCGTACACATTGCCACCCGCGTAAGCGTATTCGCCCGCGGTCGAGCCCAGATTGATGATGTGGCCCTTGTTCTGCTTGACCATACCTGGCAGCAAGGCGTGCGTAATGTGCAGCAACGCGCTGATATTGGTGGCCACCATGGTGTCCCACTGATCCATCCTGGCGTCTTGCGCCTTGTCCACGCCCAGCGCCAAGCCGGCGTTATTGATCAGTACGTCGATTTGGGGGTAACGAGCTGTCAGATCGGTCAAAACCGCCTCGGCACGCGCGCGATCAGTCAAATCCACGCTGACCGGTACAAAACGCTCGCCCAGCTCGGCCGCCAGAGCATCCAGCTTGTCCTGACGACGCGCCAGACCCAGCACAGTATGTCCTTCAGATACCAATTTACGGGCAAGCGCAGCCCCAAACCCTGAGGAGGCCCCGGTGACAACGGCGGTTTTCATAGTGCGATCCCTATACAGCTCGCTGCTCGTTAAGCAGGCGACAATTAAAGCATTAAGGATAGCAAACTTCAGGAACTTCGTAGCCCCTTCCCCCTAGGGAAAAAGCGGACAAATCCGTCCATGGAAATGTCCGCTTTTTTCTGATCCGGGCATCAAGCCACGGGACGCTCCAGGCCCAGATGGCCACGCAAGGTGGCGTGCTCGTATTCCTGACGGAACAGACCGCGTTTTTGCAGAACCGGAATTACCTGCTCAACAAAATCACGAATGCCATTGGGCAAGGAAGGTGGCATCAGATTAAAACCATCCGCGCCTTCATTGCGCCACCATTGCTCAATCTGATCGGCAATGGATTCCGGCGTGCCGACCATGGTGCAATGACCACCACCGGCAGCGATCCGTCCCAGCAATTGGCGCACTGTCGGTTTTTCCATTTCCACAATGCGCAGCATGGTGGCATAGCGCCCTTTGGGTCCTTTGAAGCTCTCCAAAGGCGGTAGCGGTGGCACAGGCGCATCCAGCTCCCAGTTCATGCAGTCCTGGCCGACAAACATGCCCAGCTGACGCAAGGAAGTCTCGGCTGGCAAAAGCTCATCCAGTTCCTGCTGCTTGCAGCGTGCCTCTTCCATGGTGGAACCCACATAGGTCACCAGACCGGGCATCACGGGCACATCCACGCCTCGACCCGTTTCACGCACGCGTCGTTTGATATCGCGGTAATAGGATTGAGCCGAAGGCAAGTCATACGCCACGGCATAAATAGCCTCGGCTTTGCGTGCGGCCAAATCCCGGCCTTGTTCAGAGGCACCCGCCTGAAACAACACAGGCTGACCCTGCGGAGAGCGCGGCAAGGTCAAGGGGCCATCAACCAAAAAGTGATCGCCCTTGTGCAGGATCTGGCGCACCTGATCCACTTTGGCGTAATCACCCTTTCGGTCCATGACCAAGGCGCTGTCGCTCCAGGAGTCGAACAGTTTCAGGGCCGTATCCACAAATTCTTCAGCCCGCGCGTAGCGCCAGGCATGGTCGGGCATGGCTTCGTAACCGTGATTACGTGCCTCCGAATCGAACATGGACGTGACCACATTCCAGCCCATGCGTCCTTTGGACACGTGATCCAACGAACACAACATGCGCGCTGCCACAAAGGGCGTGTAAAAAGTGCTGGAAACGGTGCTGATCAGGCCGATACGCTCGGTGGCTCGCGCCAGCGCGGCCATCATGGTCAAGGGTTCCAGAAACCAGCGTGGGCCATCAGACACGTTATCGCTGGACTGACCATCGGCAAAGAAAATGGCGTCCAGCTTGCCGCGTTCCGCGATCTGCGTCAGTTCTTCATAGAACCGCACATCGCCTAAACGCTCGACCTGCGAATCCGGGTGACGCCAGGCTGCTTTGTGATGCCCGCAGCCCATGATGAACAAATTGAAATGCAGCTTTCTCATCCGTTTTTCACCAATCCACCGTCAACAACCAGATTCTGTCCTGTTACGGCACGAGCCCACGGACCGGCAAAGAACAAGGCCGCATCGGCAAATTCTTCGGGTGTGGTCACGCGACGCAGCGGTGTGCTGGCCGCAATCAAATCAAACACCCCTTCAGGCGTGGCCGCAGACGCATCCGTTGTGCGCAGCAAGCCACCGGAGATCATGTTCACAGTAATCTGATCCGGTCCCAGATCGTGTGACAGGGTGCGTGTCATGGACAACAAGGCAGCCTTGGCGGCGGTGTAGTCGTGGTAAGGCACCACGGGGTTCTGGAACAGGTTCGTACCAATATTGATGATGCGACCAAAGCCCGCTTGCTTCATACCGGGCAAAGCCGCTTGTGTGGTGTTCAAGGCACCGCCCACAATGCCTTCCAGCTGCTGGTTCAGTTGCGACCACTTCAGGGTATCCGCATGAGGACGGGCATCGCCGTTAAAAGAAAATTCAGGCAAGGCGTTATTGACGACCGTAGTGATGGCTTGGCCAAAATGCGCCTGGGCCTTGGCAAACAAGGCTTGCACAGAAGCGGCGTCCGTTACGTCGGCCTGCACGGCCAGACATTGCTGCGGAAACTCGGCCGCCAGCGCCTGGGCGGCTGCTTCACTTTTCAGGTAGTTGATGACAACCTTGGCGCCCTGACGTGCAAACGCACGTACCAGACAAGCCCCCAGGCCGCGTGCGCCGCCGGTGACCAGAACAAGTTGTTGGGAGAGTTCCGAGACGTGTTCCACAGACATGACATTCCTTGCAAAAATTCGGCGAGGATGTCGGCCCGGTTCGGACGCAGGGCTATGGCTTCGGACATCCCTTCGCCAGTATGAGCTGGATCAGGTTCGACGGGTTTTATCTCAGCCCTTTCCAAGAAGGACACCCCGTGCCGCAGGCAGACCATAGCATAAATTGGCCTCAACCGTATTATTGACATTTGAAAGAGGCTCTCCTACTCTTTCAGCCTGTTCCTGGGGGAGTCCTTAACGGGCTGAGATTCCGCATTCAAGCGGTAACCCTTAGAACCTGATCCGGATCATGCCGGCGAAGGGAAAGGAAACGCGGCCTGGCAGCCTGCCCGCTCTTGTCTGTGCGGCGCATTCACAAGCTCACACGCCCCATTTCAATCCCTCCATTTTTCTGCGCCCTGCTCTGGCATCCCGCCAGCTTGGCCGGTTTGTGCCTGTTCAATCAGGCTTTTGGGGAGATCTCATGCTGGACCAAACTGCCACCCTCCTGTGGCTGATCGTTTTTTCTGCTGCTTTTGCCCTGGCCGGAGTGCTGTACGCCCGCCACTATAAAAACTCGCTTGAAGACTTTGTGGTGGCCCGCAATAGCCAAAGCTCCGTCGCCACCATTCTGACTTTACTGGCCTCCTCGCTGGGCGCGTGGATTCTGTTCTCGCCCGCGCAGGCTGCTACCTGGGGAGGTCTGAGCGCTGTCATCGGCTATGCCATCGGTTCCATGTCGCCCCGTCTGGCCATGATTCCGCTGGGCAAACGCATGCGTGAACTGCTGCCACGCGGCCACAGCCTGAGCGAATTTGTGATTGCCCGCTACGGTCGCCCCATGTATGCGCTGACGTTGGTCATCATGCTGTTTTACATGTTCATCTCCATGACGGCTGAAATCACCGCCATGTCCAAGATGATCACCCTGATTGCCCCGATTCCTTTGTGGGTCACCGCCAGCATTGTGCTGCTGGCCACACTGATCTACACCTCTTACGGCGGGCTGCGCGCGTCCATCTTCACCGACAAGGTGCAGATGTTTGTCATCCTGCCCATGCTATTCCTGATCGTGATGTTTGGCTGGCAAGCCGTAGGCGGCCCGGTACAGCTGTTTGACAGCGTCAAGCTGGAAGCGCCGCGCCTGATCGAGCTCAGCGACCCGGTCGGTATCAAGGCCGGGCTGACCTTCTTTGTCGCCATCTTGTTAACCGGCCTGTTTCACCAGGGCAATTGGCAACGCATTTATGCTGCCAAAGATACCCAGTCCATGCGTCGCGGCTTTTTGCTGGGTGGCCTGTTTGTGGCTCCCTTCATTTTCCTGATGGGTTTGTTTGGCCTGGCTTTTGTCGGCCTGGGTTCATCCGGTGACAGCTCCGTGGCCTTGTTCAACGTTATTTTGCCGCATGTGCCGGTCTGGTTCCTGGTGTTGCTGATTCCTTTGGGCCTGTCTCTGGTGATGAGCAGTGCCGATACGGCCATCAGTGCTGTCTCCAGCCTGATTGCGGTGGACCTGGGCCGCATCATGCCCCATCGCAATACCGCGCAAATGATGAGTCTGGCACGCTCCCTGATCTGGGTTTGCTCCATCCCGGTGCTGTACGCTTCTTCGCAAGGTTTCAGCGTGCTGTACCTGTTCCTGCTGGCAGACTTGCTGTGCTCGGCAGCGGCGTTCCCTGTGTTCTTTGGTTTGTACAGCCGCCGCTACGATGGCTTTACGGCGACTATCAGCACCCTGGGCGGCCTGGTTGCCGGTCTGGCCGTGTTCCCGCGCCCTGATGGGCCAATGGATTACTTGCTGGAGTCCTTCTTGCTGGCCGCCATCGTGCCGGTGCTGATCAGCGTTCTGGTCATGCCCTTGCGTCGTCATCTGCCCAAGTTTGATTTGGGAACCTTGGCGTCCTCCACACGCGTACTGGACTGACGTCGAACGCGTTGAACGCAAGGCTCGAAACAACAACCCCGGGTTGTATGTCGCAAACCGGGGTTTTGTTTTAAAGGCTTATTGCACGGGGGTTTCAGCTTGTGGCTGAGGGGTCTGCACAATGATTTCAACCCGTCGATTCGTTGCGCGTCCTTGCTGCGTGGCATTGTCACCTAAAGGACGGGTATCGGCATAACCGACCGCGCTCAGGCGTTGGCTGCCTATGCCATTGGCTTCCATATAACGCACCACGCTGCCTGCACGTGCACCGGACAGCTCCCAGTTGGAAGGATAGCGATAGCTGCGAATGGGCACCGAGTCCGTATGGCCTTCAATCACAATCGGATGGGTGGATTTTTGCAATACAGCCGCCAATTGACGCAAAACCGTCAAGCCTTCCAGCCCCAGATCCGCACCGCCCGAGTTGAACAGGATCTCGCTATTGATGCGAAAGCTCACGGACTGATCATTCATGACCACGTCAATATTGTCGCCCAGGCCATCCAGATCCAGACCGTGATTACCCCTGCCTTGACCTTCACCCAGGCCGGCATCAGGAAACAGACCCGCGCCTGCAGGCAGCACACCGGCTCCATCCTTGCCCGCTTGTGCAACAACCGTCGCCCCGCCCTGGCCTTGCCCTTGCGCAGCCGTTTGTGCCCGCTTGCCCGCAAAGGACAGCATCACAATCATCAAGACCAGCAACAAGGTCATCATGTCCAGGTAGGTGGTCAGCCAGGCCTCTTCCTCCTCGGGTACGGCCAGCCCCGGATCATTCCAGGGGCGGCTGCGACGGCGGCTGCCCAGATTGCTGGCCAGTTGCTGTTCAATTTTGGCTCCCCGGGCTTGCTCCAGTTCCTTTTGCACGGCTTTCTGGCGGTCAGCCAGTTCACCCAAGGTCAGGTCCTGCTCCATGTTTCCCATGGGATCAACCTCGCTCCGGAGCCGGGTCCGCGTCATCGTCGCGGCCACCCCGGTCATTGATCTCGTCCTGATACTGGGCCATGAAAGAGTTGAGTGTTTCGCGCATCAAGGCCGGGCCACGACGCTGGCTCATCATGGACACACCTTGCATGATCATGTTCATCAAGACCACGCGCTGCTCGGTACGGCGCTCCAGCTTCACGGCCACAGGCTTGAACACCAGATTGGAGAGCAGCACGCCATAGAACGTCGTCATCAAGGCCAGCGCCATTTGCTGACCAATCGAGGTAATGTCACCATCGCCCAGCAAGAACATCAGGTTGACCAAGCCAATCAGCGTGCCGACCATGCCGAAGGCGGGCGCAAAGCTGGCCATCAAACGAAACAGTTGCGCTTCTGCGTGTTCGCGAGCACGCAAACGGCTGATGCGCCATTGCAGAAGGTCTTCAATATCTTCCTGGGGAGCCCGGTCAATCACCAACTGAACGCCGGTTTTCAGAAACGGGTTGGCCACTTTTTCCAGTGCCTCTTCCACTGCACGGATATCCCCCATCATCCACAGTCGGGAGATATTGATCAGCTCATCCATGTCCTGCTGGGTGTACAAGCGCTCGTTGCGCAGCACGGTTCCGATCAGTCCAAAGATGCGGACCACTTCGCTTAAGGGATAGCTGATAAACGTGGCGGCCAAGGTGCCCACCAGCACCACGGCCAGACTGGGCAGGTCCACAAACAAGGCGGGGTTTTCTGCCGTAAAAAACAAGATTACGGCAAACAGCAGCACGCTGGCGACGATGCCGATCAGAGTAGAGGGGTTCATGCACAAGTCCTGGTTATGGCCCGATGGGCATCAGGACTACATATCGGCAGTAGCGCAGGTTTCTTTAGGCTTGTAATTTGAGGTGGATCAAATACAAGCAGAATTAAATCGTTTATGCAGAAACGGTCTCCGCATGTCGGGCTATCGCTGGTAATTCACCCGGATCGATGCCCGCACCCGAACCGCCTCGGTGCTTCCTGCCCAACTCCAGACTTCATGCTCCAGCACAAAGCCATGACGTGCATCCTGACCGGCAAAGGCCCGCGTGCTTAATACCGAACCGTTCATGTCCACGCAAGAACCGCCTTGCAAGCACAGACGGCTTTTCAGCACGGCTCGGCCGTTATGGTCATAGCTGACCTCCACCTTCCCCAGTGTGCTCGCCTGCGAGCGTATCGCCTCTGGCGGCATGAAGCTTTGTTGCGTGCGAGGAGAGCTTGTAGTGATGGCATTGCTGAGCTGTTCGCCATCCCAGGCCAAGGATGCACTGTGCCCTATTGCAGGGACACTTCCCAATGCCATAAAAACAAATAAGGGATTTAAAAAACTGTTTATAAAAACAGGTTTTTTATAATTCCGGGATTTCAATAAAGACATAAGCTGTGTTTTTATACAGATAAAAATAAGTTTCATGATGATACGGTACAAATATCTTAAATTTTTTTTAACTTTGAGCCGTAAGATACTAATATAAAGAGGATTTTCTCTGGTAGCATAAGCGCATAAATTCTATCCGCCCTTCTGTTTCTCGCCTACCGGGAACTGAAAAATGCCTCAGACCAGAACAAACAAATTCATTCGACGCGCGCTATGTGTTTTATTTCTAGCGCCTTTTTCGATTTCGTCCTTTGCGCAGACACTGGCGCTGGCCGAGCCATCCACACTGGATGAAGCCACAGCCGCCATCAGCTACAACGTGCCGCATCTGGTTTTTGAAAAAAACCTGCAGCCCATCAGCTACAGCGAAAACGACAGCCGCCGCGCTCTTAATGCCCTCAAACACGACGCCCTGATCCAGCATGCAGCCCTGCGTTCGGAAATTGCCTTTGTGCAGGATCTGGAATCGTCCACCGTGCTGTACCAGAAAAACAGCGACGCTGTGCGCCCCATTGCCTCCATCTCCAAGCTGATGACCGCCCTGGTCGTGGCCGAATCCGGCCTGCCCATGGATGAAATGCTGGAGATCATCGACGAAGATGTGGATCGCGTCAAACATTCCAGTTCGCGTCTTAGCGTTGGCTCCAAGCTGAGCCGTGCTGACATGATGCACCTGGCATTGATGTCCTCGGAAAACCGGGCTGCCCACGCACTGGGCCGCAGCTACCCTGGTGGCCTGCCTGCGTTTGTGCGCGCCATGAATGACAAGGCTCGCGCCTTGGGCATGCGCAATACGCGTTTTGTGGAACCCACCGGCTTGTCCAGTGACAACGTGGCCAGCCCGCGTGATCTGGTCAAGCTGTTGACTGCCACCAGTCAGCATGCCCGTATCCAGCAATACACCACGAACGATCAGTATTCGGTACAGCCTGTACGGGGTCGTCAGCTGGTGTTCAACAACACCAATCGTTTGGTGAAGAACGCCAACTGGGATATTCAGGTTTCCAAAACCGGCTTCATCAACGAGGCAGGCGAATGCCTGGTCATGCTGACCAAGATCGAAGATCGTGAAGTGGCGATTGTGCTGCTGAACTCTTCAGGCCGCTACTCGCGGATTGGTGACGCCGTACGCATTCGCGATCTGGTTGAGAAATCCAACGGTCTGGCCATGCTTTAAGACGTCTGTCGCGCCTGAATACCACCACCTCAAATTCAGCAGTCCCTAACGCCCCAAACCCTGGCTATTCAGCCAGTTTTGGGGCGTTTTTATCGGGCTTTGTTATTGTTCCCTCTTTACCCCTTGCCTGGGGTGTTGACCTGCCTTCCCTCTTGTAAGGAGCGCCCCTTTCGTGTCCCAGCTCAAATTGCTTGAAGACTTTGTGACCCTGGCTCGTGCGGGCAGTTTTGTTCGGGCCGCAGAACAGCGCCATGTCACGCATCCGGCATTTGGGCGCCGCATTCGGGCACTGGAAGCATGGGTAGGAACGCCTCTGGTGGATCGCAGCAGCTTGCCCATCACGCTGACGCCGGAAGGACAGGTGTTCTACAACACGGCCAATCAAGTGCTGGAGCAATTGAACCGCGTACGTCGACAATTGCAGGCCTCGGACCAGGCCGGTCAAGGCAGCTTGCGCATTGCCACCGGCCGCAGTCTGGCGCGCACTCTGGTCACGGACTGGGTCAGCCGTCTGCAAAAAGGCAGTCATGCCCCTTTGTCGGCCCACGTCCCTATCGATATCAGCACGGGCATGATGGCCGATATGGCCAAGTTGCTCGCCCAGGGAAAGACCGATTTTTTATGCTGCTATGAACACCCAGCCTTGTCGATTGAACTTCTGGCCGAACAAGTGACCTACATGACCATCGCCACTGACAAGCTGGTGCCCACCTGTCAGCGCCGCAAGAACGGTACGCCTTTGTATGAGCTCAATGCCGATAGTGGGCGCAGCATTCCTTTGATCTCTTATTCGGGTGGTTTGGCCATGGCCCGTATTCTGGGCGACAAGCTGCACCACTTTCCTTACCCGCTGGTCAGCACGGTGCGTTGCGACTCGCTGGATACCGCAATGGGTTCGGTACTGAAAGGCATGGGCGTCGCCTGGTTACCCCTGTCCATGATTGCCAATGAATGTCGCCGTGGCACCTTGGTGCAACTGGGCGGCAAAGGCGATGAAATTGCCTTTGAGGTGCGCTTGTACCGCTCCCGGGCTCCACTCTCTGATCTGGCTGAATCTGTCTGGGCGTTCACCCAGCAGGGTCGTTAACTTCACCCCAACCGAAAAAGCACGGTCATGTGCTGTAACGGCACATTCAGATCCGTTGCAACGGACACAATACCCTTTCATAACTAAGGATATACAGGCCCGCAGCGCCAACCCTGGCCGCTGGTCGGAGACCTATCCATCGAACGGGGAGCACATCATGTCTTTTTCCTTCTCCAAGCGCAGCTTGGTTCTTGGTATTCTGGGCGCCTGTAGCCTGTTGCAAGCCTCGGTCAGCCACGCCGACACGTATCCCTCGCGCCCCCTGACTCTGGTCGTGGGCTACCCTGCCGGCGGCAGTGTGGACCTGACAGCGCGTTTGCTGGCTGAAGAGCTGAGCAGCCGTTTAGGCCAGAGCGTCGTGGTTGAAAATGCAGGCGGTGCCGGCGGCACCATTGGCGCCCAACGTGTACAGCGTGCCGCCGCCGACGGCTATACCCTGCTGCTGGGCTCCACCAACGAAATGATCATCGCCGGCATGATCAACAAAGCCGTGCGCTACGACGGGCAAAAAGACTTCACGCCCGTTGGCATGATTGCGTCCCAACCCTTGCTACTGGCCGCCTCCAAAGAATCCGGCATTCGCTCTGCTGCAGACTATGCTCAAAAGCTGCGTGCTGCCGAACCGGAAGCCTTCAGCTTTGGTTCCTCGGGCGTCGGCACAACGCTGCACCTGGCCGGTGAAATGGTGAATGCCTCTACCGGCACCACCGCCATGCACGTACCCTACCGCGGCGTGCCGCCTTTAGTCTCGGACTTGATGAGCGGACAACTGGATACGGCCTATCTTGTCCTGTCCTCCGGACTGTCACAAGCACGCGCCGGTGCGATTGTGCCTTTGGGTATTACCGAAACCAAGGCTTCTCCTGCCGCTCCGGAGATCCCGCCGCTGGCCAATACCCCCGGCTTTGAGAAGGTCGACATCAACGTCTGGTTTGGTTTGTATGGTCCCAAGGATTTACCTGAGTCCGTCACCAACACCTTGCGCCAGGCTCTGGACAGCAGCCTGCAGTCCGCCACCCTGCAAGAGAAGATGCAATCCAATGGGGCCACGCTTTACGCCCCTGGCATGAACGCGGCAGAGTTCCAGGCCAAAGAGGTCGACAAATACGCCCGTCTGGTCGAGCTGGCCAAGCTGCAAGCCGAATAAAACACATGCGCCCCGACTGACTGCCGGGGCGCTGGAGTCTTCACCATGCAATTTTCTCTTTCTTTCCCTGACATTCACGAAGAGCGTCGGGGCAATACCGGTGTTCCTGGCCTGTGGTGTCTGGATTCGGGTAAAGCAGGCCGTACCGTCATGATCAGCGCCCTGATCCATGGCAACGAGCTGTGCGGCGCCTGGGCCTTGAAAGCGGTACTCGCCAGCGGCTTGCAGCCCCCTCGCGGCAAACTGATTCTGGCCTTTTGCAATCTGGACGCCTTTGATCGCTTTGACCCTGCGCAGCACGACGCCAGCCGCTACGTGGACGAAGACATGAACCGTGTCTGGAGCGATCAAAAGCTGTCGCAAACACAGACACAAGAACAACGACGCGCGCGGGCCATCTTGCCTTGGCTGGAACAAGCCGACTGGTTGCTGGATCTGCACTCCATGCATGAACCCAGCGCCCCCTTGCTATTGACCGGCACCTTGGCGCGCAATATCGAACTGGCACAAGCCTTGGCCGCCCCCGAGCATGTCATTGTGGATACGGGCCACAAGGATGGCGTACGCATGCGCGATTACGGTCGCTTCTCTGACCCGAATGCCCATGAGACCCGCTCCCTGTTGCTGGAGTGCGGCTTTCATGGCGACCCGGATACGCCAGCTATTGCACTGGACCTGATTGCCCGCTTTCTGCTCGCAGCCGACATTATCGACAAAGAAGACTTACCCGCGGACTGGCGACGAGCCTCGCCTGATCAGCAGCGCATTTTGCAAGTTACCCATGCGATTGTTGCCCCTTCCATGCAAGTCAGTTTCAGCCAGAACTGGCAAGGTCTGGAAACCTTGACCAAGGCAGGCACATCGATTGGGCAAGCCGATGGCCAGCCCTTGCTGACGCCTTACGATAATTGCACCTTGGTAATGCCTTCACTGCGCCAGCTACGCCCTGGTGTCACCATCGTTCGTCTGGCACAAAACTACGCCGCGCCCTGAGGCCCGCTCAAAGACCGTTTCACGCTGGCGTTCAAACCCTGAACGCCAAGCCCAAAGCGGCATTCTCAATATCGAGAAAAAAAGCAAAACTTGGCGGTACTTTGGCTACCAAAGCCTGCATAGCCATCCTACAATCGGCACATGTGCATCGCTTATATCGCCGTCGGAGTTAATGCAGATTGGCCGCTGATTATTGCCGCCAATCGCGACGAATATCATGCTCGCCCCAGCCAGCCGGCTCAGCCCTGGCAGGACGAACCCCAGATTCTGGCGGGTCGGGACCTGCAAGCCGGAGGCACGTGGTTGGGCCTGACACAACGCCGTGGACGGCTGGCCCTGCTGACCAATTACCGCGAAGCTCCCAGCAGCAAAAACAGCAAGCAACGCTCACGCGGCGAGTTGATTCCTCAGTTCCTGGTCGATGAGCGCAGTCCCGCCGAGTATCTTGAACAGTTGGCCAAAGAAGGGGCCGACTACGCAGGCTTCAATCTCTTTGTTCTGGAGTGGCCTGACACGCAACAGCCTGTGCGTCTGGGCTATTACAGCAATCGCCACCCCAGCGGCCGCCTGCAAAAACTGGAACCGGGCGTGCATATTCTGAGCAATGCCTGGCTTAACACGCCTTGGCCCAAAAGCCTGTTCCTGAAAGAAACCTTGCAGGCACAACGGTTTGACGGCTCGCCACAAGCGGTAGAAGGCTTGTTCCAGGGATTGCGCAATCAGGAAGTTGCTGCCGATGCCGACTTGCCTCAGACCGGACTGAGCCTTGAGCACGAACGCTTGTTAAGCAGCCCATTTATTGTCAGCCCCGATTACGGCACCCGCTGCACCACCGTTATTACCATTAATCAGCATGGGCACGGAATGCTGCGTGAACGCAGCTTCAATCCCCAGGCGGAACCCGTTCGTCAGCATGACTGGCCTCTTTTGTGGCCCAGCTTTCATCCTGACAGCCCGCTCCCCCCCTCTCATAACAGCAACAGGGCCACTGATGGCCTGCTTAGCCACCCTACTTCAAGCAAGGAAACCTCATGAGACCTCATCTTTCTTTGATCGGCATTGCCATGTCGCTGGCCTTATTGAGCAGTCCCGTCGTGCACTCTCAGGAGTTGCCGCCCAGTCAGTACTACGGTTCAACCGAATACATTAGCGGCGGGATAGGCAGTGATGAAGCCCAACTGTTTCGCATGGTGCGCAACACCTTTCCCTTGTCCGTCAATTTTTCAGCCAACCAGGGCGAGCGCGTCGGCTATATCTCCGATGTGCAACTGGTTATCCGTAATAGTGGCGACCAAACTGTGCTGAACAGCCTGATCGATGGTCCCTACTGCCTGATTCGTCTTGCACCCGGCAATTACAAGGTGTTTGCGACTTACCAGGGCCAAACCCAGGAACGCCAGGCCAGTATTGTTGAAGGTCAGCCCCGCGAGCTGAACTTCACCTGGAAGTAGGATAGTTACGTTCATAGGTTTCCAGGCCCATGGCCTGGATCTGCTCTTCGATCAAATGCTCGAAGGGCCGTAACAAGGGGCTGAAATCCCGCTCCGGCTCCATAATCTGCATCAGCCGGACAATTGCTTCCAAGGTAGATACGGCCTGAGGGTCGGGCGCTTTGCGCAGTCGGTAGCGCGACGCCTCTCCTTCAGGCAGCACCCAATACGGCAGGGTGTGCAAGACCGGATTGCTGTGCAGGATCAGACGTGCCTTGCGCCAGGTGCCATCTGGCACCACGATCAAATCCGGTTTCTCTTCCAGACCTGTTGAACCTGCCACCTTGGCCTGCGGCCCCGGAAACAGCAAGACAGGGCGATGCGCCCGTGCCAAGCGGGCCTCCAGTTCATCAAACTGCTCTCCCACCCATAGCTCCGTCCCTCTCAATCCCAAATACGCCAGACGTGCGGTATTCAACGCATGCCGGGCTTCGGAATGATGCTGCAAGATCAGCACAGGACACGCCGCGTCTATTGAAGGAATCAAGGGACACAAGCAACGAGCCAAAGGCCGCTGGCATTGAGCGCAACGGCCTGGACGGGAGGAAGCGGAAGAATTCATGCGAGAGCGCCAAACAGAAGGCCACAGTATATAAAAGTTCTGCTTTGAAACAGATGCCTGGTTTGCTGGCAAACAGTTTTACTGTATATTTATACAGCAATCAGGAGCACACCTATGGCAAGCGCACTTCGTTCCCTTTTAGACCTTCATCCCTCCCTTTGGACGGGCAAGCATTATGCGCATGCCGCCGGCGCGTGCCTGCCCAGCGGGTTTGACGCCCTGGATGCCGAATTACCGGGAGGCGGCTGGCCTGTAGGCAGCCTGATCGAACTGCATGCACCGCAAGACAGCAGTGCCCTATCTTTATTGCTGCCAGCCCTGAACGCTCTGCAAGCAGAGCGCTTGCGGGTTTTGGTTGCCCCGCCCTATCAACCCATGCAACAGCTGTGGCACAGCACCCCTGCGACGACTGGGCAAAGTTCTTCTTCAGAAAACGCCTTGCTCGCCCGGATGATCTGGATACGCAGCCAACACCTGAACGACACCTTGTGGGCCAGTGCCCAGGCCCTGCGCCACGGCCATTGCGCTGCCGTGCTGAGCTGGTTGCCTGCCCACGTGCCTTTAGCGGCCTTGCGTCAGTTGCAGCTATTAGCCAGCCAGAGCGACAGCCTGTTTTTTTGTTTACGTCCGGCGCACAGTCAGGCCAATAGCCCGGCCCTTTTACGCTTGGAGCTTCAGACTCGGCAAGACCAGCAGGGGCAGCCTTGGCTGGATGTTCATATCCGTAAACGACGTGGGCCACCTTGCAAGAACAGCATTGCTTTAGCGCCCCATCACACCTTGATGCCGCCAGCGGCCATTCCGTCCCATGTACCTGTGCCTGCGACTGCCCCAGAGCCTGCTTACGCCTGAGGCCAGCCCCAAGCAGCAGGACGATGTTCAAGCGGTTTTGCTGCGCTACAGTCCCCAACTGGCCCAGGTTCAAGCGGATTTATGGGTACTGAATATCAGTGCCAGCATTCGGCTGTTTGGTGGTTTGCGCCGTCTGTATCATCAGGTCCAGGCTGATTTGCAGACTCTTGTTCCCCAGCCCTGTCTGGCCCTGGCCCCAACGGCACGCGCCGCCTGCTTGCTGGCTTTATCCAAACGCAAGCAGCGCCGTTGCGTCCGTCGTTTGCAAGCCTGCTTGAACCCGCTTCCTGTCCACTTGCTGTCCCCACCCGCCGACCAGTTGCAGTGGCTGCATAGTCTGGGCTGTCATACCCTGGGCCAGTTACATCAACTGCCCCGTGATGGTTTATCCCAGCGTGGATTGCGCGGTCTTTTAGTGCAATTGGACCAGGCCTACGGCACACAAAGCTGGACGCTGGAATGGGTGCATGCCGCCCCGCAATTTACGCGCAGGCTGGAAATGGATACCCCGTCCAATAACAAACCCACCGTCTTGCGGGCCTTGAACCGGCTGTTGATCCTGCTGGAGGCCTGGCTGAATCAATATCAACTGGCTTGTGGACGCCTGGAACTGGTGCTTCACACGGAACGGTACAAGGACTATCCCATCGCCACCCGCCTGGAGTTGCAGATGGCCCGGTCCTGCTGGCGCACCCAGGACTTTCTGCCTGTATGGCAAGAACAGTTCCAGCAGCTGCAATTACATGCCGCCGTACAAAGCATGGTGCTGCAAGCCCAACAGCTGCACCCGCGCCAAACCCATGCCAGCAGCCTGTTTCCCGATGCGGGTCATTGGCAAGAGCAAGATCAACAGCTTCTGGAACGTTTGCAGGCCAGGCTAGGGGCTGAACAGATATTGACGCCCGCCGCCCAGGCCAGCTATTTACCGGAACAAGCGAATCAATGGCTGCCCCTGTCCAGCAGCCAGCCTAGCGCTCCTAGCAATGCCAGCAGCCCGGCCTTGCAACGTCCCTGCTGGATGCTGGACCCGGCTCAGCCTTTACACCACGATCAGCAATCCCCGCTTCTGGATAATCAGCGCTTGCGCCTGGTTCAAGGCCCGGAACGGATACAGACAGGCTGGTGGAGCGGTGCCGGGCATCAACAGCGGGACTACTTTATTGGCCTGTGTCCGCAAGGACGCTTGTACTGGGTTTACCGGGACTTGAGCCAGGAACACGCCTGGTATCTACACGGAGTCTTTGGATGAAACCCCACCTAGACCTCCTGTATTCCGAGCTGGACTGCCTGTCCAACTACAGCTTTCTGAATGGTGCGTCCCACCCCGAGGAGCTGATCAGCCGCGCCGCCGAGCTGGGCTACAAGGCGCTGGCCTTATGTGATTACGCTTCCATGGCCGGTGTGGTACGCGCCTATGCGCAGGCCAAGCTGCATCCGGAGATCCGCCTGCTGGTCGGAAGCCGATTCCGCTTTACGGGCGCGTGGGACAGTCCAAACCCACAAGGCACCAACCCCGAAGCCAGAGCCAGCAACGATACTCAGGCTCATGAGCTGCTGATTTTGCCGCGCAACAAGGAGGGCTACGGCAATCTCTGCCAATTCATCTCGCACCTACATCAATCGCTGGACTTGAAGCAGGAGGCCTCCATAGACTGGTCTTTTTTGCAGCAAGCCCGCCAAGGTGCCCAACAGCAGGTTTTGCCGGACTGCCTGCTCATCTACAAGCCTGCGTATGGCCTGGATAGCGAGCACATCCAGCGTCAAACACAAAATCTGCTGGACTTGTTTGCAGGCCGCCTGTTTTTAGGGGTCAGTCTGCACAGGCGTGATCAGGATATGCAGCACTTACGTGCTGTCAGGCAGGCGGCGCAAACGTGTGGCGTGCGCTGTGCCGCTTTGGGAGGTGTTCATATGCATGTGCGCTCCCGCCAGCCCTTGCACGATACGTTGGCCGCCATACGCCTGAAAACGCCCGTGCAAGAATGCGGTTGGTCCCTGGCCAGCAATGCCGAGCATCACTTGCGCACTCGCTTTCAGCTGGCCAATCTCTACCCCGCCGAGCTGCGCGAAACCACCGAGTACATCCAGGAGCTGTGCCAGTTTTGTTTAAGCGAAATCAAGTATGAGTACCCGGTCGAGATTGTTCCACCCGGTCTCAGTGGCATTGAGTATCTGCGGCAGGAAACCGAGCGCGGCGCGCAGAGGCGCTACCCCAAAGGAATCAGCGACAGCTTGCGTACTCGCCTGGAAGAGGAACTGAGCCTGATTGCGGACCTGGGCTACGAGTCCTACTTCCTGACCTTGCATGACATCGTCGGCTACGCGCGCAGTCAAGGGATTTTGTGCCAGGGTCGGGGCTCCGCCGCCAATTCGGCGGTGTGTTATTGCCTGGGTATTACCGAAGTTGACCCTGCCAGCAGCCACACCTTGTTTGCACGCTTCATCAGCCGGGCACGGGCGGAACCACCCGATATTGATGTGGACTTCGAACACCAGCGCCGCGAGGAAGTCATCCAATACATTTACCGCAAATATGGCCGCCAGCGAGCGGCATTAACGGCGGTGATCACCACCTATAGACGCCGTAGTGCCTTGCGAGATACGGGCAAGGCACTGCGCATTCCTCAAGCTTTGATCGAGGCCTTGATTCAATGCGATCGAGCCTGGCTGAAAGACACCCACATTCAGGATGAAGTCCTGGCGCGTTTTCCTGAATGCCCGCCCGAGCAAGCGCATCAATGGCTGTCCTTGACCCGTCAGCTAATGGGTTTCCCTCGCCATCTGTCTCAGCATCCTGGCGGTTTTGTGATTTCACAAACGCCCTTGCACAGGCTGGTGCCCATTCAGAACGCCGCCATGCCGGGGCGCAGCGTTGTGCAATGGGACAAGGATGATCTGGATGTGCTGGGCCTGTTGAAGGTCGACATTCTGGCTTTGGGCATGTTGAGTGCCTTGCGCCGTTGTCTGGACAGTATCAGCCAGCAAAAAGGAAAACCGTTTCGCTTGCAGGACATTCCTTTGCAAAGCGCCAAAACCTTTCGCATGATACGGCGGGCCGACACCATAGGCGTATTCCAGATCGAATCCCGCGCCCAGATGAGCATGTTGCCGCGCCTGCGCCCCCAATGCTTTTATGACCTGGTGGTGCAAGTGGCCATTGTGCGCCCCGGCCCCATTCAAGGAGGCATGGTGCATCCTTATCTGGAACGTCGTCGCGACCACAGCAAAGTCGACTACCCCGCCCCCGAAATCCGCCATGTACTGGAACGCACCTTGGGCGTGCCGATTTTTCAGGAACAGGCCATGGAGCTGGCCATGGAAGCGGCGGGTTTTTCAGCCGACAAAGCAGATGCCTTGCGGCGAGCCATGGCCGCCTGGCGTCGTCGTGGTGGTTTGGGGCCTTTTGAGCAGGAGCTGCTGGATGGCATGGACGCCAAAGGCTATGCCCCCGAATTTGCTCAGCGCCTGTTCGATCAGATCAGCGGTTTTGGGGAATACGGTTTTCCTGAAAGCCACTCGGCCAGCTTCGCCAAACTGGCCTGGTTCAGCGCTTATCTGAAGGCACGTTATCCGGAGCACTTTCTGGCGGCCTTGCTGAACTCTCAACCCATGGGTTTTTACGGCCCCAGCCAACTGGTTCAGGACGCACGCCGGCATGGCGTTCAGGTCTTGCCCGTTGATGTGCAATACAGCCTGTACGACAGTCATGTGTGTTCCGCGCCAGGCAGCTCGCGTCAGGTACGGCTGGGCCTGCACATGGTCAAAGGCTTGAGCGAGCAAGGGGCACAGGCCATTGTCAGTTACCGGCAAAACCACCCGGAACGTAAGCTGAATCTGGCCTGCCTGCGCCAGGAGCTGGCCCTGTCGGCCCACGATCAACAAGCGCTGGCCCAGGCCCATGCCCTGCGCAGTGCTTATAGCCAGCGCCGTCACAGTGTCTGGGATGCCCGCCGCCCCAGTCAGACGGGATTGCTTAGCCATGCGGAAACGCCGGACCACACTCCAGATCTGCCGCGGGCCAGTGTGGGGCTGGAGGTATTAAGCGACTACCAGGCCGTGGGCCTGAGCCTGGATCGTCACCCCTTGTCCTTGTTACGCACACAGCTGGCCCCCTTGCGATTTTCAACGGCAGAGCAGCTGAACCAAGCCTGCCCGGATCGGCGTCTGGCACGGGCTTGCGGGCTGGTGACTACCCGTCAACGCCCCGGCACGGCAAAAGGCACTGTCTTTGTGACGCTGGAAGATGAAACCGGCAGTGTGAATGTGATCGTGCGTGAAGAGCTGGCACAGGCGCAATCCCAGGCCTTGCTTCAATCTCGCCTGCTGGGTGTCTATGGTGTCTGGCAACGTGATGGCAGCGTATGTCATTTGATTGCCCGCCGTCTGGTGTCCATGAATCATCTGGTTGGTGATCTGGCCGCTCGTAGCCGAGATTTTCAATAATCGGATTTTTCCCTACCCCGCCCTGCGTTAAACTAGGGCTTTGCCCGTTCAACCAGGAACCACCATGAGTCAAACACTCAAAACCCGTTTAGCTGAAGATATCAAAACGGCGATGCGCGCTCGCGATAGCGGACGCCTGGAGACCTTGCGTTTTCTGCAAGCCGCGATCAAACAACGCGAAGTGGATGAGCGTACCGAGCTGGGCGATGCTGAAGTAACCAGCATCATTGAAAAGCAAGTCAAGCAACGCCGCGAATCCATTCAGGCTTTTGAGTCTGCTGGTCGTACCGAAAGCGCCGAGAAAGAAAAATCCGAATTGCTGATTCTGCAGGAATATCTGCCTCAGCAAGCCGACAGCGCTGAAATTGATGCCGCCATTGCCGAGGCGATTACCCAGGCTCAGGCTGAAGGCGCTCAAGGCCCCGCTCTGATGGGCAAGGTCATGGGTTTGGTCAAAGCCAAGCTGGCCGGCCGTGCGGATATGTCCCAGGTTTCCGCTCAAGTGAAACAAAAGCTGAACCCATGAAGCATTTGCAGGCCGAACTGGCGCAGCCCAAACAGGATTTTTTCGGCACTCATATCCCCCTGATGCAGCACCTGGGCCTGCAAACTGTCAGCAGCACCGAGCAGGAAGTTATCACTTTTCTGCCCTGGCAAGCCTGTAATGCCAACTCCCGTGCCGATGTGCACGGGGGCACCTTGATGGCGATTCTGGACTTTACCCTTAGCGCGGCTGCACGAGCTCAACGCCCCGGCTCGGGCATGGCCACCATAGACATGAACTCTCAGTTCCTGCTGCCTGCGCGTGGCGATGTCTGGTTCAAGGCCCAATGTCTGTACCTGGAAGGCGATACCGCTTACTGCGAAGGGGGCGGGTACGATGAGAAGGAACGCTTGCTGGTCAAAGCAGCAGCCACATTTCGGGTAGTACGCGGCAGCTAAACGCCAAGGGCAATACGGCTTGGCATGAATGGGCCGCCACGAGCTTTCTTCACGTAAAGCACTCAGCCATCCAAGGCCAGCAGCGTGTTTCCAAGCGGCTATCGGATTGAAAAGAAGCGCATTAAAAAAGCCCGTTTGATACGGGCTTTTTTATTTCCGGCTACTTCACCGCAGACAGGATCAATGCGCCTGCAAATCCTCACCCACAGGCTGATCGCATTCAGGGCTGGACTTCAAGAAGGGATAATCCGTGTAGCCTTTGGGTCCCTGGGTATAGAAGGAACTTTGATCCCAAGCATTCAAGGGTGCACGCAATTGCAAACGCAAGGGCAAGTCCGGATTGGACAAAAAAGCCTTACCGAACGACACGGCATCTGCCATGCCTTTGGATAAAGTGGTCTGTGCCGTAGGCAAATCAAAATGTTCGTTGGCGATAATTGCACCACCAAACTGACATTTGATCATGGGCAACAAGCTGTCCGAAGCCGGGCTTTCACGCAGGAACAAGAAGGCAATATCACGTCGATCCAGCTCACAAGCCACATAAGAGAACAAACGGGCAGGATCGGAATCCTTCATCCCATGCAAACCACCACGCGGGGATAAATGCACGCCGACTCGGCCAGCCCCCCAAATGGCCACACAGGCATCCACAACCTCCAACAGGAAACGCGCCCGGTTTTCAATCGAACCGCCATACGCATCCGTGCGGGTATTGGAGCCATCATGCAGGAACTGGTCGATCAAATAACCATTGGCTCCATGGATCTCCACCCCGTCAAAACCGGCGCTGAGTGCATTTTGAGCCGCAACGGAAAAATCATCCACAATGTCGGCAATTTCTTCGCTACGTAAGGCACGCGGCACTACAAAAGGACGCTCGGGGCTTAAATGACTGACCATGCCCTCACAGGCAATTGCGCTGGGCGCCACCGGAATTTGGCCATTCAGAAACTCCGGATCAGAGACACGCCCCACATGCCACAACTGCAGCACGATACGGCCACCCTTGGCGTGTACGGCCTCGGTAATCGTGCGCCACGCATCCACTTGAGCACTACTCCAGATGCCCGGTGTGTGGGCATAGCCCACGCCTTGCGGCGATACCGAAGTGGCTTCGGCTACAATCAGCCCCGCACTGGCCCGCTGACAATAGTACATACGCATCAAATCATTGGGCATACGGCCCTCCGAGGCGCGCGCGCGTGTCATGGGCGCCATGATGATACGGTTCATGAGTTCAATATCACCCAGTTTGATTGGATCAAACAAACTAACCATTGTTTTACACTGTCCACTATTGATGTTTCCGCCAGGGCTTGAACGACACGCGCCCAAGGGAATACCCGATAAGGGTTTTTACCAGATATGTCTTTATACCATCAACGCTTAATTTGGCTTGAAATTGTTTCAAGCATCAAACGGATCAAATAAGCTATGGCACAGTTCGCCGTCATAGGATTAGGCCGCTTCGGTTCGGCCTGCGCCCTGGAACTCATGAAAATGGGCCACTCCGTACTGGGAGTGGATACCAATCCCAAATTGGTCAACAAATATGCGGACCAATTAAACCGTGCCGTCATTGCTGATGTCACTGACCGCCAGGCTTTGGAAGAGCTGGGGCTGGACAATTATGACGTAGTTCTGGTTGCAATTGGGGCTGATATTGAGGCTTGCCTGGTTTGCGTGGTTCACCTGAAAAGTTTCGGGGTTCCCACCATCTGGGCCAAAGCCATTTCCCACGCCCAGCATTTGATTCTGGCCAAAATCGGCGTAAACCGGATTATTCACCCCGAAGAAGAAATGGGCATACGAGTCGCCCAAATGCTGAGCTACCCCATGGTCAACGACTACATCACCCTGGGTAATGGCGATTACATTGTGGAAGTAACGGCCAGCGACAATATGAATGGCCAGACCATCAAAGACGTGTTGCGCGAGCAGATGGACGATGTGCAAGTGCTGCTGGTCAAGCGGCGTGGCCAAACCACCATCCAGCCCGATGCCGATTTTGCCCTGCATGCCAAAGACTTGCTGATTCTGCTTGGACAGCTGCAAGCACTTCGTACCGCCGCCCCCAAACTGGTTTGATGTATGCGCAACTGGCTGCCCAATAGTCTTACTCGCCGTCTTGAGGTCAATCCTCACGCCCGCACCCTGAGTGCCAGCCCGCCGCTGGTGTTGGCCCTGGGCTTTATGGCTCTGATTATCCTGGGCGCTATTTTGCTCAGCCTGCCGCAAGCGGCCGAACACCGCCTGGGTATTTTCCAGGCCTTGTTCATGGCCACCTCGGCCGTCACCGTCACGGGTCTGGCGGTGATTGACCCCGCCACAGATTTAACCCACTTTGGGCAAATTGTTCTGGCATTGCTGGTGCAAATTGGCGGCATGGGCTTTGTAACCTTTGCCGTGATCGCCGCCATCACCATGCACAAGCGCATCAGTGTCAGCCAACAAGCGCTGGCACTGGAAGCCTTTAATCAAACCAGTGTATCCCGCATTCGCAGCACGGCTTTTCAGGTATTCAAGATTGCCGCCCTGATTGAACTGACCGCCGCTGCGATTTTATTTCTGCGCTGGACGATTGATTTTCCCTGGACCACGGCTTTGTATCGGGCCCTGTTCCATGCGGTGACCGCCTTCAATAACGCGGGCTTTTCCTTGTTCCATGACTCCCTGATCCCTATTTCCGGCGATTTTGTTTCGGTCATGACCTTATCGGGCCTGATTATTCTGGGTGGTATCGGTTTTACCGTTCTGGCCGATGTAGGACAAAAAAAGCGCTGGCAAACCCTGTTGCCCTATACCAAGCTGATTTTGCTGGGCACCCTGATTCTGAACCTGATCGGTTTTTTCAGCCTTTGGGCACTGGAATTCAATAACCCCAAAACCCTGGGCATGCTCGGCGTGGGCGACCAGGCACTGGCGGCCTGGATGCAAAACGCCGCCACGCGTACCGCCGGCTTTACCACCATGGACATTGCCAGCCTGCGCGACAGCACCCAACTGACGCTGATCGTGCTGATGCTGATTGGTGGCGGCTCGCTCAGTACCGCCAGCGGTATCAAAATAGGCACTTTGATTGTTTTGCTGGCTGCCGTACGCTCTTACATCCGTCAGCGAGAAGAGGTGGTCCTGATGGAGCGCAGCGTCGCCCCTGAAACCGTCCAGAAAGCTCTGGCCCTGTTTTTGATTACCGGCGCCCTGTATTTCATCAGCGTCCTGCTCTTGACGCTTTTCGAGGACATGCCCATCACCAGCCTGCTGTTTGAAGCCGCCTCGGCCTTGAGCACCACCGGCATGAGCCACGGTATTACTCACAAACTGTCCACGCCCAGCCAGATCCTGATCATGGTGCTGATGTTCGCTGGTCGACTTGGCCCTCTGACCCTGATTTACTCGCTGGCCACACGCAAGCGCAGCCGTATTCGCTACCCGGAAGGCAACTTCCAGGTAGGTTAAGCCCCTCGCTAAACCACAGATATACAAGAAGTTTTAAGAAAAACGACTATTGTCATCGATTTTTGGTATGGTTAACGGATGTAAACATCGAACAACTACTGATCAGGACGCAGGCTTATGGATCACAGGAAGATGGCTACCTTAACCAAGCGCGCTGGAACCGGTCTTAGCGCGCTTTGTCGAGAACTGACCAGTCGTGGTATCAGTTACCACCCCCTGGTCGAGATGTATCAGAGTCAAATGGCCGTCATTGGTTTGCTCAGTGACGAAGTTGTCGCTCTGCGCAAAGAGCTGGACGATCTGAAAAAAGTAGTTAAGAAAAACGGCTCTTGAGCCGTTTATTTTTTGTCTGCCACTGTCGCATCTCCTCCCCCCAACTACACTCAATGAAGCGGCTCTGTTCAACCCCATGATTCTCACCCTGCCCCGTTTTTGGCTGTGCACCGCTTTAGCCTTGTGTTCTGCCACTGCCTACAGTCAAAACGATCGGGTGCTGTCTACTCAACAGCCAGCAGGCACCCCGCGCAGCATCCCCCCTATCCCTCCTGCCGCGCCCGTTCTGAATTACGGGACCGTCCTGTTCACGCCCGACTATCAGGGTGTACGCCTGCATACTTACCTGGATCAATGGCACAGCCAGACCCAGCTGGACTCCGGGGAGCTGGCCACGCCAGCGCGACAGGACAATCTGTTTATCGTCTTGCACTACCGCTATACCAACACGAGTCCACGTCCTCTGAACCCGCAAATCCACCGACCGCGCCTGTTTCTGATAGATCCTTCGGGACAGAAAATAGCCCCCAATCAGCGAGCCACACAGGACTATCGCTACGCTCACGATCTGGATACTGTTGGGTCAGACAAGATCAATCCATTGGTCAGCGTCTCGGATGTCGCGGTATTTGAAATCAGCCCCGCCTTATTTGACTCAAGCCGTTGGGGTTTTGTGATCCAGGAAGGCCAGCTCATCCGCATTCCTTTGAGCGTTGTTCCTGAAAAGTCGCCCGAAAACGCTGATTAAGCCTCTCCGAACCCCCTCTATTCCGATAAATCATTAAACTCTGCGCACAGACAAACCCGTCTTATGGGCAGGCATGGAATAATACGGGGCCATATAAGCGAAATTAATCAATAAAGCTCTCGCTTCGCCTGTCGTTCAGAGTAAGGAACCCAGATTGCGTCATACCCCCGTCCGGATCAGCGCCACCCTCATCGTTGCCAGCGTCCTGCTCTTGCTGGTCCTGAGATCGCTCCCCACGCGCCCCGAACCCGGCCCTGAAATGATTCCGGTAGAAGGCGGCTCTTTTATGGCCGGAAACTTCCAGGTCCCCATGCGCGTGCCCGGCGACGAACACTCCGTGCAATGGGTAGCGCAAGCCGATCAAGGCGCTCTGGACCCGTATCCGGTGGAAGTCAGCGCGTTTTCCATCATGAAAAAAGAGGCGAATAACGCCCTGTATGACCGCTTTCTGAAGCAAACCAAGCGCCCCGCCCGCTGGGAGCCAGTAAAAGGTGACGGCGAACAAGCCGCCAATATGCCCTACGACGAAGCCGAAGCCTTTTGTGTCTGGTTAGGGCAAAGCAATAGCCTGGACATGCGCTTGCCCACTGAAGCGGAATGGGAATACGCCGCCCGCAGCCGTGGCCAACTCTTTCCCTGGGCCACTGATAATGGTCAGTGGCAAGCAGGCCGTAATCTTCCCGAACACGGTAGCCAAGCGGATCGAAACAAGACGGGAGCCTTTCCGTCCAATCCGCTGGGCATCCAGGATATGGCTAACGGCCTGCATGAATGGGTCATCTCCGATCCGACCCGTGACCCGGCGCATGTGCGCATTTTCAAAGGCGGCAGCAATGAGGATGCCAGTTCACACAACACCATCCCCACACGCGGTATTGTCTTCCCCTTGTCGGAAGCGGCTATTGAGGCCAAACCCGAACTGGCCCGTTTGAAAGGCCGCCCCGTCGGCACTGTGTATTTTCAGAACGCCACTGCACGTTGTGTCGCGCCCTTGAAGTCCAACGGCACACCACCCGTATCGGCCACACAAAACACCATCCTGCCGCCGATTTTTGATGATGTGACGGACAAGCCCTGACTGAAGGCTCCATAAGCCATTAAAGCAATCGAGTACAAAAGACACCCGAGCGCTCAAGAAGTAGTAGCACCATAAAAAAAGTCCCTTCTAAAAGGGGCTTTTTCTCAAACTTAAATCAAGGTGTCGCGGCAGCTACCGTCTCGTTCGTTTTATTTGGCTCAACCACTTGATCCCCTTCCTTCATGGGAACACCCTCTTTATTTTTCATACGGTCATAGGTCAGGATTTTGCCAAATACCAGCTCTACCCAATCCGGATAGTTATACGCCGTGCCGCGATTATGATCGATGATGGCACCAATCCCACCACCAAAAATAATATTGCCAAACATACCGGCACCCGCGCGCGAAATTAAGGTACCAGTGGCTTCGTCAGTTCTATCAGTCGCCGTGCAGGTCACATTCAAGTTTTTACTGGATTTACCCACTCTGGCATGTTTACCTGCCTCGGTAACAAACTCGCCCTTGTCGTTAGTCAACGTACAACGGGCATCCGTGACCTTCTCTCCCGTTTCATCCACTGCATCCACTCGTACTAGCTGCATGGATTCCGACGTAATCGATGCGCAACCTGTGAGCAGCAAGGCTGCCACGAAAACAATAACCCTCATTCCTCTTCCTTTATTTTCCTTGCTTATAAAAGAGGGATTGTAACGAGAAATTAAAAAAATAAAACAAATAACAGATATAAAAAAGAAAGCAGCAAATAATTCCAGCAAAAAACCAGGAAAAACAAAAAATAGACAAGCAAACAATAAGCTGGTTTATTAACTAAAAAATCTTGATTTTAGTAAAACCGGGGTTGGCATTAGCACGACGAAATTTAAACAATCCCCGGCGGTAAACCGCTGGTACAGACCGCGACAACCTTAGCGTCGTCTTCGCTGGTGGACAGATAGATGTGCCCGATGCCGCTATCAAAATATGCCGACTCGTGGGCGTCCAGAAACAGGGTTTCGCCGGTTTCAAACTGGATCGCAATAGAGCCGGACAGCACAATCACAAACTCCTGCCCGGCGTGACGGATATAGTCGTCAAACTCGCTGGCATCGCGTGAATCGATGACGGCCAGAATCGGGTTCATGTGCTTGCCGCTCAGCTCGCCAAACAACAAGCCATATTCGTAGTTGCGAGTGGCATAGCCAGGGGTAGCGGTGGATTTGTGGCTGGAAATGCCCACTTCAGTCGTGGGCAAAGGCTGCGCGGTGTCCTCATCCGGTACGGCAAACAAGGACCCCACCTCAATATTCAGGGCGCGGGCCAGAACCACAAACTTTTCATAGCTTAAGGTGACCTGCCCCAGTTCTGCTTTGGAAATGGTAGAAAGCGCCAAGCCGGTTTTTTCAGACACCTGCTTGAGTGTCTGTTTTTGATTATGTCGGGCTTGGCGCAGGCGGGTTCCTACCTGTTCCTTGCTGAGCAGTTCATTACGTAGCATTCCTGGATTGTAAGCGGCGCAAACGGAACCAGGCAATCAGAATCCAGGCCATCAAAACAAAGCCCAGGTAGCCGAAAAACGGGTAGACCGTGCCGACCAGATTGATGAAACCGATCTTGGCCCCCACCAGCCCCAGCACCCCGGCAATCGCCGTACCAATATTGAATTTGAGAGTATTAGGCGTAAAAATCCGGGCCGAAAAGGAATACAACACGCCCACCGAGGTGGTCAGAATCATGGCAAAAATCACCACGGACATGATGGTGCCCAGCAGCTTGGATTGCTCGGTTGCCAGCATCAGCATGGGCAAGGCAGCCGAGCCAATGGTGTCGATACGGCCAAACACGCCGGCGCTGATCAGCACAATCAAGAAGCCCAGCAGCAAACCACCCACCAAACCACCCAACAAGGCATTGCGACGTGATGTGGCCTGCGCCCCCGCAATCATCAGGAACGGCGCCCCCACCACCATGTTGTAGGACACGTACAGCAAAGAGCCCACTAGCCAATGTCCTGCACCCTGGGGTTTGGTATGCGCAATCACATCCAGTTCTTCCAAGGGCAAATCCCGGGTATTCCAGCTGTAAATACACAGGAAGATCATCATCAGAACCAGAAAGGGTGTGACACTGCCAATAAAGGCCATCACCCGATCCACGCGCAAGAACACAATCAGCACGGTAATCAGCATGACGGCAATACTGCCGTACTGCGCCGGTACGCCCCACTGTTGCTCCATCAGCGAGCCGCCACCGGCAAACATCACCACGGCAATGGCATACATGAAGAAGGTAATCATGATGTCGACCACTACACCCAGTCGCGGCCCGCAAATCAGATACAAACCCTCTTTGAACGAATGCGATACCGAAACCTGGCTAAGCTCCCCCACGGCCATGCCCAGTATCGTGAAACACAGACCACTGACCACCCCTCCCAGCAGCCCCCAATACCCAAAGCTGCTGAAAAACTGCAATATCTCTTGTCCTGATGCAAAGCCGGCCCCTACCACCACACCGACAAAGGCCATCGCAATGCCCAGGATATTCTTTATATTCGACATGCTTTCTCCTCCGGGAGATCAAAGTGCTGCTGTTTTTATGTTCTGAAACGAGCGGGTGACACCACAGCCGGATCAATCTTCAAGGCCTTCAAGGACTCGGGCAGATCCTGCTTTTGCAACACACTGGCCGCCAGCAAGGAAGCGCCGGCCGCAGTTTGAATCCCGTAACCACCTTGACCAGCCAGCCAGAAAAAGCCCGGACATTGCGCGTCCTGACCAATCACCAGCTCACCATCGGGAGCAAAGCTGCGCAGCCCCGCCCAGGTGTGGCTAGGACGGCGAATGCGAAGTTGGGTGCGTTCTTCAATCCGGTAAATGCCGGTGGCCACATCCAGCTCCTCGGCCACCACATCATGGGCATCCACGTCGTCGGCATTGGCTGGCGAACCCAGCAACATGCCTGCATCGGGCTTGAAGTAGAATTCTTCGCCAATATCAATGACGGCGGGCCATTCACGATGGTCCACACCTTCAGGCGGCGAAAACAGGAATGCAGAACGGCGCTTGGGTTGAATGCCTAACGCCTGCACGCCACAGCGCTCAGCCAAAGTATCAGCCCAGGCACCCGCCGCATTGACCAGAACGCGAGTGCGCAAGGGCGTGGGTTCGGAGTTGAGTTGCACTTCCCAGCATTCGCCATCCCACTTGGCCGACAGCACTTCCGTGTCCAGACGCAGCTTCACACCCTTGACTTGTGCGCCTTTCAAAAAACCCTGATGCAAGGCATGGACATCCATGTCCTGACCCTGGCCGTCATACAAGGCACCGGCCAATTGCGCTGGGTCCAGACATGGCACCATGGCTAAGGCTTCTTCGGCACTCAAGCGGCTAACATCCAGCCCTTGCTCATGCCAATCCTGATACTGGCTGTCCAGCAAACCCTGTTGCTCGGCGGTCCCCACATAGAGCACACCGCGTGGCAGCAAAATCGGCTGATCGCTAAAGCCCGCAGGCGGATGGCTGAAAAAATCGTTGCCTGCCACCGTCAAGGCTCGGATCGTTTCAGTACCGTAAGTTTCAACAAACATCGCGGCCGAGCGTCCCGTGGAGTGATACGCAGCATGGGACTCTCTTTCCAGAACCAGCACATGAGCTTCTTCGGGCAAACGGTAGGCCAAAGACACGCCAGCCATCCCGGCCCCAACGATTACGTAGTCATACACCATAAAATTCTCATATCCGATAATTGAGGGCTAATAGTAGGTCTTTCCAGAAAAAACATCCAAGAGGGTTTTTACTAGGCGGACACTTCTAACTGCCTTGCAAGCTTTGTATGACGCCAGTTCCGAAGCCATTTCGATTTAAAAACAGGCACTTGGGCTTGATACCGTTGTTGTCGCTTCGGAAAAGCAGAAGAACTCGGACAGCTGACAATTAATCGCCCCAGTGTCTGTTCAAGCCTCTCATTCTTTTTAGTTCTCAGTCTGCTATTCAGCCGCCATATAACTGACACTTTGAGCTTACAATCGCAACCCCGTTATGAGCTTATATATATAACCGTTGAGTTAGATCAATTTTGATCTGAACAAGGGTTTCTCCCCTTTTTGTCTCTCTATACCATCCGTCCTGAGTGTGACGTGAAGTTATTTGACGCATTGATTTAATAATTATGGGTAATGTCTATGAACGTCTTGTCCAAGACCCTGATCCTTGTACTAGTGGGGCTGGGAGCCGCCTATGGCGGTTCTCAGCTTATTTTGTCGCAACGCAGCATCGTCTCCTCCTCGGCACACACCATCAAGCTGGATGATGACGCCCTGATCAAGCAGGGAGCCTACGTCTCCCGCACTGGCGACTGCGTGGCCTGTCATACCGTTCCTGGTGGTCAAAAGTATGCAGGCGGCCTGGCCATGCAAACGCCGCTAGGAGCGATCTACTCCACCAACATCACGCCTGACAAGGAAACGGGCATAGGCAACTACACCCTGGACGAGTTCAAAACCGCCGTCCAGCATGGGGTACGCAAGGATGGCGCTGCGCTCTACCCCGCCATGCCCTACCCGTCCTACTCGGTCATGAGCGAGGAGGACATGAATGCCTTGTACGCCTACTTCATGAATGGCGTTCCGGCGGTCAAGCAACAAAATGCCGGGCCCACCTTGCCCAAGCTCTTCCAGATGCGCTGGACCATTGCTTTCTGGCAATGGATGTTTGCGCCCACGGATCAGTCGTTTGTGGCTGACGAAAGTCTGGATGATCTGAAAAACCGGGGTGCTTATCTGGTACAAGGTCCCGGCCACTGCGGCGCCTGTCACACGCCGCGCGGCTTGGCGTATCAGGAACTGGCGCTGAACCTGAAAGACGGCGACGACTACCTGTCCGGTGCCGTGATTGACGGTTGGCGTGCCAAGAGCCTGCGCGGCGAAGGTCGTGGTCTGGCCAGTTGGTCTGAAGAAGAACTGCTGGATTTCTTTGCTACCGGCCGTACCGATAAAGTGGCTGCTTTTGGTGCCATGACGGATGTGGTCGAACACAGCACCCAGTACATGAGCCCTCAGGACCAAAAGGCCATGGTGCAGTATCTGAAATCCTTGCCGCCCGTCAAAGGCCGCAATCCCGAGATTCCGCATCAAGCTGACACCACCACGCAAAAACAGCTGGATGGCCAGTACACCTCGCCCGGTGCCTGGTTGTATGCCGCTCATTGTGTGACCTGTCACCGGGCCGATGGAAAAGGCGTACCCCGCATTTTCCCGGCACTGGCTGGCAACTCGGCTGTTTTTGCCAACAACCCGCAATCGGTCATTCAAGTGACTTTGGAAGGTGGACGCATGCCTGAAAACAGCGTCGACAAAATGACCTTCACCATGCCTGCCTTCCGCCATTTGGGCGACCAGGACATTGCCGATCTTGTTAACTACATCCGCACCAGCTGGACCAACCAGGCCCCCACCGTGCAGGCGGCCGACGTTGCCCACATCCGCCAGTTTGTAGCCAATAAATCGCCCCATATCCAGCCTCAAGGAGCCAGCCATGAGTAAAGCCAAAACCCTGTCCGTTCTGGCTGTGGCCATTGCCGGTGTCGCAGCGGCAAGCTGGTATGCCTTTGCGGCCAGCCCCGTCCTGACAGGCCCGACTCCCGCCACCTATCCCATTATTAATGTGGAAAGCAAAGAGGTCGTGGGCCAGTACACCATTCCTTCGGACCTGCTGATCGAGAAAGACCCGGATGCCGAAGCCATTTTGTACGGCAAACGCCTCCTGAACGAAACGCGCCGTCTGCTGTCCGACAATGTGGGCGCCGCCATGAACTGCAATAGCTGTCACATTGATCAGGGCAAGGCCCCGCGTGGCGCGCACTACATCAACAGCTTTGTCAGCTACCCCAAAATCATGCCCCGCTCGGGCAAGATGGTGGACTTGGCAGGCCGCATCAACGGCTGTTTCATGCGTTCCATGAACGGCAAGGCCATCCCGGTGGACTCGCCCGAAATGCAAGGGATGCTGGCTTATATGAAGTGGTTGGCGCAAGGGGTGCAACCCGGTCAAAAAGTCCAGGTGCCTATCGATGGCCCGCTGGATCATGAGCTAATCCCCAATCCTGAACGCGGTAAAGCGCTCTATGCGGTCCAATGCGCCAGCTGTCACGGCGAGGAAGGCCAGGGCCTGAAAGACGAACGCGGCAATATCGTGTTCCCGCCATTGTGGGGTGATGAGTCCTTCAATATTGGTGCAGGCATGGCGCGTACTTTCAAGGCCGCGGTGTTCATCAAGTACAACATGCCCATGAGCGTGGCTTCCCACGGAGGCTGGGGCCAGGGTGGTGTGCTGAACGATCAGGACGCCGTGGACATTGCCGAGTACTTCACACATATGCCAAGACCTGACTTTGCCGGCAAAGTGAACGACTGGCCCAATGGTAAAAAGCCCAAGGATGCCCGATATTAAAAACCCGCATTTCCTGATTTGCGAAAGGCTTTTCTATAGTGTTTTTTGGGGGGTTAAGCCCCAAGACAGACGATCTTGAAGCAATTAACACTGCCCTCTTGATGAGGGCAGTTTTTCATTGACTCGCCGCACACCGACGCTCAATCGCAGACGGCTTCTACTACTTAGTCAGTACGGCCAAACCTGATCAGCCGCTTTCTCCATAGCCATCGCCATCTGCTCCGTTCCATCCTGATTCCCTATCGTCAGTCCAGTTAGACATCTTTGCTGCCCCTCTCGTTAAGCACAATCGTGTAGCATCTTTACCCTTGAAACCCAGTCACTCATCCGGTGAACACATGATCCATGGAAAAACCCTGGCGGCCTGGCAAGACAGCCACCCTCTCATCCGCGATCTGATCGCCCTGAAAGAAAGCACCTGGTTCAATCCGGCCATCGCCCCCACCGCCCAGGCCTTGGCGGATGTAGGACTGAACGCGCAAGATGTGCAGGCTGCCAGCGCCCGTCTGCAGCGCTTTGCCCCATATCTGAAAGCCGTCTTTCCCGATACAGCAGCCAGCAATGGCATCATCGAGTCCCCTCTCAAACCCTTGGATCAACTACGCCAAACGCTGATTCAAGAAAACGCGCTGGAGCATGTGGGGGCCTTGTGGCTGAAGGCTGATAGCGAACTACCCATTTCCGGTTCCATCAAAGCCCGTGGCGGCATCCATGAAGTCCTGAAACATGCAGAAGATCTGGCACTGGAAGCCGGTCTGATCACGCTGACGGACGACTACAGCCAGCTGGACAGCGAACAGGCCCGCGCCTTTTTCAGCCAATACTCCATCGCCGTCGGTTCCACCGGCAACTTGGGCTTATCGATTGGCATCATGAGCGCCAAGTTGGGCTTTAAAGTCAGCGTCCATATGTCTGCCGATGCCCGTCAATGGAAAAAAGACAAGCTGAGAGCCAACGGTGTGAATGTAGTCGAACACCAATCCGACTACAGCGTGGCGGTTGAGCAAGGCCGCGAACAAGCCTCCCAAGATCCGCGCTGCTACTTTGTGGATGATGAAAACTCCCTGGACCTTTTCCTGGGCTATGCCGTGGCGGCCGAACGATTGGCCGCGCAATTTCAGCAAGCGGACATTGTGGTGAATACAGCCCACCCCTTGTTCGTCTATCTGCCCTGCGGCGTAGGCGGTGGTCCTGGTGGTGTGGCCTTTGGCCTGAAACTGATTTTTGGCGATGCCGTGCATTGTCTCTTTGCCGAACCGACGCACTCCCCATGCATGCTGCTGGGCGTGTATACCGGCTTGCATGATGAGATCAGCGTGCAGGATTTCGGCATTGATAATGTCACCGCCGCCGATGGCCTGGCTGTAGGACGCCCTTCAGGGTTTGTGGGCAAGGCCATGCAGCGTCTGATCGACGGCTATTACACCGTCACGGACGAAGAACTGTACCGCTTGATGGTCATTGCCCACGAAAAAGACCAGGTCAAACTGGAGCCCTCCGCTCTGGCCGGTATACCCGGTATGGCAAGGGTATTGAACTCGCCAGAGTATTTGCAGCGCATGGGCTTTACGCAGGCTCAGCTGGAGAACGCTACCCATCTGGTCTGGGGAACCGGCGGGAGCATGGTGCCCGAGGTGGAGTTTCAAGCCTATCTGGATAAGGGGCGTAGTCTGTAATCTCTGAGTCCGGGCATTAGGTAAATCAAATCCAATTGAGAAGCAGTTGGAATACAATCGCGCCATGTCTGTCCAACGGCACTGCTCTCTCGCAAAGAATGGCGTAGCCTGGCAAATTCTTTTTTGCCTGGCGATCCTGTCATTTCTGTGCCGTTCGCTGGTTCCGGCGGGATACATGCCGGATCGCTCGGGCGAACGGGACGGCTTCTTTTCTGTCACGCTGTGTGCGCCCGGTGGAACGCCCAGCACGATCTGGATGAGCCTGACGGGACAGGCCGATCCGCCGCAATCCAATGAGCATGCCGATATACAGAAGTGCCCTTACGCACTGGTTCTGTCCCAGATGGCCTTACCCAGCGCCGATATGGCAAGCCTGGGTGCTCCGGCGGTTCACCAGCCTTTGCTCTTGGTACACCGTAGTCAAAGCTTGCCGCCCCTGCCCGCCTTGGGGCCGCCGCTAGGGTCACGCGCTCCCCCTGCCAACCTTGCTTGATCTCTCGTAGCCGACTGCCGTCTATGCAGTCGCTTTTCAGCGAAGTCATTCAAGGTTTTTTTTATGTCCATTTTTTCTGTTTCTGCACAGGCATGCGCCGTGCAGGCCGCCCCCTTTCTGCCCTCTGTTCCATTGGCCCAAGGATCAGCACGCGCACGACTCAGCGTCCTGACTCTCGCCTTGCTGTTTTCCAGTTCCTGGGCCAGCCTTGTCCATGCACAGACGCCAACGCTGGCCCCCGTCGTCGTCACTCCAGAGCGTGGCAAAAGTCTGACTGTGCCGGACCTGCAAACTGCTCAAAAAAATATTGAACACACCGCGGGCGGCGTCGCTCTGGTGCCAGAGAGCGCCTGGCGTGATACCAAAGCCGCCACCGTCAAAGACATGCTGGACTACACACCGGGGGTGTTTGCACAGCCCAAATGGGGTGATGATGCACGCCTGTCCATACGTGGCTCGGGCCTGTCACGTTATTACCATCTGCGCGGCATCAGCCTGTACCAGGATGGCATTCCACTGAACGACCCGGACGGCAGCAGCAATTTTCATCGCATCGACCCTACGGCCTACCACTATACCGAGGTCTATAAAGGTGCCAATGCCTTGCAATACGGAGCCGCCACCTTGGGCGGAGCCATCAACTTCGTCACCCCTACCGGACATGATGCCGACGCCTTTCAAGGACGTCTGGATGCCGGTAGTTTTGGCCGGCGACGCGTGCAACTGAGCAGCGGCTTTGCGGGCGAAAAACTGGATGGTGTAGTTTCCGGCTCCTGGCAAACCCAGGATGGTTATAGAGAACAAAGTGCTGGCCATTCCTCGCGAGCCAGTGCGAACCTGGGCTGGCGTTTGTCAGACCGGGCAGAAACCCGTTTTTTCGTGAGCGGCTACCAGATTCACCAGGATATTCCCGGCTCCGTCAGCCGCGATCAGGCTCTGAATAATCCACGGCAAGCCGCCAAGGAAAACAAGGAGCAGGACTGGCAGCTCAACCTGGACGGCGGCCGCATTGCCAACCGCACAGTGCTGGTCATGGGCGAGACGCAGTACGAACTAGGTGGCTGGTTTGAACAAAGTTCGTTGCGACACCCTATTTATCAATTCGTTGATAGGGACACGAGCAGCTACGGCGTCTACGGTAGGTTGGTCAACACCAGCCCGCTTGCGGGCAGAGACAATCGCCTCACGCTGGGCCTGACCTGGTCGGCCGGCAAGATTGATGCCCAAAACTCGGTAAACGTGGGAGGTAAACGACTGGAAAAACTATCTGCCAGCAAAGACAGGTCCAACAACCTGAGTGCCTATGCCGAAAACGCCTGGAGTCTAGGCTCGGACTTGTCCCTGATCACCGGCCTGCAATACTTGCATGCTCAACGCAAACGCCAGGACCTGTACAACGGCGGCCTGCCCACCACCCGCTCCGGGGACAAGAGCTACCACTTCTTCAATCCCAAATTAGGGCTGTTGTGGGATGCAGGTCCGCAGTGGCAAATCTACGGCAATATTTCCCGCAGCGCCGAGCCGCCTACGTTTGACGATATGACGTTCTCGACCAGCAATGATCTGGATCGCCTGCAAGCTCAACGCGCCACCACCTTCGAAATTGGCACCCGAGGAGAAAGCGGGGACGTGGCCTGGGATGTCTCGCTGTACCATGCGCGCGTCAAAAATGAGCTGCAATGCATCAGCGCGCCCTGGAACATTTGCGACAAGACCGTCAACGCGGATCGCACCACTCACCAGGGTATAGAACTGGGTGTGCAATGGACAGCCGCCCGTGGCTTGTTGGTGCAAGGTCTGCAAAGTGACAGCCTGGACATCAAAGGCGCCTACACCTACAGCAACTTCAAGTTCGACAACGATCAGGACTGGAACAACAATCAAATGCCCGGTGTGCCCAAGCACTATCTGCGCGCAGAGATTATCTACAAGCACCCTTCAGGCTTTCACATTGGCCCCAATGTGGAATGGGTGCCGCAGGCCTATTACGTAGACAACGCCAACACCACCAAGACCAGTTCCTATGCCTTGCTGGGCTTGCGAGCTGGCTGGGAGCGCGGCCCCTACTCCTTCTATATAGACGGCCGTAACCTGACCGATCGTCGATACATCGCCAGCGCTAGCATTACGGACGACGCCACCGCCTCCTCACCCTTGTTCGAGCCGGGTACAGGGCGATCTGTCTTTGCCGGTGTGCAGATCCAGTATTGATCCCGTTTTTGTTGCATCTTTTCAAGGGGTTTGCCATGCACGTCACATCACAGCTGTTGATCCTTGCATGCCAGATCACGGCTCCCAGGCTGCCAAGCAGTCAGATGAGCACTCTGCTCGGAGCGAAAGCCCCACCCTGTCCTTTATTAGCTTGAGAAACAAGGAGTTTTCATGAAAACAGCTTCACAACATCACCAGACCTTCAAGGTGGCACGCCATGGTCTTTTCTTCGCCGTGGCTTTGCTCATCTTGCTCGCCATGATCACCGGCGTGGCTCGCGCTGCGCCTTCAGAGGCTGATCGCATCTCTCACGCCATGAAGGCAATTTGGGACAGCCCCGAAGCGCCTCTGGTGGTGGAACCTGTCGTGATCGAGGGTGACTACGCCCTGGCCGGTTGGACACAACTGACGCGTGGTGGTCGTGCGTTATTAAAGAGTCGCCATGGGGCATGGAATGTTCATATGTGCGGCGGCGATGGCTTGAACGACGTCGAGACCCTGACCATGGCCGGCATGAGCACTGAAGCGGCAGAACGCCTGGTCAAGAACACCAGCGAGGCTGAAGCCAAACTGCCTGCCGAGGTCACCGCCAAATTCTCCACCTTTGGAGACAATATGGTGGTGGATCACAACCATCACCCGGACTAATCCAGGAAGGAAAACCCGCTGCGCAATGACTGAGTCAACAAGCGATCACCGCGCCGGATCGCCGGATCGCAGCTTGCCCTACTCAGTCTGAGTGTGGTCATGTCCGCATTGACCACACTTCTTGCGCGGAAACGGCGAATAGCTGGTGAACAGGCTCTGGCTACCCATGAACGGCGACAGGCCACACTTTGGGCAAGTAAAAACCGTCATGGCCACCAGGCCCTGACCCAGAATGTAAAAGCCAAACACCAAAAACCCCAATGTCCCCAACACACGGCCGAACACCGGCAGCCCAAAATACAAGGCCACCAGGAGCAAGATATTGAACAGGGTAAACAGCCAGGCTTTTTTGTAGAGCGACATTAATGACCTTTTAAAACCAGCTCCCACAGCCTGGAAGTGATTTATCAATTTAATTCAAGCGTGGACAGTTTACGGGATTCAGTCCGCCTGAGAGAGGACTGAGCGAGCTGGTCACAATTTCACCCCCCGCCGTGACAAGCAGCCCCCTCTCCAGCACAAGCGATGAATGTTTCTGAATGCAATGTTCCGGCAATACCCATCCCTCATGATCTAGGATCTTCCAACAAAATCCCCAACGGACCATGAACCTCGTTTCTTTGCACTCTCTTGTCCCCGCCCGACAACAGCTTCAGCGTGCCCTGGGTATCGCCCTGCTGCCCTTGGCCTTGGCAGCCTGCGACAGCGGCTCCAGCACAGGCGGCAGCCACTCCCCCGAAGCCCCCGTCGTTACGCCACCCGTCACTGAAGAGCCGGAACCTCCTCGCAACACCGCCTATCTGGACAGCAAAGCAGGCGATGTCATCAAAGTCCGCATCGAAGAGCTGCATCCCACCCAGGCTGCCATTGGCTACGATCAGGTTTACTACAAGCTCGGCCGCTGGCAAGGCGATCTGAATCGCCCTACCTGGGCTAACAACCCCAAGCAGCACCTGGACTATTTGAATCGCACCATCGGCAAGAAGTTTGACGACTACTGCGAGGATATGGGCGGTACCGAGCGTGCCCAGAAATTTCTGACCATCGCTGAGGTTCAAGCTGCCCGCCTGGACCAGCCCACCACGTATCTGTGTAAAGACCCGTTGGGCTCGCAAACAGAAAACCTTAAAACCGTGGTCGTAGGCTGGGACGGCAATCTGTACCTGACCGATGGCCACCACACCTTCTCCTCCCTGCGCGAGATCCCTGACGGCGGCCCCAAACTGCCCGTCTGGGTCAAAGTCAGCGCCAACTACAGCGATATCCGCGAAGCATCTGCCTTCTGGGAGCGCATGAGCAAGGAAAAACTGGTCTGGCTGCGTGATGGTGACAACCAGGCTATTACTGTCGAACAACTGCCCACTCGTGTTGGCCTGGCCAGCGAAAAAGAAGCCGGTGGCATGCAGGAAGACCGCTATCGCTCCCTGGTCTACTTCACCCGCGACGTTGCCTATAAAAACGGCAACCTGCCTGAATACGCGGAGTTTCTATGGGGCGACTGGCTGCGCCGCCAAGCTTCAGAGGGCCACTTGACCAAACTGGACGACTACCTGATGGCTCCACCCGCCACACCTACCCAGATTCTGGCTGTCAGCACTTTGAACAAGGCCTTGAAGCCCGGTGGTTCGGACGACAGCTACGCCGCTGCCGTGCGCGATGCAGCCCTGAAAATGACGGCTCTGAAATACACGGATCTGGTCTTTGAAGACCGTGATGCCGCTGCTTTAGGCCGCATCATTCTTGAGGCCGACGCTGCTAGTGACTCCGTCACTAAAACAGCGCGTGACACCTTGGAAGAACTGCCACGCAACGACGTCAAATCTGACGGCAGCCCACGGGGCGCGGGAAAGCTGTGGTTTGCAGTGAACTACCGCAATTGCGGCAAGCCTGCGGCCGGAACTTGCTGGGGGTGGTAATAAAGCTAGTCAGGACCTGATCAAATAAAAAAATCCTGAAATCTCATGCTCCTATCAATCTTGAACATATAAACCGAACGAACAAGCAATGACAACATGAAAAACAAGGAGCCACCTGGCTCCTTGCCTTTAAAAGCAAATCGTCATTGGAGAGATTATGAAGATAAAAATAGCCTTGATCGGAACCACTGCTTTTTGCATGTCATCAACCGCTCATGCTGCTGAGCTACCCCGATACGATCCAAACTCCTACTGTGAAAGCGTCTCCGCCGTTTCAGGAGGTTCGGCAATAATCACAAACGAATGCATCAAAATGGAGCAGACTGCCTACAACCACTTAAAAAGAATGTGGGATTCTGTCCCCAGCAAGACAAGCACTTATTGCGACCGCGTGGCACGCACGACCGGCGGCAGTTATTCCATTTTAGAGAGCTGCATCGCAATGGAAATAAGCGAATCTGGGGCTCCCCAAAAGTTCCAGTTTTAAGGCGGATGACCAATCAAGCTCAAAACTCCCTCATCATTCTTCATGAATGCACCGTCCTGGGTGCTCCCGGAACTCCGTTTCTACCCAGCGATAGTGTCAAGCTAGTTTTTGAAGGTGACACGGTAAGCTGCAAGGTACATCTCCCACAAGTTCCCGGCACATAAAAACAAGCCCGCCATAGTGACCTGCATCCCAAGCTGACGACTAATTATTTTAATAGTTTGATATGTTCTTCCAGCCGCTGAATCCGAGTTTTGATTTCTGCTTTATCAAAAGCACTTTTGATAGTCTGACTGTTCAACAGCCTCTGTTGCTCATTGGCAGGCAAATCATCCCACAAGCTCAACAGCGATGCCCCCAAAAAACCAAGTATCAACTGATCATCTTCGTCTAGCTGATCCACTGCTCGTGCAACGGCCAAGGCTTTCAATTGAGATCCGCCATCATCATCCCATTGCCCACCTCCTGATGAGACTTCTGTATTCATGGCGCCCTCTCTAATCAGCGGTTAAATGAACGGTCAGTATAGCCCTCTCCAGCTTTTCAAACAGATCTAAAGCAGAGCGTACAGACTGAATTTCCCCTTAAAATACAATGATTTACAAATTATCATAGTGGGTATTTTCAGGATCAGCCTAGTATGAACTTAGACCTTCTCATTGACACCTTGAAGGCGCTACTGGCGCTGTTGCTCAGACTCTCTGAGAAATATCCCGCCAGTCATGGCAGGAGTGCCTATGACACACTATCTTCGGTCCATTGGAAGAAAAGTTAACTTGCTTCGCTTCCCCCTTCTCGCGGCCACCGACCCCGCCGAACCCACTGTCCCGGACCCCCGCGACAAACGCCCCGTCGAAATCGAACGGATCCACGAAGACGATCAGACGCTACCTGCAAACGATGAGCCCATCGGCGACAAGAAACCTCGCCACCCTCCTCCAGCGCAAAACGATCAATCCATTTTTAACTAACTATCCGTGCATCAAGGCGCAAAGCAGTACCCTCAACACGTCTGATTTGCTGCAATGATTCACCTATTGGAGTCTCTCATGACACAAACAACGGGCTCTCCCAACAAACCCCAAGCCCCTCCCCAAAACCCATCACCTTCTCCTGATCGAAAAGCGGCCATGCATCCTGACGACAAGAAAGATGGCAAAGCTCCGCAGGACCAACCGAAAGGCAAATAAGTAGCTTTCGCAGACTCGCCCCAACGAGTCTGCAATACGGGACCGCCAAAGATTACGGCGACAGCCCTCCCCCTGACGACTCCAATAACAATAAAAACTTTTCCCCGCTCTGACCAACGTCTGGAGCACAGCCCTTCAGGAGCGTAAAGGGGCCTATCAACGCCCCGGTAATCTGTGCACCCGGTGTCATTTTTTTAACCTTATCCTCTGCACTCAGCCTCAAGCACGAGTTTATGGCTGTTGTTGGCCCCTGTTCGCAAGCCCCTGGAGAAGCTAAAAAAATCCTCATGCCAACGCTCAAAGTGCAAAACATTGTGATTATATGAGTGTGTCCGTTGGAGCTCTTGCCTGGGCTCCAAGCTATCACCGGCTATGTCGCAGAATCTTCAGCACTAGCACGCAGTGCAAATGCCAATCAAAAAGGCCTGCAATGTTGACATTGCAGGCCTTTTCTTTGACACAGGCTAAAAAGAGTCATTCAAGTCTCGAGGGGTTATCTGCCCCGCACTGCGCCTCTTCCTGTAGGTTTATGATCATGAGCAGCACTGGCTCGCTTGATCCCCTCGTTGGGAG